>JGI20163J15578_10000018_pt1 | contig 57888 bp, 45 predicted proteins | sample TergutCu122P1_FD_15578 | JGI IMG/M metagenome (IMG submission 15578)
TCTTTCTTAAACAGATTGTATCGTTCTTCATTTAAACGTTCACGATCGCCTGCATACCAACGCTTCATAGTATTTAACTTCGGTTGCAACTTCAAAAGATGAATGGAGTTCTTTTGTGCCATAACTGTTGCTGGAAACAAAATAACTCTGACAAACAACGCGAAAACTAAAATTGCAATCCCATAGCTGTTCGTCAATTGATAGGCAAGGTAAATAATAAACCCAAATGGTATGCCCAATATTGTATTAATAAAACTCATAATTATCCTCTGTTTCCTACACTTTCTACAAGCCTTCTGTTGGCTCTTCTTTCAATGGTTTTACTTCATTGTACTTTTTTTCATCTGCCAATGCATCGATTGCATCTTCTTTCATATTATCTGCTAACGCATCGATTACATCTTCTTTCATGTCATCTGCTAATGCATCGATTACTTCTTCATTGTTGTCATCAAGCTTTTTTGCACTTATATTTCGCTTAGCCTCTTTATTCTTCGAACCTGTAAAAAAGTCTTTTATCTTCCTTCTCACAGCATATAGGGTAGCTCCTCCAACAGCAACTAAAGCGATAATTGCTTGCATCAACATGCCCCCAAAACCTGGATCTAAATACATAATCTTACCTCCTTTCCCAACCACCACCATAAAAAGAATCATAAATCGGATGCATTTCAAGATTATATAATCTTGGATCGAAACCTTCACCCAAGCGACGTCCATCTCTATTTTCTATATCAGATACAACTTCATCAGAAACACATCCTTCATAGGTATGAATCAGAAAACCATTATAAGTATTCTCTGTGTTGGGGAAGCCTGGATACCAAATCCAATGGCTAGTTGTCCTTATCCTTATCTCATCCTCTTGAATATCGAACACAGAATAGCCAAAATCCTTTGTTTCCAAGTTCATGATTTCCACCAAAGTGGGCCAAAAATCCTCATGACTGATAGGAGCATTAGAAATCAACATTGCATCTTGCTGAGTGCCCGCTCTCTTTATCATGAAACTAGCAGAAGAAGTTAATGCACGTCCATGGTCAGCCATTATGATGATGTTGGAACGATCATATATGCCCAACTCACGCATCTGATCCATATACTCATTCACAATCCAAAGGGCACCAGCGGTTTGTTGATTTCGAGTCGCCTCTGAATCAATGTTTGCAAACTCATTGATTCGTATCCTTCTACCACCTCTATGTGAACCTGTCATGTGATAGAAGACAAACATATTCCTCTCACTTATTAGCGAAATCCCTATACTCCTCAATCGCTCATAGAGAAGAGGGTCATTGCCTGTATACCTATTGCTGACCACAACCATTTGAAAATCCCTTCCTGATGGCGTTAATCTCTCCTTAAATATAAGAGGAGAATAGCGAAATGCTGACAATCGAATCGTATTTTGCACAAATGCCAAGTGATTCAATGTAAATTGTTCCCCATAAGATAGGTTGTCTGCAATCCCCTCCAATTGTTCTGTATCATGAGTAAACCATCTTGGATTTGCAAATATATGAATTCCATGATTTCTTTCTCTTAATGCGCCGTAAAAATCGATTACGTCAGGATGTGACCAAATGTAGTAAAGGTGATCTCTTGTAGGACGCGAAAAATCATAACGCTGCCTCGTTAACAAGTAAGCCATGGTTGGAAAGGTGCCACTATACAAGGTTGCTGAATTATCAAAACGCGTAAAATCTTTAAACATGTACTCCAAATGCTCAAATTCATTCATCGTATCGCGTAATATGTCCGTTCCCATTGCGTCTAATACAAAAACAATGGTATTCTCATTCTGGGAAAGTACAAACTCGTTTTCTCTTGATAAAATATAACCTTCCTCAAACTCTTGAAACCCGTCACTGTTAACCTCTGGTAATAAAAAAACAAATGTAAAAAATTGCATAATAAAAAGAGTCGCCGAGAAAAAAAACACACTCTTTTTCCAGATAGCCTTTTTATACTTCCATAAAAAAAGAACAAGAGTAGGTATCAATAACCATACCATTCCATTAAATAGCATTTGTCTTCTGGAGAAAAGAAGCTCCTCACCATCCAATAGACCTATATTCCCGTTCATAAGAGCCACTTGTAACCACATCACTGTAGATAAGGACAGCAAAAGAGATAATATAATCTCGCTACAGCAACCATCTTTGAATCTCCAAACAAAAAGGATTACACTTGTTATTACAAGAAAAGATACTATAAAAATCAAAACAAGTGGCATTACAACGTCGATAAAGTTAAAAGGAAATATCTCCTCATTTCTCATAATCGTCTCTATTCCACCCCAAAAAAAGAGCATAAACGAAAATAACATTACCGTTAATACTGTCATTGTTGTATTTTCTTTGCTGAGAGTACTCATTGCCTTCATCTTCTTTCTAGCCTATATTTATCCCTTTTCCTAATTGCATCATCCTTTGCCTCTCAATGGATAAGCATCGCTCGTTACAGGGTTAACTTGCCTTGCTCATTGTACCATTTCTTTCAATATCTTTCAATCATTTAATTTGCTTATCTCTTATTTTTCTCGACATATTCTCGTGCAATATGCTACAATGTACGAAGACTAACTCTTTGGTGTTTGCACCAGAGCTCTACCGCCTATGAAAACTAACTCCTTCGCGCTTGCGCAAGAGTTCTACCACATATGAAGCTATAATCTTTGAAATAGATTCTAGCACCTACTGTAATTGTAATAAAATCTAGAGAGTGAACGTGGAATACGAATATGAAAACTAAGACAAATCAGATAAAAGTAATGAGTATCTTCGGTACACGCCCTGAAGCTGCGAAGATGGTACCATTGTTTTTGGAACTTGAAAAATGCCCACAAATAGATGCAAGTATCTGTGTTACTGCACAACATCGCGAGATGTTAGATCAAGTGCTAGAGCCTTTTAGCATCAAACCTCAGTATGACTTAGACATCATGAGCAAGGGACAGACACTATACGATATTACCACTCGAGTCTTAACTGGCTTAAAAGAAGTGTTTAAGGAGACTCAGCCTGACTTGCTGTTGGTACACGGTGACACCACCACCACATTTGTAGCGTCCTTAGCCGCCTTTTATGCACAATTAAAAGTAGGACACGTTGAGGCAGGCTTACGCTCATATGACAAGTATCAACCTTATCCCGAAGAGATGAACCGAATGCTGACTACTCGGATTGCGGATTTACACTTTGCTCCTACTCAGGATGCTCGTGGCAAGCTACTAAAGGAAAATATCCCCTCTTCGTCAATCTATGTAACAGGCAACACCGTTATTGATATGATGAAATATACCGTGAATCCCAATCATCAATTCTTGAATAAGAAGTTGAATGATTTAGACTATAACAAGCGAATCATCTTAATGACTGCCCATAGGCGTGAAAACTTAGGGGAACCTATGGAGAATATCTGTCACGCTGTGTGCCAGTTGTTGGAGGATTTCCCAGACACATTATTGGTGTGGCCAGTACATCCCAATCCTGCAGTTAGCGAACCTGCCCACAGAGTCTTGTCTGGTCGTGAACGAGTAGTGTTAATTGAACCTTTAGATGTACGCGACTTACATAATTTAATGGCACGTTCTTATTTGGCGCTTACAGATTCTGGAGGTTTGCAAGAAGAAGCGCCTTCGCTTGATAAACCCGTTGTGGTTCTAAGAGAAGTAACAGAGCGCCCAGAAGGTTTAGAGGCTGGGACTCTTACTCTGGTTGGAACCAATGAAGAAAAGATTTACAACACTACTGCTCGTCTGCTGACTGATAAATCAACATATGAGCAGATGGCTGGAAAACCTAATCCCTTCGGGGATGGCAAGGCATCAGAGCGAATCGTACAATCCATATTGTATGAATATGGCCATTTGACAGGGAGGCCTAGTGAATTTTGAAAGGCGAGTACGAATATGTATAATCCTCAATTGATTTCCATAATAATGCCTGCATTTAACGCACAGAAAACCATAGCAGAATCCGTTACATCTGTTTTAGCGCAAGACTATTTGGAATGGGAGTTAATCATCATTAATGACTGCTCGGTAGATCAGACAAAGGATATCGCCCAAGAGTTTGTGATAAGTGACCCTAGAGTAAAGCTTCTTACTCTAGAGAAGAACGTTGGAATTGCCAAAGCTCGAAATACAGGCATACAACATGCCACTGGTCGGTACCTAGCATTTCTAGACAGTGATGATGTCTGGAAGCCAAACAAGTTATCCACTCAATTACAGTTTATGGTTTCTAATGATTATTCATTCTCCTTTACCAGTTATGAGTTAATGGATTTTGAAGGTCAGTTGTTAGGTAAAACTATCCGTGCAAAAAAAGTGGTTGATTATAGAACGCTGTTGCCCAATAATTGTATTGGCTGTTTAACTGTGATGATAGACAGGAAACAAATACCTGATGTTATAATGCCTGAGATTAAACATGAAGACTTTGCTACTTGGCTTAATATTTTGAAAAAAGGCATTAAGGCATTTGGTTTGGAGGAACCTTTGTCTGTCTACAGGGTTTCAGAATTTTCAACAAGTGCCAACAAGTTAAAAGTAATCCCTTGGATATGGAGCATTTATCGGCAAAATCAAGGTTTTGGGATTATTAGATCTTCACTATTATTAATGGTGAATGTGGTTAAGCTGATCATCAAATATTTTAGAACAGGTATGCTAAAAAAAGTAGTAAAAAGGGTTCACTAGAGGTTATTATGAGAAGCGAAGTTAAAAGTTCATTATTAAAAAATATCGGATATTTGACTCTTATTTTATTTCAAGGGTCTTCTTTTGCTTTCTTATGGTTCTATTACTATGTCCCTCTAATGAAGGAATTAAATGGGGGATTTTATTTTTTTGGTAACTTTGCTGTAATTGCAATCTATCTGTTGATTATTGTTTTTTTCACGAAAAGCTTTGATGGTTACAAGTTCGCCTTTTTGAGGAGTAGAAACACATGCCTTTCTAATGTACTGGCCATTCTGTGCGGAAACATCGTGGGCAATATTCAAATATGGGCCATTGGGAATCACTACTTCAGCATTATTCCCATGGTATTGCTTACGCTGGCTCAATGGCTCTTAGCCATCTTGGTTATTGCTGTGATGCGATGGATTAACATCAGAATATTGAAGCCAGAGGGAATACTTGTAATTTATGATAAATACTCTCCCAAGGAATTGATTGGAAAAGCATCTGTTATCCAAGATAAATTCCTCATCAAAGAGACCATTAGCATAGATAAAGGCATTGGTTTGGTTGAAGATAAAATATTAATCTATGATTCAATATTAATTTATGATTTAGACTCAGAAAAAAGAGGACAGATTGTAAAATTCTGCTATGATCTTAAAAAGAAGATTTATATCACTCCTAAAATTACAGACATTATCATCAGTGGTGCAGAAGAGTTGCCATTTTTTGATACTCCTTTGCTACGAGTCCGAGAAAGAGGTCTGTCTATTGAAGCACAAGTAATCAAGCGGGCATTTGATGTCATATTCTCTTTACTGGCTATAATTGCAACCTCTCCATTAATGCTTATTTTTGCAACTCTTATTAAGGTTCAAGATGGTGGGAAGATTTTTTATACTCAAGAACGACTAACAAAAGACGAGCATTCATTTGATATGATTAAGTTTAGAAGCATGGTTGAAGACTCGGAGCAAGATGGAGCAACACTTGCAAAGCATGAGGACGAAAGGGTTACCACTATCGGAAAGTTTCTGCGCAGAACCCACTTGGATGAGCTGCCACAGATCTTTAATATCTTAAAGGGTGAGATGTCCTTGGTTGGTCCTAGACCAGAGCGAGAAGAGATTGCCAAGGAATACGAAAAAGCCATACCTGAGTTTGGTTATCGACTAGCAGTAAAAGCTGGTCTTACAGGCTATGCACAAGTATACGGCAAGTACAATACAACACCCTATGATAAGTTGAGGTTGGATTTAAAATATATTGAGAACTATTCCTTTGGATTAGACATCAAATTGCTGTTTATGACTTTTAAAGTGATGTTTCAGAAAGAGAATACAGAAGGCGTAAAAAAAGAGCAGAAAACGGCACTGGATGATAAAAAATAATATCAGATAATCGTGTGATGAGGGGAGTTTTTAATGATAAAGAAAGTATCAGTAATTATACCTGTTTATAATGTGGAGAAATATTTACACGAATGCATTAATAGTGTTATCAATCAAACACTAAAAGATATAGAGATTATCTGTGTTGATGACAAAAGCACAGATGGTTCACTTGATATTTTAAGAGAATTTGAAACAAAAGATTCGAGAATACAAGTAATTAGTTTGGACAAGAATAGTGGGCTATCTGTTGCTCGAAACACGGGTTTAGAGCAAGCAATTGGAGAGTATATCCAGTTTGTTGATAGTGACGATTGGATTACTGAAAATACTTTAGAAACCCTATATCACGAAGTGAAATGTAAAAATTTAGACATCATTTATTTTGATGCAAATACAGTATATGAAGATAATAAATTGAAGAGAAGTCAGAAAAGATTTAAAGGTTACTATAGAAGAAATCTTGATTATACTGCAGCTAAGCCTGGAAAAAGATTGTTTGTTGATTTAATTAAAAATAACCATTATAGGGTGTCTGCTTGTATGCAGATGCTTAAATTATCTTTTTTAAAAAAACACAATATTGTCTTTTATAAAGGTATTTTGCACGAAGATGAATTATTTACTTTTTCAACCATTCTTTTAGCAGAAAAAGCAGCTCATATTTCCCGACCTTTCTACCAGCGAAGAGTACACGGTGAATCCACCATGACAGGAAGAAGAGAATTTGATAAATCATACGGTTATTTCATTTCTTTGAGAGAATGCCTATCGTCTAAGGCAGTAGCTGAATTAACAGGAAGTGACGAGATAGAGGCCGTAAAAACTTGGGCTACACGCTTGCAGAGAAGTGCATTAAAACTGGTTGAAAAAATGACTTTAGTAGAGTTGGATAAAAACATAAAAACCCTACCTTGTAAAGACCAAATGGGGTATTTGCTTTTCGTTCGAAATGTAAGGTTAGGACCTCCTAGTTCTGTATTTTCTCGAAGCTTTTGGCAACGCGCTCACGGGAATCTATCGAGAAAACTTTTAAAAGCCAAAATAAAATACTCTATGCTCAAGGAGAATATAACTAGCTATCATTTCAGAAAGAGACACGAAGTCGCTTTTGATAAAAGTTGGGAGAAAATCAATAAGGAAATGCCTCCAGACCGAATTGCAGTGAGTATCATCATTCCCGTTTACAATAGTGCTAAATATTTAGAGCAATGCGTGGATATGTTAGAAGCACAAACATTAAAGCAAATCGAAGTGATTTTTGTGGATAATGGTTCTACAGATGAAAGCCTAGAAATTCTTAGGAGGAGAAAAGGCGGAAGCTTAAATATGAGCATTTTTCAGGAAATTATCCAAGGTGCAGGGAATGCACGTAATGTAGGATTTGATCAATCTGTTGGGGAATATGTATTGTTCTTAGACTCAGATGATATATTTGATGAAAAGTTATGTGAAAGAGCATATGCCTATGCAAAGTTTACCGAAGCAGAAATCGTTCTTTTTAAAGCAAATCGAATTAATGTACAAACAAATGTCATTGAACCTATGAACTGGGTCTTATCTCGCAAGCACATTCCAAAAGGTAAGACTGTTTTCTCAGTAAAAGATATAGCAGATGATATCTTCCGATTAACAGTAAGTTGCCCATGGTCAAAACTATTTAAAAGAGCTTTTATTGTGGAACATAATTTAAGATTTCAAAACATAAAAAACTCTAATGATGTTCTCTTTGTTCGCTTGGCATTGGCATCAGCCAACAAAATATCTACCCTTCAAGAAACTCTAATCACTTACCGATTTAATGATGTCACTAGTACACAAGGGATTAAACACTTACACCCCATTGAATTCTATAAAGCATTTGTAAGACTGAAAAAAGAGCTCATCGCACGTGGCTTATATGATACTGTACAGCAAGGTTTTTCAGAAATGGTACAAAGGGAATCCATGCATCATTTATCAACGATTACCAACGAGGAGGCAAAGAGCCAAATCCAAAAACTATTGCTTTCAGAAGAATATGGGGAGCTCATTTCAAAAAAATAACAGGAGAGATAATGTATAAAATAAAAACAATTATAAAAAAGATGCTACCTTCCACAATACGCATGAAAATCAGTTCTATTCTTGACAGTAGAAGAAAATTAAACTGTAAAGTTAACAGTATCCAATTTTATGATTTCTTTATCGAGCCTGGGAAAGTTGAGTTCAGAGTTGGGAAGCATGTTAATAGAGAATACAAGCAAGACTATATCTATTTTCACCTAAGTAAAAAATTTTCACCCTCTCATAATGTTGTTGCAACTGCTTTAGCAACTTTATGTGGTAAATTATATGAAGAAATCTATATGGATTTGAATATTGACAGTGAAACTCTGTCTCGAATCAGCGCTTTTACAGGAGTGGATATAAAGGTTAGAAATGTGATAAACGTAGACAGAATCACTGACAGAAAGGGCATTGCCCTTAGTTTTAGTGGTGGATTTGACAGTTTGACTTCTTATTGTTTGATGCCGCAAGAAACGCAGTTGGTTTCTATAGATTTTGGTCACTGGTTTACACGTGAAGCAGAGGCTTTTAGTAAATGGGAGACAAATATCTTAACTACAAATTTTAGACGTCTGAATTATGATCAGGCTTCCTGGACGTTTATGGGTGTTGGTGCTATTTTGTTTAGTGAGTTTTTAGATATCAAATATCTTGCTTTTGGAACAAACTGGAATAGCTCAGTGGGCTGTTATAAGTACATTGCTAACTCTAAAACTGATCTCACATATAATCCTAGCTTTTTTTCACCATCCGATATGATTAGTATGCAAAATTTCACTTACGGCTTATCTAATATCGGAACGGCAATGGTATGTGCAACCTATCAACCTAGCTTCCTCAATGCTTCGCTCAACTCTTTAGCAGCTCCTGGAAGCATCAAGCTATACAGAAAAAAAATGTTGCTTGATGTTGTTTGTGCACGTTTTGGTTTTGATATAGAATATTCAATTTCAGATAAGCCTCTTGAAAAACGTATGCGATTTGGGGAGTGTTTTTGCACTTCGGCATTATCACTCTATTTTTTGAAGCATTTAGGAGATAAAGTGGTATCTGAGCTCATTGAGATTCCAGAGAGTGCTATTGAACTAATCCACACACTTTCTCTTGACTTTTATGAAAAGTTTGCCCCTGTAGCATTGCAAGGCATTCCAGAAGAGTTTCGCGAGGATTATATTGCCAAGCTAAAAGGAGCTGGAGTTGATCTGTATAATGAAAAGGACTGGGATGAATTTCGCCTTGTTGGAAACTTTTTAATGCAGTTTATGTAAATTATTCACGCCTACTACTTTAGGAAAGGTTGAACTATGAGAACATTACATATTTGCTCATACTACATAGAGGATAAGTTTTATACCTTGTTTTTCCGAGAACTTGAAAATCAAGATCTCTTGGCTACTCCTTATGTTTTTGCAAATAAGAAACTTAAAGCGAAAAAAATAGATGTTGATGTGTCTTTTTGCTTTAATACCTTTGATCGATTGTTCTTTCATCTAAAACATCGTAAAGTATGGAAGGATTTTGTTGCTTTACATAACCCTAGGGAGTATGACTTGCTTCATGCCCACTCTTTTTTTTCCAACGGTTATATTGCTTATCGATCTTTTTTAGAATTTAAAACACCATATGTTGTAAGCATTAGATACCCAGATGTCTACACTTTTTTTAAGCACATGAGACACTTGCGCCCCTTAGGAAAGCGAATCGCCTTAAATGCGTCTCATTTAATCTTCTTGTCACCACAACTCCAAAACGAATTTTACTCCTATTTTAATCATAAGGAGGTTGAATTACTAAAACAAAAATCAAGTGTTATTCCCAACGGGGTGGATGATTTCTGGTTGCAAAATCTACATTATCGAAATAAGATGATTAATAAACCAACTATTCACTTCATTAATGTAGCCAGATTAAACCCTATTAAAAACCCAGAAGCTGCCGTCAAAGTAATAGAACTGCTAAATCAAAAAGGATATGAAGTAAAATTGAAGTTCTTTGGGAAAATAGAGCACAAAAAGTACATTGATTTTTTGAAAAATCATCCTCATGTAGAGTATTGTGGCTTCACAACAAAAGAGGAACTTAGAGAACAATATCGCAAAGCTGATATTTTTATTATGCTGTCTAAGTTAGAAACTTTTGGATTGGTTTATATTGAAGCGATGACTCAAGGTTTACCAGTGATTATGGTTAAAAACCAAGGAGTTAGTAGCTATTTTCAAGATGGAGAGGTTGGATATTCCATTAACTTAAGAAGGTTAGAAGAGGCTGTGCATTCCGTGAGATTAATAACAGATAATTATGCTACCATCTCCCACAGATGCACAGAAAAAGCCAAAGAATTTAGTTGGAAGCGAGTTGTAGAGAAACACAAAAAAATATATTTCGGCATAGGAGAACAATATGAATCCTTGTAATGTAAATGAAGAAATGGTCTCTGATAACATAGAGGACAATAAATATATTGACCTAATTCGTAAGTTAACTCAAGCAACCTCTGGATTAGAAGAAGCACTTTTGCTTATTCAATCATTGAGTAATGAGCAAAAGCAACTAAAAGAGCAAGTCGCACTTTTGCAAAAAAAGGTTAAACACCTTGAACCATATGAACAAAAAATAATACGCATCAAAAGTAGGTGGTATATTAAATTGCCTTTGGCTACTTATCGTCTTTTATGTAAAGCAAAGAGTTATATGTATCGCGGAAAGGATAAAGCCTTATGAAAGATAAAATTATCGAATTGCACCATTTACACAATGAGTTGACTGCTTTTTTATCCACTTGTAACATAGACGTCAAGCGCCGTTTCACCTTAAGGACCAATCATTTGAAATCTCTTAAAGTCGCTTGTATCATGGATGAATTCACTTTCCTTTCTTATGCTCCAGAATGCAAGCTACTAGAAGTCACTCCAGATAATTGGAAAAATGAAATCGAATCTTTTTCCCCTGATATGTTATTCATAGAATCCGCTTGGAATGGCAAGGACAAATTATGGCAACGCAAAATTGCACATGGCTCAGAGGAGCTCTTTGCTTTGATATCTTTTTGCAAAGAAAATGCAGTCCCTGTTGTCTATTGGGGAAAAGAAGACCCTTTATACACACAGACCTTTATGCCTGTTGCTACTCAAGCAGATTTTATCTTTACTACCGACATAGATGCTGTTCAAAAATATAAGCTAGAAACCATCAATCCTCATGTTTATCATCTGCATTTTGCTGCTCAACCTGTTTATCATAATCCCATTGAAAAGTATGAACGCAAAGATGCCTTTTGTTTTGCTGGCTCTTACTATCATCGTCGAGCTGAGCGCTCATTATTATTTGACCACCTTTCTGATTATTTCATAAAAACTAGAGGCTTAGATATTTATGACCGTAATTACGGTGAATATGGTTTTTCCACACCAGAATATGCTTTTCCCGAAAAGTACGGACCACATATTCTAGGATACCTGCACCCCGAGGAAATCGATAAAGCCTATAAAGGTTATCATTTTGGTGTTAGCATGAACTCAATCACACAATCTCAATCGATGTTTGCTCGTAGAAATTTTGAGCTTATGGCATCCAACACCATTGTTGTGGGCAATTTTTCTCGTGGTGTAAAGAACTATTTTGGTGAGCTCTCCTTCTGTACAGATGATGTTGCAACTTTAGAATCTGCATTATCCAAGTATTGTGGCAATCCTATCACTTTACAAAAACATAGGTTAAAGGCTCTACGTAAAGTACTTTCTGAGCACTTATATGAAGATAGACTATCTTACATCATAGAAAAAGTATTTGGTATAAACATTAAACCTGCACTACCTAGTATTGCCGTCTTATCTAATGAGACAACTGAAGATGGTATAACGTATATAAAGGCAACTTTTGAACGTCAAACCTTTGAAAATAAAACTTTGCATTTCTCTATCGCTGAACTTTATGAAAGTGGTGCTGATTATATTGCATTTTTTTCGTCTGTAGATTACTATGGAAGCAATTATTTGTTAGATTTGGCCCTTGCTACTCGATATCTAGACAAAGATGTAGACGGAATATGTAAGGGGACTGAACACAGTTATACTTTCACCAATACCTTGATGTTAAGAAGCGGCATTATTAAAGCCAAGGTTTTATCTTCTTTATTAATCCTCGAAGAAGATGAGTGCTTTTCTGGCAACTTCTTTGCTATTGACCCATTTAACTATCGCAACAACTATAAAGGAAGTACATGTACAGACGTTGATGATCTTCCAGACTTGTACGAAGGATTTTCATCAGGAGATATTCAACCCAATGAAGACTTGCCTTTCGACACCAATCGGTTCATCTTATCAAAAAGCAACACTTTGATCCTGAGCAATGTCTACCCCTCTTATGATGAAATATACCAGAATATGTTTGTTCATGCCAGAGTCAAAGCCTACCAACAGAAAGGGCATCTTTTTGACGTTATGCACTCTAACTATAATACAGAAGATGGTTATAGAGAATTCGATGGCGTTGATGTTATTGATGGCAGTTCACAAATGATATCAGATATCGTGCAATCTGGCAAAATCAAGACCGTATGCATTCATTTTCTCAGCGAGCGAATGTTTTCAGTGCTGGAGCCTCATCTAGAAAATATCCGTCTTATTATCTGGGTACATGGTGTGGAGATACAACCATGGTGGCGACGTGACTACAACTACTTAGATTACAATGAAATAGAAGAAGCGAAAAAGCAAAGTGAAAAGAGAATGGCCTTTTGGCATCATGTCTTTCATTCTGCCAAAGCTCATGATATTCACTTTGTTTTCGTTTCCCAATACTTTGCCAATGAAGTAATGGAAGATTATCAAATCGAATTGCCAAAAGAACGCTACAGTATTATACATAATGTGATTGACACTGAAGTTTTTAACTATGTGGAAAAAGACATTTCTCAGCGGAAGAAAATATTTTCATGTAGGCCATTTACTTTTCAAAATTACGCAAATGACTTAAGTGTCAAGGCAATTCTTTCCCTTTCTAAGCACAAGGAATTTACAGATATGCATTTTCACATTGCAGGCTCGGGGCCATTATTCAATAAAACCGTTAAACCTCTAAGAAAATTTAGTAATGTGACTTTAGAGGAGCGGTTTTATAAGCACGATGAAATTGCAAAGCTACACAAAGAGCATGGCATTTGCTTAATTCCAACTCGCATGGATTCCCAAGGTGTTTCTCGTGATGAAGCCATGGCAAGTGGATTGGTTCCTGTTACTAATGCTGTGGCCGCCATCCCAGAATTTGTTGATGAGCAATGTGGAATCTTAGTTCTTGCTGAGGATTGGCAAGGTCTTGCCGATGGTATCTTAAAGCTTTACCATAACCCAGAATTGTTTAAACAACTTTCTGCCAACGCTGCTAGCCGTGTTAGAACACAACATGCTAAAGAGCTCGTTATTGAGAAAGAGCTCGACTTGATTTTGCAAAGAGTAACGTAAACGGTAGAGCAATACCTTAATCGCCGCTTCCACTTGGCAATAACTCATAATTCTCACCTACGAATCGATTCACTAATACACGCGTGATGTTTAGTGGAGCAGTCGGCTCATCAAGACCACCATACCTTTCTGGTATTCGAACTGCACTAAACACAGAATGGCTCAACTCTTTCACTTGTTCAAAGGAATACCCTTGCTCAAGCAGATGTCGCTGCGTGGCAGGTCTATGAATTCCATGATCTGACTGCAATATAATTACTGCATCTGGATTTATTTCTAGTATTTCATCTATAGCATAAATCATTGCCTCAATGGCCCTCTCAAGAGCTGGAGGATATAAGTCATACCTTGTGCTGTCGTCTCTCTCCTCCTCTGGAATGCTGTAATGGTTCAAAACTGACCACATATGTGTGTATAGAAAAGGACGCCATACAAATTGAGCTACTGGCTCTGATTGATACCATATGCCTCTTACCCTACGTGGAGTATCCTCTGAGAGATATGGTACATTAAGAGGGGTGGTCATTGTTAGCAGCTCAGCCAAACCTCCTCTTTGAAAATCATGCCAGTGACTCAAAACAGGGCGATAATCACTGATTAGATGATCAAAAGATGTTGGCATGTGAGTCCATACTGTACCAGCCGTTATATCAAACTTGTAATTAGCTGCAACAAATGCACCGAATAGCTCGTAATATGGAGCAATGTCTTCTCGGTTAGTGATTCCTATTCGTGCCAATTCCCTATCCAGCTCAGCCACCCTAGAAGTCCTTATTAATTCTGTTGTATTATCTAACTGCTCCCCCCAAAAACTATCATAGAATGCAGGAGATAATAATGCTGCCCATGCTGTGTTTGTATTCCCTGCATTTAACTGCACATCCTCATATATCAGGAACCCTCTTTGTCCAAGCTCCTCACGCAAATCATCGAAACACATCCCCCAGAAACGTTCCACCGTTCCTAAGCTCATCATACCATCCATATGAAACCAATAAATATCAGGGTTTGGTAGCCCAGGATTAACATTAAAATCACGCTTAATATAAAACTCTGTGCCTTCATCTACCTGTCGGGTCAATTCATTCCTTGCTCTAATAAATGTCACTTCACGATTTATTGCAGGAAACGAATTGAAAACAAACAAAACAATGAGGCAAAGGGCTAAAACATTAAAAACAGGTCGTATTTTAAAAAAAGGAGGTTTATATCGCCTAAATATAATCGCCACAAGACCTATAACAATTAGTAATAGTAGTGCAAATACTCTAGAAGGTACAAACAATGAAGAGAAAAAACTTCTAACGATGCTTAATAAAAGTTCATACAACCAAAAAGTCAACCATGCGAATAATGTGAGCAATAAGGCCCCTTCTATGCTCTTTATTATAAGTCTGAATACAAGAAACGACAACATTCCCCCTACAGCTAAAACTCCTGCCAAAGCAAGAACATGTATGAAATTTATGTTTGTTTCTGCGTGATTGCGATTATATAGTTCAAATAAAAAAATATTTGGCACCAAAAAAGATGCAACGTAGTATATCACATTTACATATTTATGCTTAGGCTCAATCTTCTCCATCAAAGCTCCTTCCAAAACTAAGACTTTATGTAGCGGAATTAACATATTACTTTTGTTTTCTCGCTTTCCTAGCCCATATTTTGAGCTGTATTTTTCCGAGTATTGAATTTGCTAAATCATTATAGTCTTTTTCTAGCCGCTTATTTTCTTTCTCGTATATATCAACTTTTGCTTTCCATGTTTTCATATTATCATCATACTTTAATTTTCGTTGTTTAATCCCATTCAATAACTTGCGTTCATGTAAGTAAAACGCTTGCTCTGCCCGAGTAAAAAGTGATGCATCTAGCGGAACTGAGAATTTCTTGTCTTTTGAACCTACCACACCTATCCATGAGCCTAAGAAAGCTACATCAATAATGTTAAAATCATCAGAAACTGAAGAGTATAGTTCCGTTAGATAATATGTTCTTTTATGATCATGATAATCGTTTATACCAAAGGGCACTGTTACCACAAGTATACCATCCTCCGAAAGACATTCATGTGCGCGCGCAATAAATCGACCTGGATCCGCTATATGTTCAATAACTTCACCCATTATGATACAGTCATATTTTTGCATATTGCCCTTTGTATATTTCATATAATCAGCACAAACAAACTCAACATAACCTCGTGTACTTTCATCTTCCCCTTCCAAGGAGGTTAGTGCGTACTCAATGCTTTCTTTGCAGATATCTACCCCTGTTACCATTTTTCCTTCTCGTCCAAGGATAATCGTTGCTGTACCTTGCGAGCAACCGACATCTAATATCTGCTCGCCTTTGGCTTTAGAGCAAATCCAATTGATTCGATTGCGACTATTCTCCATCATTTCTTGACCCAAAGAACCTTGATATGCCTCGTTGATTTGATCAATATTTTTTGTTACAGGAATTATTGCATCACTGTTTAAAACTTCAGCCATTTTCTTCTTTACCTTTCTTTAAATGTCTTAATTGTATCGCCCTAGCATCAACTACATATCTTCTTACAATATCTTAAAAGATAATTTTTACTTGCCTTTATTCTGGATCAGTTTATCAAGTTCTAAAAAATCATCAATTAGTTCTGGATTTTTATTTAATTTCTCAATCAACATATGCCACCTAGCTATTCCATATAAATTTATTAGCGGATATGCCTTAACATCAAAAAGCTCATTTTCTCTTAATCTTTTTTTTAAATCATTTTTATCTACATATTGAAACACGCTTTTAGGTAACATTTTAATAAGTTTTTTCCTAAGATGGGGGAGTAGGTAGTCAAAAAGTCTCACATTGTATTCAATTGTAATGCTTCCTTCACACGCAGGTATAGCTGCTATCTTTTCTTTTTCTATAGCAGGGTATTCTTTATAAATCTCTGGTTCTACCACTCTGTTTTCAAAAGGAATATAGCATAATTCTGGGTTTAGCTTATACATTATATCAAAATACAACTTCGCATTGTAGCGTAGCAACGGAGTTAATCTTCTAGCTGTTTCTAAAACTACGGGTGAATACAAAAATATGCTTTCATTGTCTACTAAATTAGCATGATGATTTCTAGATTTATAAGCTGGCAAGGTATCAATATAAAGCATATTCTCTGGAAATCGGCTCATTCCAAAGTCGATAATATATTTTCTATTATCCATTGATACATTAAATGCTTTTTGAGTCATTAGAGACCTGTAAGATTTTGCATGTCCAAACACCTGTGGTAGATAAGCTTTTTCCTCAGGTGATAGATTATTGAAGTCAACATCTTTAAACCTTTTTTTCATAAATGTCTCAACAGCAACTCCATGGCGATAGGATTTCGCAAAAACGGAACCCTTCCCATTTAACTCTAGATTTTTCGAACCTCTCCTTGACAGGTCAAGAAAGAAATACGGATATCTTATTGTTCCCGTTTCCATTGCATAAGCTATCGCTCTAAAATCAACTTCCTTTTCAACAGCCTCTAACGACATCTCTTGATTTATATCAATTGGATTATTATTATGTTTCCAGTTTAGTTTAAATTTTTTTGCTAGTTCTTTTCCGATTATTACATCTGGATTTGTTTCTAACCCTAAAGTTGAATATTCAAACTTTTCTTCATATTTACCATCTAATACAAACCCCAATGTTAAACGAGAATCAAAACCTCCTGTAATTTGTGACGTAAATGTTTTTTTCCCCTTTTGAATGTTTTTCATACCTTGGCGAAGCTCTTTTATACATAAATCTATGCAGTCATCATAACTTTCAGGAAGATGAGTACGTTTTTTACTTGGAAAATTCATATTATTTTGCTGATCAACCATAATATATTTCCAAGGACGTAATCGATAAATATCTTGATATCCTGTTTTATCTGACTCAACAGCGATTGCTTTCATATGCCAGACTGGCAAAGTTGGCTCTGCAAATATTTTAAAACCTAAAGCAAGTTTGTATTTTACAATCAAATGAGGGTTGCTCGCGATGAATAAATAATCCCCTTTTGATGAATAATAAATTGGGGAAAGTCCAAGCTCATCCGAAGCAAAAAAACAATTTTCTTCCGTTATTCTTCCATGAGTGTAAACGCCATAATAATTGTGTTCAGGCAATAATTCAACACTAGTCTTTGAAAGTGTTTCTTCAAGAAGCTCACCAGCGAAGAAATCAAACTCGCCAGAATTATTTAAGTTTGTTTTCACATTATTACCAAAATAAAATAATCTTTGGCCATTATGTGTTATATATGACGAGTCTAGTTCGTTTAAATTATGTTTCTTTGATGTTATGAATATCCATTGCATACTACCATAATCCTCCTCTAAAGCGAATAAATGTTCATCCTTAATAAAATTGTGCATCACTTATTTTTTTATACACCTCTAAAAGATAGTTCTCATAAGTCTCTTTTAGAGTATCTCTGTTTCCTCCTTCGTCTATATCTACCTCAACGTTATACTTTCCTGCCTCTAATTGTTCTAACAATGGCTCTATTTGACTTTTGTAGTATGGTTCATCGCTTCCATAGTGGATGAAAATATTTGGTGCACACTCTTTAGGTTGCTTGAACAAATCAAATAAAAGGGCATCCAGATAGCACCTATCTGCTTCACTTACCCCACCTGCTATGTATTTTGCTATGTTTTTATGATTTGCTTGTTTTAATAAAAAGTGACCGATTCTACTCTGCGGTGCACCTACTATAACATTTCCAAAATGGTACTTTATTCCAAAATAAAGTGCTGACCAACCTCCCTTCACCATACCAACAGTTGAAACCCTTTTGTGTTCTATATTACACTTTTGCATCGTATAAAAGATAAGAGAGGCCACAGAGGCTTCAATACTTAGATTTCTATTATTACCTAAATAATAAGCTCCTTGTTCGCCAAAATTATCCAAAATATATAATACATTCTCCTGAACATTTCTCAAGGAACCAGTGTGAGCATAGGTGAAGTTATTCGGCTCATTTAGTGGTGAAAAAACGACAATTAATCCCTCCATTCTTTGCTCTTGACTATTTGCTGGTTGGAAGTGATATCTTAAACTACGATGAGAATTGTAGGTTAAAGTTTTCCTCTTGAATAAATCAAATTTCTCCTCCAGCTTATTAAAATTAGATAATCGAAAAATAGTCTTTATTCTGTTCAATCCAATATGTCCTCTGAATTTCATTTCGATCACTCCCATTTCTTCTATTTTACTTTCACTATAAGTAAATTTCCAACCTTGTATCCGCGGAACGAGCTGCCCACCATACACATTAAATTCTGCGTCATTCATATCCACAAATTCTATCTCCATTACCTTCTTATCATCTCTAGAAAGTACAAACATATTATTATTACATTGTATGTGAATACCTGGAGCAATATTCCATAACAATATATATTCATGGTATTCCTCAGAAGTGATTTCATCTATCACTTTAATGTAATCTTCTTTTTTGAAATAACTTACTATCCTTTTATGCTCAACCCCTGCATAACGTAAATTAACACCTGTTGCACTTGAGTACTGGTCATTTATTTCAAAGCCTATCATTCTTACCTTGTCATATTGTCCGTCCGTGCGCTTCAAACCATTTCCATCAACGATTAAAGTATTATGTGCAAATGAAGAATATCCATAATTTGTAATAGGATCCTTTTGGTATCCATTTGGACCACTTTCAGTAACGATTTCTCCCCCTCTATAAATTACTAAATTTAAATCATCACTATGTTTATGGTAATTCACATGATAGGCGGCTGTAAACAACACATAGGTTGCATCTTGTTTCTTTGCCCAGTCGTCGCGAAAAATTGCATAGCCTGAATCTAGAAATACCACATCGTTTTCACAAGGAGGTGTCCCCTCCTCGCCACCTGTACGTGCAAACAAAAAACTTTCACTTTCATATAAATCGTGATATTCTTGGCGCAATACTCTCCAAACCGAATCACATAACGGTGGTAACATCCCGTTTGGAAAAAAAATGTGTGTAGAATATTTTTCTGACAATCTCTGAATATTCTTTAGCTTATTCACTGAAGTTATGTCCGCTTCTTTTATCCATGGAAGGACTTTTCTCATACTATCCAATATCCAGAAATGATAAGACGGACTATGCTCTTTGTGAATTCCATCTTTAGTAAATATAAAATCGAAGTAATCCACTAACCTTTTGACAGCAAGCTTTTGATACTCCTTTGCACAAGGTTGTTCATTAATAAAGTATGATGTGTATAACAACAATGCTACATCCTGATACATCCCATGATTTGTCCCTGTCCCGTGGAAGTCTTCACTTGCAAGCAATTCTGCCGTCTTCCACATTTCATTTTTCAGCAATTCCATGTCCGATTGAGGCAATAACTTCTTGGCCCATATAAAGAACAATAAGTAATACTCTAGTCGAACTGCAGTTGCATCATCATGATAAGCCATATGCCCCTTATCTGTACACTCAATCCACTCTCTAATAAGTCCCATACCCGCTTCTAAGTATTTTAAACTTTGACTTTCATTATACGCTGAGACCAAGCACTTTAAAAAAATATGCCCATGTAAAAAGCGGTCAAACGTTCTTGCTTCATTTCCTCCCCACAAGTTTATGCTTTTATCTTTTGCTTCTATCTGCCATTGTTTAAGTCTAAATAACCTCTTTTGAACGATGTCATCTGCTTCGCTTATGTCATTTTCTCCCTTATTTTTCCCATCTCTATGTTCCAATAACAATTTTAGAATTGCAGAGAATTCTACTTCTGTCAAGGACATTGGTTTATATAAATTATCGATATTATATTCCATAGTCTAAATTCTCCTTACATGACTATTTTCTAATTCAATTCGAAATGTATAATTGATGTAGATTGGTAAGTTTATTGTCTTTATTGACTTTGCCATCAGCACTAGTTGCTGAACAAAGAATAAGTCTTGCTCAACTATCCCCTCAACTTGTTCAAGGCTGTTACTAGTGACTAATTTCTTTTCTATTAGCATAGCTTGTATACTCATAGATGAATCTTTTAATTTTCTTATCAATCCTTTTTTATTTCCTCCAATCACATCGCTACCACCAGACTGTTTCAGATCCTGATAATAATTTATCAATTTCGACTTTTCTCTAAACTCGATTACATTGCCCACCACTATATCATGCTTTTTTGCCATGGTAAGTTCAACCATCTTTGCATAACCATCACTGATAGCTTCATTCTCTGGCTCAAGAAAAGCAATATATTCAGAGGTTGACATCTCTACCCCCTTGTTACATGGACGAGACACACTTCCGCTACCACCATCAGCAAAGAAAAATGGTCGAACATTTTCGTACCGGTTAGCAATATATTGAACATACAATAATGTATCGATGTCAGTAGAACCATCATCAATGAGTAAAATTTCCATGTCATCGAACATACTACTACGTAACAAGCTGGCAAAGGCTTTGCCGTATAGATGTAACCCGTTATTGTACACTGGGATAATTACTGACAGTTTATAGTTTTTATCACTTAATTTCTTTTCGACCTTTTGATCTTCAGAAAAATGTAGATAATCTATGCTGTATCCATTTGGCAGTGATATATTAGTATCTGGCATATCTAGGAGTTGCTGGAACTCAAAAGACTCTCTCCAAAAAACGGTAAGGTACTTATCTTTTATCCTCTGAACATAGTCATGCTGGTGTTTATCGTCCTTGGTCACATAGTCGCAGCTTGTATATTTAAAGGCATTAATCATATCTTCTAAATAAAAGAAGTCATATCTCTTTTCTTCATCCCAAAAAGCAATCATATCAAATTCATTAAATCTTTGAGGTAGCTCCGTTGTTAAGCACAGTTCTTTGTGCTTAAAGGACTGCATATCAAATTGCTCTGTTATCTTATCCGTAATTTGATTGACTACAACACCAACGGTTCTTTCTTGTGAGATGACTGGCAATCCCATATACTCACACATCTGGGCAAACCGATCAAAGATAGTATTATCCGTCATGGCATGTCGAATTCCAGCCAGTTGCCTTTCAAGAATCTCCCTTGGAGATAGGGAGCCCAAAATTCGTGCTACCTCATTGGAGTCTTGAGTAGTATATACTAACGGAAGATGTAAGTTAATCCCTGCACTATAGTTTGAGATGAGTAGATTACCTACCGCTTCAAGCTCATACACCCTGTTGGCGAACATGGTCTGGCTCTCTTTTACAGAATTAATGTTCAAGGCCCAATTGTATAACTTATGTATCTTCTGCAATATCTCATGGGGGACTTCTGGTGAAATATAATCTGCATACTTGACAGGGAATGCAAATTCTTGTCTTTTAAGGCTATAGTTTCTATCTAGTACTTTAAGAGCATATTCGCTTGATAGTACACCATCAAAAATAGCACATATATCTGCTCCTCTCTCTGGGTACTTGTCTAACCAAGACCCTGAGAAGATTACCTCTTTGCGTTTCTCAAAGCGCATAAAGCCCACTGGATTATGAAACAATGGATTGATACCAAACATAATAGGATAGACTCGCTGGTGCCCACAATCTCTTTTGTAATCCTCAACTACTTCTATCGCAGTAGTGAAGACAACATCACAATGCTTAGCAAATTCAACAAAATACTTATAATTGGGAGGGTCTTCTTTGGAATAGAACGCAGTGGGAATGGATAATGCTTTGCAACATTCAATGATGTTTATTGCATTTCTGCGTTCCTCGCTTCTTTCTTCTGCCAGTCCACGCCATACACTATCCAGCCCTTTCCAAGTGGAGGTAATCAGCAACATTTGGCATCCCTCTATCTGCCTGCGCCAGTCCGCAGGATGCAAAGGCACCATATTAGCGATGTTTTTATAAGTGTTAAATAAAAATTCATCTGCTATAATGGCAATCTTCTGATCTGAAACACGATAATAGCGCCCTTTCTCACTGGTAGGCATGTCATTTATTTGTGTACGAACCTCTGGGATAAAGTCTGGATTCAATCTCTCATCAAAGTTCATCTTTAGCTCTTCACATTCTACTACATTATCTATTACATTTTCTGTCTCCTTATGAATAAGCATCTCTCTCTTTTTGCTACGAAGTTCCCAAACCTTTCTCTGCACTCTACCTAACTTTGAACCCGCCAAATCACTGTATTGCTCCCAAGCTAGCTCGCTTGACTCTTGACTCTTTTTCAGTTCTACTTGCAGTAAGTCTTGAGTTTCCACATCCTTTAACACCTTCAAGTAGAGGATGGACACTAAATCTACAGAATCATCTCCACCTTTTGAACAAGCAATCATAATTTTTTCGCCATGGAAAGAAATATTCACAACTGAAAGCTTGGCAGATAAAAAATCATGCAACCCCTTTAAGTAATATGTCCTTCTGTGATTCTCATAGTATCTAATAGCAAGTGGTAAAATAAATAATAGAACCCCTCCTTCGATAAGGCGTTCCGCGCTACGACCAATGAAGGATCTTGCATCATCCAAATATATGGGGAATTCTTCTATAATGATACTATCATATATTCTATTCTCGTCATTGGTATATAACATGAAACCAGCACATACAAAGTCCACAGAACTACGAGCCACTTCCTCTTCACTCTCTAGGGAGGCTTTTGCCTGCTTTATATTCTCTCTACAAATATCTATTCCTGTTACCTGCTTCCCTACTCTTCCTAAGGCAATAGATGTCTCCCCTATTGAGCAACCAACTTCTAATATCTTCTCCCCTTTCACATGAGAAATGATCCAATCCATATGGTTTTCTTTTGTTTCTATCATACCTATTTTGGCTTCCTTCCCTCTTTGATTTCCTTTTTGATTTCCTCTATAGTTTTCCTCCCATTATAGTAATGGGCATACCAATTGATTGTCTCTATCGCCTCTCCTTGTGCAATAACTTCACCTTTATCTAACCATATGGCTTTATCACAAATAGCTCTTAACTCATGAGAACTATGAGACACCAACACCACTGTAGTCTCTTCATCTTTGATGATTTCTTGCATGGTTGCATAGCTCTTTTCTTTAAACTTTGCATCTCCTACACTTAACACCTCATCTATGAGCAGTACCTCTGGTCGTAAGTTAATAGCTATCGAAAAACCCAATCTTGAAACCATCCCGCTAGAGTAGGTTTTCATAGGACGATAAGCAAATTCTCCCAGTTCACTATATTCTATAATATCATCCAAGATAGCTGCAATCTGCTTTTTTGAAAATCCCAGAAGCATGCCACTTAAGAAGATATTATCAACTCCTGTTAAGCTTTTTGTGAATCCTATTCCTAATGCTAATAAACTAATGGAATTGTAGTTTCGAGTGATCCTTCCACTATTTGGTGCCATCACTCCAACCAGGACTCTAAGCAATGTGCTCTTTCCCGCTCCATTGGTGCCGACGATGCCGTATACCTTGCCTTTTTCTATGGTAAGGGATACATCGTTTAAAGCTTTGTATCTTTGTATAACATTATTTTTACCTTTCCCTATTAGATGCCTAAAAGAAAGGCTTTCTGTGGATTGATAGATCAAATCTACGTTTTCTAATTCCAGAACGTTCATTTTTCAACTTCTCCTTCTGAGTGTCTTATACGGGTTATATTACCCTTGCATAATTATCTTCATACTTACTGATTAGTCCATATCCTGTCTTTATCAGTATACATGAGATTATTGCTACTAATAATAGATGTAAATACGGCGGACTTGTTCCATTCAAGGTAGCATCACGGAAAGATCCTATCAAGACCGCCGCTGGATTCAATCTCAATAACCATACCAGCTGAAAATCAAAACGATCAAAGCTCCACATAATCGGCGTCGCAAAAAATAAAAACCTCAATGTAAACTCCAATATATTAGGTAAATCATGTAAATATACACCCACATGAGCAACGATTAATCCACAACCCAAGACAAATAGCATGGTTACCAATAAGGTTGGAACTATTCCTAACAAATACCATGTAAATGGAATCCCTGCAAATGCCATCATTACAAAAACCAATGACATGGCTATAATAAACTCATACACAAAACTCACCATGTAAATAGTAGGGTATACAAACTTATGAAAATAAACTTGTTCAATGATGTTTTTGTTTCTAGATATGGCAGTTGACGAAGCCATAATCGTACGAGATATTAAGAGCCAGCTATTAATTCCTATGAGTACAAAAATATTAAAGTTTGGGATAGGATTTTGAAAAACCACAATCACCACAAAACTGTAAATCAACATGAACATCAAGGGCTGAATAAACAACCATAAAAACCCCAGATAACTACCTGCAACTCTTTGTTTTAACATAATCCATGCATAATACAATATATATTCCTGATTCTTTTTTATATTTTTTTGTATTCCATCTTTTTTCATTGTTGCCTCTTCTACTCTCTGTTTTCTAAATTCTATAACTTCTTTTCAAACATACACTTTTAGCGATTCACTTTACAACTTATAGCAATTTGGCAAGTGACAGATATTTCGTGTGTCGAGGATATATTTCCCTTTAAGCTTCTCCATATTCATTCTAATATGTTCATGCCCCACCATGATTACAATGATATCGCAGACTTCTAAAAACTCCTCAAAATCATCCATCTGACCATCCAAAACCTTGCTTTGGCACATGGGATCATAGAATTTCATCCCATTCCCAAGATGCCTTTCCATCAACTCAACTAATTGTAATGTAGGGCTCTCACGAGTGTCATCTACGTCTTCTTTATAGGTAATGCCGTAGAATCCTACTTGGGTAGATTTAGGAAGGTTATTTTCTTTTAGGATGTCATGAATGCGATTCAACACAAAACCTGGCATGGAGTCGTTTATTTTTCTTGCTTCATGAATCAATAGAGACAAGCTGGGATAATCCCCCACTAGGAACCAAGGATCCACAGAGATACAGTGCCCTCCCACACCTGGTCCTGGTTGTAAGATATTTACTCGAGGATGCATGTTGGCGATTCTAATAATCTCATAGACATTCAAATCGTCCTGCCTGCATATCTTTGTCAACTCGTTAGCAAAGGCAATATTTACATCTCGGTAAGTGTTTTCTACCACTTTTGTAATCTCCGCTGTGGGGATGTCTGTCAGAATAATCTCACCATCGCAAAAAGAGGTGTAAAGCTTCCGTACCTTCTCCCCTATCTCTGGGGAGTCTGCCCCGATTGTTCTTGCATTTTCTCTTAATTCTCGGATCATATTCCCAGGGATAATTCGCTCTGGTGCATGAACCAGATGGACATCCTCTCCTGCAACTAGACCACGTTCTTCTAACACAGGCCGTACATATTTTTCTGTAGTTCCTGGTGAAACCGTAGACTCAATAATGATGATTGCACCTTTGGGACAAACGTCCAGCGCATTATTCACCGCTGCCACCACATAAGAAGGATTAATCTTCTTAGAATGCTTATCAAATGGCGTAGCTACAGCCACAATATACACTTGTGCCTCTTGGCAAGTGGCCTCAAAGCGAATTCCTTTATCTATGGCTTGCTCAAACAGTTCTTCTATCCCTTCTTCCTCAAAGGTCACTTTACCTTCTCGTAGCGCCGCCAATAACGCCTCATCAATATCAACACCCACTACCTGTTTGCCACTAGCTGCAAGGATTAGTGCTGTTGGCAATCCGATATAGCCTAACCCTAAAACACATACTTCATTCATTGAATACACCTCTCAATTTTTTATTCACTCCACAAAGTTCGTACGATAGATCCGGTAACTTTCTGTACTTCCAATAAGCTTATACCCTAATTCCTCTGGTGCCCTTAACCATTCTGGTTGATCGTACACCTGTTGCCAACGAACAACCATATGAGAAGCATTCACTTTTTCAAGCAAAGAATTCATCTCGTAAAAGTCAGGGTTGTAGTGATTAATGATTCCATAGATTTCTCCTGCATAAGCCCCTCTAGGCCATCTACTATAATGCATGATAATCTCTGGATTATATACCCTCAGCCGCCATGCAACAGCACTAACCGCTACAACATTTTGTTCTATAAGCTCCTGTGATGCGGTATCCTCTGAAATAAACCTGCTAACTTCCATCAGTTCATTTGGCATTTGATAGAGATTCCTAGTTCTCCCGAAACCACCTGTAAGAACAACGAAACTACCCGATAACATTATGGTTAAACAGATAAGCAGAGTCACAAAAATCTTCTCCTTACCTTTTACGTAGTCTATAACCTTCGTGAACATAACTGCAATTAGAAAAGGGATTGGAATCAGCCACCAAATTCTCCATGCCACTCCACCTACCAAAAAATATCTGCCGATAAAGTTCATTATCCATGGATTAAATAAAACGAGCAAAATAAGTAAATTAGGGTAAAACCATAACTCTCTTCTGTCCTTCAAAACTACATATATAAACAAAATACTCAACAAGAACAACCCCATATAAGGGGAACCTCCTGCCATTCTATGAAAACATCCCATGATTGCTTGCATATTTCACTCCTATCGAATCAACAAAAATCCTATCCCTACAACAATATTCGGCATGGAGCAAAGCAACACTTGCCCTAGGATAAGCACTTTTCTTTCTCTTGCAAACCTCACTACCCCATAGATCCCTAACAACATAGGAGCTAGAAAAACTCCCATAGCAGATACTAAGGTTGAGGAAATCATAACCAACAACAAATCTCTTTGGTTATACTTCGCCTCCCGATAATAGCTTACTAACAAATAAATCAAAAGGGGCAAGATAAAATTCGCCAACAGCGCCTTCCCTTGGTGTATCCTAAGCAATAGAAATGACGATGAAGTAAACGCAGATACATTACCCCATAGGTTCAACAAACTCACAAAGATTAAACAAATGGCGATTTTATCTCTAACTTTTCCAAACACTTCTTTTGCCAATAAGTAGTATACCATATAACACAAAATAATAAAAATAATCTGGAAAACAAATCTAGCAACCGTTAAAGGATGCATCATCACCAAGCGTGAGATTACTGCTAAAAAAGTCGGAAAAGGGGCAAATACGTAACGTGGGTGAAAGCGGGTTGCTACTCTACCAGTACCTGCGTCATACCCCATCAAGGTATTCGTATGCATATCTGTAGAGGCTTGCCCTATAAAAAACCAATCATCCGCATCTTCATGGGCTAAAAAAGTAACCACAAATAGCTGAAATAAAACCAACCCTACTGCTAACACTTCCAGATAGCTGGGTCGCACCATATTCGGCTTCCCACTTGCTATCTCTGTATATCCTCTGAAGTTTCTAATCAGATAGTAAGCCAAAAGTGCGATTATCCCGCTTGTCCATGCGATGACCAGACTGGTCAAACTAAAACGCAAAAAGATAAAAGGGATTGCTATGATTTGAAACCAAGCAAACATCTTCACCCAACCGAAAATGTAAGACAAAAAAACATCTTGGGTTTCAATCCCTCCTTCTTTAACCAGCCTATTGCCTAAAAATAGCGGCATTAGCACTAGCAAAAAAATCACAATTATAAGACTTAGAATCTGTAACATCTCATCAACCTCTTCTCATTTTCCCGACGACTGCTCGCATGGGTTTCGTTAATTTCCAACTGGTGGAATTCTCTAATGCATCTATTTTGAGCTGTGCGCCAGAAAAGTTTTCCCTCACTTGCAAGTAATCATCAAAAGTCATACACTCTTTCCCAAACTCCTCATACATAGCCAGCAATGATGCATGATTCCCATAAACATAATTGGTCTGGAAATGACGCTCCATCTCCCTGAATTGTACTTGCCAGGGTTCACTGATGCCAAGAGCTTCCATCAACTGGTGGCCACAAAAGTCCACACGTTTGGGAGAATTATGCAGATAGAAAAAGGCAGCTCTATACAACAAAAAACTTATTGGAATCGGAAAATCAAAGGTCCATTCGTAATCTATGGCTGTCCAGCCTTCGCTCTTCACCAAGAGATTGGGAAATATCAGATCGATATCCAGCTCTCTTGTTGCAGGCATTCCATCTTCTAGATTCACTCGACCAAAAACCTTTTCGAAGTCCTCGCTCACATGAAATGGCTCTGGGTCATAAATTTTCTTGACTTTTTCAATATATTCTTCCAACAATCGAAAGAACTTCTCCCGATTGTCATCTACAATACACTCATCTAAAATATTCTCCAGTGTAATCCCCTCTATGTATTCAAAGTATACTGCGTCCTCTTCTAACCTGCATGGACTTAACTTAATCCCTGTGTTTTCAAATCGCGGCTTGAGCTTATTGCTCCAGGTATACATCCTCTTAATATGTTCGATGCTTTCCTCTGAATACGCTCTTTTTACTACGGTTCTTCTTCCATCGGCTACACAGATTTCTGTGACAATGTTAAGTGCCGGATTGCGATCATTAGAGAACTTCTGGTAAATCTTTTCTTCTATCATTCAATCACACCTCCAATAGGATTAGAAAGGAGTTTGAGAAATAAGGAAACATCCCGTCATTTATAATTTCATCAAATACTAAGGATTCGTCAAATAGAGCCTTTCGCTCTCGATCAAAGTTAATAATATTATTGTCCAATTCCCCTTTGTTTGGCAGGTATTCATCAGAGAACATTTTCATTGGGAACTTATAATCTGGATAAGGGTAATAAAACTTCCAATTGGCAAAGCCTACCGATTCGAATATGCGACACAGTTCTATCTTGCTAAAAGTTCTTGCATATTTGCTTTTTTTGTATCCGGTTAACCCTTCAAAGTATATCCCCGTGTGATCCTCTTGACAACCTGCCCAGTATTTTAAACCAAACTTGTTCTCTATGGCGATTACAATTCTTCCCTCTCTCTTCAAATGCCTTTTTATGATACGCAGAAATTCTTCATAAGGATTAGGATCAGAAATATAACTCAGGGCATACTCAAACACTCCAATTAAAGTAATTAAGTCAAACTTCTCATTCAAATCCTTCTGGACATCTTCAAAATTCCCCACCACAATCTCCAAGTTATCGTATTCTTTATGACGATAAGCATTGATTAAGCTTCGCTTCATAGACAGGTCAACACTAGTCACTTTTCCTGCTCTTTTGGCAAGAGCTCCTGTTATTGCACCACAACCTGCTCCTATTTCTAAAACCCGATCTTCCGAAGAGATTGGACATCCTAAGATAATGTTTTCTCTCAGATGTGAAAAATGATACAGAACGGGCCAACTTTGCTTCTTGGCGATGACTTTGTTATGTTCTTCACGAGAATAAGATTTTGCAATCTCTAACATCTCCTCTTCTATGGGCCCGTCACTATATAGGTCTTCTCCTGGATAATGAGTATCGTTTATCTTAACTTTTCCCACTTTTAACATACTCTACTTTTCCTCACATTTCTACTTTCATGCTGGCTTTTGCACTATTGTCCAGCATGGTTCTTATTGTTCCAATTCCTCCACCATAACATTGGAATTCATGTCAAAATAACCTACTGTATTTTTATCAGAAATAACCGTTAATGCACAAATATCGTATAAGCGATGGTATACCGTAAAATCATCCCCTTCAAACCCTGTACACCCTAGGTTCAACAGATATTCTCCTCCTTGGAAGTTCATCTCCTGAGTGAAGGTTACCAACATCTCCCTCCCTACCTGCTCAAAACCCACTAATTTCTTTTCGTACATGGTATTGGTTCCAGAGATTTCCTCTCCTCTTAAGTTGGTAATGGTAAATGCAACAATGGGGTTTAATGCTTCTTTGTGTGCCCTTACTTTAATGACAATGGAGAATTTTTCTCCTTTAACAAGTACACTTGAAATATTTCCATTCTTATCAAATATGCCAAAATCTATGATTTCTAGCTCTTTTGTGCCGTAATCGTTGTGATTAGGGTTCAACTGTAAACTTTGTTTCATATTATTTCTAGACACCTTGCTGATGACAGGTTTTGTTTCTACTCCTCTGCCATCTTGATCTTTGTCTCGATTATATTCTCCACCTTCATCTCCAGCGTCTATAGGATTTAATTGGTTGACCAATGCCTTTTTATATAGGTTAATCATCTCTTTAGGAGTCCCTTCTCCTAATTTGACCCCTTGATTCAACAGCACTACCCGATCGCAATACTTACTAATGCTTCCTAAGTCATGACTTACAAAAAGAATGGTTCTGCCTTCTTTTTTAAACTCCTCAAACTTCTTATAACACTTTGCCTGAAAAAAAGCATCCCCTACCGACAAGGCTTCATCTACGATTAATATCTCAGGCTCTATATTAATGGCAATAGCAAAAGCCAAGCGCACAAACATTCCACTTGAATAGGTTCTTACTGGTTGATGAACAAACTCACCAATATCGGCAAATGACAATATGCTCTCCAACTTTCTATCTATTTCCTCTTTGGAGAACCCAATCATGGTTCCATTAAGATAGATATTCTCTATCCCCGTGTATTCCATATTAAAGCCAGCACCTAGTTCTAACAGTGCCGAGATACGACCCTGAATTTCTACATTGCCAGAGGTTTGGCTAATCACTCCTGTTATAATTTTAAGAATTGTGGACTTACCTGCTCCATTTGTTCCTATAATTCCTATCGTTTCGCCAGTTTTTACCTTAAAACTCACACCATGCAGGGCATAATGTGGTCGATACTTCACTTCTTTGGTTAACCGAAAAGCCTCTATCAGTCGATCTCTAGGCCGATCGTAAAGCTTATACATCTTGCTCACATTGTCTACTTTTATCGCTAAAGATTCCATTACATTCCCTTTCAATGGTTCCATATATTCTATAACACATCCGCGAAATGCCCTTTTAGTCTTCTAAAGGTTAACAACCCCAGCATTCCTACAAGGAGGACAACTCCCCAAAAATACAATGACAATAAAGGTCTTTCCCAAAATCCGATTTGATTGATTAGAGAGTTACGGTACCCTGAAATCACATAGTAAACAGGATTCAGATAAAAAACAAACAGTAAAATCGGCTCTTCTATCATTGCCTCCAAATTCCACAGAATCGGAGTCAACCACATGCCTACCGTCAAAACAACATTGATAATTTCTCTCAAATCCCTAAAAAACACCACCACAGCGCAGGTCAAATAACTCATGGCTAAAACCAGTAGAAATAGACTTATGGAATAATAAATCACCTGAAGAGCATACCATCCTGTGAAATATCCCATACCTAAAAATAATATTAAAGTGATGCCGATAAATGTCAGGTGAACAAAAAGAGCGGAACTCACCTTCACAATTGGCAGTATGCTAATCTGAAAGACTACTTTTTTAACCAAGTAGTTATAGGCAAGCAAAGCGTTGGTGCCACCGTTCAACGCTTCTGCAAAAAAGAACCAAGGAACTAAGCCCGACACCAAAAACAACACAAATGGCACACTTGCTCCCCCAGCCATCTGGGCTCTGTGGGCACCAAAACCATATTGAAACACAAACCAGAATACCAAAACCGTAACTACTGGTTGTACAAATGCCCAAAATATGCCGAAGAAAGAACCCGAAAATCGTGTTTTGAAGTCATTATAAGATAATCTTGCGATTAACATTCTATTTTTGTATAGCTCTACAGGAATAGAGACCATGCTTTTACATAAGTTCAACATTTTGTGCTCCCAACTTATACGGCCCCAATTCAACCACGAAGTTTTTGTTGTAATAAGGATCCCCATCTTTTAATATCTGTGCCCAACGCTCTCGAAACATGGCAATCTCACCTTCAAATCGTTCTAGTTTCTCTGGGGTATTTTCGTATCCTCTTGATTTGGATTCATAATGATACCACAGAGAGTGAGCATTAAACACCACTCGCTTACCCGTTTCTCTCACCTTCAAACAAAAGTCAATGTCATTGATGCCTACTTTAAAAGCTTCTGTAAAGCCTCCCACCTCTTCGAAAGATGTTCGTTTCACCATCATACAAGCTGCGGTCACAGCGCTATAGTTACAGTTCACTCTAGCTCTTACCATGTACCCAAAACTGTTTTTGTGGATTCCCGTAAAAACATGACCAGCGAATCCCCCAAAACCGATGACCACCCCTGCATGCTGAACGGTATTGTCTTTGAATAACAATTTCGCCCCAACAATTCCTACGTCCTTTTGCATGCAACAGCCTAGCAACTCACGGATGGATTCAGGGTTGATTACCTTGGTGTCATTGTTCAAGAACAGGAAGTAATCTCCTTTTGCATACTTCACCCCAAAGTTGTTGATTGCAGAATAATTAAACTCGTGCTCCCACACCACAACTTTTATATTATCATGCTTTTCTTGTATCTTACGGTAATATTCAAAGGTTTCCTTCTGAGTGCTATTATTCTCAACAATAATCACTTCAAAGTTTTGATAGTTGTTGCGTTTGTAGAGGGAGTCTAAGCAAACTTTTAACTCCCCAATATGGTCTTTATTAGGAATGATGATGGAAATCAATGGATTTCCTGTGGTTGCATATTTGGTATGATACATCCCCCACAACTCCATAATCTCTACAGTAGCTTCAACTCCGGTCCGCTGATAATGCTCTTCGATGGCTCTCTTACCTGCTTCATAAGCATACATCTTACTCTCAGGATCCCCTGCCACGGAGTTGTCATGAACTCGCCAGTGGTACAATATTTTAGGAATATGCCAAATGCTTTCTGCCTTTTCAATGCATCGAAACATCAAATCATAGTCTTGAGAACCTTCAAACTCTTCTCTAAAACCTTCTACTTCATCAATGATGGATTTCTTCACTACAAACAAGTGGGTAATATAGTTATGTGAACAGAACAAATCTGGACTCCAATCTGGTTTAAAGTTTGGGTCCAGGTAGGCAATTAAATCACCGTCCACTTTATCTTCATCGGTATAAATAATATCATGTTTTGCTTCTTGAAGGGACTGTACTACTTCAAATAAAGCATCTGGCGTTAACAAGTCGTCATGATCAAACAGAGCAACATATTCACCAGTAGCTAAGCTTAAGGCCTCATTGCTATTACCTGCTATACCATAATTTTTATCTAAGACCTTCATCTTTATTCGAGAATCCCCCTCTACGTACTCCCAAATAACATCTTCTAATTTCTTGTTCCCTCCACTTCCCTCAGCAATACACAGCTCCCAATTGGAGTAACTTTGTGCAAGCACAGATTCTATCATCTGGTGCAGATAGTTTAGAGGAGTTTGGTAAGTAGGAACAATCAAACTTATCTTAGGCGAATATTCGAATCGATGATTCTTCTGCCTCTCCAATTCCTCCTCTGTTACCATGTTCTCTGCCAACCACTCCTCATAGGGAATGCCAAATTCACAATGATCTCTCCCCAAAAAACGGTGCTTGAAAGCCACTGGCCCATGTTTAAGCAAGTACTTCCAAGCTCTTTTTATCTTCGCAAACGAAAGTGTAGTTAAACGTTTTCGTAAATTCATCAACTTCCCAACAATTAAATCTGCACTCTTATATGCTTCGCTAATTGTTTCTCTCCCTTTAAATTCTCGCATATTTCGCTTATGGTTTATCTTTTTAAATCTTTAATGGAACCCCACTTCTTATCTTTTTCAGAAATATTTAACTCCATACCCTGTGGGATTGGCCATTCAATCCCTATTGCAGGGTCATTCCAGATTAGACCTCCCTCGTCACTGGGCTGGTAGAAATCAGAGCACTTATAGGCAAACTCGGCGCTTTCTGATAGCACTAAGAACCCGTGGGCAAAGCCTTTAGGCACAAAAAACTGTTTTTTGTTCTCTGCAGACAAGATGACTCCATGCCATTTGCCATAGGTACTGGAACCTTCTCGCAGGTCTACCGCAACATCAAAAACCTCACCACTGATTACTCGCACCAACTTGTCTTGAGGATATTCGTACTGAAAGTGTAGCCCTCTAAGCACACCATAAACCGACTTGGACTGATTATCCTGAACAAAGTTCAGATCAATGCCTGCTTCTTTGAAGTCATTATAATTATAGGTTTCCATGAAATAACCTCGGTCATCTCCATAAACGGTTGGCGTGATGACCTTAAGGCCTTCTATTTCGCAAGTTTCAACGGTAATCTTACTCATCTTTTATGACTCCTTCACGTACTGATCGATGTATTTCCCGTCAATTACATCTCTGATGTATTGTCCGTACTGGTTCTTTTGGTACAGTTGGTAAGCCTTCTCCATCTGTTCCTTGGTTATCCAGCCGTTGTTATAACCAATCTCTTCCAGACAAGCAATTTTTCTGTTTTGATGGATTTCTAAAGTATAGACAAAATTCGTAGCCTCTACTAAGGATTCATGAGTTCCTGTATCTAGCCAAGTAAATCCTTGACCTAACAAGGTCACATCTAAGTTACCTTTTTCTAAATAGATGCGATTAAGGTCTGTTATTTCTAATTCTCCACGATTGCTAGGTCTCACCTGTTTGGCACAGTTCACCACATCTTTGTCATAAAAATACAATCCTGTAACCGCGTAGTTTGACTTGGGATTTGCTGGCTTTTCTTCCAACGAAATAGCTCTGCCTTCTTCATCGAATTCCACCACACCAAAACGCTCAGGGTCGTCTACATAATAACCAAATACAGTGGCTCCCTCTTCCTTGGCCGCTGCCGCTCGAAGCCTCTTTCCTAAGCCATGTCCCTGGAAGATGTTGTCTCCTAAGATCATGGCACAACTATCACCATCAATAAACTCTTCTCCAATCAGGAAAGCTTGTGCTAATCCGTCTGGTGAAGGTTGTACCTTATACGAAAGCTTGATTCCAAACTGACTTCCATCTCCTAACAATTCTTCAAATCTGGGAGTATCATCTGGAGTAGAGATAATGAGAATCTCTTGAATGCCTGCTTCCATTAAAATACTTAATGGGTAGTACACCATAGGTTTATCATAAATTGGCAATAACTGCTTACTGGTCACTTGAGTTAATGGATATAGCCTAGTTCCCGAACCCCCTGCTAGAACGATTCCTTTCATTACAAATCCTCCTCATACATCTCATCGTAATACTTTTGATAATCCCCACTGGTTACATTATTCATCCAATCATTGTTCTCCAAGTACCATCTTATGGTGAGTTTTATCCCCTCTTCAAACATAGTCTCTGGATACCAACCAATCTCTTCTTTTATCTTATCTGGAGCAATGGCATACCTTAGGTCATGACCCTTTCTATCCTTCACATAAGTAATTAATTCTTCGTTAATATGCGCCCTTCTAGGATCATCGTCTGGCAACATCTCCTGCAAGGTTTCTAAGATAATATGAACAATCTGAATGTTCTCTTTCTCGTTATGGCCACCAATGTTATAGGTTTCAAACAAACGGCCTTGTTCGTGAACCATATCAATCCCTTTGCAATGGTCTTCAACATAGAGCCAATCTCGAACATTCTTCCCATCTCCGTAGATAGGCAAGCTCTTCCCTTGAAGTGCATTGTTAATCATTAAAGGAATCAATTTCTCTGGGAACTGATAAGGCCCGTAATTATTACTGCAGTTGGTAATGTTTGCTGGGAACTTATAAGTATCCATATAGGACTTTACCAAAAAGTCTGCCGCCGCTTTGCTGGCCGAATAAGGACTATGGGGGTCATAAGGAGTGGTCTCATAAAAATAACTTCCATCCTTTTCCAAAGACCCATAAACCTCATCTGTGGAAACATGAAGAAAGCGTTTGTTTTCTTTGAAGGTTTCATCTGGCAATTCCCAAGCCGCCTTGGCCACATTAAGCATTACCAAAGTTCCTAATACGTTAGTTTTCACAAATACATCTGGATTCTTAATGCTTCGATCTACATGGCTTTCCGCTGCAAAATGTACTACTCGATCAATCTCATTCTCTTCAAAAATCTTTGTTACCAACTCCGAATCGCAGATATCACCACGAACGAAGGTATAGTTCTCCTTGCCCTCCACTTCTTTTAGGTTCTCTAGATTCCCCGCGTAGGTTAATTTGTCTAGATTAATAATCCGAATCTCATCTCCGTACTTTTTGAACATGTAGTGAATATAATTTGAACCAATAAAACCTGCTCCTCCTGTTACAAGATACGTTCTCATTGCTCTTTCCTCCAAGCTTTTGGTTTTTTAGTTAAAGGGTGCTCTCCCTAAAACTCTTCGCTTTACAGTATAGCATTTTTTTTCACATCAGTAAAGAGATTCACCTGTCATCTGTCTAACTAAGAATGAAGGTAAATCTCTTTCAGTTTATGTAATAGTAAATTGACTCTATGCCATTTCAATTGGCTCTAGTTTTATCGCTCTATCTGTAACCTATGGTTCTCAGGAGTTCAACAACACTCGAATGGCCGCTGCAAGAGCCGCACCGTAATTTCTGTCTGCTGCCCAGAACCCTGGGTGATTAGGATTCTCACCCTGCCCTAACCAGTTCACATAAGGAGAAATCCCTCTAGCCACAAAGTGGAATCTAGGACTTTCTGTTCCATTCACCACCGTCTGACCTGTAGGTCCCCAAGGAGGTGATGTTCTCATAATTGGATGTGCCCGATTGGATGGGTTTCTCACAGGAGCGGTAGTAGCATAAGCAACCAAGTGGTGCACTTGAGCTCGCAATCCAATCTGAACACTAGGGAAGGAATGTCCTGGATTGCCTCCTCCAGTAGCTCCTATCCCTCCAAAGTTGAACTGATTAATCCTTACATCTCCTCTAAACTGTAGCCAGCCTGTTTCTCTCATGATTTGAGTCCAGAGAACTTCAGCCCGAACTCCTTCCCTATTAGCCTCATTCAATACTAACTGAGCAAAAGAATTCAGATTCATTCCTAAGGCAGTTGTTGGGAAGGTATGCCCTGAATTATTAAAATTCCTCACCATCTGAGCCACATTGGTTTGGCTGGTCCCCATGATTCGAATAAGCCCTGACGACGGAGAACGATTCGGGGTGAAAAAATGAGTGGTATCTCTCACAATAAGCTGCCCATTACCCGTAGTGATACGGAAGCGAACATGATAGGTTCCCGAATGGAAATTATGATGAGAAGCATTGATTCTCGCACCTAAGAAGCCACAACTTTGCCTAGTGGCAGTGGTCCACCTGATATCACTTCGATCGGCTCTAGTCCATACCGCTACCCTTATACCGCTAACGCCTGATGGAGTGCTAAACCCTCTCAGCCTGGCATCGAAGGTGCCTCCGCTAGGACTGCTGTTTAAAACCTCAACTCTACCAGTAGTTGGCCTAGACACATAGAAAGTGGCTCTCCCGAGAAGCACCCTTTCATTATTGGCCCTTACCCCCCAGGCATTTACACGGAATGTCCCAGCATATCGATGACGGCGAACGTCTGCAATGCCCCTCCAAACTCCATTGTTCAAAGTAGCATTGTACCAAACCACATCATTCTGTCCATTGTGTTCACTCCACACCCCAAACCGAACCGTTCGAAACTCTCCCATCAAACGTGCATTGGAAACACTTAGATTATAGAGTATTTCTCTATCTCGATTGGTTGCACTCACCGTCACTACAGGCCTTTGAGTAACAAGATGAGTGGTGTCTCGATAGACAACCTGTCCATTGCCCGTAGTGATACGAAAACGTACATGATAAGTCCCCACATGGAAACCATGATGTTCCGTCTGAATTCTCATACCTAAAAAGCCACAGCTTAGCCTCGTAGCGGTTGTCCACCTTATATCACTTCGATTGGCCCTAGTCCATACCGCTACCCTTACACCGCTAACGCCTGATGGAGTACTAAACCCTCTCAGTCTGGCATCAAAGGTACCTCCACTTGGATTGCTGTTGAAAATTTGAGCTGTACCACCAGTTGCCGCCCTTACATAAAATTCTCCTCTGGATGATAGAATTTGCTCTCCTGCTGTAGTAGTTACCCAAGTGTTAATGCGATGCCTTCCTGGGTATCTATGGTTTCGTGCGTCCGCACGAGCAGTCCAAGAACCGTCTGCTTGTCTGACTCCATTATGCCACGCCACGTCATTCTGTCCATTGTGTTCGCTCCAAACGCCAAACCTGACCCTAGCCACCCTTGCTCCTCCACTGGAGAATCTGGTACGTATGTTAAACAAGGTTTCTCGTCCATTGGTATCTTGGGCAGTAGTGGTAGATACAATAGGTGCAGGAGGTGCTCCTATATTCCCAATATCAACAGTTGCAATTCCTCTAGCAATCTCTACCCCTAAACGATGTCGGAAGTTAGGGTCACGAAGACGATTGGCATCTGCTGTATTGGTCAAGAAACCTCCTTCAACAAGAATTCCCAGCATACCCAATTCTCTAGCAATTCGATTAGATGCGAATTCCAATTGTCCATTTGGAACCGTCCGATGCCCTCGATTATGCATCCCTAAGACACCAAGTCGCCTCAATATTTCATCACTTAGCAGGCGTCCTGCTTGATGCATTCCATCGTTAACTGAAGTATTTGGAATCCAAATCTCAGCACCGTGAGCAGCAGCATTTGTAGAGGCATTGAAGTGGATGTCAACAAATATGCTCGCTCCATCTCTTCTGGCTTGATGAACTCTTTCTGTAACACAACGTTGCCATCCTCCGCCTGGCCAACGACAATGAATAGTCGGTCGATCTCTTATTGCAGTTATCCCTGCAAAAGTATTCAACTCATTAACAACTACTCCTGCTACATGCCAGTTCAATTCATGTTCAACCAATCCATTGGCAGAAGCTCCTGCGTGAGTGGAGCAGTGTCCAGCACTGACTACGATGATGCGATTGTTGCTAGTAGTAGCTCCCGTTGTAGGATTAATTTGAGTTACACCACCTGAAGTAGGGGCAATCCCCAAAAACCCTTCAATATCTAAAGTTTCGTCTGTACTCCCATATTCATCGAGAGCATCTATAATCTCTTCAATAGCCTCACTGATGTTATCAATATCAGTCTCTTCGGAAATAATCTCTCCATCATCACCAATCCCGTGAACCACAATCCCTGACTCTTCCGAGCCTGGCAATGGTTCATTGGTTACGATGTAGGTGGTCTCTATATTGTGATCATAGAATTCCAATGTAATCGGATCCTCGTATCCTTCAAAGGTATACTCAATACTCACCAATTTTATTTCATCTTCACCACTGCCTGCTTGATGCTCAATCACAAAGGACACTGCGTTCTCTATCATCATGTAGTATGGGTGAAAGAATTCTTCACCAGTCGTTAAAGAGCGAGTATGTAAGGTGGCATCTGTTAGCACCATCTCCTCTTCTTGGAAGAATACCGCAATTAATTGCTCATCTGGAGTATGAAGGACTGAATTAGCAATAAAAAGCATCTCCATTCTTTCATAATCTTCTAATTCCTCATCATCAATGTCTATCTCGTTGACATCAGCATTCTCCAAATCCAACGACCCTTCGTCGTCGCTAGTACAACAATCATAGAACTCATCAAAATCACACAGTGAACCCTCTGTATCATCCAATCCTACATCGGACCCCTCTGACTCGCTCCCCCAGTCATCTAATCCATCACCAGAAGTTACTTGATCTTCAGTAGTTGGAACACTTGCATTTTCATCTGCAAGAGCATGAACCGCTGACGTGGCCAGTAATGCTACAATCAATACGCTTGCCAGTAACTTTTTGCTTTTCCTCATTGGTTTAAACCCCTTTTCTGTTAATCCTTTGCCTTAAAAGTTTACCGTTTACATGGTTATGTTTACATTAATTTTTCTCAAATAATTTACCTGTACCCGCCATTATATCACTTTCTTTATCATTTTTCAACGCTCAAAGTCATTTTTTTACGCTGAGCGAAGTCATTTTTTCACGCTGGCCGAAGAGATTTTTCACTCTCCAATCCCTTAATTGCTCTTTTCATTCCTACGAAAAGACCAATATTTGCTGACTAAAAAGTTGAAGGGAACCGTAACAAAAAGAATCAGCAAAGGCGTAATTATCGCCGATATTCCTGCTATTTCTATTAACACAAAAGTCAGCACCAAAGTGATTCCAAGGCTTATGGCATATGCCAGATAGAGTTTAATAAGAATCTTCCACCACAATTCTTTTGAATCTTTAAACACAAACATCCGATTTAACAAAAATGCGTTCAGTACACCTACAACCCAGCCAACGCTCTGCCCCAATAACGCCATTGTAATGGAATAGTGAATCCAGATGAATAAATAATATATGGCAAGGGCAATTAAGGTGTTGAGGACACCAACCATACTGAACTTTATAAATTGAAGGACAAAGTTAACTCCATCCTTCACATTGCATATTCCCATTTTATTAAGTATTTTTTTCAATGTTAATACTCGCTTTTCATGTGCTTATTCATATGTTTATCCATATGTCTAGTCATCTTTTTTATATATCTTTTTTTTCTACTTTTCTTCTTTATCCTTCTCCACTTCCTCAAACCCCACTCGTTCTTCCTCAATCACCAAAGGTCGATTCATCACTCTGGAGTTAATACTCATGATGTATTCTCCCAGCAAGCCTGTGAAGAATAATTGTATTGAGCCAAAGGTAAACAGCCCAATTAAGATGGGTGCTGTACCTCCAGGGAAGTCATCCCAGTTGGTAAGTTTGAGAACCAAGTACACAAAGGCAACCAGCAAGCAGGTAATAGACATGAAGAATCCACCAATAGACATGATTCTAAGACCAAACTTGGTATAAGAAGTAAAGGCTAGCATGGCATAGTCATACAGAGAGTACAGGCTATGCTTTGACTTCCCGCTTCGTCTCTTCTCCTGCTTGTATTCAATAATCTTTCTGTCAGGCCCTAACTCTGCCACAAGTCCTCGCAGGAAAGGAATGGGTTCTTCTAAATCCCGTAACACTTGTATGAAACTCTTATCATACAATCCAAATCCCGTAAAATGCTCAATTTGCTCTACCCGACTGGAGGCTTTGATTAATTTGTAGTAAGTTGAACGCAGAAGATACATGATCCTACTCTCAGCACTTTTCGTCTTCACCCCACACACAATTTTGAAGCCATTCTCCCATTCCTCCACCATCTTCGGAATTAGTTCAACGGGGTCTTGAAAGTCTGCACACATGAGAATGGTACAATCTCCACTAGAGCTAAGGATTCCATAATAAGGAGAGTTAGTATGGCCAAAATTCCTAGCGTTAAAAATCGCTCGGGTATTCTTATTCTGTGCGCAAAGCAATCGTATCTTATCCCGAGTACTGTCTGTAGATTTGTTATCAATAAAAAGGATTTCATAATCGTGATCAGGGAGAGATTCTGAAAACATCTTTACCACTTCCCCATGAAGAGGAATCACATTCTCTTCTTCGTTGTATGTTGGTATTACGATGGATATGGTCTTTTTCATCTCCATATACCTCCTCCCACTTCTGTGTAGAATTCTAGAATTCTTGAGAAACCACTTTTCACGTCTATATCAAAGGTTGCCCCTAGTTCTTTTATCTTTTCATTGGAGTATCGCAAGGTATCAGGACTGGTGTCTTGCAGGTAGTTCTCTGTGGCACTGCGCTTCATCTGAATCAGCTCCACCCCACCTAAATCTGCGATGATTTGACCCAACTCTTTGATGCTCACCGTCTGCTCTGTATTGCATACATTATAGGCTTCTCCTGCCTTTCCTTCTAACAATAGTCTGAAGTAGGCAGCGGTTGCATCTGAAGCGTAGCAAAAAGAACGCAAGGCACTGCCGTCACTTTTCATCTCGATATTCTCCCCCGCCAATGCATTCTTCACAAAGGATGCAAATACTCGAGGGTCACCTTCTATGTCCATGGTTGGTCCATAGTTGTGGGCAATTCTTGCCATAACTGTGGAGACCCCTTTCTGCTTATAGTAGGCCAGACAAAGCATCTCTCCTGCTCTTTTGCTTTCGTCATAGCAACTATGAGAGGATAGAGGGTCCATGGAACCAAAGTCGGATTCTGCTACCAGACGTCCTTCTCCCTTAAAATCTCCATAGACACAACTGGAACTGAAGAATAGGAATCTAGCATTATATTTATTGGCCAACTCCAATAGATGATAAGTCCCTATAATATTGGGCAAGGCAACATCCACGGGATATTTTTCGTAAACATCAGGCGACGCTAAGCTTGCTGCATGAATAATATAATCACACTTCACATCTAAGCTTTCATTGGCCGACTGGTTGATATTGGTGATCTGATTGGTATAAGTTCCAAATCGCTTTTCTAATTTGCTTGTATTTCGTGAGATAGACAGGATTTCAATCTTATAGTCATAGATTTCATTAAGGTATAAAAGAAAAAACATCACATAAGAAGCCAGCATCCCATAGGGACCCGTTACCAGAACCGCCTTCCCCTTTAGTGCTTCATAGTTTCCAGCGAGGAAAATATTGTCCATATCTTCGCGAATAATCTTGCTCTCTAAAAAGTTCATCCACATAAACCTCATTCTAAAGTTTTATTATCATTTCTCTAACTGCACTTTTGATTCCCTCTGGATCAAAACCATAATGTTGGTACAACTCATTGGGTTCTGCAGTAGGAGGAAAGTCGTCGTCTGGAACGCCTAGTCTGCAAAAAGGAATACTTACTCCTTCATCCGCAAGAACTTCCGCCACTGCACTGCCAAGTCCTCCAACAACAAAGTGATCTTCCACAGTAATGATGCCCCCTGTTTCTTTGGTGGCGCGCAAGGTAGCTTCTTTATCAAGGGGACGGATGGTGTGCATATCCAATACCCTTACATGAATGCCTTCTTTTGCCAAACCATTGGCCGCAGAAATTGCAAATGCCACTCCAATGCCTGTAGCGATGATGGTCAGATCTTCACCAGAACAAGCTTCAATGGCCTTACCAATTTCAAAAGAGTACTCATCAGTGGTATATACAACGGGCTCACCTGCTCGTCCAATACGGATAAACATAGGCCCTGGATGGGTCATGGATGCTCGAATCACTTTGGCACACTGGTCAGGGTCGCTTGGCGAGACAACAGTCATATTAGGAAGATTTCGCATGACGGCAATATCCATCAAGTTATAATGAGTGGCTCCTCCTGCTGAGGTCAAGCCACTATGGGTGTCAATGAGACGAACAGGTACATCGTTGTAGGCAATATCTGTGTGTACCTGATCCAAACAACGAAGCGCTAGAAAAGTCCCAAAGAACTGAGCAAACACCATCTTTCCAGATAGTCCCAGTCCTGCCGCTATGCCTACCTCATTAGGTTCTGCAATTCCAACTTCAATGACTCGTTCTGGATGCGCCTCTCGAAACTTGCCAATGGCTGTTGCTGTACCATTGTCAGAAAGCATGAAGACAATATCTTCACCTTCATTGGCTATTTTTAGCAATTCTTCCACATAGGTCTCTCTCATGGCTCCTATGGGAACTCCCTCTATGGATGTATGAGTCAAACTAATTTCATTTTCAAAAGTGATTCTTGTGTTCATATTTTACCTCAATAACTCTTTCTCATGGACTCAATAGAGTCCAGGCATTCCTGAAGATTATGCTCTCCTATGGTTCCCACATGCCAACCATTGCCTTCTTCTGCCGCCTTAATTCCCTTACCTTTAATGGTATGAGAGATGATGCAGATGGGCTTTCTCCTTATTGCAGAGTCGGAGGCGGGTAAGGAACTGAGCGCTTCCACCACCTCACTCATCTCATTGCCATTCATCTCCATTACATCCCAGTTAAATGCGCGAAACTTATCGCCCAATGGGTCAAGGTCCATAATCTCTTTTGTAGGCCCTTGTACCTGACGTTTGTTGTAATCTACAATATTCACCAAATTCCCCAGCTGATAGTGTCCTGCTGCCATAATGGCTTCCCAGTTGCTTCCCTCATTCAACTCTCCATCACCAGTGATGCAAAATACCCGATGATTCTTCTTGTCGATTCTTCCAGCCATGGCCATTCCTACTGCAATAGATAACCCATGACCGAGAGAGCCAAGAGACGCTTCTATCCCATCCACCAACTTATGACATGGGTGCATGCCAAATCGGCTGTTCATCTGATTATAGCCACTATGAAGTTCTTCTCTAGAGTACATTCCCAAGTCCACAAAGATATTGTAAAGGCACATGGTACAATGGGCCTTACTGAGAATCAATCGGTCTCTATCTTCCCACTTTGGCTCTTTAGGATCAAACCTTAAAAAATGATAATACAATGCAACAGCTACATCTGTCATTGACATAGTGCCCCCAATATGACAATGCCCAGCTGCTGCCGTTGCATAACAAATATCTTTTCTAATCTGTATTGCTTTTTCTTCCAGTCTCTGTATCAAATCCAAATTCACTTCTATACCCTCTCAACCCTTTTCGAGATTTTCCACGAACCCTGTAGGTTCCATTCCCGTCAACTTACTTCCACATGGCTTGATATTCTTCAATCTGCTTATCCATCACCCTTGAAATAGAACCTTCTTCCCTATAAACATGGGTCCACTCAATGGTCTTTTCTATGGCGGTGGCAACATTCCATTTCGGATACCAGTTTAGCACAGATTTAAGCTTTGAACAATCCAGTTTCAGCAATCCTGCCTCGTGAGGTCCTCCCATATTCAAGTTTTCCCAACTTTGGTTCTCTCCCCAAGCCTTGCAGAAGTGTTCCACCAAAGTTCCTGTAGTCACACAATCCGACTCGTCAGGGCCTACGTTGTAGCTACTGGCATAGCTGTTGTCTTCCCATTGTTTCTGGGCAATCATCAGATAGGCAAACAACGGCTCCAACACATGCTGATAAGGGCGAACTGAGTGTGGGTTACGAACCACAATACTCTCCCCTTTAAGAGCCGCTCTCACACAGTCAGGGATGATGCGATTGTCCGAGAAATCTCCACCTCCAATTACATTTCCTGCACGCACCGTAGATAGAGCCACGCCGCTTTCATTGAAATAGGCATTTCGATAAGAGTTGGAGACCAATTCCGAACATGATTTAGAGTTAGAGTAAGGATCATAACCGTCTAAGGGATCTGACTCTCGATATCCCCAGCACCATTCACTGTTGTAATATACTTTATCTGTGGTTACATTAATCACGCTCTTTACAGTCTCTCCATGTAAGCGAATGCATTCCAACAGATTTACCACTCCCATTACATTGGTTTCATAGGTGTAGACAGGGTTCACATAGCTTTCTCTCACCAAAGGTTGCGCTGCCATATGAATGACAATTTCAGGGCTGGCCTCTATGAATGTTTCTTTAAGTTTTTCCAGATTCCGCACGTCTCCAATAACAGAGTTCATCCCTTCTTCCACTCTACTTAAAGAAAACAGGTTGGGATTGGTGATGGGCTCCAGAGCATATCCAGTAACTTTTGCTCCAGCTCCTACCAATATTCTACTTAACCAAGAGCCCTTAAACCCTGTATGTCCCGTCAAAAATACTCGTTTATCTTTCCAAAATGTCACATCCATTACCAACTCCTCCAAGGCGCCTTGCCTGTCTCCCACAACTCTTCTAATAATTGTTTGTCTCGTTGGGTATCCATGCACTGCCAGAAACCGCTGTGTTTATATGCCATTAATTGTTCTGTATTCGCTAAGGTTTCTAAAGGCTTACGCTCCAATACAGTGTCATCGCCCTCAATGTAATCAAATATCTCTGGCTCAAACACCATGTAGCCACCATTAATCCATCCCGCATCCTCTTTATCCTTTTCTCTAAATGCTTTAACGCATTTTCCTTCCATCTCCAACATTCCAAAACGTACATCTGGTTGAACAGAAGTAAGCGTGGCCACCTTGCCATGTGCTTTATGAAACTCCACCAATGCTTTAATGTCCACATCAGAAACCCCATCACCATAAGTCATTAAGAAAGGTTCATCCCCTATATAAGGTTGAATCCTTTTAATCCTGCCCCCAGTCATGGTGTTAAGACCTGTATCCACCAAAGTCACACGCCACGGCTCTGCAGTATTGCAATGGGTCTCCATAATATTGTCGTTACGAAAATCAAAGGTAATGTCTGAATTATGCAGATAGTAATCTGCAAAGTACTGCTTAACCACGTACTGCTTATATCCACAGCAGATGATAAAATCATTGAATCCATGAGCGGAATAATGCTTCATAATGTGCCACAAAATCGGTTTTTCTGCAATCTCAATCATTGGCTTGGGGATAAGGTGAGACTCCTCGGATATTCGTGTTCCAAACCCTCCTGCTAAAAGAACTACTTTCATAAATGAACCTCCTGTATGATGCATCTGAGAACAAAAGCTCATACTTCCCTTTCTTTTTTATTTGTTTTCATGAATCACAACAATCTAGTTTTTTTATAAATCCTCTCTTAAAGTGACATCATATTTAATCCATCAAATAACGCTCCAGAGAAGAGGGCCCTAACTTAACAATCACAAAATCCGCCCCTTGACGAATATAGCCTGGTGCTGGCCAGTTTTCCATATCGGCCAAGTAGTACAGCAAACCGTCCTTATCCACTTCCCCTGGATGTGTTATTGGAAAACCATGCATCTCAAAAAACAGATACGCTCTCTGAACATGTAGCTCTGCAACCCATGTGCCTCTTCTTCCTGCATTGAATATAGAATAACCTGCCATTTCTTCTAGAGGAAGTTGCTGTGGAAGCAGGCCTACAAAAAGAACGGGGTACTCCAGCTGCAATCCGTCTAGATCGTGAATGATCGTGTCCATAACCATCACATCTTTTCTATACCCTAAGTAATCTAAATAAAACACCTGGTTCATCTGACGAGAACCAAAAAACACTAACCAGATGGATGCAAATACCACAAAATATTTTAGTTTTACTTTTTTCCACTGAAATTGAGAAGAGAGAATATAGACCAGTGCAAAGGCGAATCCAACTAAAAACATAAAAGGCGTTCTAATCCGATAGTAGGGAAATGCCTGTCCTAAAATCAGATGCATGGAAAAGGAGGAAATCACTATAAATGTGGCTACCAAAAAGATACTCACCCTTTTACATCGCACAGCATACACGATTCCCACTCCCACCAAAGCTATAGAAGTTCCTATGATGATCCAGGTAATCATGTCAGACGCAGTTCTGAGGAATTCTATAGGAAACGAAATGACAAAGCTCATCACCGACCTTAGAAAAGTGGATATACTGCTGGTATCATATCGTATCATATGGGTGGTATACTCTGCTGGATTGACGGACAGTAAGCGCTGGAACAATGTCAAACCAAGAAGCCAGACGAGTACTGATCCCATAAGTACTCCTGCCATTTTAAGGTATATGACAAGGGATGATTTCATCTTTGATTTTTCTTGGTCTTTTCCGTACAAAAATACTAATAATAGCAAAGAAAATCCACTGATCATAAAGAACACAATAGCGGTTTCTCTAAATGCTATTCCATAACCTAGGAGAAGTGAGCTAAAAATCCCGTAGGTAATCCGTTTCCCGTCTAATACCCACTTTGCAAAGCAAAGAAGTGCTAATCCAACAAGAACTAAACTTAAACCCAACTCAATGGTTGCCAACATAAACACAAAAATATGAGCCGTAAGGGGAAAGGAAATTGCGATACAGGCAAATATTGTAGATGAGTTTTCATCAAATTTCCCCTCTGAATATTTACGAAATAACCCACATATTAGCGTAATCCCTATCACAATAAGGATCAGTGCAATAAAACTTCTCCAAAAAGGCAAAAATAGATAACTGTCAAATATTCCTCGTAAAGGAACATAACCCCACCGACCTTCAGCTAACAACACTCCTTCATTGATAAATCTATAAAAGAATTCATCATCAGCAGTTATGGCAAAATTAGTCAAAGTGAAGCCATAACTTAGCACCGAAGTGATGCATACACATATCCAATAAAATTTGCTTTGTTTGAATAATTCCTTTAACATACCTGTACACATCCTCCTCTTTCTATTGACCTTGATTTTAAGTTGACCGACCCAAAACAAAATGCCTTAAACTAATATTTTTTTCACTATACTCATATGTCTTTCCAAAATATCAATGATTGTATGGATATCTTCTCCACTCAATTTAGGTTCTTTTTTCATTCTAAGCATATAGTAGTCAATGAAATCTTTCACTCCTTGCTCAAATTCTGGCTGCTTGACTTCAAACAACATATCTACCAATTGCGCCTGGTTTTGTTCCAATTCTTTTATGGTGCCTTGCTGCTCACAATAGGAAGCGATTGCCCCCCCATAAATGAATCCCAATTCATAGATTTTACTATAACTTCTTAACCCATTATGAATATAAGCGTTGACTAATCCATTATAAACACTTCTAGAAAGGCTAGAGCAGTGGTCTGGGCGATAAGCTTCCCCTGCATCATTCACATTCTGGTAATAGTAAGAGGTGAACCCATGTTTCTTTGCCTGCACCACATCGGCATATTCATTGTCACCAATATGAAAATAGCTCAATTCCTTCCCTACCTTTTCTTTGACCATATGATACAATCTACCATCGTACTTTGATCCTCCCCACTCGCTGGAAACAAAAACGGCTTCGAACGCATCTGGAATACCAGAAGTCGACAGCAATCCACGGATTTGATTCTCCCCTAAGTACATATCTGAAATAGCAATGATTCGCTTTTTTCTATTTACTAATTCTTTTAGTAAGTCTAGCATGTATGGATTCGCAAAGCACATCTCCCTTTCAACTTCCAGTTCTGCTTGGAGGGCCCGCTGACCATCAATTCCTGTTTCTTTCTCAATTAACTGCCAGATATCCTCTAAGGTAACCTTTCCAACCTGTCCCTTTACCTTCTTCAAGCGATACATTCGACATTCTGCTTCTCTTCGGGTCTGCTCAAGGTTTGGAATCTTCAATTTCTTGCCTACAAAGTGAAAAACATCTGTGGGCTCACAAACTCCTCGGAAAAGCAAAGTATCGAACACATCAAAGGATATTACATCAAACTCCTCACACCGCTTTGCCACGTCTTTTACTAGGTCTCTTTTCACCTCTGTAGACTCCCTGGTTTCTTTAAACAAGACATTATGACCCTTTACCTGATTATGATTATCCTTTTTCCCAAAAAAGAGTTCAGATAGGTTCAACTTCAGAAGATATATCCAACTGCCTATAATCCCTATCCCCTTACGACCTTTCCGGTGGACTTTGTATTTTTGATAGATGTTCTGATTTCTATTGACGAGGCAGTTATATAGCCTATCCATCATACCTTTAACTCTCCTTTAATCTTTTAGAGCGCACTCATATGCCTTACTTTTCCTCTTTATCCTATGATTTTCGGAAAAGCTTTGCTCTCTTTTTAAGCTTTGATTCTCCATAACAATTGCATTCTAGTGTATGATAACCATTTATATAGAGCAATTTGCAAGAGATGGTATCGAATCCTCTTTCCGTACAACACGATACTTCCTTCTGGCCATCCACTTACTTTTGTTCTTCCATCTTTTAAACCAAGCATCCTTAAGACTCTGGGAATCAATTGATAGTCTTTGAGATCTTGTAGGGTAAATTTAGAAGCGATGGAATGTGTCCCATCCTCTTCAACATCATAAGAGAATATCAAACCACCAAAATATTTTGCTTCCTCTTCTGAAGGCCTTGACATAAACAGCTTCAAGATGTGGTACAGTGTTTTTTTCGCCCCAGATGCATCTATCCCGCTTATATGGTCTACATCTTCAAGCAATGAGTCTGTATATTGCAATAACTTACCCTCTATTCTCCCAATAAAGTCTATTTTTTCTTGCTGTGATTCCAAGTAGATAGGTTCATATTTCCCTCCAACCCATTCATATCCTGTGGTGGTTCCGTGTGGAGCACTAAAAATCGCTTCAAATAAAAAGTTGCTAAAATATACTTTTTCTTTTATGCCTTTTCCTGGACTAAAGTAGAAAGGATGATAATCCTTTTCATTCTTTTTGCTGGGCAGTTCATACAAGCCCCAGTAGAATCCCATCACATTCTCTTTAACGCCTAGGTGGCTTAAAGCTTGGTTTAATGATTTTTGGACCGAACCTGCCCAACCACAATCTACAACAGCATAAGGCACATCATCCAGTAGACCCTCTTGCTTTAAATACCCCATAAGGGCTGGAGTCATTTTTTCAGAATGCTTGGTAAAATAGTCCATGAACAACTCACAATTGCGCAGTTTCTCTCTCACTTCTTTTAGCCTTGAAGACGGAATATCTTCATCAGGCTCAAAGCCAGTCGTCAAGCGACTTATCACTTCTGCTTTTTGTACTTCACTTAGCCCTGTTCGCTCTAGTATAACCTCCAGATTCATCACTTGTCCGTCGGCACAGATAGAATCCAGAGCTTGTTCTATATCAAAGTGAAACAGTGGGGCACGAAGTGAAAAGCGAGAACAATAAAGATAACGACACTCAATAGGCAAGTTATATTTTGTGCAAATTCTATTTGCAATCTTAAACATCAGATATGCATCACGAGCGAGAAAATACAATCGCTTAACTTTCTTTTCTAGTGCTTGCTGCAATGTCCACACAATGAACATATTCATGGTTGGCGCCAACACATACCAAGCGCACCCTTCAAACACCTCTTCTGTCTGTAGCTCTGCTTTTTCTAATACTTTACCCATGTGAGGTTCTTTACTTAAATGCTTCTTATAATTCTCAAATCTCTTCTTAATCATCTGACTTTGACCTTCCTATATGTGATGAGATAGGCGATGGAAAATAAAGCAATTTGTACCAGCTGCATCAGTGTATACACTACGAATGCACCATTTATTCCATATCTGTCAATCAACAAAATGGAAAAAATCACTCCAACCACAAATGTTGCCATAAATAGATAGATTTGCACTTTCATCTGTCGCATCAAAGTCATCAACAAAGAAAAAACAAAGCCACCTCCCCCTACAACGCCTGCGAATACCATCAAAACCAATGAACCTCTAAAGCCAGTCAGGTCAACGCCATAAACAAAAGATAACACTGGTATACCAATGAAAAAAGCCCCGATAATCGTAAGCACCCCAATCAATATAAGCAACAAGAACAACCGCTTAACTCTCTTGCTAAATTTCTCAAAATCTTTATTGTGCAGGGCAAAGGTGAATTCCATCATAAAAGGTTGAAAAACAAACTGGCTAAACAACGCCATGATAGCTGCTGGCATAACAATAATATTAAAAATGCCTAGCAGTTCGTAACTTAAGTGTATGTCTACAAAAAATCTTGTGACATTGATAATCAACAATGTGAAAAAAGCAAATACGAATATCGAAAAACATTTTTTAAATAATTGTATCGTATGTCTTCCAAATCCAATGACAATCTTGTCAAATCTGGCAGCAATTCTCATATCAAAAAAAACCAATACCATCCCAAATGTCAGCACAAAAGCCATGCTGGCCAGATATACATTTCCTGTCCACAGATTAACCATCGTGAACAATACTAGTCCCACTGTTGTCTTTAGAATCATCGATTTGCCCGCCAAATCAAGCCTATAGTTACGCTCCATGACTCCTAGATAAGCGTCACCTATAGATTCTAAAGCACGATAAGCCAAAAAGATAAAAATAAGAACAGTGCGTTGTAGAGAATACCCGTTAACCATACAAAAAACAAGAGCCACTAAAAACATTAGAAAAATGGATGCAAATTTCAAAGAGATGTAATTGCTGTTGGTGAACTCTTGTTTCACATCCGATATTTGGTAAATTCTTCCTCCATATACTCCGATGGTGAAAAAGATAGAAGCAATATAAAAAGCAAATAGAACCCCCCCTTGAACTTCCAATCCGTTGATTCTAGTCACAAGAATCATTAAAAGCATGGCATAAAATGAATTGGAGGATATTCCAATGGCATTCCATATGATATTTTTTTTGTTCTGAGCATCCATGAGTTCTTGGTTCTTGATTAATTCTTGACCTTCCATCCACAAACCCTTCTCAACTTTACCTAATGTGCCAATGAAGACCCAATCACTTGATAAGTTGTAAACACTTGAAGTAAAAATACTCCAAACATCAATTCCTTATTAATATCTTTTTTATAAGACACAAAATCTGTTTGACAAATTCCAATCAATAATGGCAACAAGGGAATAAAATATCTTCCTTGAACTCCCATAATCGTTCGCACCCCCAAAGGTGTCCAGGCCAACCACATTCCTGCCAAAATCAATCCCGTGCTTAATATGCATATCAAAGCAAATACCAGCTTGTTCGTCGGCTTTACTTTAATCAAATCCCCTCTAACCGCAAAACAACCTAGAACAAAGAAAATAACAAATCCTATGATAAAAACCATCATAATTGGAGTATCAAACCACCCCAGCTCTGCTCCTATAATATTAAGAAACCAAAAATCTCCAAGTGTCCAGAAAGAATGAAGTAATATAAACAAAGACTCATGCCAATTGGTTAATATAATAGATATTGAAAATCCAGGCTCTCCTGTTAAGCCAGCATAAGCTTCACCTACATTAGCGATGACGTGAGGGAGCATTGCCACTATAAATCCTGCAACCCACAGAACTCCTACTCCAATCATGGTCAATAATTGACCTTTATTCATCTTAAACTTCTTGGCAAGAATCAAAAACAGTAAACCCCCTATAGGGAAGTAGCTTCCTCCTTTACTGATGACCAGTACCAGTCCAGCTAAGGCTATTATGGTGAAATCCTTTATCGATACTTCCTCTTTGTTATAGAGAATGTCGAAGATAACTGCGATGACTAACAAGGCGGCACCAATAATAATCCCATCATAAGAAAACGAGGCCGCCAGGTGTATGGTCATTGGGAACAAACATACCGTTGCCAAAGCAACCTTTCCAAAAGGCATCCGTTTCAAGGCCCAGTAAGAGAGTAGGGCAAAAAGAAGTAGATTCAGGAATCGTCCCAAGTAAAATATAGACAAATTGCTAACATTCAACGCTGTTCCAACGGCAATCCCAAGGGCTGGAACCAGATGATAAATTGCAGGTGCATTTGCTGGGACTCCTCGTAGTTGAACTCGACTTATCTCTTCTGCATTCCCCCTTAAACTCTGGTAAATATTGTAATATCCTTGAATTGCTGTGGGTGTTGTTATTACATCCCGTCTATCAAAGGGCTCAAACTCATCAATTCCCATCATGCGATAAGCCAAATTATAAGAGGCATCGTAATGATGCCATTCATCAGGTACTCCGTTAGGCCTAATGATGAGCAAGTACAAGACTCCCAACGAAAGTATGATAAAAAGGTATACTCTCTCTAATTTTATGTTTTTGACTACAAACAAAAGAACGTATACTGCGGTTACTATAGTCAAAATCATCAATACCACAACCAAGTAAAAGATATATAGGAAACGAAAATCTCTTTGGATCAATAAGTCATTCACTTGAGTAAAGTGAAGAATACTTTTTTCACTTTCCGAAATATTGGCAATAACGAATCTATATTGTTCTCCTGGACTCAAATACACCTCTCGTCCTAGAGCTGCTCTTCTGCTGATCTCATGCTGGGTAATGCTTACTTCCTGACTGGCCACCAATGTACCTTCATCTAACTGGATAATCTCCACCGCTACCCTTGCTATCTCAGTGTTTGGAAAGTGCACAATGGTCTCTGCAAAGTAATCGAAAGTATCGTTTGGTACTAGCGATGATAGTACAAAACCAACTGTCCGATCCGGTGCAGTAAAATCTTGAGTAAACACATCTCCTTGTTCGAAGACGACGATGTCTTCTAAACGATTCTCCTCTGTTGTAAGACTGTAGATAAAGTGTTGATTCACCGACCATCTTACTTGTCCAATACCAATATATAAGCCAATAACAGAGACACAAAATAATACGATACATAACGGTATCCACTTCTTTACTTTCTTCAAATGTTTTTTCACATTCAACTTTTCTAACTTCAACTTTTAAGCCTCCCCTTTTGCAACATGAATGGTGGTAACATCTCTATCTTCGCTTTTTATTATCATTCTTTTATCTTTCAAGATTTTTACATCTTTCCAGTCAGGAATAAAACTCTTATGGCCATTTCATCAAACCATTTATCCCTGTATCTTTCTGGAAAAAAGCACTTCCTTAGAGCTTTCTTAAAATTATACTTTCTATTTCCGAATAGCTCAAAATACTTTCTGTCTTTTTCATTCACCTCATCTTTATACAGCCCATAAAAATGATAAAGCGTATCCATCAATGCCTTCTGCTCATTATTGATTAAGAAGTTTTTTACTCGCTCCATCTGAAGCTGTAAGAAGTTAACTTTGTAATGGGACACATTCCCTTCATGCCTTCTATGCTTTGCTGTCACTGTAGGGTCATAAATCAAGGCTCCCAAAGTCAATCCCATCAAGGTAAACCATTGATCATGTCCGTATATTTCCGAGTCAAAGGGAGCAGCATCCTCAATGAATTTCTTTATGGCGCTATTAAAAACAAGAGTAAAGCCGATGGCCAATTGAGAGCCTACCAGCACCCTCACCAAGGATTGGGGATAACTAAAAATGGGGGAAGTTCTAATGTAATTCATCTTCGAATCACAAAAGTCAAAATTGGAGAAGTACACTTGAGGAAGGGTGTTGTCCCCTTCTTCTAAATGTTCTACTGCCCTTGAAATTTTGTCTGGTAGCCAAATGTCATCTTGGTCAGCAAAAGAATAGTAGTCTGCTTCTTTGGCGTTTTCAGCTAGCCAGAAAAAACTTTTAATCGGCCCAATATTCTCTCCATAAATGGCTTGAATAAATTGCTTTTGCTCATATTCTTTTAGAATCTCAATTGTTCCATCAACGGAGCCATCATCACGAACCATGATTTCAATACTATCGTAAGTCTGGTTGATGATACTGTCTAATTGCTCTCTCAAGTAGGGAGCTCCATTGTAGGTTGCCATAAGAACAATTACTTTTTTCAAACTCATCTTTTTCTCCACCATATATGTTTCAGCAATACCTTGCTTGTGTTCACTAGGCTCAAGCCCATGGACTTGTAGTCTGGATAAAGCAAGAGATTGCTTATTCCTATTCAAGGGTTCTGGATAAAGCGAGAGATTGCTTATTCATATTCACGGGTTTTTCTGCACTTGGTTGTTCATCTTCTCTAGATAGCTCTTTTGTCCTTTTTTGTGGAATGGAATGTATAAGCTACGAGGCAATACTTGATACAGAAACCTCTGCAACTTAAAGACCATCTTACGATTCACTGCCACTTTTTGGAAGCCCTTCCATCTAGACATCCCCAAGTATTTGTCAAAAAGTTCATTCTGAGGATGAATGCTATTTTGTTCCCAAGGCCTGCCCGTCATGGCTCCCATGCAATGATAGATGATGGGGTTTTGATAAGCTACTTCCACTTCTTTGGTGGTATTGTAATATTCATCCTTCAAATCATACATTTTTAAGGATTCTTTGATTCCATAGATATAGAAACCACTGTTAAAGTTATATTTCAAGTCCAAATACTTGGTTTGTTTCCTAAAGAGCACATTGAGGATGTCTTGGTCCACAGTGTAATATCCATTGCGAACATGTTTCAGATGGTGTACAATCTGCCCTTCACAATCCTCTTCTAACCATTTCTTCTGGTTCACCAATATTACACCACAGTTATAATATTTATCCGTCAGGGGAATGTCGATTAGAGCTTTGTATCCGTTCATGGTGCAATCGTAGGTTGCCGCCATTACTACATCCTCTAAGTCCATCTCACACAAGGGAGCAAGGGAACCTGTAATAATGGTATCTCCGTCTAGCTGTAAGACTCGATCTGTAGGCAAGTCTAAGCTGCTTATGGCAATCAGCTTAAAATACGTGGTGTAGGTTCCTTTAAAAGGGGAAACCTTCAATTCGTCCCTTAACTTAATGAGTATCTCCTCTGTATCAATAATAGTTAGGTTACGGCTAAAATCCTTACAAGCCTCTTGGAATCTTTCCAAATTCTCATGACTGATTTGATCATTAAGGAGGTATACATTAATTTCATCTAAGTCTTGATTATGAATCATCAAGGAGGTGAGGGATACTCCTGTTATTGGAGCATAATAGTCATTACTTTGATACAATACATTTAAAATTCTACCCATTACAATCCTCTCTTACTCAAACTCACTCTCACTATTTCTTTCTGGCCTTTGATTCTCATGAGTTTCCAATAAGGCAATAGCTTGAGCCAAATCTTTGATTTTTTTTGAAGCCCTTGACATGGCCATGGTCAAGGTAAATATAATGGCCAATGAGAAGCAAAAACCTATGAAAAACAACATGTTCACAGGATCTGCAATTCCCATAAGCTCAGACAAGCGAAACATCAACCCAGGAAAAATCCCTAGGATTAACACCCCAACTCCCATTACAAACCACACCAAAGTGTAACGTAATTCTAGAGATTTTTTTCTTACCATCAAAACCAAGATAACCATAGCAATAATTACAATCAAGACGATGGTCAATTGTAGTTGAATATTCATCTTCTTTACCTCCTGATTCTTTCAATAATCATCGCTAGAGTCACTTTAATCATATAATATACCGACTTTTTCATGGAGATAGAGGATACTCCTCCCTCTCTGGCCATCATAACAACTGGAATCTCTACAATGGACTTCTTTTGTCGAAGCACCACTACGATAACTTCTGGCTCTGGATAATCCTTGGGATAATCCTCTGCAAACATCTTGATAATTTCCCGATTAATCATTCTAAGTCCTGAAGTAGGGTCTGTAATCCTTGTACCTGTAATGATTCTAATCAGTAGGGAAAAGTATTTGATTCCCACTCTACGCAATCCCGAGGACTGATACCCTTCTTTATTGATAAACCGAGAACCAATCACCATATCGCAACCTTCTGATTCCAATGTTTCTGCCATCTCTTCTAAGAAGCTTGGGTCGTGCTGTCCATCACCGTCCACTTGAACCGCCAGGTCATATCCATGCAAAAGAGCATACTTAAATCCTGTTTGCACCGCTCCGCCAATCCCCAAATTAATCGGCAAACTAATCACATTAAAACCTCTACTTTGGCATATTTCTTTTGTATTATCTGTAGAGCAGTCATTGATAATGATGTAATCAAAACTAGGTGCATCCTTCTTTATCATCTGCACTGTTTTCTCTATGTTTTCACTTTCGTTATAGGCGGGAATAATAATTAACTTTCTCATAATCATCTCTCATTTTCAATTCAAATCTTTATTTAGTCATCTATCATATGTTATGCTTTTCTAGTTTTTAAACATAAAATCAATCAACTTCTCCATATTCATGTTACGTTCAAAGTGTTTATAATAATATTCTCTAGCATTTTCACTCATCAGCTTTCGCTCTTCTGCCTTGGCTTGATAAAGCTTCACTACAACCTCTGCCAGCCCCAAACTATCTCCTGCAGGAACGATATAACCTGCTTTTGATTCTTCCACAATCTTTTGAATCTCCCCATCCATCGCTAGAAGCACCGGTCTGCCTGCTGCGTAGTA
>JGI20163J15578_10000019_pt1 | contig 55672 bp, 44 predicted proteins | sample TergutCu122P1_FD_15578 | JGI IMG/M metagenome (IMG submission 15578)
TTGTTCATGTACCTTGGGATCATCATCTATTAACAGAATATGGAGGAAGCTTTCAAGGACAGCCCACATTTGGNTTGCAGTTGCACATCTACGATTTTGCTAAGTTTAACGCTACTGAAACAGCTGTTGCCTTACTGGTTACCATGAGAAGATTGTTTCCAGAACACATGAACTCGGAAGTGCTCTCTTATGATTTTAATCAAACCATTGGGAATACGTGGGTAGCAGAAATGATTCTGGAGGGGGCTAGTACCTATCAGACTCTGGAAGCAATCCAAGAAGATTTAGATAACTTCAAAGAAATGCGGCTGAGGAATTTGTTGTATTAAGAGTAGCGAATGAGATTAAGGAATAATAAAATAAAAGAACGCACAGAAGCTCGTCTGTACGTGCATTAAGTTTGACGAAATTCATGGAACATGGTAGCGTGTTTATTTTGTATGATTAATAACGCAAAGGAGCTGCCCTTAAAGCAACTCCTTTATCCTGCAAATGTTTTGAATAAAATGAAACTTTGTTTTCTAGCAGCAATACTCCTACTTCGGATACAACCTTGCCCACTCCTTACACTGTTCAATCATGGCACCATCGTCGCCGTGCTCCTCATCGTATGCAAAACTTTTAAGCAATTCGCAGGGGAAATCTTCACATTCACCACAATGATTGTGTTTCTTGCCTTCACAACAATCTTTTACAGGGCAAGAGTCGGCCCAAATAGGCTTGCTTATATGTAAGCAGCCAGGACAATCAACTCCAAAAGCTTCTTTACATTTCTCAGTATCGCAAACGATACCACATCTTGACTTAACCATTACTAACCTCCTAATTCATCTTACACATTCCATCTTTTTAGTGTAGGGAAGATTTCCATAATGCGCTCTCTGGCAACATCATCACTTTCGCCTTCACCCTTCCAGAAAGGAATGTTGCTTTCCACCGCTTGTTCTAAGGTTTGTGGGGTGGTGAACTCCCCTTTTTGATAGCAGTAGACACAATAATCTTCACTTTTCTCGCCATTTGCCAAGGTGCCGTATTTTTCTTGTGCGTCCATTGGCATATAGCAGGATTGACAATAATATATGTTTTCCATTTTCGTCTCCATTCTGTCGTATTAACGACGATTTTACTTGATAGAAAGTTACCCTATCTTTGCTTTTATGAATCAGAAGGAAGAATCCCAGCCTCATGGTACTCCCCTGTAATCTCGATTAAATTGTAATCGGGATCCACCAGGGTAAAATAATAATAGCTTGGATGAGCAGATGCAATGTCTGTGAAAGGCCCAATGTTTAGCTTCTTAATTCTATGAAACTCTTTTGACAAATCGGTAGTCCATAGATTCAAGACAAACTTGTAATCCTTAGCTTTTCCAAGGTTTATTTCTCTTTGGTGTGCTTCATTTAGGATGGACAAAATACAATTTCCGTTAAAACGAAATTGGGCAAAGCGACCAGGACCCAAGACAGTAGCTCTTCGATGCAACAATTTTTCATAAAATCGAATGGATTTGCGAATATCCTTTACCACCAGATACATTCCCCAGTTTAAAATATGTTCACTAGGCTCTAACAGGTCAGGGGTTTGATCCAATAGCAACTCATCGCAAGAAATGTTCCACAGCTGACTTAATTGGATAATCTTATCAATGTCAGGTAGCGCCTTTCCTAGTTCCCATTTGGAAACAGACTGCCTGCTAACATCCAAGAGGTTGGCCAATGCCTCCTGAGAATGCCCGTGTAACAGTCGTTGCTGCTGAATCCTTAGTCCGATTTTCATTTTCCCATCCATTTGCTCTTGCTCCTTATTCATGCATTTATCTTAGCAAAGATAAATCAAATGTTCTACCAACTGATGATGTCAATTTGTCAACCAGTGGTTGCAAGGTGCTAGTCATGCTTTGACAATTTCAGTTGTTTATTACACAGCTTTTTCAAAGTGAGAGCACTATGAGTAACCACAATCATAATACAGTTAGTGGTGCGTTGCACTTCCTTCAAGTTTTCAATGATGATGTTTTCAGTTTCGCTATCTAGCTCAGAGGTGGGTTCGTCCAGTATAAGTACGTCATAATCACACACCAATGCTCTAGCAAGGCCCAAACGTTGTCGTTCACCTCCAGATAAGCCTAGAGCACTTTCGTCCATGGAGAAATGATCAAGGGAGCTAAGCTTTGCCGCATCACGAATGGCTTTTTCTGGGCAACCCCTTCCAAAATCAATATTCTCATGTAAAGTAGAATCAAAAACATAAACATCTTGGGGAAGGATAGATATTCGTGCAGTGTAACTCACAGAATCTATGCCTGTACAATCGACCCCATTGATAAGTAACTTCCCCTGGCTAGGGTCGATTTGTCTCATGAGCAGACGCATCAAAGTGGACTTACCTGTTCCAGAGGGCCCTGTTATGGCGAGAGAATCTCCAGGTTGCAACTTCACATTTAAATCATTTAAGATCATTTCATCGTCGTCATCATAACCAAAGCCCATATTTTCAAATTCCAGTTGATGAATTTTTGTAATCACTTCAAGGTTGTCGTGTTCAGGCTCCTCGTGTACCAATAGTTCTTCAAGACGTCCTGTAACTGCTTTGGCATTTTGCATGTCAATGTTAAAATTTGTTAACGCCATAACGGGTTCTTTTAGTCGTGGCAAAAAGTAGTAAAAAGCAACAATAGTTCCAATGGTAATGTCTCCCCCTTGCGTCATATAAAGGATGCCAGCTAGAATGGCGGCTACAGAGATAATACTCAAGATGGAATTGGTTCCTGCTTTGGATAAGGTCTCCCAGTATTTAAGTTTGCTTAGACGATGCTCATAGGTATCTACCAAATCTGAGAAATGCTTTGCAGCGTAATTCTGGGCAGAATAAAGCTGAACCGTGTCAATGCCTGACAATGTTTCGTTGGCTTCGTTCATTAAGGTGGAAAAACTCTCCCGCTCTTTCACCACACTTTTGCGAAGATGTTTGTTAATCTGAATGTAAATAACAAAGAAAATCAGAGAAAAAACTACAGTCATCAGCATCATAGAGCCATTTAAAGCAAACAAGAGTATGAAAATCACAATGATGTGAAGCTGATTTAAAAGGAGTGTAGGCATCATCATAAGTCGAGCCTGTGCGAAGAGGTAGGCATCGTTAATCACCTTGTTGTTAATATCACCAACAGAGTGTTCAAGGAAGAAGCGATAATTCTTGTGCAATACATTTTCAAAAAAGAAACTTCGCACAATACCTGCTCCACGATTAATTAAGTCCGTCCACATGTATCCTTGTAGCCAGTCCAGCAAGAAAAATGCAAGCAATAGGCCTAGGATGGAACCAATCATAAACAGGTAAGTAGAACTATCGCCAATAGAGGGATAGATTTCGTCTATTAATAAACCAATCAAATAAGGGGGCAGTAGGCCCACCAAGATATGCAATCCACTAATGAGCACCACAACAATTCTTCTTTTTCGCAAAGGCTGCAGTACTTTTGTTACTTCACTTAACATTTTTTCACCTTTTCCTTTATTACAATGGCAGAACTAGTTTTCCTCATTGTACCATTCTTAGGTGAAAAAAGCCAACAAATAAGAAGAGCAAAATCTTCCAATGTTATGAAGATTTTACTCTCAGAAATGCGCTGGAAGTGGTCATAGATATCGTAGACATGAAGCTCAGGCCAGGAGAATCTCCACAAGGTTTTGAGCTTGTAAGAAATGGATTGTTGGCTAAGCTATATTAAATCCTTCCTCCAATGTTTCCACAGAAGGAACAATATTGCTAATGAAAGCAAAAGCTTGTGTCATTTTTCTGTAAATTATTCCATTCACCCTTTATCCTTTTCTAATCATTTAAAATGTAGCATTTGGTAATAGATAGTATATCTCTTTTGGCTCTATCTTTATACACCCTAAAGGGTAAATATCGCTTTAGAAGCGATTATCCTTTAACAAAATCATAGACAAGGACAGGGGTCTCTCTTATAATGTAGGTACACAAGCTTGCGTAACAACATGAGGGAGGTGGGCTTAATTGAAGAGAAGAGAGTTTGAAATCCTGAATCGTCGAGATGAGCTACAAGGTGTTTTGGTGGCCAAAGGAAAGAATGAATTTGAGATTTTATTAGACAAACAAAATACTGACGCTCTAGATATCGCCTTCAGACAATGGAAAAACAGAGGCTTTACTGTTGTGCCAGAAAACCTAAGCAAAAGTTGGGTTGAAGAAAGAGTAATCCCACCAAATAGACAAGGCATAGAAGAGGTCCTTGTGGATTTTGGTTTAGCGGAGTATAATCTGCTGGATATGCTTCTGGCAACCAATGGAAGGTGTCAATTAGACAATAGTTATATCCGAGAGATTAAACCGTCTTTTGAAGGAGAATAAAGTTATTTTAAAGAATTAAAGAAATGATTTTGAGGAAATGCGATTGAGAAATCAAGAAAGTGAGAATAAAAATATGAAAACAAGCCGTAATGACCCATGCCCTTGTAAAAGTGGTAAAAAATTTAAACATTGCTGTATTAATAAGCCTGTAGATAATGTGATTCCTATTCGTGCACCTTTTGCCAACCCACTTGATGTAGAGAACCAAGATTTCAGTTTTAGTAGCTTAATAGATGACGACTGGATGGAAGATATGGACGACGATGATTGGGTAGATGAAGAACAGATGATGGAATGGCTTGAAGGTGAGTGGGATGAAGATGACTGGGAAGATGATATTGATGAAGAATATGAAGAGGAATTAATGGATAGGCTTTTTGAAAGCTTAGCCAATGGAAGGGAACCGAATAAAGGGCTTCAGGAGGAAATGGAGGATTACCTGGAAGAGAATCCAGACTTCATATTTGAAATTTTAGGAATCATGCAAGAGCTACGTAGTCAAGCTCTCTCCCAGCATGCTCATATTAAAGCTTATAACAAAGCAAGAAGTCTTCATGAGGAAATCTTAAACAGTATGCTTAGATTTCACAAAAAAGGTGGTTTCACCCAAAAATTGGAGAGTTTTTCAGGTGAAGAAGAATTTATTGAAATATCTGAACAGGAAGAGACGATTTTTCAAGAAAGTAGCTTTGATTTCGATGAAATACCACAGCAAAAAGCATTTATGGATTTGATGATCTACAAGCATCTACCACAAATGAATTGTATTACAGAAGAGTTTTTAAAGAAAAAGCGTTACAAGAAAGCAGAAAAGATTCAGTTTCTTGAAAGCATGAGAGATTCCTATCTAGGGTTGTTCCAAGTGCAGGGTGTAGATAGAGCAGAAGCATATGTTGATCTGAGAAATGTATTGACAAATGAGAAAGTGCGTATTATTGACATTGGTCTAAGTGGAGATCCTGGTGGTGAAGAATTATACATTTACACAAGAATCATTGATTTTCAAGGAATGACATTTAGCACAGGTTTGAATTTTCTCTTTAAGAAAGATGATTCCTTTATTGGTGAGTTCATCAAAAGAGAAAAAAGAAGATACAATCAAAAGGATGAATTCAGAAGATTTATCCAGTTATACAATCAGTTTAAGGACAGTTATATTAGAGAAGTGGATATAGACGAATTTGGTTTAGAAGAAGTGGAACTAGAAGAAATGAGCACAAGAGAAAGAGACTCCCATCAATTAAATCAGGGCAGGGTGGCTCCAACTCATAGCAATATAGATGAGATGATGAAAGCTGTAGATTATAGAGAGGAAAAGTTAGTTACAACAAAAAAAGACGCAACCTTAGATGAATGGCGTCAGTTGTATGAAGTGGCCACAAGGCTTAAGGAGCTAAAGCCTTGGGAGCTGTTTTGGGATATGGATTTGGTTCGAGTGAAAGAAAAAAGTGATGCTCACGAAGCCTATGCAAGCATTTTAGGCAAGGGAGAAGGCTGTTTCGGAATTATAATGTATGAAGGTCTCTTAGGCTTGAACAACTTTCTTATGTTGGCTATGCAAGAAAGACTAAACCTTTCTCCAGAATTTGCCATGTTTAGTCAGAATGCTCTGTCTTGTTATTGGGGAAGTAGAGATGAATTAAAAGAGACGGAACGAAAGTTAATCAAGGAGCTAGGATACAAATACAGAGGAAAAGACCAATGGTTGTATTTCCGGGCCTATAATGATGGTTTTTTCCCTGATAGCTTTGACCAAAGCGAGGTACTAAGAATGACTCATTATTTTACCTTGTTGGAAAAGGCGATTAAGTTCTACGTTCTAAAAGATATGAATGTTGACTTTCAGCCTGGGATTTGCTACTCTTTTTCCTACGATGAAGGAAAGGAGTCTTTTACAGCAGGGGAAGAATACTTGCCTAGCACCATGTTCCAATATGGTGATATCCATATAGAAGATGAGGGCTTAATTGATGATTTAAAGCAAGCAAAAAGAACAAATCAAATCCTTGATGTAGAAGTTACATTTTTAGGATCAGGAGTCAAAGACGATGAAACAGGGAGAGCGATGAATCCCAAATTGTGTCTTGCTGCAGATGGGAAAACAGGGCTTATGCTAGCGACAGATATGCTTGACGCAAGAGATGAAGTGGCTACTTGCTTGGCGTCGGGACTAGTTAATTTTATTCTGTCCAATGGAGCACCAAAAGAAGTTAGAGTTACCAATGTTATTGTGGAGTCCTATGTGAAGAGTGTATGTGAGATATGTGGCATTAAACTGAGAAGGGTAAAGAGGCTGCCTAGCATAGAGGATTTTGTCGATGGATTGAGAAGGTTTCAACAGTAAGAATATAAAGACTATAATTCAGAGGTGAAGCTCGCCCTGTGATAAATAAAATAAAAGAGGGTTAGAGTTGGACTTGGCCATAACATAGATAGTCACTGGTACAAAAACCCTTCTCTACCCTCTTTCGTTTCTTCTTTAATCAGTTCAATAAACAACTCCCCATACTTCTTGAATTTATGCTCTCCAACTCCTGATACCATCAACATTTCTACCTTTGTGGTAGGGAGTTTAACACACATTTCAATTAAGGTTTTATCGGAGAAGATGATGTATGGAGGCATCCCTTCTTCTTTTGCCAATTTCATTCGAAGGGCTTTCATCTTGTCCAAGGTCTTCATCCCCTTAGAGGTGAAGTTACTGGATGTTATGGCTTTAGAAGCAGCAGAACTTTTCGCCCTTTTTGAACCTTTTGTTGATTTTTTCGAGCTTTTTGTTACTTTTTTAGGAGCATCCAAATCTTCCTTTGCAATCTTCATAAAGAGCTGTTGTTCTCCATTTAACAATTCATTTCCACTAGAGGTTATCCTTAGCAAACCATATTTATCGTTGCTTTGGATAAGGTATCCATCTAACAACAATTTTTGAATAATCTGTTTCAGCCTTACTTCACTTACATCAGCAAATCTTCCATAATCACGATTGCCGTACATATTATAAGCTTCTAGCTTTGCCCTCTTCTGTCCTCGGAGGGTAGACACAATAACATTCAGCCCATAACGGCCGTTACATTGCTTAATGCAAGAGATAATCCCCTTAGCAACAGTAGAGATGTCAAGCTCTTCAAAATGAGATTTACAGTTAATGCAGTTCCCGCAGAAGTTTGACACCTTTTCCCCGAAGTAGCGGAGGATATATTCTCGTAAACAATCCTTAGTAAAACAGTAAAAGGTCATTTTCTTTAATCGTTCATGGTCTCGTTCCTGAATGATTTCCAAGGTTTCAGGGTCTAAGTCTTCATTGCTTCCACTATTGATGAAGAACTGATTCACCACTACATCTTTGGGCTCATACAATAGAATGCATTCTGCCCTCTCTCCGTCTCTGCCCGCTCTTCCTGCTTCTTGATAATAACTTTCAATATTCTTGGGCATATTATAGTGGACAACATATCTTACATTAGACTTGTCGATTCCCATGCCAAAAGCATTGGTGGCTACCATGATGGGTTTAACATCGTAGATAAAGTCCTCCTGATTCTCTTTTCGCTCTTGGTCGGATAAGCCTGCATGATACCGTGTAGCCAAGAAGTCATGTTTCAACAACAGAGCACATATTTCCTCTACCGTAGCTCTGGTGGCACAGTATATAATCCCACTTTCATGGAAATGCTTTTCTGCATAATCTATAACCCATCGTCCCTTATCTGTAGGTTTCTTCACTTCATAATACAGATTAGGACGATCAAAGCCCGTAATGAAAGGCTTAGTGTCTCTCAAGCGTAACATACAAGCAATATCTTCAATAACTTGAGAAGTTGCTGTTGCAGTAAAGGCACTTACAATTGGGCGAGTGGGAAGGGAGGCCACAAATTCTTTTATCTTTAGATAACTAGGGCGGAAGTCTTGGCCCCATTGGGAAATACAGTGAGCCTCATCTACAGCCACCATAGAGATATTTGCTACTCTTACAAAATCCAAGAAGTCATCGGTTTCCAATCGCTCTGGTGCCACATAGATAACCTTATAGCGACCTTGTTTGGCAAAGATTAGAGCCTTACTGATTTGCCCTGGATTCAATGAACTGTTGATGAATGCAGCGTGGATACCTACTTGATTTAGGGAAAAGACCTGGTCTTTCATTAAAGAGATGAGAGGGGAGATGACTAAAGTAATCCCGTCCATACAAAGAGCAGGAACTTGATAGCAGATGGATTTTCCTGCCCCTGTTGGCATGATGCCAAGGACATCCTTTCCTTTAAGGATGGTGGACACCAACTCTAGCTGCCCTTCCCTAAAGCTGTCATAACCGAAATATTTCTTTAATATATTTTCAGGATTGTCAATTAGTTTCATAATAATTCCTTTTTTTTTCTAAAGGTGGTTTGAAGGTCCTGTGGGAAGGTTTTGTGTCACAGTTCCCATTGTAATGTCCTTTTCTGGTGTAAAAGGTTACGATTTGGCAGAAACAGAATTCCCGCCAGGCAACAGATGCGAGGTGGAAAACAACAGACAAGCAATCCATATTAAACTAAATGTAATAAGATGTTGCCTGGTAAAGACTTCATCTAGCATAAAGATAGCAATCACCATATTGATGGAAGGTCCAATGTATTGTAAAAAGCCCAAAAGAGAAAGAGGCAATTGCTTGACGGCTCTGGCAAAGAAGAACAGAGGTGAAATAGTAATAAAACCAGCTCCCATAAGCAACAAAATAATAGAAAGATCTTGTTGTAAAAACGCAGAACTACCACTAACCATCCAAAACCCAAAGAAGAAGGTGGCTACTGGAAAGATTAGGGCAGTTTCAAGGAAAAGGCTAAAAAATGGATCAACGGGAATGAATTTCTTAACAATTCCATAACAACCAAAGGTGAAAGCAAGAACCAGAGAAATCCAAGGGAAAGAGCCGTAGGAAAACGTAAGGTAAAGCACAGCAATGGTTACCAAAATGGCAGCAATTCCTTGGTACTTATTCAGCTTTTCTTTAAGAAGAACCACTCCGATTAAAATGTTTAGAATAGGGTTGATATAATAACCCAGGCTTGCTTGTATGATTCGTTCAGTGACAATAGCAAAAGTAAAAACAAACCAGTTCAAGCTAATGAGAGCGGCCGCTAGAATGAGAAGAGAGAGTTTATTCCTATCTTTCAATATTTCTAGAATGGTTTTTTTAAGAGACGTAAAAAGTCGCAATCCAACGATTACGAGAAATAAGGTCACAAAAGACCAAATCATTCGATTGACAAGTATTTCAGTAGCGCTAATGGCTTGCAACATTCGCCAATATAAGGGATAAATTCCCCATAGTACATAGGCAATTACAGCGTTAATAATTCCTTGCTTTTTCGTATTCATTACCTCTCCTTATTACCTGAGATGAGAGGAATAAGTTGACTTATTCTTCACATCCTAGGCATAGAAATATAAGTCAAGCTTGGTTATACTTCTATGCCTATACCATCTTATCACAAAACTACCTTAAGTTACAGAGTTGTTTTACCAATAAAAATTTCTCTGAAGGGTTCATCTCTCCCCAAAACATGCTATAATACAAGAAGCTATAACTCTTTGGTGCTTGCACCAGAGTTCTAGCGCCTAAGAAGATTCAGAAGGAGCCACATAAGGAGAATAATGATGAAAAATGAAACCATCAGAAAACGTAAATCCGTTCGGAAGTACAAACCAGAGAAATTGGACCAAGAAACCTTGGCAAAAGTGGAGGAACAGATAAAAAACTTAAAGCCCCTCTACCCAGAGGTGGAAGTTTCTCTTGCCATAGTAGATAAGGTGAAGCGAACTTTTGGAATAATTGCTCCTCATTACCTGATGATTTATAGCGAAGACAAGGAAGGGGCTTATGAGAATGTTGGCTATATAGGGCAACAGATGGACTTGTTCTTTTCAGAAAACGGCTTGGGTTCCTGTTGGTTAGGGGTAGCAAAACCAGGGAAGGAAGCCCAGGGAGAAGCAGAGGACAATGGGAAGTTAAAATATGTCATCTGCATTGCTTTTGGCCTGCCAGCTGGATCTTTACATCGAAGTTTGGAGGGATTTAAGAGAAAGCCTCTGGCGCAAATGAGCTCGGGGGACGACCCTCGCCTAGAGGCCGCACGGCTTGCTCCCAGCGGAGTGAATGCCCAAGGCTGGTTTTTCATTGCAGAATCTGGGAAGATACATTGTTATCGGAAGAGCCCTAAAGGGCTAGCAGGATTAATACGGATATATTCACAACTCTCATTAATCGACGTGGGAATTGCCATTTGTCATATTGCTGTAGAAAGTGAAAGATTTGTATTTGTAAAAGACCCTGAAGCGCCAAAAGAAGAAGGGGTTATTTATGTGGGAACGGTTATATAATATGATACAAGCCTTAAAAGAATTTTTGATATTTACATCAGAATGTATATCGTAAAAGTGAAGAACACATCGCTAAAGTGTATTTGTAATTAAAGAAAAAAAATGCTACAATACTAAGGTACTAGAGTCAAAAGACCAATACTTCACTTGCGGGGGTTAAGTAGCTATGGGTGAAAATAAACACTTTAAGGCAAGTAATACAGAAAAAAGCAGTTCAGGAGGATTTGAAATGAACAAAGAAGCAGTAGCAAAGATGATTGATCATACAGCGTTAAAAGCTACAACCACCGTGAATGATATTCAACAGCTTTGCCAAGAAGCTATGGAATATAATTTTATGAGCGTTTGTGTGAATCCTTATTATATAGCCAAAGCTTACGAATTATTAAAAGATAGTCCTGTGAAAGTATGTACTGTAATTGGGTTTCCACTAGGCGCCAACACCGCAGCAACCAAAGCTTATGAAGCAGCACAAGCTGTGAAAGAAGGGGCATTGGAAGTGGACATGGTCGTTAATGTTGGCGCAATAAAAAGTGGTCAGTGGGATGTGGTGAAAGAAGATATTCAAGGGGTGGCTTCTGCGGCCAAAGATGTCAATAAAGATGCCATCGTGAAGGTAATTATCGAAACCTGTTACTTGACCAAAGAAGAGAAAATAAAAGTGAGTGAAATTATTTTAGAAACAGATGCAGACTTTGTAAAAACTTCTACTGGATTTGGTACAGGAGGTGCCACCATAGAAGATGTAGCTTTAATCAAAGAGGTAGTAGGACAAAAAAAGTTAATCAAAGCATCTGGTGGTGTAAAGAACTACGACGATGTAGTGGCTATGGCCAAGGTAGGAGCCGATCGTATTGGAACATCTGGTGGTGTGGCAATTATAAGTGGTGCACAGAGTAAGGATGCTTATTAACTTTAAAAGAGCAGGGGTTTAGGATTGTATGAACAATGACACACAAAAAATCCAATTGAATGAAAAACAAGAGGATGTGGAAAGAAGGCCTGCAAATAGGATTATAGACAAACCCAATCCTATGTTACGAGAGCGACCCCATCTAAAGTTGGCAGAAGACCTTCCTCCAGAGGAGATAAGCAGACGAAAGCGAGCAAAATTTAAAAGAAGAGCAAGTTTAATTATTCCGCTTCTTATGTTCTTAGTAATGGTGGTGGTGGGAAATTATTTTCTGCTTACTTATCGTTTTCATGGTTATGCTAGAACAAGCTCTATCTATCTCCACAGTTCAGAGGAAACCAGCAATTACGAGATTTTTGAAAATGGAATCGTACGCTTTAATCGTGAAGGGGTAATGCTGCTAAATCAGCGAAATCGTGAGCAGTGGATTCAGCCCGCTGAGTTTAAGAACCCTGTGTTCGTATCTAGTAACCAGTCTTTTGCCATTTTTGATCAGGGAGGCAATAGGATACAGGTTTTTAATAGTCGAGGGTTGATTGGTGAGTTTGAAACCTCTTTTCCGATCCAGCGCCTTTCTGTATCTAATCAAGGAATTGTCAGTGTTATTTTGAGAAATGAAGACGCTCCTCTGATTATGACCTTTGATGCAGTGGGGAATCTGTTGGTGGAAAAGCAAGTTCCATTAGCAACTTTGGGATATCCTACAGCACTGGCCTTATCAAGAGATGGCACCGTGTTGGCGATAAGCTACTTGTCTATCAATGGAGGGCGGATTAGTTCCACGGTCGTTCATTACAACTTTGCCAATGCATCTTTGGCTGGTTCCGATTTTATAGTGAGCTCACAGGAACTGGATAACAAGGTGGTGGTGGAATTGTTTTTTACAGAAGAAGACCTTTCCGTGGCGATTACAGACACCACCTTCATGATATTTGAAGACATTTTAACGCCACAAGTAAGAGAGTATGTTTATATTGAGGAAGAGATCATCAGCGTGTTTTACACGGATGAATATATTGGTTATGTAGTAATCAATCAGGAGCAAGTGGGATATGTGTTAAGATTATTCAACACCTACGGTGAAGAAGTAATGTCCAGAGCGTTTACAGGGGAATATTCTAACATTCGGATGGTAGAAAATGACATTATCATGTTTGACGGATCTGGGGTATGCATCATCAGCCGCCAAGGGGTGATTCGCTTTCAAGGGAATCTAGATGTAAATCCTTTGTTAATTATGCCTGCCTTTGGGGTGAATCGTTTTCATGTAATGAGTGACAGCGACCTACGGATTATCACTTTGGTAAGATAGATGAGCTCGGCCAACTTAGGATATTGATAAAGAAGCCAAATGAAAATCAGGTATTGTTAAATAAACAAAATTCTAAATTAAAAGAAAGAGAGTAAAGAGATCATGGACAATTGGTTGGTGATTATTTTAATCGTAATCGTACTGATCGGGGCAACAATAGGGAGTTTGCGAGGTGCCCTAAAGATGGGGGTAACATTGATTTCAACAGTAGTAACAGTAGTACTGATGATTTTCCTCACCCCTATAATTGGAGGGCTTATTCATGACCACACTCCTCTAGGGAGACAGGTGGAGGAAAGAGCACTTGAGATGTTTATTCCAGAACTTACTTACGAAGACATGAGGTATTTTGAGGATATTTTGGAAGGGACTGCTCTAGAGGGACTCAGCGAAGAACAATGGGAACAAGTAAGTGAGTTGGAGTTGCAGAGAGCAGGCATTACAGAGGAGCTCATCTTGCAACAGATGGCAGAATTGCCTCGTGCTGCCCAAATCGCCATACTTGAACAAGCTCCAATCCCAGAGTTTTTAAGAGATGAATTGATTGAGAATAACAATCCTGTAATCTACAACCTATTGGGAGTGAGAACTTTTCCAGAATATATTGCAAGTAAATTGGCACGAATGACCATATATACGGTAGCCTTTTTGATTTCTTTTCTCATATCCATTTTAGTGGTGTTGGCGTTGCTAGGAGCAGTTGAGATTATAGGGGAATTGCCTGTTACTGGGATAATCAATCGTATTGGAGGAGCCATTGTAGGAGGAGGATTGGCAGTTGTTGTGATATGGATATTATTCCTTGCAATTTCGTTGTTGTATACCTCTGAAATAGGGTTGACACTGTACGAGCATATTGCAAACAGTGAACTTTTAACTATGGTGTATGAAAATAATATGATTAGAGAGAGATTGTTAGGGTTTGATATCTACTAATTGGAGCTGAATTAAAGTTGAGAATTAAAGTTGAAAATGCAAAAAAATCTTGAAAAAAAAGTGGAAGTATGATAGTATGGACACTGGTCACAAAAAGACAGCTAAATTTACGCTGTCTTCATACGGCGCAGTAGCCAAGTGGTAAGGCATGGGACTGCAACTCCCTGATCACCGGTTCAAGTCCGGTCTGCGCCTGTCTGACAAAAGTAGTGGGAAGCCTTTAATAGCAAGGGCTATCCCACTTTTTTCTTGCTCTGGATGGGGATGATGTTTTGATTACTTTTGGTTACTTTGTGTTTTTCCAGTGCTTTTATAACTGCGTCGAAGCTCTCATCTTTGGTCTGCCAGTAATCGTATTTTCGATTACTGTTGGTGGCATAACTGACTAAAGAAACTCTGAAAAGAGACAAAGAAAAGGAGATTGAACAAATGTTATTTACAAAAAAATAATGTTGTACTAGAATATGGGTTGTGGAATAGAAAAATAGCTATGGAGCTTGCAAATCTAAAGGCTTACAAAGTTGATTTTTCTAAGGGAGAGGGGCATATCTTATGTATAAAATAGCAATTTGTGATGATGACAAAATACAATTAGATTATCTAGAAAAAACAATTCGGAAAAGTGAATTATTTGAAGCAAGAAACACGGAGATACACCAGTTTAAAAGTGGGACGGATTTGATAAAAGTTGTCTGCAGAGGAATGGTTTATGATTATATTTTTTTAGACATAAATATGCCAGAGAAAACAGGATTACAAACATATAAAGAAATGAAAATCACATTAAACACAAAAGTGATTTTTGTATCAACTCATGCTGAAAAACTACCAGAGATATTTGCTTTACGAATGCCTCATTTCTTGTATAAGCCTTATGATGTAGATACCTTCTGTCGTACAATAAGAGCGATTCAGGCTCAATATGAAAAAGAATATATTTTTACATATATTGAAGATGATAGAGAGTATACGGTGTCTAGCAAGAAGATACGCTACATCCATGTGTGCAATCATGACATCTTCGCAATTACAGACAAAATTATAAGGCTAAGTCGAAGTAGTCTAGATGCTTTGACTGATATCTTAGAGCTCTATGGCTTCTTTAGATGTCATCGTTCTTTCCTTATCAATTATGATTATTACAAAAAACATGACAATACACACCTATATTTATCAAATGGTAAAAAAGAAATCCAAATCCCGCTTTCTAGAGAAAAGAAGAAAATAATAACAGGCGCTTTGCTAAAATATAAAATGACGGGAGATAGTTATGGGGATTGAGTTGCAAATATTATTATTAATTCTTAATTCATTACTAGGAGCTATCATCACTCATGTTTTTTTTGTTTGCATTCTAGGAGAAAGATTAGGGTTTAAAAGCATTTATTATGTTGTGCTATTTCTCTTTTTTGTAACAAATGTAATGTTTTCATTTCTTTTTGAAGGGACAGCATTGGTCCCCGTTTTCTTTGCGATGTTTTGCTTTGTTTATTCGCTCACTCTTTTTGCTGGGAATTTAATACAGCGATTTTTTGCGGCAGGAGTGTTTATTGCATATGGAAGCATAACGGAAACACTCTCTGTTTTCTTAATATCATGGATAACCAATAATGAGTTTTTGACAGTTACAGCAATGGACAATCTATATTTCTTTGTAGCACTAACAGCAAAATTGCTTTTATTTGTTGTTGTTTTGTGTGTAACAAGGTTTAGAAGGACAGAGGTATTAAAAGCTCCTGTAAAAAGGCTGGTTCCTTTATTCATTGTCATATTGATTTGTACATTTCTTTCAATCGCAAATGGCCTATTGGTTATAGGTAAGGCAAATGTAGTTACTTTTTTAGAATTGCTAACAGAAATAGCAATTTTTACAATATCAATATTAGTGTTCTATATTTACAAGAGCTTGGTGGCCTTAACAGAAAAGGAAATACATAATGAATTGCTAGAAAAGCAATTAACACAGGATAGCCATCATTTTCAGCGGATGGATGACTACTTAAGTGAAGTAAGAAGCTTAAAGCATGATTTTGTCCATCATTTGATGAGTATTAAAGCAATGGTAGCTGATAAGAATTATGTAGAACTAGAAAAATATACCGACCGGTATTCAGAGAGCGTCCAGAAAATTCTCTCTGAAGTTGTTACAGGATTACCCAGCGTAGATGCAGTTATTTCTATGAAAAAAGAAGTTGCTACAAAGTCAGCAATCGTATTTGGAGTACACTCTAATAATATTTCTGAAATAGACATTAACCCTGTACATTTAAACATTATTCTTGCAAATACTCTTGATAATGCCATCACTGCCTGCTTGGAATGTGCTGATGATATATCTAAAAAAATAAAGTTATCACTAATGATGGAAGGTGAATATTTGTATTTGGAAGTAGTTAATAGTTCGAGGCCTATTTATTTTGAGGATGGTACTATTCCTCAAACAACAAAAGCGGATAAGGTCCATCATGGTTTAGGACTAGAATCAACTCAGCGATTAGTGCTTATGTATGAAGGAATGCTCCATTGTGAATACAAAGACGGAAAGTTTTCCTTCAGAAGTCGATTGAAAAATATTGATTTTAATAACTTGGGAAAATGAGCTTATCCATATGGCTAATAGGTGGGGAGGCGGTTAGATCTGGCTGTCTCTTTTGTTATGCAAGTATTTAGCGATTGATTAGCATTACAGTAAATAAATGCCCACTTGCTGCATTTCACGTCATGAATATACATTTCACGCCAAAGCGATAGAAAAAATGTAAAACATGTGTTATTTTAATGTGAAAAGTTGCTTAAGGAGGGAGTTATACAATGAAAAAAATAAAAAAATTGTATTTGGTTATGGCTCAGCTAGGAATGGCTACATCATTATTTGTAGCATCTATAATGATTGCTCCTCTATGTTTTTTATGGGTGTATGAGCCTGAAGAACCAGAGGATATGAAGGTTAGATTGAGAAGAATAAAGCACGAGAGAAAATAATGCTCTATGAGAAAGGATGTTTTTGTGGGAAAAGCGGTACAAAATGTAGTTTCTTTTTTTGTTATGTATGGTGATGCACAAGAACGTGATAGAGAGATATATGAATATGGGATTACGATTCTATTTTCCACAATGATAAATTTAATTATTACTGTGATTATAGGATTTGTTGCAAGGATTCCATTACCGTTATTGGCTTACTGCATTCCATTTCTTCTACTTAGAGGATTGGCAGGGGGATATCATGCAAAGACATTTTTGAGATGCGTCATGTTTTCCTCTTGTATCATAATAGGTGTGGTGCTTTTGATTCTTTATATCCCGAGGACATTTTATTTACCATTCACGGGAGTTTTCATTATAGTATCAATTCTTATTGTCTATAGATATGCTCCAGTGGTAAGCACAAGCCGAAGGATAGAAAAAAAAGACTATTCAAAGATGAGAAAAAGAGCTTTTAGTGTTTTAGGTTTAACTACTTCGGTTTGCTTATTATTATATCTTGCTGGCTCCATGTTACAAATGTTTTGTGTTTCGCTTGGAGCTGTGGTGGCAAGCATGACGCTGTTGATAAAACATAAATGATAATCCTAGCTCCTCTATCAAGATAGAGAGAATGAGTATAGATACCAAAATGCAAATGCTGTATGTGGTTGGTTGATTCACCAACCAGAATTTCCGAAGTAAGCCAACAAGTTTAAGAAAGTATTGTAATCATCATGGAAAGGATTATGTCCCTATTGATAAATAAACAATTATTGAGTGATGCAATCAGGGAAGAGGGAAGAAGATATTCCGATTTATCGGTATGGCTATACGATAATGTTGAATTAATTCTAGCAGGATATTTTGTGGTGGTTCGGAGATTTGATAGTAAGCTGTAGAAATGGCATAAAGCAGGTAAAATTCGAACTTTTAATGAAAAGGTAAGGTGATGTGTATGATTGAATGAATATGGAAGTTAACAAAACTTAAATCACGCTCAATTTGAAGGCAAGCTTAGTTACCATCAACTAATAGAAGAATAGGAGAAATTATCATGACAAGAAAATTTTTTAAAATAGTAGGTGTTTTATTAATGGCTGTTGTACTGGCAACATTTACACCAATGTAAGTTTTTGGATCTAGCAATCAAAGTACGATCCTGCGAATAGATTTAGTGGCTGGTAGGCCAATAATTGGAAACATACATGGAACTGCGACAGGGTCTACAAGAGATGCCACTTCGATTGTAATGCGGGTTCGTGTTCAGATTGACAATCGTGACAGTGCTGGTAGGGCATTAAGCACAACTCTTGGACCTTGGCACTATGAACATCCTGTTGCTCCAAGTACTCATCTTCGAAATGGTGTTCAACGCCCTACGGTAAGACTTACAGGAACATCAAGATTTGGCAGAGTTTGGGGACAAGTAGAACGACAAGCAACTAGGGGTCAGTGGACTGGATTTCTAACATCTTCAACCACTATCGCTTAATTATGAAAAATAATATTGGAAAAACTTGTTTTTTGAGTATTTTATTTTTGAGTATAATTGCTTTATCATCTTGCCAATCCTCAAATGATGGCTGTGGGAATGATTTCAATTTGCCATATTACAATTATACAGTCCAATATAATCCTAATAGAGCATCAGAAAATCGTGACGATCTTAGTATAACATATGAGCCAATTTACGCTGATGCCTATGGAGGGTTATCACTGTTTTTGTGGACAGGCAGAGAGAGGTATGTTTATTCTCTGATAATGGAAACTCCTCAGGATGTTATTAACGTAGTTGTGGGCAATGAGTCAACTATGGATGTGAATGTTATTTTGAAGATATTTTATAACTATGAAGAGTCGTTATTTCGTGTATTGGGTGCGGAAAGCTACTTCAAGGAATTTCAATTTTGGATATACGGAGGGTATGAATTTAATATACCTATTCAGCTCACTAATAACATAGAGATGAGCGAGGCTATTAGTAAGTTAACGGTTGGCATTTTTGTCGCACCAGAACAATATGCCATGGAGCGTGATGAAATACAAAGATCACTCGGACTTGTTCTCAATTATGAGATAGACTATGGAGTTCAAACAAATCTAGTACTAGACGTAGAAGCTGTCGAACCATACAAATTAATCGAGGAGTTGATGTTTCATTCTCTGATGATTAACAATGATTTTAAACCACAGGCAGGTGGAGCTCTACATCCACCGAGTCCTTGGCAGGTAGAGGCTGGGCAGGAGATTGAAATGTCATTTGTAACAAATCCTATATCCCTTGTGTGGGAACCATTGACAGATTATCTTATTATATCGATGCTAGATTGGGGGCAGGTTCCAATGAATGGTCAACCATATTTGCTGGTGAATTCGAGAGCTGATGGACAACATGGACGTTTCTATATTACAGCTCCAGACGAAGCTGGATTCTATGATTTTGTTGCATTTATTGTTCCTAATCCAACAGCTAGAAGGTCGCAAAACAATTTTTTTCCATTAGATGTTGCCTTGCGTTTTACATTGGAAGTTGTTGATGAAAAATAAGTTTATTTCCGTCAAGAGACAACCATTGTTTTCGTGTTTTGAAATAACGAAGACAAGGTGAATTTGTATTCGCTCAAAAACTATAAAGTTGGTGCCAAAGCATTTAGAGTAGAAGGGATTTTCGAAATGAGTATCTCTAAAAGAGCTGTTGTATGTCTTGTGAGGAACCCACAAAGATCAGTTATTCTATTTACTATTATATTTTTGCTAGCAGTTTCAATGGCCGTAGCACTATCAATTGCGCAGGGAATTGTAAATACGGACAATAACTTAAGAAGGAGCCTACCACCGCTTGTGTCGCTTGCATTTAATCAAGATGCATTTAACCAAAAATTATATGAGAATGAAGCAGGAGTATATATTGAACCCATTTCACCTGCAATCATTCGTGAAATAGGAGAATTACCCTATGTTCGTCTGTTCGATTATGCAGTGTATAGTGAATCGTTTTATAGTCATGAGCTTGTAAGAGTATTCAAAGCAGATTTGCTTGTAGGGGATATTGATCATTGTAGCTTACCAGCTCAAGGAATCATAGGATTAGAGTGGTTTTCGATAAAGGGTGTGGAAAATCCTCTTGTGGTTGATCTCGAATCTGGACTGATTAATTTGGTAGCAGGCCGAACATTTACAGAAGACGAGGTGAGGCAAGGAGCCAGTGTTGTTATAATCAGTAAGGATTTTTCGGAAGTGAATCAATTATTTTTGGGCGAAAGGCTTGTTCTTTACCATAAAATTTTTAATGAACCAGATGCAGGAACTTTCGTACCAGAGGAGCATTATATAGAAAGTAACTTACTTTTATCTACTCGTTTTGAACTGGATATAGTTGGTATATTTGACCATACACTTTCTGAAGATGTTAGTGCTGGAGATTGGGAAGTGGATAATCATCATCGTATCGTAAATCGTATTTATGTTCCTAATTGTATAATTGAGTCAACAATTTATTTATACCTTGAAGCGTTTCCTCATGTTGAAGAAATAATTGGAGGAGTGGATGAACGAGATGTAGTCTTCGATTATCAAGACATCATATTCTTATTATATGACCCGATGGATTTGGAATATTTTAGAGCAGAAGCCACTACAATATTACCTGAGATGTGGATGATAAATGATTTATCAAATGCTTATGCTGATATTTCAGGATCTATGAAGACAATGAGGATGATTGCTGCACGAATAATGGTAGGCTCCATTATAGCAACAGCAGTAACGCTGGGCTTACTGGTTCTGATATTCCTCCGTGATAGAAAAACAGAGATAGGAATCTATTTAGCGTTAGGTGAAAAGCGTATAAGGGTGATGGGGCAGATTGTAACAGAGTTGCTAATTATCTCTATAATTGCTGTAACCCTGGCATTGATGGTAGGGAATACAATAGCTGATGGTATTTCCGAAACAATGATTAAAAGTAGTCTGTATCATCAAGCAAATGAAGAACGAGAATTAAAACTTGAAACAGGTTCGTTGGAGCTTATGGGGTTTGTTCACGAAATGTCAAACGAACAAATGATTGATAGCTATAATGTGTCTTTGAATGCAAGTTCTATTGCTCTTTTTTACATAATAGTTCTTTCTTCAATATTGCTGGCGATTTCTCTATCACTTATCTATGTAATGCATTTGAAGCCCAAAGAAATTTTACTCAAGTAAAGTGAGGATTTTACCTTTATTGATAGAGTTATAGTTTCAAGATATTTGAATATATAAGAGATTTCTAATGAAGAGAGATTTAAAGGAGGATGATTTGTGAATCGGAAAAAAATAAATGTGTATAAGAAGCGCATTGAACAGCTGATAGGTGATGAAAAATTTTCTCGTTTAGGAAGGACTTTTCAAACGAAGCAGTTCAAATACTATTACGATACAGGAACGGGGAAAGTATTTCGGATAAAGGAGGATATTTTTCTCATCCTTCAATCACTAATCAAGACAGATACCTTTGACGATATTTTCACTTTAGGAATAAATGAAAATGAAATTTTGGAAGCGTTAGAGGAATTGTTTGCTGCTGTAGATAAAGAGAATATTCTGAAAGCGTTTCCAGTAATTGAGCTGTCTGGAAGGCATATTTATGATTTGGAAAAGTTGCTGAAGCACAAAAGAAATCAAATCCTCCTAGAGGTAACAGAAGATTGTAATATGCGTTGCAAATATTGTTTATATCATTATGGGAAGAGTGCTTTTCGCGGATTCGGTTATCAAGAGATGACTTTTGAAGTTGCAAAAAAAGCAATCGATCAGTTGATGGATGAAACGGACAGAGATAATATTTTTGTATCATTTTATGGTGGAGAACCACTCCTAAAATATGACTTGATAAAAGAATGTATTTCATATTGTCAAGAAAAATACTCTAATCGCCCAATTGTTTATAGTATGACAACTAACGCTACGCTAATAACAAAAGAGGTTGCTAGTTATCTTTCAAATGTTGGGGTACTTATTACGGTTAGCCTCGACGGCCCTGCTTCTGTACATGACAAATATAGAGTTTTCGGAGATGGATCAGGTAGTTTTGGAAAAGCCCTCACGGGTTTAAAGTGTTTGGTGGATGCTTATAAAGATGAGGCTGACAAACGCTTAATGATAAACAGTGTTGTTACAGATTATGACGAGGAGACATTAATAAAAACACAAGAGTTTTTCAATACTTTAGACTGGCTTCCCAAAGGGATTAATCACATGTCCTCTTATGTGGACGAAGGACCAGAAGCAGTAGAGTATGAAGGCATAGATAGTGATTATGAAGAAAAAGTGAGAGGACTTAGTGATAACGACGAAAGAGCATTTATTCCTATAGAGAATTGGGGAAGCAAAAAAGCGAGAAATGGCTCTAGTGAAGAGCTTGAATTTGAAAGTCTTGCAAGAGAGGGGTTGAACAAAAGGTTGTTTACTATACATCGCCGGCTTCTCTGTGATACTCCCGTTCAGAAGTATGGTTTTAATGGATGTTGTGTGCCTGGAGAGAAAAAAGTGTATGTCACTGCAAAAGGAAGCTATTTGGTTTGTGAAAAGATGGGGCCATCACCAGATATAGGGAATGTGTATAGTGGAATTGATGTAGAAAAAATCAGAGAATTTTATGTAGAGAGGTTTCGCAAGGAGGCAGTCAAATATTGCAAGAACTGTTGGGCAATTAATTTATGTACTCTCTGTTATACAGACTGCTATATTGAGGATGATATAAACTTGAACAATAGGCATAGGACTTGTGAACTTCATCGTATCAGTATAGAAAAAGTATTGGCACTCTATCATCACATATTGGAAAAAGCTCCAAAAAGTCTTGAGTTTTTAAATGAATATGAAATACTATAAAAAGTCACGAGAAAACTAAATATTTTATAAGAAAGGAGGAAATGCTATGGAACTTATTAATCCTGCAGGGTCTGGACAGTATAACGAGATAACACCATTTGCTTGCGTTTGTGGTAATTGGGACATGTTCGCCATTGCTCAAGGTGGAAGTAGAGATAGTTGCAGTCACTGTGGATGTCACTGTAACAATATTTTGCAAAGAGGCTCAAATCAAAGCTGGGCAACAACTACAAATCAGAGGTCGTAAAGCTCTCCTGGTGCATAAATTGCGAAAGTGATTTAGAAGAGATAAGCCATTGCATAAATTGCTAAGCGCAATGGCTTATTCGAATGCCCTTTCGTCAACAAACAGCCAGTATCCAGCTGTATGGCATGTATTAGCTCATACAAAGACAATCAAAGGAAGGTACAACAAATTGACACTCTATATTATATTAGATGTATTACTTGGATTATTCTGCATGGTATTTGGTTCATGGTTAACTTTGTACTTATATTTGTGTACGATAGTGTTAAATGTAATCTTTCAAATATTTTTTTTGAGAAGAGCATTAGTGAACGAAAATATACGATGGTCAAAAAAATACTTTTTTGCCGTAAATATATTTCTATTTTATTTGTGTCTTGTATATCTAGTCACTGGGCTTGGAACGATTTGGGATATAGGGCTTCATGATGGCGTAATTAGAACAAGTCAAATCTTCTTGCTACCGTTCAATAGTTCGCTTTACCATTGGCCGTATATCTTAAACATCACAATGATGATACCGTTAGGTTTTTTATTACCTTTCACTTGGGAACAATTCAGGTCAATTACAAAAGTTTCTTTAGCAGGGCTGTTTTTGTCACTGCTGATCGAATCAAGCCAGCTGTTAAACAATCGGACCACGACAGTAGATGACCTTATAATGAACACTTTAGGGGCAATGGTTGGATACTTCATTTTTAAAACATTACTCTACATAGTTAGAAAAGTAAAAGGAAAAGAGATTGGTTTCCATTTTAATAATGGAGCCTCCTCACGAGTCATTCGATATGAAGGTCTTTGCTATATTATATTTTCTTTTTTAGGAGTTCTTTTCTTTTTTAATGCGCCTCTTTTTTCGCGCTTGATGTTGTGGTAGTCTTATTGGGTTCACATTTGCATAAAAAGTAATGAGTGTCATACCGTTCACTAGTGATTGGAGAGCGAAAGCTTACGATTGTATTACAGCGATTAATGGTAATAGGTGAGGTGAGTAATTGTTAAAAGCCAAAAATACAATAAAAACATTCTTCTGGTGCTTATATTTATCGTGGGGAGCATCAAAATTTTACACTATACTCCGCGTTTCTGCGGAGATACTAAATCCATTCTTGGCAATCTTAATTGCATATTTAGGCAGGAATATTATCAATGTCTTAGCAAGACAAACCAATGTGGTTAATGTGGAGAGATACTTAGTTGTTTTACTTGTTAGTATATTTCTTGTCGGAGCAATCCAAACAGTAACAAAAAAAGGAAGTCAATATTGCCAGTCAATGCATGAAGAAATATTACGACGGAAAATTTCGGTTGTTCTAATGGAGCACGGATTTTCTGCCGATTTAGAACATTTTGATAATCCAGAGTACCACGACAAATTACAGACTGCAACTCAGGATTCTCAAGCCACGATATATGTGGTGTGGAGCGCAATAAGCTGTGTAAGTGCAGTCATTTCCTTTGTGAGCGTATTTACTATTTTGTTTCAGGCTAATCCTCTATATGGAGTTGTTATTACTTTAACAGCTATTCCGACTTCCATTCTTGCAGCAAAATACACGAAAATATTGTACCTGTTGAATTTAGAGCAAATCAATGGATTGCGTCAAATGAATTACTATCAAGGACTGACAATTGATAAGCAATATGTGCAAGAACTACGTTTATTTGGTGCAGGAGAGATACTAAAAAACAGATATTTACACATCTGGAAGAATTTGTTTCTTGAACGAAAAAAAATAACTAAAAGACGAGCTATCATAACTGCTTTGTTGGAGTTACTACCAGCAGTTGCTATAGTGCTTATTGGAATTCACATTGCACTCCAAGTAGTTGCAGGGGAAACGACAGTTGGGGATTATTCGTTTTTTACAGGATTGATTATGCAGTTACTGGGGTCTATTGTTTTGCTTTCATCTTCTCTTGTGAATATATACGATAATAAAATGCAGATGGATAATTACAAAACAATTGAAAATTTTAAAAATAATGTGAGTGAAACGGGTTCAAAAATTTTGCAAGCCGTGAAAACTATCGATTTTGAAAACGTATCATTTTGTTACCCTCTGACCGACTTACTTGTTTTAAATAACGTTACTTTTTCGATTAGAAAAGAAGAGAAAATAGCAATTGTTGGTTTTAATGGATCAGGTAAATCCACTTTAATAAAATTGCTCCTGAGATTATATAACCCAACTTCAGGGAAAATAAAAATTAACGGAGTTGATATCCAAGAGTATACTTTACTTTCATTACGAGCAAATTTTAGCGTATATTTTCAAGATATGTTTAATTACAGTTTTTCTTTAAGAGAAAATTTTGTTATCTCCGATATAGGCCATGTACGTACAGACGTAGATAATGATATTAAGGATGCACTTTTAAATGCTCATTGCTTAGACATAATTAAAAGAGTATCTGATAATTTTAGCGTAGAGCTTACACGTCTTTTTAACAAGGACGGAGTAGAACTCTCTGGAGGACAACACCAGAAACTGGCACTAGCAAGAGCTCTTTATAGAAATCACTCTGCATTGGTATTAGACGAACCATCTTCTAATCTTGATCCAGAGGCAGAAAATAAAATCTTTGAATCCTTGAAAGAAATAACGAAAGGGAAGATGACAATATTTATTTCTCATCGGCTTACTAATGTATTTCTAGCAGATCGAATTATAGTTATGGAAAAAGGGCAGGTGATAGAAATAGGTACACAAAAGGAATTATTAAAAAATCCATATCGCTATGCGGAATTATTTCGCTACCAGCAAGAGAAGTTTACAGAAGTAGACATGATTTAGGGAAAATGAAAAGAGGGTTATAAAATGAATAGTAGCTTGCAAATAGCCTTGGTTCAAGCGCATTTTGGGAATGTGTAACGGTTCAAGCCTGGTCTGCGACTGTCTTTTGAAAAGTAGTGGGACGCTTTGTGGTTGAGAGGTTAACCAACTTTTTTCTTGTTCTGGATTTGGATGATGCCCTGGTTACTTTTGGGAACTCTGTGTTTTCCAAAGCCTTCACAACATTGTCGTGTTGATAATATCCACTCCCGTTCTTGAAAGCAGTTCTATGTAAGACTTTTTTTGAACACTGATGTATGATTTTAATTCAGATAATGAATAATCCATCCTATAATTCTTATACTTGGTTTCACTTAATGGATTGTAAAACATCAACTCCACTGTGGCGTCTGGATTTAGCTTAGCAATATAGTGACCCAAGGAGAGCAGATTTTCCTCGGAGTCAGTATAGCCTGGTATAATGGGAAGTCGGGTAAGCAGAGGATACTTTTCCTCTACTAACTTTTCATAATTTCTAAGAATCAAGGAATTGGATTGTCCAGTTAATTTTTTATGCAATTGCTCATTCATAACCTTCAAATCTACAATCCAAAGGTCTGGTAAGGAGATGAGTTTATCTAAAACATGACAGGAAGAGTACAAGCAGGTTTCAACCGCCGTATGAAAGCCTCGATTTCTAGACAGCTTTAAAATTTCTGCTACAAAATCTGGTTGGTACAGGGGCTCACCACCAGATAAGGTGATGCCACCATTTGAATGCTTAAAGAAGACTTCATCTTTGGCGAACTCCTCAATTAATTCTTCTGTTGTAATCTCTCTGTCCTTATGGAGCATAGCATTAGAGGGACAGATCTGTGCACAACATAGGCAACGAACACACCGCTTTCTATCGATAGTGATAGAGCCTTCATGGAGGTTTATGGCACCATAAGAACAACTTCTAACACATTCACTACAATGAATGCACCGGGAAGGAAGATAGGCGATTTCGGGCTCTGAAGAGATTCCTTCGGGGTTATGACACCAGATGCAATGAAGGGGACAACCCTTAAGAAAGGCAGTACAACGTATACCAGGACCATCATGAATGGCAAAGCGTAGAATATCGAAAATTATACCTCTCATACACTTTTTGGGCAGAACCACGTTTTTTCCATTAATGCACGAATACCGTGAAGAGCCACCCTTCTCCTTTCAATGATTTTACAGTTCATAGAATGTTGTCCGAGCAATAATCTCGTCTTGTAAATCTCGTGCTAACTCCACAAAGTAGGCGGTATAGCCAGCAACACGGATGGTAATGTTACGATAGTTCTCTGGTGCTTTTTGGGCAGCAATAAGCACTTCTTTGTCCACCACATTAAACTGCACGTGATGAATATTCAAATGCACAAACCCACGTAACAAACTTGCGAATTTCTCTATTCTTTCTTGGGTAGCAAAGAAACTAGGCAAAAATTTCATATTCAGTAAGGTGCCATTGCTGAACTGTTTGGAATCGATTTTTGCTACAGACTTAAGCAATGCTGTAGGTCCATTGGTATCTCGGCCATAAACAGCAGAAACCCCACCGTCCGCTAAGGGTGCTCTTGCTCTTCGCCCATCAGCAGTTGCTCCCACATTCTGACCCATGGGAACATGAGCAGAAACCGTATATAAACCCGTGTGAATCTTACCACCTCGAAAATTCAATTTTCCTTCTAGCTCCTTCGCGAAAAATTCAACCCATTTGGCGGCCATAAGATCCACTTCATCACAGTCATTTCCGTATTTAGGCGCAGCATTTAACAGAACTTGTCGCATCTGCTCTCGATTCCTAAAGTTGGTACGTAATGCATCTAAGAGCTCCGCGGGTGTATATCGTTTCTCATCGTAAACCAACTTTTTAATGGCCATTAAACTGTCGGCAATATTCGCAGGTTGGATAAATTGAATGCCAGAAAGATTATATTTGGCGCCTCCCTTTGTAACATCGAGGCCTTTTTTAAGGCAATCGTCAATCACACAAGATAAGAAAGGGCTAGGTAGCATCAACTGGTGAGCTTCTTCCACCACGTTACAAGCCTCTAACATCTTCTGGATGAAATGATGAATTTGCTCAGCAAAGGCTTTTTCCAAGTCTTCGTAAGTATGAAAGTCCACTAGAGTTCCTAAGTTAGGGCCTAGTTGGATAGTTTTTATAATTTCTACAGTTTCTACTCCTTTGGCAGTTCCCGACTCATGATGGATAGATTCAGACGATAGTCCTTCTTTTGATGGGGGTTCAGTAATGGCGCCAGATCGATCTTGGGTCTGTGCAACAAGACACCTCCCACCGTTGATGGCAAGTTCTAGAGCCTTCACCCCGTTGAACATAGCAGCATCACTCCAGCCAAGATTATTGCCATGGGTGGTCAGCTCCACACAGCCAACGATGGCATAATTAGTGGCATCTTCTGGGGTTATTCCTTGGTTCCTCAGCGCTGGAATAATGCTCCTGTCATTGAAGATTTGGGGCATGCCACTTCCTTTGCCGATGACTTTGCTACATTCCAAGAGAAACTCTTGACTGCTTCCTTCAAACAAACGAGCAGACAGGTTGGGTTGTGGCAGCAACAAACGTTCCTGTGCTTTTAGCATCAGGTAACTTAAAGGATTGGTGGCATCCTCTCCTTCTGATGTTTGACCGCCAATGGCCACGTTAAAGCCAATTGGGAAACCAGCAAAGAAGCTTGCACTATGAGAATTGCGTAAGTAAACGATTTGGTTGAATTTAAGCCACAAACATTCAATCAGTTCAAGGGCTTTGACATCGTCAATTCGCCCAGATTCTATGTCTTGCTGATAGTAAGGGTAAAGGTATTGATCCATTCGTCCAGGGGAGAAGGAGCTGGCATTAGATTCCATCTGCAAAATCACATACAAAAACCAGGTACTTTGGAGCGCTTCGTGAAAACTCTGGGCAGGTCTTGTTGCCAGATGTTCACAGACATTAGCTACTTCTTCTAAGTCGGTGGCATATTCCCCGCCAGCCGCTGCCATTTCTCTGGCTATGATTCCATAGCGATGGATAAAATCAATTGCTGCTTCCAAAACGAGAATGGTGGAATGGTAAAACTCTTTCTTTTTTTCGTCGGTTTCTTTAGCAAGTCTTTCTTTCGCCTGAGCGCACAATAAGGATGGTCCTTTTTCTATCCATCCTTTTGTGTCTGGGCAGATATGGCCTTGGGCATGGTCTTTCTGGTTAATCTTCACCACCATGGAAATTTCATCGATGAGTGAGCCGTCTTTGGCAAGGATTATGTCATGTAAAGTCTTCCCCCTCCAAAAGGGTTCTATTTCTTCAAAGAAAATCTTGGTATCTTCAGGATGCACCCCAAAAGGATCCTGAGGACGGGTGGGAAGGCTATCCCACTCCTTGGCCAACCATGATATCCCTGCTTCAGGGAACACCACCCCGCTTCGTACTCCTGGAGTGCGATTTCCTACAATCAACTCACCAGGAGTGATGCGAATGGGCATCTGATGCAATGCAGCCGCAAGACTCTTTGCCCGAAGAAGTTGTCTGGGAAGCTCTGGATTCTTCTGGTAGACTTCCGTGATAATCCGCGCTTGCTCTATGGAGACAAATCGTGTCTCATTAAGCATCTCTTTTTTTAATTTTAAGATACGATGTGTAGGTTCTAATTGTGGGGCCATCTTGAATTCCTCTCATCCGTGCATAGTGCTCAATATCCGAATTCATGCGTCTCTTGCGCAAGGCTTTACATCCCATTGCTTATGGCTTGTTCCAATCGCTCCAAGGCTTCTAGCAACGTTGCTCGGGGACAAGCGATGTTCATCCGTTGGAATCCTTCTCCGCCAGCACCAAAGGTTGTTCCGTCATTCATCCACAGGCCTGCCCGCTCTAGCAGAAGGGTGTTCAATTCTCTTGTGGATAAACCAAGCTTGCGAAAATCTAACCAAACCAAAAATGTCCCTTCTGGTTCGATCACATGAACAGATGGTAATTTGGCGGCAATAAATGATTGAAGGAATTCGATGTTGCCTGCCAAATAAACTTTCAACTCCTCTAACCACTCTTCCCCGTCTTGGTATGCTGCCTTTGCAGCAGTGATTCCCATAATATTTAATTGGCTCAGTCCGCTAGCGTAGTATTCTTTGATAAAAGCCTTGCGGATGACAGGGTTGGAAATGAAGTTATTGGATAACTGTAGCCCTGCAACGTTAAAAGTTTTGCTTGGAGCGGTACAGGTAATGGTAAACTCAGAGAATTCAGGACAGATGTTGGCAAACACATGGTGTTGAACTCCAGAATAAACAATATCTGCGTGAATTTCATCAGAAATAACTTTTACTCCGTGGCGTAAGCAGATATCACCAAGCTTTGTCAATTCCTCCTTGGTCCACACACGACCTACAGGGTTATGGGGACTGCATAGAATAAATAGCTTCACCTGATGATTCACAATTTTCTTCTCAAAATCATCAAAATCAATGATGTAACGGTTATCGGATAATAACAGTTCATTCACCACCAGTTTGCGATGAGTAGAGGTCACTGCTGCTGCAAAAGGAGGGTAAACTGGTTGTTGAATAATAATAGCATCCCCTTCGTTGGTTAAGGAGCGAATGCCAAGGTGAATGACAGTAACTACCCCTAAAACTTTCACCAACCAATCTGGCTGTACCTGCCAATCAAAGCGTCGTAAGAACCAACGTCGTAGCACCTCAAAATACTTCTCATCGGTTTCGGAATAACCATATATTCCGTGGTGAATCTGTTGTTCAAGGGCAGAGGTAATGCAAGGGGCTACCTTGAAGTCCATATCAGCGATCCACAAGGGCATCACATCTTTTGGGTGGCCAAAGATGGTAGCAAAATCATGTTTCAAACTGTGGGTATCCTTGCGGTTAATGATGGTGTCAAAGTCATATTTCATGTGAATTCTCCTTATTCTAGTTTTAAGATAACGGGAGTTCGACCCCCGTTATCTTAAGATGACACTTGTCTCTCTTATTTTAACAAAGATAAATCTTTATTTCTACATAAAGAAAAAGAAAGAAGAAAACAAAATTTTCCCTATGTGATTGGCTCCTCCTTTACAGTTAACACTTCTTCAGTTCAAAGTCAAGCCCATGCCTGCAAAGGTGAGAACAATAGAATAAAAAACAGAGATTTTGAGTTTTAGATCAAAATCTCTGCCTGTGAACATAGTTGTCCCTCTAGACTTTTCACAATATGAATGGAAAGAATGGCAACCCTATCCTAATTATCTCCAAGAGAGGATTAACCATCAACCTTGCCCTCTGCCCACTTCTGGGCAAACTGGATTACTTGGTCGTAGGTTGGGCTGTGGGCATTGCGCACATAATAACCAGAAGTACAAACCCCTAAGGTAAGAGCTAAGAGAGGGTCTAGTCCAATGGTTAAACCTAAACAAAAACCGGCATTGAAGTTATCACCAGCCCCTGTAGTCAGTACAGGTTTTGGGCAATATGGTCCTTCTGTATGGTAATACTTTCCATCAATCACACAACAAGCGCTACGAACGGGATGAACCAACAAGCAGTAAATTCCCATTTTTTCATAAAGGCCTGTAGCCACTGTTTTTAATCGGTCCCCATCTTCTGGTATTTCTATCTCAAATAGATTTGCAATATGAAAGGCTTCCTTTTCATTCAATCCAAGAATAGCATGGAATTTCTCTTCAAACCTACTGATGAGCCTCATGGCGTGAAGAATGTCCTCTTTGGTACGTTTTTCTGGGTCTGCAAGATCAAAGAATACATAGGGTTTCTTGGTTCTTTCAGGCAATAACGGGAATACTTCCTCTATGATTCCTTCCCAGATGGCACTCATGTGCGTAATCATGGTCCAATTTACCATACCCATAAGGGTGTTTTCGACCATAACTTTGGCAATGCCTTCTAAGCCACCAAGACTCTCTTTGAAAGATTCCCAAGTTAAATCTCTAAGGGTAGCGTGCTTGCCCACCATGATTTTTCCATCTTCAAACTCGCATGCATAAGTGTGTCCAGGGTCACCAAGGCTGTAAATGGCTTTAGATTTTTCAACCATATCTTCAAATACAGGGTGAATGCTTGGTTTCCCTAGTAGGCCAACATAGGTTAGAGAGACACCGTATTCGATTAATGCATTGGCCAGAATAGGGCCATTGCCCCCAAGCTTAGCATAAACAGGAGCAAATTCCACATTGGTGCTGAGTCCTGCAGCATTGCTCATTCGCTCACCAAATTTAGCAATGGTGGGAATCTTAGTATAATTTTCATGATCCATTCGTTTGTCAACAATATGGGTAATTTCGTCAACAAAACCATCAAATCCAATCATCATACTTAAGTTAAAGCTCTTTTTTTCTTTTAGTTTTTCTGGTAATGATTTTACATTTTGCATTCTATCAATATTCCTTTCGAAGAGTTATTGTTTAAGGCTCAAATCGGTTAGCCGGGCGAACCTAATCTACTAGTCAGTATTACACAAATCCATAAAATTCTCAAGAGCAAATTATACCATATTGTGGATTTGATTTCTGTAGAAGTCTTCCTTGAGTTTTCTTTTCTATAAAAATGTGATAAACTTAAGAAAATCCAATATCTGTATTGATAGAGCAAGAGGTTGATGTTTTTAACAAAAAATCATGGAGGAAGTAAAATGTCCTGCGAAAAAATAAAAGAATGTCCTTGCCCAAAAACAGAATGTCCAAACCATAAAGTATGTTGTGCGTGTATTCTCAGGCATAAGAACCTTGACGGTCTACCCTTCTGTTTATTTGAAGGTGTAGATGGAGATAAAAGTAATGCCAGCTACTACAAAAAACTGAAAGAGCGGTATGAAAAATAGATGGGATTATTTCAAGGAAAAAGGCTAATGAAGATTCAACTTGGGAGGATTCCACCGTCAAGCTTTCAAGAGTATCGTTATGATGTAATGTTTGATGGGTATAAATGGGACCTGCAAGCAGGAGAGCAGAGTACAGTGACGGATGGTGTTGTCCTTCTAGAACCTGCCCAGCTGGATGACCTAAGGGCGAAGGCAGTTGCGCTTTATCAAGAAACCATCCAGATGGAGAGACTACTCCAAAAGCGACCAGACTTAGCAGTGAAGATGGGGATTTCCAAGAAGATGGCCGTTGAGCTATGTAACTGCGAAGTCGATCCTACAGCTCATGTTCGCTTTATGAGATTTGATTTCCATCCTACAACAAAAGGATGGCAAATCTCAGAAGTAAACAGTGATGTTCCAGCAGGATATCCTGAAGCATCCCTATTGCCACAATTGGCCCAGAGGTATTTTGATGGTTATTGTCAGAGCGGTAATTTCGGTGATTTGTTGGTGGAGCGATTGTCTAGGCTTACAAAGCCAGAAGGGTTGATTGCCTACCTTCATGATACACATACGGTGGAGGACTATCAAATCGTGCACTATCTGGGGGATTTGATGGAGAAAAAGGGTTACCGTTCCTTCTACTGTAATCCCGCTCATGTTAAATGGAAAGAGCACAGGGCAGAGGGTGTGGAAGCAATCGTCAGGTATTTCCCAGTAGAGTGGTTGGAATATGAAAAAGGGGTAGATTGGCGTAGCTTTATTCATTCAAAAACCACCTCTTGCAATCATCCCATTGCGCTTCTGACTCAATCAAAAAGACTTCCTTTGGTGTGGGATGAGCTTGGGATAGAAGTACCCATGTGGAAGCAACTACTGCCAGAGACAAAGTGTGCCAGCACCAAAAGGAAAGGGAGAGGATGGATACTAAAGCCAGCCTTTGGACGAGTTGGAGAAGGAATAAACATTCCAGGAACCTTGTCTCTAAAAGAGGATTTGGACATCAGAAAGGCTGCAATGGAGAATCCCATTCAGTGGGTGGCTCAAAGGATATTTAAGAGTATTCCTGTAGAAGGACAGCACCTAAACTTTGGAGTTTTTGTTATAGATGGCGAGTTTGCTGGGCTATATGCAAGAGCAAGCAAATGGGCAAAAATAGATAGTGAGGCAAGTGAGATGCCTGTATTGGTAAAGGAATCAAAGTAGACAAAGCTTGTGGCAACAGGAGGCCTGATGAAGATGAAAAATAAAGAATTGTTTAAAATATGGACCTTAAATGGGATGGGCAGATGGTCAAGGTTTGCTAAACCCGCATTGTTTGTTCATCAAGAAGAAACCTTACTGGTTGATGGAAGTTTGCAACCAGGTCGTATCCCACAGGAAATTATTCGAGTTCATGACAATGAAACAGCTGTTATTGTGGATTTACCAGGGGTGGCCAGTGTAAAAGGGGGAGTGGAGTTAGCCAAGATTGGGTTTCAGCCTGTTCCTTTATACAACGGAATATACGAGTCCAAGATTGGTAATTTAGAAAACCTAATTGATTACCGACCAGTGGTTCAGGCCTTGCAATTAGGTGCTGAAGTGGTAAAAGGTTTAGACATTAGAACCTTTTCTTCCCCGCCTGCTTTTATGTTGGATCGAAATCGAAACATAAAAGTGTCAAAGGTCGATGGGGTGTACGATAACAGGTGGAGTGTTGAGCTAGAGGATATGCCAGGCTCAATATACCTTAAGGCGTCGAAGATTAAAAGGATACTCTTGTGGACCACAGGAGGGATGGCGGAGGATTTGACTCCTATTCTTGAGGGTTACCGAGAGAATGGAATAGAGATTATCATCAAAGAAGAAAAGGGATTTGAGGATAAAGAGGATTTAGCAAGGTTGCAAGAGGGGTTGTCAGGACAAGAAGGTTTATCAGACCAGCAAGGATTGCTAGGACAAGAGGGATTGATTAACTCGGAGATCGGCATAGCCGATCAAATAGGAAGCCTGCTAGGTACCAACATAGGCACGGCAGATGAAGCACGTAAAGCAAGAGAGTTAAGGGAAAAAGTAGAAATCGTACGCAAATATGAAAATGCCAGATTTGGTTTGTTGTTGATTACCATCATGTCTTTTGTTAATTTACTTTTTATGTTTGCAGGATTTGACGCACCTTTGTTGTACACTGCTCCATGTTTAATGTGGTTAACCTATCTCTGGTTGAGTTATGGGTTAGCGAATGTGCTGGCGGTGGCATTTCCTATTATTTATCTGGTTTTGTATCTAAGCTCTCAAAAGAAGCCTCAAAGTTTCCTGATCGCATCTACTCTTTTTATTGTTGACTTGATTATTTTCTACATTTATGCCATAAGTTATGGGCTAATTGCATTTACTGGGAATGCTTTGTGGTATGGGTTGATTGTATTTGGATTCCCAATCTACTGCTTAAATCTATTGGTTAAAGGAATAAAAGTGAGAAACGATTTGAACGAAATTTCTGAAGTTGAATACTCTACATATCTAGATCATCTTGATGGTATAATGGATAAAGACGGACGTGTGGTTAATCGACATATTCCGCGAAGAAGACTTCTGAGAGGGTATCGGGGACTTTACGCGGACAACACTAAAAGAGGATATAGAGGGTTTGGAGGCTACGGAGGAAGTGGTAGTGGCGGTTATAGTGGAGGTGGTTATAGCGGAGGTTTCGGTGGTGGATTTGGAGGATAGTGTAAAGGGATAGAATCTTACGGCTTAACTTCCACCAAAGGGTGAAGGACAGGAGATTTGAATGGGAAAGCTATGGGTAAATTATTCGAAAGATATTCTTAAGGGAACCATAGAAGTTCTTGAAGCTTCTAATTTAAAGGAATTAGTGAAACCAAGCATGAAAGTATCCATAAAGCCCAACTTGGTACTGGCTAGAGATGCTTCCTTTGGGGCCACCACACATCCTGAAGTAGTAGAGGGAATCATCTGCTACCTGAGAGGAGTGGGATTAAAAAACATTGAAATCATCGAAAGCTCTTGGGTGGGTGACGACACCAAGAGGGCGTACAAAGTGTGTGGCTACACGGAGCTTAGCAAAAAATATAATGTTCCATTATTTGATTTAAAAGATGACGATATAGTAAACATAGATGGGATGGAGGTCTGTAAGAAGGCCGTAGAGACAGATTTTCTGATTAATGTACCAGTACTCAAAGCCCATTGTCAAACCTTGCTAACCTGTTGTATGAAGAACCTGAAAGGTTGCATCTCAGACCCAGAGAAGCGAAGGTTCCACACTATGGGGCTTCATAAGCCTATTGCCAGATTAAATCAAGCAATCAAAACTCATTTTTGTGTTATTGATGGCATTTGTGGAGATTTGAATTTTGAAGAGGGAGGAACTCCTGTGGAGCGAAACATGATTCTGGCAGGAAGTGATCCGCTGTTTGTAGATTCATACTGTGCCAGGCTGATTGGTTATCAAAGTGATGAGATTGGTTATTTGAAAGTTGGAGAGCACCTAGGAATTGGCGAATTATTCAATGAAGAAAGAGATCTTCATCACATTGTAGAGCTAAATACCAACAACAAACCCAAAAGAGCCAAAGTAGCAAAGAGTATTGCAAGACAGTTTTCAAAATTCATTGATGAAGACTCTGCCTGTTCCGCTTGTTATTCGGCTCTAGTATATGCTCTCTATAACAGCGAAAGAACACCGAAAGAGAAGATAGGTGTTGGACAAGGTTTTATTGGGAAAAAAGGAAAACTGGGTTGTGGCAATTGTACTTCTGGATTTAACAACTACGTTCCAGGTTGTCCTCCTAAAGCGGTAGATATTGTTGGTTTTCTAGAAAGCTATTAATCCGACAGAATGGATTTTTTACTAAGAGAATATAGAGTGAGAGGTCATAAAATAGGAGAACAAGCTGTCTTGGTTCAAGGTTTTTGTTCTTAGCAAGAAAAGAGTATGATAGAATAACGATTTAAGGAATAGCAACATTGCGTGGAGCATAACACCGAAAAAACACCAACGAGGGAGCGAAGATGAAAGAAAATGCAAAGATTAGAACCCTGCAAGAGGTAGAGATTCAAGAATTAGATTGTTATCTATGGGGTAATGGGACTCACTATGAAATCTATAAGAAGCTAGGTGCTAACCTTGTAAGCAATGGGGATGTAGAAGGGGCTTACTTTGCAGTCTGGGCGCCAAACGCCAAAAAAGTGTCGGTAGTTGGAGACTTTAATCACTGGAATGATACAGCCAATCCACTTGCCTGCCAGAACTCAGTAGGGATTTACACGGGGTTTATCCCCCATGTAAAAGAGTATGACATGTACAAGTTTTGTATCACTTCGGAAAAAGGAGAACAAACCCTTAAAGCAGATCCTTTTGGGAATCACTGTGAGGTTCGTCCAGGTAATGCTTCCAAGGTGGTTGACATTTCAGGTTTTCAGTGGAGCGATGAAGGGTGGCTTGGCAAGCGAGATAAATTTGACCCTAAAACCTGCCCCATGTCCATCTATGAGGTTCATATTGGCTCCTGGATGCGTCATCCCACAGATTATAATGAAGGGTTCTACAATTACCGCGAGTTTGCCCACAGGGTGGTGGAGTATGTGAAGGAGATGGGGTATACCCATGTGGAATTAATCGGAATTGCAGAATATCCTTATGATCCTTCCTGGGGTTACCAAGTGACAGGATATTATGCTCCTACTTCAAGATATGGCTCTCCAGAAGATTTTGCTTATTTAGTGAATTATCTTCATGAGAACAACATAGGAGTGATTTTAGATTGGGTACCTGCCCATTTTCCTAGGGATGAGCATGGTCTAGCCAACTTTGATGGAACGGCTACCTACGAATATGCAGATCCTAGAAGAGGAGAGCATCCAGACTGGGGCACCAAGATATTTGATTACAGTAAAAAAGAGGTCCAGAACTTTCTCATTGCCAATGCCCTGTTTTGGGTGGAACATTTTCACATTGATGGCCTGCGGGTTGATGCGGTAGCTTCTATGTTGTACTTAGATTATGGGAAAGAAGAAGGCCAATGGCTACCTAACCAGTATGGGGACAATAAGAACATTGATGCCATAGAGTTCTTCCGTCATTTGAACCACATTATGAAAAGCCGCAACCCTGATGTGATGATGATTGCAGAAGAATCTACCGCTTGGCCAAAAGTGACTGGGGATGTGGAAGAGGATGGGTTAGGATTTACCTTGAAATGGAACATGGGATGGATGCATGATTTTCTGGAGTACATGAGATTGGATCCATTGTTCAGGAAAAGTCACCATGATACCATGACTTTCTCCATGGTTTATGCCTATACAGAAAACTATATTTTAGTACTGTCACATGATGAGGTGGTTCACCTTAAGGGGTCTATGTTAACGAAGATGCCAGGACTAGGATTTGACAAGTTCGCCAATTTAAAGGTAGGATATGGTTATATGTTTAGTCACCCAGGGAAGAAACTATTGTTTATGGGGCAAGATTTCGGCCAGATCCGAGAATGGTGTGAGATGCGAGAGTTGGATTGGTACTTGCTGGCTCAGGAAAGTCACCAACAACTAAAATTGTTTGTTAGAGATTTGCTCCATCTCTATAAGAAGAATCCTGCCTTCTATGAGTTTGACACCAACCCATGTGGATTCAATTGGATTAACAAAGATGACGGTTACCGAAGCATCATCAGCTACACCAGACATTCCAAAGATGAAAAGAGAAACCTTCTTGTGGTATGCAACTTCACTCCAGTAACCCGTCATGATTATCGGGTGGGAACATTGAAGAGAAGGCAACACAAGCTGATATTTAATGGGGATGATATAAAATACGGAGGCTCTGGCTTGTCCTATCCAGAAGTATTTAAACCAGAGAAGAGTGAATGCGACGGGCAGGAATACTCTATCGGTTTCCCATTAGCAGGATATGGAATCATGATATTTGAGTTTTGAGTTTATGAAAAAGGATGATTAAAGTTATGAAAGTGAATATGAAAAAAGTTTATCCTATTTCCATGGCCGTAGTGCTGGCTTGTATTCTTTTTTCCAGCCCACTTTTGGCAGGTGAACTTACTGAACTAGAAGAACAAAGAGAAGCCACCCAGGAAGAAGTCAATCAACTGCAAGAAGAATTGAACACCCTGGTGGCGGAGTTGGACATTACGGAAACGCAGCTTATCACCATTGGAGAACAGATTATTCAAAGGGAGAAAGATTTGGAGGCGGCCGAAGAGGATAGGCAGAGGCAGTATGATGATATGATGCTTCGGATTGTATACATCTACGAAGAGGGGACGATTTCTGCTCTTGAAAGAATTTTATCAGCAGGTAGCATTGCTGAAATATTGGTTCAAGCAGAAATGGTGCAAGCCATTCACAATTATGACAGGGCTATGTTAGTAAGATTTGTTGAGACCATAGACCATATTGAAGAGCTAAGGACGTCTCTGGAAGAAGATTTTGCAAGCTTAGAGTACAAACAAGATGCTTTTAAAGATCAGGTGGAAGAGGTAAGAGTATTAATAGAGGCAAGAAGCGCCCAGCTTGAAAACATTGATGAGTTGATAGAGGAAGCCATTCGGTTTGCAGCAGCATTGGCAGAAGCGGAGGCCCAGGCCGCGGCAGAAGCAGAAGCAGCCAGAGAGTTAGAAAATGAGAATGATTCCAATGAGATTGCAGAGGTTCCAGCAGATTCGGGGACAGAACCACCACCAACTCCTCCTGATGACCCGCCAACTGAACCTCCATCAAATGGCGATGCTCCTCCTTTTGTCCCTCCAGGAGGTGATGCAACTGCAGCTCAGATTATCGTTGCAGCAGCCCATAGCGCAATCGGAGTGCCCTATGTGTGGGGAGGCTCCACCATGGCAGGATTTGATTGTTCAGGATTAACCATGTGGGCCCATGCACAAGCAGGGATATCTATTCCCCGTACATCAATTACCCAAAGAAATGCTGGAAGACCTGTTCCTATGGGGCAACAACAGCCTGGGGATATTGCGTGGACTTTCGGTCATGTTGGTCTCTACATTGGGAATGGGATGATGATAGAGGCCCAACGAACAGGAACCAATGTGATGATTTCGCCAGTGAGAGTAGATGTTTTTGTAAGATTTTGGTAGACTATAAGATGCCCTTGAATTGAACATGAGCATCACATCCTGTATGGATCTATTGGCACAGACCATAATCCATACATACGTACCTACCATCTACCATCTTTAAAAAGAGAGATTTGCAGAGGCAGTTGCCATCAAAGCTGGCGCACCTGAGTTTTTGTCTTAGAAGGAATTATAAAGAAGAAAATTCTTTATAAGCTTCCCACATTGCTTTGGCATCTTCCGCCTGTGTCCCTGCGGATTCACATATAATCGTAGGAGCATAGGCTTTTTTTGCCAACAATTCTACCAGAGGTTCAAAAGGAGGTCCATAGCTATTGTCGTTGAAAGTTAGGTGATTTTTCTCAACGCTTGGACCGTATTCAATCTTGTTTGTTTTGTGTAATGGTCACAAGGGTAGCCACGAAGATAATAATAATTCCACCGATGATTTCATGGATTCGTGGTACTTCAGAAAGTAAAAGTAAAGAAAATAATATAGCATAGACAGGTTCTAGTCCAGAGACAAGGCCGGCAGTAACCCCCTTAACCTTCTTCAGTCCTTTAATAAACAAAATCTGTGCAACAGCAGTAAAGGCAATCCCATAAATCACCAGAAGCCCAACCTGAGCCATCTCCACAACAGGACGAAGGATTAGAAGAAGGGGGAGCATAATCAATACAGCTGTGCCCTGCTGATAAAACAAGATAACGGGGGCAGGGTATTTTCTGGAGAAATATCGATTAATCAAAACAAGCATGCAACAAGTAATGCTAGCAATCAAACCAAAAACAATTCCAAGCAGATAGTTTCTGTCACCTTCACCCAAGTGAAAGCCAATAATCCCCACTCCAACCAAAGATAATCCAGCATAACCTAAGTTAATAATTCGGAATCTTTCTTTAAAGATAAGTGGTTCTATTAATGCAATAAAAGCAGGGAAGGTGGCTAGCGTAATGGTACCAATGGCTACTGTTGAAACTTGAATGGAAAAGATAAAGGCATTCCAATGAGTGGTGAGCACCAAGCCATGAGCAATCAGCAAAAGAAGGTGTTTTCTGTTGTCTATTCTTAAACTTTCTCTGGTGACACGAAGAATGAATCCAATAAATAAGCCAGAGAAAAGAACTCTAGCAAAAGTGATGGTTAAGGAATTTAGCTCAATGAATCGCGCAAACAATGCGCTAAAGCCAAACAGAAAGACAGAAAGATGAAGATAGATTAAATGTTTGTTTTTCATGATTCCCTTTCTTTAGCAAACATTTGATATTATCATCGAGCACGACTTATTCTTCCCACTCTATGTCAAAAAATTAGACTGTAAATGATTGGAATGAAAATAGCGGGAAGCATATTCCCCACTTTAATGGTTTTACCAAAAACAAGATTAATCCCCACACAGAAGATAAGCACCGAACCAACACTAGACATGGAATTAATCATGGCATCGGTCATAAAACCAGCAATAAGTACCGCCAGCAAGGTAATGGAGCCTTGATAGATGCCCAGAGGAATGGCAGAAAACATCACTCCGATGCCCAATGTAGAGGCGAAAATAAGGGTGATCACAAAGTCCAGAACAGATTTGGTGGCCAACATGGTATAGTCTCCTGTAAGACCATCCTGAATCGAACCAACAATGGCCATGGCCCCCACACAAATCACCAAGGTTGAAGTCATGAATCCTTCAACAAACTTTCCGTCCTTTTCCCGTTCTTCTTTGGGAGTGACTAGTTTTTTCAGTCGTTCTCCCGCTCGCTCCATGCCAAGTTCGATGTTCAGTAATTCACCGATAAAACTTCCCAACACAAGGGAAATCACCAACAAGAGAATGTTCTGAGTTTCAATGGGACCCGTGGTTGGAATGTAAACCAATCCCTTTAAGGCACCGCTGATTCCAATGAAAATCGTCGCAACACCACAGGCTTGTTTAAGAATATCTTGAAATCTCTGACTTAAGCCATTCTTAATCAGCAATCCAATGGCACTCCCCAGAATAACAGCGATTACATTAATGATGGTTCCCATTCCTATCATAATTTTGCTTCCTCTCTCTTACGTCTTTACCCATGTGCTTATGGTGAGAAGAATAACCGTGTTCGTCTTATACTTCTCACCCTAGGTATATTTGCAATTACCCTAGATGTTTAATGCTTCGAAGCCGTAACTGACACAGCGCGACTACACTAATGTGAGCAGGCCAGAGTGAACGATAAATGCTATTTTTGTTTTCGGTATTGATTAGGGCTTTCACCCACCACGTCTTTAAAACTTTTGCTGAAATGAAAAGGGTCTTCAAATCCCACTTGATCCGCAATCTCCTTAATGGAAAGGTTGCTACTCATAAGAAGCTTCTTGGCAACGGAGATTCGATATTCTTTTAAGTATCTGGCAGGAGTGACTTCCATATACTTCTTGAAAACTTTTGTTAAGTAAGCTTGAGTGAATCCAAAGCGGTCAGCGATTTCAGAAAAATCAATAAAACTATTGTAATTATGTTTGATATAAATATTGATGCTTTCCACCAAATCCTCAGAGTCAGTTGTTCTGCCTAAGAGAATTTTTCTTTCCGCCAGGAGTTCATGCTCAATTCTTTGCAATAACTTTTCAAGCTCATCGTAATTCACGGGTTTAAGAAGATAATCGATGGCTCTTTGTTGAAGGGCGCATCGCATCAGATTAAAATCATCGTAACCGCTAATGATTACTGTTCTAACTTTGGGGAGGGTATCATTGATTTTCGAAATCAAGGTGAGCCCATCCATCACAGGCATTTTGATGTCGCTAAAAACCACATCGGGGAGCATTTTTTGCGTAGACTCATAAGCCTCTTGCCCGTTAGAGGCAACATGGACAATCTCATAATTTGGATTTAATCGGGTAATGCTGTTGGCAATGTTTTTGGCAATCAACTTTTCGTCTTCGGCAATAATCACGCTAAATTTTCTGTTCCCCATATTTTACTCCTATTGTAACGCGCGCACCATGTGGTTCTTTGTTCTCCAAACGGAAAATGAAATTTTTATCATATAATAGCTTTAACCGAATATATACATTCAATAATCCCATACCGTTCACCGCCAAAGTGGGGAGAAGATTGGTTTCGTCAATTTTAGCAAATTTAGCGTACAAATCCTCAAGAATACTTTCCTCAAAGCCAGGACCATTATCACTAATCGTAAGAGTATAAAAATCTTCCTCCAAAGTACCTACGATAGAAACATGATAGGGAGGCAATTCTTGGGAGCTGAATTTGATGGCATTCTCCACCAGCAATTGTGTGCATAGCTTAGGCACCAAAATAGGATTCATCTGGGGTGGAATGTCAATGGAATAGGTCAAATCCTCCTGATAACGTCCTTTCATGCAGGACAAGTAATCTTTTGTACATTGTATTTCTTTGTGAAGGGGAACTTGCTGTTCTTTGTCAGAAGAGATATACCGGAGTAAGCTACTCATGGACTGACACATCCCAACCACTTCATCTGTAAGGCCTTCGTCAGCCATGGACTGAATGACCGCCAGACTGTTGTACAGAAAATGAGAGTTCATCTGAGCTTCCAAGGCAATCATTCGTGACTGCATCTCCTGATGTTGTAGAGCAAGTTGTTTATTGACACTTTCTGCTAAATTGCCCCTCATCTTATAGAAGGACTGATAAAGTATATTTAACTCGGTGATGTTGATAGAGTGTTCCTTTTGGCATTCCAGATTGGTTAGGTCGAATGCAGACACTTCTTGGCAGATGGTTAAGATAGGGCGAGTAAGTCGTTTGGCGGCCAGATAAGCAACGGTCAAAGTAAATAATAAAGCGATAAAAGTTAAGGGGATAAGTCCTCTTAGATAAAGGTAGATGGGAGCCAACAACGCTTGGTTACTGATATAGGCAATGGTCACAAAACCAGAGCGTGTAGAGGGCGCACAAACAAAGAATCCAGAATAGTTTTCTGTGGAAAAGGCCACAATCTCTTGAGGAAAATTATGGGTTGCGGCAGAGTCAAACAAACCATCTGGAGGCGTACCATCCAAAGGGTAGATTAAATTGCCTAAAGAGTCAAAGATATAAATCTGCTCGTAAAAAATAGGTTGATAGGAAATGGCAGCAGTCAAAATGCGAGCTAAACTTTTTCTGATTTCCAGATGTCCGATAAAATAATTTGCGGAATCAAAAACATTAAGAGAAAGTGAAACAAAATGTTGGCCATAAACATTGGTAGAATAACGAGCAAGTTCTTCGTCAAAACCGATGTACATCAGCAATCGGTTGTTGGGACTATTCTGTAAGGGTTCGTACCATGGCTGTGACCTGGCATTGCCTGGGAAGATGCCATTGATATTTCCAGCAGCAATATACTCATCTTGTTGGGTATAAAAGAAAATCTGCTCAGCAGGGCGACTGGGTGCAATCAGTGTAGTCAAAAGCGTTTCTAAGGTACGTGCTTCCGTAAGTCTAGCTCGAGGTACATCACCAGGAGAGGTGAAACGAATTAAACTGTCACGAATCATGGTAGAGTGGGCAATATTCAAAGCCAGAGTATGGGCTTGATTCAATTCACTATCTAGAGAGGTGGTAATATTTTGGCTATTTTGTTGAAGGCTGGTAAATACCTGCTCTCTTCGGTTTGGTATTTCTATGCTAGCAAACAAGATCGTAATGGCGAAAAACGCAATTAAGATGATTAAAGAGTAGGTAAAAAACAAATTTCTTCGGATAGATCTTGTTTTCATAACCAGCATAATCTCCAGAATAGGGTTAAAAATATACATGGAAAGGTTGATTTGTTCCATGTTATTAAAAGTGACAAATCATTATAATGAAGTTAGGTGGATAAGACGAGCTCCTTAAGAGACCCGTTAATGCGCCTAATCACCATATAATGAAGTTAGTAACCATTGTACAAGATACAAAAAAGTTAGTCAACAACTCATAAGTTGGAAGGGAGATTTATTATGAAAAAAGTATTTACGATTTTATTGGCACTGGTTTTGGTATTTGCAATTGTTGCTTGTGCTGGAGATGATGGACCAGCTCCAGATGCACCAGATGCAGGAGCCGATGCAGCTGCTGAGCAAGAAGAAGACACTGATGAGGGTGAAGAAGTGGCCACAGCCGACGTCTCAGACTTAGCAGGAACCACCCTCACATTTATGGCATCCCAAGGTTGGATAGAAGATGCAGAGATGGAGCTGGCGGAGCGTTTTACCGAAGAAACAGGAATTTACGTTGATTTCCAAATCATTCCATCGGATCAATATTTTAGCTTATTATTAACTCGATTAAACACCGGTGAAGCCACAGATATCTTTGGTTCTCAAGCAGGAAGATTTGATATTGTAACACAACTGAACGTTGAAGAGAATGCGCTAGACTTAAGCGACCAAGAGTGGGTGCAAAGGATGGATCCTCTTGCGGCAGTAGAAGTTTCTGTAGATGGTAGAGTGTTTGGAATGCCAGTGAACGACAACTCTAACGTATGGGCCTTGGCCTACAACAGAGCCATCTTTGATGACCTAGGCTTAGAAGTACCCACTACCTTTGATGAGTTCATGGCAGTATGTGAGGCTATCTTAGCAGCAGGGATTACCCCTATATTTGAATGTGTTGCAGATGGTTGGCATCACGTATTGTGGTTCCCAGAGTTAGGGCCAATCATTGAGTATAATGAGCCAGGTACTGCAGATCGGTTAAACAATAACGAAACAACATTTGAAGACAGTGCAACGGCGCACCTTATCTTAAATCAAATTTATGAAATGGTAGAGCGTGGATTCTGGGGTGAATTCTACATGGATAACACCTTTGATATGGCAGCAAGAAGCATCGCTGAAGGAAGATATGCCATGGTATTGGCCAATCAAGGTTTCCCAGCAGCCATAGTCGAAGAGTTCCCAGATTTTGACCCTAACGACATTGGATTCTTTGTAATGCCTTTGGCAGACAATCATATTTTGAATGTGAATCCAGTAGGGCCTACAAGATTTATCAATGCCAACTCTCCAAATACAGAAGCAGCACTTCTATACTTTGAATTCATTGCTAGACCAGAAAATCTTCAATTCTTAATTGACAATGCTGCCAATTATAACTGGTTGCCAATCTCTGGAGCGACAGCTTCTTATACAGAAGCGGTTAGAGAATTCTTTGATGCTCATCCAGTACGTGGAACCGTATATCAAACTCAAGTGATGTATCTGAATCCTCAATGGATGGAAATGGGACGTGAATTGGTTGAGTTCTTAATGGGGAATCAAGATGCCAGTGGCGTATTAAGAAACATTGATGCCAATCGTGCTCGTCAGGCGGCAGCAGCCAATGACCCAGCGTGGGATTAAGATACTTAAAGAAGCAAAATTAGGATAGAGCACAAAGAGTAACAGGATTTAACATGTAGCGTCAAAGACCCTTTTGACGCTACATTAATCGTATCCACAGGTCACACAAGGTCATTGCATAGACGAAAGTTTGTCCGATGGCTAAAGTGTTCTAGCATCCCCCACATAGTGAGGATATAAGAGCACCTTAGCCCCTGGATAACTGCAACCATACATCAGTAGTGCGTCAAAACGCACCACTGATGTAGGTTTTGTATATACACCTGATTTTGTGTGATTTGTACATAGGGTATGTTTGACAGAAAGAGAGCAAAGAGATTATGAATAGAAATAAGATGTATCCCACATATTTTGCTTTTGGGGCACTTTTGTTATATAGTGTGCTGTTTGTATTGCCCAGCATTCTTGGAATCGGTTATTCCTTTACCGATTGGTCAGCATTTACCAATGAAGTGAACTTTATTGGGATGGAGAATTTCAGAATTATCTTTTCTGGAGAAGAGAACTATTTGCTATTTTTGGGCAACACCATAAAATTTACATTTGTAACCACCATTGCAAAAACAGTCATTGGTTTAGGTTTGGCTTTGTTGTTAACTAAAAAGGTGTTGGCCATAAATTTCCACCGAACCGTGATGTATATTCCTGGAATATTGTCGCCCTTGATTGCAGGAATGGTTTTTCGCTCGATTTTACATCCAAGAGATGGATTGTTAAACAGTTTCTTGCGGGTGTTTGGCATTGAAGGGCCTCGCTGGTTATCGGATCCCAATATCGCCTTCTGGTCGGTAATGGGAGTGGATACCTGGAGGGGAATCGGGTTCATTATGGTGATCTTGATTGCAGGCTTAATGGCCATCGACACCACTTACTATGAAGCCGCCGATATTGATGGTGCCAGCGGATGGCAGAAATTCTGGACCATCACCGTCCCCCTATTAATGCCAACATTGATGGTGACTACGGTACTAAACATTCTTCACGGACTACGAGTGTTTGACATCGTGTTTGCTCTGACCAATGGAGGGCCTGGATTCACCACGGAGGTGTTATACACCAGTATCTTCAGGGAGTTTGGAATAGGGCGATATGGTGTGGGGACAGCACTGTCCTCCATTATGTTCGTGGTCATGTCTGGTGTTGGATTTTTCATCATTCGAGTGATGACAAGGAATGAGGAGGTGGACTGATGAGACTAAGAAGAAATTTACGATTGATTCTGCCTAATCTTGTGGCACTTCTTGCCTCGGCAATTATGTTGACCCCACCTTTGCTACTTTTGTTAAACTCCTTTAAACCTGGTGCGGAGGCAATGGTGATGGACTTGAGTTTGCCTTCTCGGATAGAATGGAGCAACTTCATTGAAGTCATTAACCGTGGCAATCTTCTAAGGACATTTATCAATAGCAGCACCTATTCCGTTGTGAGTGTTTGCTTGACCGTGTTGCTTGCTTCAATGGCGGCTTATGTGTTTGCGCGGAATCGAAAAAAGTTACATGTCTTTTTATACTTCTTCCTGGTACTTGGAATTACCATGCCGATAAATTTCGTAACTTTGGTAAGGGTGATGCAGACTTTATCTTTGATGAATTCCAGAGGGGGAATTATTTTACTATATACCGCATTGCAGATGCCTTTTAATGTGTTCTTAATCCACAGTTTTATTGGGAAAATTCCCCGAGAGATTGATGAAGCTGGGATTATAGATGGATGTTCGCCCATTCGACTTTTTATATATGTAATTTTGCCCTTATTAAAACCAGTGTTGATTACAGTAATGATTTTGACATTTTTAGGAACATGGAACGAGTTTATCATTCCTCTCTATATGTTGGGAAGTTCCGCTCTATGGCCCATGACCCTTGCGGTATTTAATTTCTTCGGAATGTTTTTCACAGACTGGAACCTGATCAGTGCCAACATTGTATTGACCAGCTTGCCAGTAGTTATTGTGTATCTGTGTGGGCAAAAGTATATTGTGGCAGGAATGACCCAGGGGTCGGTGAAGGGTTAGGAGTACGGCGAATCGTGATGCAGAAATACAACGAAAGATGAATTCATGAAGCGATTATCTTTTTGAAAAATCCTACCGCTTAAGGCATTTGTTTTTGGATAGGTCAGCTTATTCTTCTCATCCTAAGCGGCTAGGAAACATGATGCAGATGCAAGATTTGGCCTCACAAGGAGGAAAAGTATGACACAAAGGAAACATAAAGAGGACTGGGTGGTTAGCTTTAACAAAGATGATAGCCTAGAGGATAAGTTGAAAAAAGCAGCACATGTAAAACCAAGTCTGGCACAACTGGCATGGATGGAAAGGGAATATGTAGCCTTCGTCCATTATGGTCCCAATACCTTTACAGGAGTTCAGTGGGGAAATGGCTTAGAATCAAGAGATGACTTTGCCCCTACGGATTTAAATGTGAAACAATGGTGTAAGGCTTGCGCAGATGCAGGAATGAAGATGATGCTTTACACAGCAAAGCATCATGAAGGATTCTGCCAATGGTTTACCCAATCCACGGATTTTTCCGTAGAACATGGTGTGGCGAAAGTAGATATTATGCGCAGCCTTAGAGAGGGCTGTGATGAATATGGCATGGAGTTAGGGGTTTACCTGTCCCCATGGGATATGTACCAAAGAGAAGAAGGATTATGGTGGACAGAGGAATACAATGATTATTTCCTACTACAATTACGAGAACTGTTGACCAACTATGGTGAGATAAAAGAAGTATGGTTTGACGGGGCTTGCGCCGATGTGGAGATATGGAAGAAGGTTCCCACATACCAGCCAGAAAAATGGTATCGGCTGGTTGAGGAGTTACAGCCATGGGCGGTGATTCGTTTGTATGACCCTTATTGTTTTGCTGACATCGTTACGTGGCAAGAAATTAAGGAGGGGAAAGAGAAACTAATCTGGAGTGGAAAAGGCATCCGCTGGGTCGGTAATGAGATCGGGAAAAGTCGTCCAGATGAGTGGTCAGTGCAGCCTGTATTTGATCGACAGATCGCTCAGTCCCAAACCTGGAATGATCTTGGAGAAGAGAAATATTACGAAAATGCCCTTGGTGCAATCTGGTTCCCAGTAGAAGTGAACACTGTGGTGCTAAACCAATGGTTCTGGAACGCCCAGACCTCTTCCGTAAGAAGCCTCTCAGATTTGGTGGAGGTATATTATAATTCCATCGGAAATAACGGAGTGTTGTTGCTGAATATTAGTCCAGATAAAAGAGGGCTTCTGCCAGCAGATCAAATAGAACGACTGATGCAGCTGCGTACTTATGTAGATGAAACCTTTGCTGAAAATCTGGCCTTTGGGGCGAAGGTTACCGTGTCTGAAAAACATCACGAAGGAGCCAATTTCTACCAGGTAGAGCAACTCATAGATGGAAAAGAGGGGACCTGCTGGACCGCAGAGTCTTGGGATTTAGAATGTAGCAAAGCCAGTTTGATATTTGAACTAACGGAAGAAAAAGAATTTAATAATGTTCTCCTTGAGGAAGTTATCCAAGAAGGACAACGGGTGGCAGGATGGAGCTTTGATGTGTGGTGTGACGAGGGATGGCAAGAAGTAGTGTGCCAGAAAACCATTGGTTATAAAAACATCAAGCGCTTCTCCAATGTAAAGACCAATCGGGTGCGCCTTAACATCAATCGGAGCTGGGACAAACCAATGCTTAAAGGTTTTGGGTTGTACTTGTCTGCAGAGTTGCCATCTAAAGTGGAAGATGAACATGATACACTACTGACCTTTGAATCTGTAGATATTGCCGGAGAGCTTAAGCCGGGGCTAATAGTTCAAAGTTACGAAGGTGGTGTTCAAAGCGCAGCAATAGTCGGTTCAGTCTTTGGCCTTAAACCTATGGACTCAGGAATCGTAGATACTGTTCACATTCGTAATATACCTCAAGAGATAGGATATGCGGTATCTTACACAGGATATCTAAAAGTCGAAAAAGAAGACGTTTATACACTCATCTTAGAAAGTGCAGATGGAAGTGTTCTATTTATAGGGGATACTTTGGTGATTAATAATGATGAACCCCATGAGCGCAGAAGTGTGAAGCGACAAGTACATCTAAAGGCAGGTATTCATCCTATCAGAATTTACTATACCAGCTTCCGCCATAAAGGTGAATTAAGCTTTAAGTGGGCTCGCTCCACACATGATGTACAGGAAATCCAAGCAGAGTTTTTCTGTCATAGGGAGTAGCTGATAAAGTGAATATGTGAATACTGTATAAGGTTGACTTCCATCTGCTTGAGATAAACAAAACATGCAGAGGTTATGAAGTCCCCTTTGCGCTTGCGCAAGACTTCCACCGCAGGGTATTAGAGCATGTTAGCCATCGGGTAAATAAGAGTTCAGAGTAGAAAGTAGGTATGTATGCAAGTTTTAGGTTATACGAAAAATGGTTTAGGAATTGAGCTACAAACAGAGGTTGGTAAGTTTTATCTTGGGGCGGTGAATGATGATATTATTCGCTGTGTTTACACTCGAGAAGAAGTCATTCATCCTCCCTCAATGTTGGTAGTTGAACAGGAAGAGACGGTTGCGTTAAACGTAAAAGAATTTGAAGATGAGCTATATTTGGAAACTCAAAGCACTCGCCTTGTGGTGAAAAAAGAAAATTCGACNTTNACATGGCTGGATCGGCAGACGGGAGAGTTNTTGCTGAAAGAAGCGGGGAAAACTCTTGCCAAAACAGATGTGATACGCTACACCACCCAAGGGGAAGAACCCATTATTGATAGTGTACGAACGGTAGATGGGGAAAGAAGTTTTATTAGGAATCTAAGGGAAAAGATTGACGGGCATGCCTATCGTGGTAAGCTGCACTTTGATTGGCAGGAAGATGAAGCCATTCATGGATTAGGTCAATTTGAAGAGGGAATCTATAACTACCGAGGACATAACCAATATCTGTATCAACATAATATGAGAATCCCCATACCTTTTATGGTTTCCAGTAAAGGCTATGGAATATTCATGGACTGTAGCTCACTAATGACTTTTCAAGACGATTTCAACGGATCCTATATCTTCATGGATACCATAGATCAGATGGATTATTATCTCATTAAAGGGTACACCATGGATCAAATCATTTCTGGCTATCGCTACCTGACTGGAAAAGCAGTGATGTTACCCAAGTGGGCATTTGGTTATATTCAATCCAAAGAAGCTTACAAAACAGCCGATGAGTTTGTTGCTGTGGCAAAAAAGTACAGAGAATTAAAGGTACCCATCGACGGCCTTGTTCAAGATTGGAACACCTGGGAGCCTGGGAAGTGGGGACAGAAGACAGTAGATAAGTCACGGTACCCAGATTTAGCGAAGATGAATAATCAAATCCATCAGTTAAATATCCATACCATGGTATCCATCTGGCCCAATACCAATGTTGGAGGAGAAAACCACACAGAGTTTGCCAAGGCTGGGTATTTGCTAGAAGACAATTCCACTTATGATGCCTTCAACCTGGATGCCCGCAACATGTATTGGCAGCAGATGGAAGAAGAGCTGTTTAGTGGCGGATTCGATTCCTGGTGGTGTGATTCCACAGAGCCTTTTAGTGGGCCAGATTGGAGCGGGGAAGAAAAAAGAGAGCCTTGGGAGCGTTACCAGTTGGTTGGTGGAGAGCACAAGAAGTTTCTTGACCCCACAAAAACCAATGCCTATTCCTTGGTACATGCTCAGGGGATTTATGAAAATCAAAGAAAAGTCACCGAAGAAAAGCGGGTGCTTAACTTAACTCGTTCTGGATATACAGGTTCCCAGCGATACGGAACCGTACTGTGGTCAGGGGATACCTTCGCTTCTTGGGAAACCTACCAACAACAAATCAAAGAAGGATTAAACTTTGCGTTAAGTGGCATGCCTTATTGGACACAGGATATAGGAGCATTCTTCACTGTAGGAACCGCTTGGCAAAACCGAGGGTGTGGCCAACATACCAACCCTAATCCTTTATGGTTCTGGAAGGGTGAGTTTAATGAAGGGGTAAAGGACTTAGGATATAAAGAGCTCTATGTAAGGTGGCTACAATATGCTACATTTTTGCCCATGTTCCGTGCTCATGGAACCGATACACCACGAGAAATCTGGGCTTTTGGTGAGCCAGGGGATCTATATTATGATATTATAGAGAAATATATCAAGCTAAGATATCAACTGATGCCTTACCTCTATTCTCTTGCAGGTGGCGTGTGGCTTGAAGATAAGACCATCCATCGAAGTTTGTTGTTTGATTTTGTCAGCGATGAAACCGCAAGAGGGATTTGGGATCAATTCATGTTTGGTGAGGCGATGATGGTTTGCCCAGTAATAACACCCATGCATTATCTGGCAGAGAGTCAAAAGATTCAAGAAGAGGTGAAAGAAGTAAGGTCTTGTTATTTACCAAAAGGAACAAACTGGTTTGATTATTGGACAGGCGAATCTTATGAAGGTGGTCAGTGGATAGAAGCGGCTACCCCTCTAAATACCATCCCTATCTTCGTGAAGGCAGGCTCGATTATTCCTATGATGAATGGACTAGAGTATGCCACAGACACTGAAGGAAAGCCTCTTGAAATACACGTATATCCAGGGCAAGATGGAAGCTTTACTCTCTACGAGGATGGGAATGACAATTACGAATATGAAAAGGGCCAGTATGCAACCATCCAACTGAGCTGGTCAGAGGCAGATCAAAAAATTACCATTGGCGAAGTGAAAGGTGAATATCAAGGGATGCCAAAAGAGCGAACATTTAAGATATATATGAATGGGCAGAAGCGAGAAGACATAAAGGTATAACTCACCGACCTGCTTATACTAGAGTTCTATCGCAAGTGAAGATTTAAAGACCTTTAGGTGGAAGCTTAACAAATAACAGAGAGCTGGATACAAGGAGAGATGTAGTGGACAAAAAAGTATATTTAAGCAAAATCGAAGAAGTAAATGCCAAAGGAAAATACAAAGACAATTGGAATAGCCTGTGGGGGCATCAAATGCCAAAATGGATGCGAGAAGGAAAGTTTGGGATATTCATTCATTGGGGGCCATATGCCGTTCCTTCTTTTGGAAACGAATGGTATCCACGCAACATGTATATCCAAGGAAGTCCAGAATATGAACACCATATAGAAACTTATGGAGAACACAAAGATTTTGGTTATAAGGATTTTATTCCCATGTTTACGGCTCCTTTGTTTGACCCTCATCAATGGGCCAAGCTATTTGCCAAAGCGGGTGCCAAATATTGTGTGCCTGTAGCCGAGCATCATGACGGCTTTCAGATGTACAAAAGTGAAGTTTCAAAATGGAACGCTTATGAAATGGGGCCTAAAAGAGATGTTGTAGGAGAACTTTTTGCTGCCTTAGAGGAAGTGGGCATTGAAGGAGGCGTATCTTCTCACCGTGTAGAGCACTGGTTTTTCATGGGGAACGGAAAAGCCTTTGACAGTGATGTAAAGGAGCCATTAGTGTGTGGAGATTTCTACTGGCCAGCCATGCCAGAGGCAGACCTACATGATTTGTTTAGCACGCCTACTCCTGATGCTGAATTTATGGAGGATTGGCTGGTTCGTTGTTGTGAAATTGTGGATAATTATCGACCGAAGATGATATTCTTTGATTGGTGGATCCAGCATCATGCGGTAAAACCCTATCTGCAAAAATTCGCGGCATATTATTACAATCGAGGGGAAGAATGGGGAGAAGAAGTGACCATCACCTACAAACACGATGCCTTTCCTTTTAGAACCGCAACCCTTGATATGGAGCGTGGTAAATTTGCTGAGGTTCAACCCTTCCATTGGCAAACAGATACTTCTATTGCACGGAATTCATGGAGTTGGACGGAAAATAACGACTTCAAACCAGCAGAAAGTCTTGTTTGCGAGCTTGTAGATGTGGTCAGCAAGAATGGAGTGTTGCTCCTGAATGTAGGGCCAAAGCCAGATGGTACAATTTCAGAGGAAGAGACCATAATTCTATTGGAAATTGGGGACTGGCTGGCAATAAATGGGGAAGCCATCTACGAAACAGACATTTGGCGCTTATCCGCTGAAGGACCCACAAAGGCAAAAGAAGGCCAGTTTGCAGATGGAGAAGATACCCTCTATACTCCAGAAGATATTCGCTTTACCGCAAAAGGAAATGCCCTATATGCAACGGTTTTAAGTTGGCCAGAGGAAGGCAGAGTAACCATCAAGACCTTGGCAGAAGTAGATGTATCAAAAGTAGTCTTCTTCTCTGGTAATGAATTTCACGGAATCATTAAGGAAGTTACCTTATTAGGGCACGAGAATCCTCAGTGGGTTCGGGATGAGCAGGGTCTGCATATTGAGAATACCATTGGCAAACAAGAGATGCCAGTGGTGGTGAAAGTAGTAGTGGATTAAAAGACGCCTTACGTTCTGCTTACTTTATACCTTTTTCTGAAAGCAGAAACGTATTTGAAAAGTCTATAAAAAAGTGTAGTGCCATAGGCAAAATCAAGCTATTTGTAACTAAAAACAAGCACATAAAAAGCGAACCAACTATCGCAGTCATTACAATTCCTTGAATCCCTTGATATAGATGTGAAATTCCGAATAGCACACTTTGAATCAAAACAATAAGAAATATAGGGATGTCGGGAAACATAGAAAACAAAGCAAAAAGGAGGAGTCCCCGATATATAATTTCTTCGCATACTCCTGCACTAAAAGATAAAAATACAAATATCTGTTTTTCTTTTCTGTTTCGCGGAATTATTGCGTTTAATACGCTATTTTCCATCTGCTGCTCTGCCGCTTCTCTAAACTTAGCACTTGCTAACGAAGAAACCAAATTGCGTAAGCCATAGGCGAAAAACAATCCGCTTAAAACGAGAGTAACGGTGGTAAACCAAAAGCCATAATTGAAATGGATTGACCTAAACCCAATATCTGCGAAACTTACACCTACAACAAAGCACACTATCAAAACAATGGCAGTTGCGCCCCAAAGCCCTCCCAATATTTGATAATATGTTCCGCATTTTAGCTTTGTGCTGAACCGTTCTGAAACAGAAGTTTTTGAGAGTTTGAGAACACGTTGTCCACCTATTACAGCCATTGCCACAGTAATGATTACGACAAGCGATAAAAGCAAGATATACACTAAAATTCCTCCGAAAATATAAAAAGCACGTTACTACATCTCGTGAAACAGCAGTCGCTTTGCTCCTGATTCACTCGCATAAATTCAAATCTGTCAGGTTAGATAATGCTCTTATTAGGTATGCTACAAGTTTTCAATAAACTCGTCTTGACGCATCCAAACAGTATCAATATCGTTGATAAAATAAGATGTCCAACTATATTCCGCTCCACAGGTCCAATCTTTATGGTTTTTTATAAGCATGTACAAGTATTCAATGTTTTCAGACGTTTTATTTGCAAGTAGCCGTTGGATTGCGGGCATCAAATCAGCGGGCTTATTATCACATTTCTCCAGTACCTTCAGAAGCCATTTATGATATGGAAAAAACAACCTGTTTTCAAGCAATATCAAGCGTCCGGCAAATAAGATCAGCTTTGATACCGATGTGTCGAGCAAATATTGATTATTTTTTGCAAATGCTTCCTTACAATACCATCTCCAAGCCTCGAATTGCGCTAAAAAACG
>JGI20163J15578_10000020_pt1 | contig 55556 bp, 49 predicted proteins | sample TergutCu122P1_FD_15578 | JGI IMG/M metagenome (IMG submission 15578)
TTTGATGGCGTAATTCCAATTTCCCTAAATTGCGAACAGCTGCATCATTGGCATAATAAAATCTTTCTTCTGCGGTTTTTAGCGGCAATAATTCAAGAATGTGCGACCAACTCAATTTTGTCGCCAGTGGCGGCAAAATCTTCTTATCTGGGAAGCGTTCTGCAAATAGGGTCATTCTGTATAGGTTGCGTTCAGTAAAGCTTTTTCCGTATTTTTTGACCAATTGTGTCGATAGCGTCGACACAATTCGTTTGCCGTATTCGGCGCGATCACCCTCCAGAATATTTGATTTTATGTACCGCCCCACTTCCTAAAACATCAATGTTACTTCCTGATTAGCAAACATTCCGGCACGAGCTTTGCGAGATTCGATGATTTTTGATATGTGCTGAAAGAGGGTGGATTCGTTTATTGGAGTTGTAAGTTTGACTTCAGGTTTATTCTTTTTCATTTTTTACATTGTCCTCGCATTAAATTCTATATTTCATAAGTTTGTTACCCGCATTATACAAAAAAGATGAGAGCACCTCAATTGTCTCCACAGTGTAGAGACAATTTTAGCGTTTGTAAAAATCTCACAATTCAGTTTAGCCCTGTTTAGGTTTTCTCAATTTTTTAATGTCATCTTCGATCTCTTTCAGGCTACTTTCTTTTTGCATTTCAACCTGAAGCTCACGATATTTTTCATATTCCAATTCTGATCTTTCCATCATCATATCATGGCTGATTTTTCCGGCATGATGAAGCAATTCTCTTCCGTTCATTTTGAGGATGACATCAAGGCGCTCAATCCAATCTTTCATATACATAGGGATATGCTGCTGCGCCATAGCTTCTGCAAAAGCCAGATACTGTTCAACTAAAAGTCCGAGGAGCTTAATTTCATCTTCGTTTAGATAATTTTTTGCGATGCTTACATCAGATTTTTTAACAGGTATGTCGATTGCCTTGTCGTATGAAAGCATACCTAAAAGCGGCAAACTGGCATCAACACGCCGATAAACCAGTTCTGCAGTTGTTTGCTGGCTAATTGCCCACAAAAGCTTATTTTGAACAATTTTGAAAAATTCGATGGTTTTTTTGTCCTTTGGATCATAGTCAATACTCGTTTTGTAAATATCCTTGATCTTTTGATAGAAAAAACGCTCAGAAAGGCGTATTTCGCGGATTCTATCCTGCAATTCATTGAAGTAAATCATTGATTCGCCGGATTTAAATCGTTCGCTGTTTAATGTCCAGCCTTTGATGATGTATTCTTTCAGGTGCTGGGTTGCCCAGATACGGAATTGTGTTCCTTGCTGCGATTTTACCCTATAGCCTACGGAAATAATCACGTCGAGGTTGTAAGCCTGAACTTCCTTTTCCTGGGTTTTCCCTAATATGGCGCCATGCTGGGTGGTGTGTCGGAATTTCCGACACACCACTTCGCTGTCAAGTTCCCCTTCTTTAAAGATATTTCGAATGTGTTCAGTAATGGTGGTTCTGGCTTTTCCAAATAATGCAGACATCTGTTCCTGTGTAAGCCAAACGGTTTCATCTTCCAAAACTACATCTATTTTGATGGAACCGTCTGTGGATTTGTAAAGGATTATTTCGCCGGGGGGTTTAGTTATTGCTGGCATTGGGGGACCTCCTTGGTATATCAAAAAACAATTATGGATAAATTGACAATCTTAAAATAAAAGAGAACAAGTCCAACCAGCATAATTAAGACCGCTTCACGTCTTTATATTTGTTTCCTGATACTTGATTTCAAGTAATTAAAGTAATATGTAATTGATTTACTAACATGCCTAATCTTTTATTTCTATTTTTTGTTTTCAATTCACATTCCCAAATAATAATTACATTCCACCCTAATTTTTTTAACAATTTTTTATTTTTTGAATCTCTCTCAATATTTGATGTTACTTTCATTGTCCAATAATCAGCATTGGATACAGGTAGTTTGGCAGCCTCACAGTTTTTGTGTCCATGCCAGAAACAACCATGAATAAATATAATTGTCTTGTATTTTGGTAATACAATATCTGGTTTTCCTGGCAAATAATTCACATTTTTTCTATACCTGAACCCCATTGAAAACAAATATTTTCTAACCAAAATTTCAGGTTTTGTATCTTTGCCTGACACTTTTGACATAATTTCAGAGCGTTTTGATTTGGAAAAAGTGTCCATAGTTATTTTAGATGAAATAGCTCTTTTTTCTCAATCCGCGGTTACCGAAAAATACAAGAGCGTCCCGCGCTTCCCTTAAACATGCTGCAAATAGCATATCTTTAAACTCTTCCAATTTATCTATTTGTTGCGTGTAGTAATTTTCCATTTTTTTATATGCTTCATAAATTGTGATGTCAGATGACAAAAATGCTATAATGCCTGAATTACAACAATTTTTTGTAATTTCCATCTTTTCTTTTTGTTTATAAACGTTTATTTCACTTTTATATCCTATAAACGCCAAACAACCTTTACTTATTAAGTCCTCGCCTAACTCTTTTCCAGCAGAACAAGCTGTAGTATAAAACAAAGAATTTTCAAAATGATGTGCATTAACATTTTTTTCAATATAACTATTATCACCACAACACAACGCTCTTTCATTGCCATGTGAATAAGCGATAAATATGAATGGATTAGGCTTATATTTTGGCATCATAATATCTAAGTATGCACTATTACAACAAGTGCTGGAAATTTCATGAGGATTTTTATTAACAAGCTCACTGCACTCCTCTAAAAAAGACAATAAGTGATTTTTACAATCTTCAAAATAGTCGCCAAGACTTTCGTCTTTGTCATCAAATGCTACAAATATATTAATCATTTATTTGCTTCTTCCCCCTGGTTAATAAATCAACGGCTAACATTAATATTTTGCGCTCCAGTGATTTGCCTAATTCTGTTTGTTGTCTAATTTCTGTTAATATTGATTTTAGAGTATGTGTTTCGCCTGCTGCTGTTGTCAAATACGGCTCGTTTTGTTCTTCCTCAGTGTGTTTATTGATCCACTGTTCTAGTACACAATCGACCCTCACGTCAAGTTCGTGCATTGCTTTTCTTACTAGCTCAATTTTATCACCAAGAGATATAGTTCTATCAACAATGGCTAACGCATCTTTATTTATATATTCAACCAACTCATTAACCGGGATAGTATTTATTAGTTTCGCTGTAATAATAATTACATATAACAATGATGTTTTTTCTCTAATTTTCAAGAACACTTCAGTCCCTGTCTGCCCAGCTCCTAGGTCATAATCCAACAAAACAATCATTTTGCTATTTAAATTATCCAAGATATATTTCAAGCCTTCTTGGGCGTTGGTCTTTAGAATAATGTTTGCATCATTAAAAGTTATTCTTAAATGCACAAGTAAGGGTTCGGTTTCTTTCATATTGTCATCAATTACAATAATATTCATCTTTAACCTCCATAAAAAGTTTATTTCTTAAAGGGTAATGTAATCTTAATAGTCGCTCCAGTTGGTAAAAGCTCATTATCAACCGCTTTTACAATTCCTTTTAACGCCTCTATTCTGGTTTTTACAATATACAACCCAAGCCCAGCGCCGCCATCCTCCGAGGTTGTTGTATAGTATAACTCAAATACCTTTTCTCTGTCTTCTTTCTTAATTCCAGTTCCATTATCCGAGAAAAACAAAATAAAACTGTCATTCTCTATATAACCAGAGCATTTGATAATCTTACCGCGCATTCCATTTAACGCTTTAATTGAATTGTCTATTAAGTTTTGAAAAATATCAGCAAAAAATTGTTTGTTTGCGTTGACGATAAAACTATCCCTAATTTCGATTCTTGGCGAGATATTTTCGTTTGCAAATCTAGGTTTGTATTCTGTGAATAATTTTTCAATCAATTCTTTTATGTTAAAATCCTCAAAAGGAATATTTGAGCCCGCGTAATTTAACATATAGTCAGTAACTTTCTTGAGTTTTGTCATTTCTTCAAATATCTCGACGGCATACAGCTTGAAATATTCCTCAAGATCGCTATTGGGGTAATGTAATTTGAAAAATTCGGCTTTGTCTTTTATTTTTCCTAAAGATGTTCTTACGGCATGAGACATATTTGCAGCGTAATTTTGCAGAGACATCAAGCTTAAATAAATATTTTCTTTGCGTAAAAATTCTTTTTCCGCTTTTTCTTGTTCTATAATTCCTTTCTTAACCGCAGTGTCGACCTGTATAGCTTGTTTTTTTAATGGCGTTAATTCTTGTTCTAATTGCGGATTATTAATCCCAATATCTTCGATGGTTTTAACAAAATTATGGATGTCATCACTTGCTTTCTTTAATTCATTTGTAACAATATTTTTTTTCTTTTCTCTTTCGTAAATACGTAAATCAGCAAAGACATCTATTTGACTGATAATAAATTCTTTTAATTCTCTATATTCTGCAGTATCTACAAAATCCTGCCTGTTGGTTGCATCAACAATTTTTTCATTGCCTTCTTTTGTTATATCAACTACACCAATAATATCTCTTGTGCTTAATCGATTAAAGATATCTCTCCAAAGGCGTTTATCTATTCCCAATATATCTCTTTTTTTATCCGGATGCGCTTCAAATTCTGCAAAAGGAGTGGTAATTAACCCATCTCTATATATTTTAATTCCATCAATGCGAATGTCGTAATCTTTAAATTTAGCCTTAAACCGCTTTTTTGCCGATTCATCAAAATAATATAGTTTCATTGCAATTAGACCAAATGATTTTACAGGAACATTGCGAGTTTTAATTATTCCTTCATTTTTATCAAAATATAACTCTTCTTGGATTTGTTTTTCATTATCAATGCTAATAGCTGCAAAATGAGATGCGTATTGCATACTATCAATTTGTACGATTACTTCTTCTTTATAACTAGAATATTCGTTGGAAGAAATATACACGTCAAAAGATGGATTTATCGGATAAAACGGCGAAACCAGTTTTGTCAGCTCTTTAAACAATCTATCAATATCTTCTTTTGTCCAAATTTCTCGAATACCAGAAATCTCAAGAGTTGTGCCATGTTCGTTCGATCCTGCATCTTCGTATTTGTATTTATTTTCGATGTCTGTAAAAAGAATAATTTTTCCCTGTGTGTCCTCAGCTTTTTCGCTATCTAAATGTTTTAAAGAGGTTTCATATTTTTTCCAATCTATTTCTACATTCAGCTTTTTTACAGCTACATTCTTTTTTGTTATAATATTTACTTTATCGCCAAGTTTATCAACAGCAAAGCGACCTATTCCTTTTTCTCCAACACACCTGCGCCTGAAAGGCTCAGGTGAATGTGGCTCATCGCGTTTATTTGATGTTCCTATTACCATCCATTTATCACGAATGTCTTCAAATCCCATTCCATAACCGTTGTCTCTTATTGTAATTTTGCTAAAGAGGTTTAATGAAGATACATTTTCAAAAACAACATCAACTCTTGTCGCATTGGCATCATAGCAGTTTTTAACGAGTTCGAATAAAGCAGTTATACGATCTGTTATTAAATCTCGTCCAATTAACCTGAAGGTACTAACATCGAACCGCCATTTTAATATATTTGACTCAGCATTTTTCATTAATTAATAGACCTTATATGTTTTTTTACGCTTTTTGCTATAGCGCGTCCCAGACCTACAGGAACAGCATTTCCTATATGACGAGCGAGAGTCTGCATATTAAATGGCGCATCAGGATCTATCAAGTTATAATTTTGAGGGAAAGACTGCAAGATCGCTGCTTCTCTTAGTGAAATTGCCCTATCTTGCTCAGGATGTCCAAAGCGCCCATTATTCAATCCTATACAATAAGTCGTCATGGTAGGAGCGACTTCATTCCACGACATTCTGCCATATACGCTTTTGTACATTTGCCCGCCTTTCCTTTTATGACATTCAAGAAGTAAGCTTTCATCCCAATCCTGCCAACCTCCGCCTTCAGGCGTAGCTTTGATTCTCTTTTTGTTAATATCTGTAAGTTTTCGAGCATAATGCAAAGTGTCTTTTTCACAGTTTTTACCATCTTCTATTTCAGGGAGATGCCCTATCGCTTGTCTAACTGTAAGATAGTTGCCTTTATGTGTTGGCATAATTAAATCAAAATTAGAGTGCTTTGATGCTAATAGAATAAGGCGCTTCCGACGTTGTGGGACGCCGTAATCTTGGGCGTTATAAATATTATATGAAACATTGTAGCAGTTTTTTTCTAAAAGTTTTAAAAAATCATTGAATACTTTTCCGCCATTAAAAGTACACAGGTGGGGTACATTCTCCATTGAAACAATCTCAGGCTGTGTCGTTTCGATTAGCTCAGAGAATGAGTATAAAAGTTTCCATTTAGTGTCTTTTGCTTGTTCTCTTTTATGGTTAAAAACTGAAAATGGTTGACATGGGGCGCAGCCAACAAGAATTTTTCTTTTGCCTTTTGGAAACAAACTATTTAATTCTTTGGCGGTCAGCTCTGTAATATTTTTATGATAGAACTCTGTCTTATTATTTGTTTTGTAAGCGTAACTGCAAGTATTATCAAAATCTACACCTGCTGATACAGTAAACCCTTCTGTTATAAAGCCATACGTTAACCCACCAATCCCGCAGAATAAGTCTACTATAGCAAAATCATTTATTTTAGCCATAAAAAACCCATTTTAATGGCAGCATAACTATCATTTCACTCCACCTTTTAGTAATTTATCTATAATATCGGTTATTTTCAAGCTGACCATGATAATCGGCAATAGGAAGTCCGAAATATATTGAAGATCGTTTTGTTCACAAGCCCAATTGCTGGGATCATTCTTTATACCACTTTCTTGGTTGGTGGTTAAATACCATCTATCCCAAGTAGAGCCGACAGACAAAGTCATCATTTTACACCACTCCTACTTGGTCGATTTCTTGCATTATCTCGAAAGTTGATTTGAGTACATGGATGATTTTCTGGTAGTGTAAAATATCTTCGAAGTTTAGGGTTCGGCTTTTGCGGTCTTTAAGCCATTTTTGAGCAGGCTGATAACCGCCAATGTAGAATTCCCATGCCAGCAATGGTACATTGTCAAAAAATTGTGTTTCGTTGATGAATACTTTGTTATCTGCAAACTGTATTTTTGTTATTTCGTTAGTTCCATCGACTGGATAACTCGCTAAATCTTTTATGATTTTTACATCTTCCAATAAATGTAATTTGCGTAATTGTCCGCCTAATTCTTCCAGTTTTTTGAATAACTTATCATTTTTGGGATATGGCACACGGGGGAAATCTATTTTTAAAAACTCTTTATATTTCTCGCGATATTTTGGGGAATGTAGTACAGTGTAGATATAGTCGAATAATTCCAATGGTTCGATTGCTCTGCCTAATTGCTTTTCTATTTCTGCAACAATTTCCGGATTTAGATTGGGAAAACGTTCCGTATCTTTGTCGTTTCCTTGCAGTTCGTCTTTTTCTGGATATAGGTAAAGGGGGAAAGTGCTGGTAATTTCACTTGTTCTATTTGATACATAACAGCTTTCTATAATTTTATTTGAAATCAAAATATGCTGATAAGTTTCTCCTGTCTTAAACTGCTTGCATAAATTAATTGCTAAATTATTTTCTTTAGCAAAATGTTGCATAACCTTTTCCCTGCTTCGTTCAACAAGTTTTGTATCATAGTACAAATATTTATCTTCAAAAGGGCGATATGAAATTTGACAAATATGATTTTCGTCAGCTTTGATATTATAAAAACTTTCTACACTTTTTATTAATTCCTCTTTTGTGTCTTTAATCAATATAGAATCTTTTGCTGTAACAATACCAACGCTGTTTACTGGAAAAAGTTCGTTAATAGTAAGCCCTTTTTCGTATTCTTTTTGATCCTCAAAGTTTTTCGGTACAAAAAAATAATTATCATCAGAAAATTCAAGTTGCTGCCATTTGGTATTTTTTAATGAGTTATTTTGTAAATATTCATATTTTGTTTCACGCTTACCGTATAAATCACTATGATATACTTTAGCAAGTTCGTTCTTTTTCTTTTGCCCTGTTTTAACAAAAATATTTATACTTACACCCTGCATAATATCAAACACATTTTGGTCAGGACTGCCATCGGGACTAACTTCTTTCTTCTTGGCATTACCATGTAAATCTATAGTATAAATAATGTCGAAAGTTTTAAGCAAATTCCAACGCATACCTCTAAAAGTAGGATTATCCAAAAAACCATGAGGATTGATAAATGCCAAAATACCGCTGCCATTTTTTTCTATAAAATATTGCCCGTAGCGAATAAACTTTACATAATCATCGTTAATCCATTTTGGATTTCTTTCTTGAAGTTTTTGTTTACCGCCCGGTTCTTTTTTATAGTCTTCCATGAGGTTCATAATCCATTCGCCTTTGTTGGCACTTTCGCCGCTATAAGGCGGATTCCCTATAACACACATTATGGGTGTATCGCGTTTTATATAGTTTGCTGCATTTGCTTCGGCACTTAGCCAGTTTGCAAAAAGAGTACCAGTGTCGGGGTGATATTCTTCAAGACTATTAGTTAGGTATACTTGGAAGCGTTTATCCTTTGTTGATTTGTATCCTGTTTCTTTGAGCAAAAGATCAAGCTGCAAGTGCGCCATTGCATAACTTGCCATGAGTAACTCAAAACCATTAAGGCGCGGCAACAAATGGGCTTCTACATAATTACTCCAGGCGCCCTGCATTCCACTCAACTCTTTATGTATGTGTTTTACTACCTCAGCAAGAAAAGTTCCTGTACCGGCTGCGGGGTCAAGAATTTGCACACGGTGAACTTCTTTTTCAACTTTTTTGCCTTGTTCATCAATTTTGATTTTTGTTTTGCTTGTGTCTGCCAAACCTTGTGAAAGTCCAAAATCATTTTTCAGAATTTCGTCAACGGCATTTACTATAAAACTTACAACAGGAGCAGGCGTATACCAAACGCCGCGGGCTTTGCGCAGGGCTGCATCATACTCACTTAAAAATGTTTCGTAAAAATGGATTATAGGGTCTTCGGTTTTTGTGTCCTTGCCAAAGTTTTTTAAGATTTCTTCTACATTGGAATGCAGGAAAATATCTGCCAAACCATCTACAACCCATTTAATGCGATCGTCGATATCGGGCCCTGCAATATAGCCAAAGAGTTTTCGCAAAAACGGATTTGTCTTGGGGATAAGTTCTGCGGCTTCCTGTCTTGAAAATGTATCAAGGCTTGTGTCGTTTAACCTTGCTGCAAACATTCCATAAGCAATTGTTTGAGCGTAAACATCAGCAAAACCTTTTGGCGTTATGTCATGGATTAAGATTTGTTTAAATCCGTTCAGCTGATCTTTAAGTGAACTGTCTTCTTGATTTTCTGTATCGCTTGTAAGAGATTTTTCGATAATGTCAGAGAGCAGGCGGGCTTTTCCTGCCATCATTTCTGCCAAGCGTTTGGGGCTTTTTATGCTTTGCCCTATTTGTGTTCCAAACTCTTTTATTAGTCTTTCAAAAGCATCAAAGTTTTCGGGAATGGGTTTAATTTTATTTCCTTCGATTTTGCCGATTGCGATTTTTGAAGCAAACTCGCCGTTTTTGTAGAGGTGAAAATCGAGGTAGTCGGTAAAAATGAGGTTGTCCAAAGATTGCCGATAACGGTCAAACTGCTCTTTGTTTCCGGTTTTCTTTTTGCCTTCAAGGTCGCTGTCGCCAATATCTTTTGCTTCGATAAAACCAATGGGGATATCTTTTTGGGTCAGGATAAAATCGGGCGCACCGCATTGTTGACGCTTAGGTTCATTGGTGGCACGAATGCCGGGGAGTAAGCTTTCCAATAGTAACTGCAAGTCGCCGCGGTATGTGTGTTCGGTCGCATTTCCTATTAAGTAGCGGTGGTTTATGCTGGCTATATATACTGATGATGTCATTTCTTTCCCCTCATTATATATAATAACAATGGAATATCTATCAAGCAAGCCCTTAATGCAGCCTGATTTTTCTTGATGAGTTTATGACTTTATTGGGAAGCTAGATAAAAGCTCTGTAGGTTTGATTTCCATTTTTGAAAAAGCAAATAACTTTTTACCTAAATCTTTGACAGAAGCGCCTATGTGATATACCTTATCGTCAATAACCAAAAAACGGTCATGGAAACTATTGGTTGTATTGATAATTATCGGGGCATATTGAGAATTGTGCTTTTCCAAATCTAACTGTAATTGTCTGGGAATTTGTCTTGTATAAATCTGAGCGCTGACCTTTGATTGCCGTTTTGTTAGTAATAGCAAGACGCTTTCATCTATATAATTATCAATCAGGATAATTGTTTTCTTTGCTGATTTTATCAGGTTAGAAGCAAAAATATAAGCGTCAAAAATCTCACCTTCGAAAAATATACCTTGTATTGGGGGCAATGACGTTTTTACGAAAAAATCAATTTTTTCCTCGGTTTTTGCTACACGGTTTTCTAAACGCTCAAATCTTCTATTAACTGCATAGCCTTTCAATATATAATTTTTCAAAACACTATTAGCCCAAATCCGGAACTGTATACCTCGATTTGATTTTACTCGATAACCTACCGACAAAATCATATCAAGATTATAGTAATCTACCTGATAAGTTTTGCCGTCAGCGGCAGTTGTCGCAAATTTTGCGACAACTGAAAAATCTGCCAATTCTTCTTGAAGCGCATTGTTAATGTGTTTGCCTATAGTTTTTATATCTCTATCAAATAAAACGGCTATTTGTTGCCTGTTTAGCCAAACGTTTTCTTTTTCCAATCTAACCTCAACAGCAACTGTGTTGTTGGGTTGATATATTACTATTTCGCCTTTATCCATTAAAATTCTTAATACCTGGTCTTGCTGATTTTCTCAAGGGAGTCATTGATTTGCACAAAACTTTAAAACTCAATTACCTTCTATTTTACGCTGCCTTCTGTTTATAAACCGGACTTGCCCTGCGGTCGCTATGCGCGTGCTTTGCACATTAGAGCTTTTATCGCAGCTTCTTTTTCGTTCCAGGGCATTGGCTTGTTTCCATAAATAATAGAACTTTCGTGACCTTTGCCGAGCAGCAGCACAGTATCGCCGGGCTGCGCAATCTCCATAGCTTTGTTTATTGCCATTTGCCTGTCGCAAATTTTAAAAACCGCAGAAGCATCAAAATCTTTTCTTATTCCCGATTCTATTTGATCCAAGATAACGATTGGATCTTCGCCTCTTGGGTCTTCGTCTGTAAGGATTATAACATCGCTGTACTCCGAAGCGATTGCGCCCTGCACAGCTCTTTTTTCTGTATCTCTTTCTCCTGCAGAGCCAAAAACCGCAATAAGCCTGTTTTTAACATTTTTTTTGATCATTGGAAAAATCTTGGTAAAAGAGCCCGGAGTATGGGCATAATCTACAATAACAGTAAAATTCTGTCCAACATCAACAATATCCATTCTGCCGGTTGTCGATTTAATACTTTTCGAAAGAGAAATAACGTCAAAAATATTGATCCCTGTTATTTTTGAAACTGTAATAGCAGCAGCAAAAAAGTTTTCAATATTAAAAGCGCCGGGGACGCAAAGTTCTGCCTTTAATTCTTTGCTATTGCAGTGTACAGTAAATTGAGAGCCCGATTCTGTTGTGGAAATCGCAGAGGCATAAATATCTGCACTTGGGTCTTTAATCGAATAAGATAACGAAGGAACCCCGGAAGCAGCAGCAAGAAAAGCAGATTTTGTTGGTTCGTCGTAATTTACTACGCAGAAATCTTCGGCTTTTCTGAATAGATTAGCTTTGTCGTTTATGTAATTTTCCATGGTGCCGTGAAACTCAAGATGCTCATGGCTAATGTTCGTAAGAACTGCTGCGTTATACCTCACAGCTGCAAGCCGCGCTGTTTTTGCGGAAAGCCCATGCGAAGTTGATTCAATAACCGCATATTCAAGATTATTGGAAACCATTTCCCAAAGAATTTTCGTAATTTCCGGAGCTTCCGGAGTCGACTGCCTAAATGGATTTTTTCTGACTGTACCCGAAGAATCATATTCAACTGTTGAGATAAAGCCGGTTTTTTTGCCAACCATATTTAAAAGCTGGTAAATAAAAGATACCGTTGTGCTTTTCCCGTCTGTTCCTGTTACTCCGATTGTTTTTAGCTTTGCGGCAGGAAAATCATAAAATGCTGCGGAGAAAAAAGCCATTTCTTTTCTCGTATCATCAACAACTATGTATGAGATATTGTCATCAATATTTGATGGAAGCACAGAAACAAAGAGAGCAGAGGCTCCGTTTTTTATTGCCAGATCAAGGTAAGCGTGGCCATCAGTATGAATTCCCTTTAGGGCAAAGAAAACAGAATTATTCCTTACCATTCGCGAGTCGTAAGCAATATCTTCAATTATTACATTATTTTCATAAGGTTTTTTGCCTGCAATTGAAATGATATTGCAGTTATCCAGTAAAGCTGATAATCTTTTTTGCATAAGAGATAATATCAGTATATTGTTGAATTATCAAGAGAAAAGAGGAGCTAATGTACACAATCAGGACAGAGGATAGTTTTGCCGCTGCCCATTATATAAGGGATTTTCACGGGAAATGCGAGAATCTGCATGGCCACAATTACAAGGTGCGAATTTATTGCTCCGGCGAAAAGCTCGGAAAGGGCTATATGCTTATTGATTTTGGCATCTTAAAGAAGATGTTGAAAAATGTGCTTGAAGAGCTCGACCATAAAAATCTTAATGAGCTGCCCTATTTTGCGCAAAAAGAACCGAGCGCAGAAGTAATTGCGGAGTTTATTTTCAATAAGATGAGTGAGCGGCTGAGGGAGCATTCTGATACTGCTTCGCTTTCCAGGGTGGATGTTTTTGAAACTGATAAAAATCTTGCGATTTTTACAAAAGAATAGTTTTGCATAAGATTGGTTTTTACGAAAGCTTGGCAAACACATTTTTTACAAAAGGAGAATAATAAAATGAAAATTGTAGCGTTGTCTGATATTCACAATAATTGCTCTGCAATTAAGGACTTGGAGAATGAATTATCAAGTGCAGATATGGTTCTTATAGCAGGCGATATAACGCATTTTAGCTCAGGCAAGGATGCGGAAAAAATAATTGAAGAGATTGAAAAGTACAATAAAAATATTTTTGCAGTTGCAGGAAATTGCGACACAAAAGATGTAGGGGAGTATCTTGAAGAAAAAAATATTTCTGTTCATAAAGAGACAAAAAATCTGTTGGAAATGAATTTGAGTATCGCAGGACTTAGCGGCTCCCTTAGAACTCCGGTCCCTACGTTAAATAATTATACAGAAGAGGAGTGCAGGAAATATCTTGAGACTATGAAGCCTGATATTTTTGTCAGCCATCAGCCTCCGTTTGATACGGTTGCAGATATAGTTCCGGGCGGAAAGCATGTTGGCAGTATTTCAATCAGGGAATTTATTGATGAGAAACAGCCTGCTTTGTGTGTTTTTGGCCATATACATGAATCAAGGGGAAAGGAATATTATGGAAAAACTCTTGTTGTCAATCCCGGTCCTTTTAAAGACGGGTTCTATGCAGTTATAACGCGTAACGGCGCCGGAGAATTTTCCGCAGAGCTGTGCAAGAAGTAGCTGCGCCCGCTATTCGTGTGCCGCATTTTTTAATAAACAGGAGCTAACGTGAAAAAAAATAGAAGTTTGCTTTTTGTCTCAATACTGATTTTATCTGTATTGCTTTCGTGCATACTGCTTTCATGCAGCAATAGAGATCGGTTTCTCGAAGAATTCGAAAGAGCAATGAACGAAAGCCAGACTCAGGAGCAGCTTCTGGCTGCTCTTCTGGAGCTTGACAAAAGATACCCTAAAAAACTTAGAACAAAAATACATATTGCCGCAATTTATTTTGCTATGGATAAACCCGACCTCGCTGAATTATTTTTAGCGCGGGGAGTCGAGGCAGCCAGGACTAGCAGGGAAAGGGACGAGAAATATTTTTTCTATGCTAACTACGCAGATTTTCTCTTTAATATAGGAGACTTAAGCAGAAGCCTGGAAATGGGATTGCTTGCTCTTGAAAATGATGATTCTGATCCTGCGGGTATATCTCTTCTGATTGCCCAAATTCTTATGAATGAAAGACGAAACACCGAAGCGTTATTTTATTTTAAAAGAGCATGGGAAACAAATATTGATATTTTTACGGAAGAAGATCTTATTGCATTTTTTTACCTTCTAAGCCTTTCGCAGGATGCAGAGGAAAATGTTTTTTATATGATCTCGGTGCTTGATGAACTGAGGCTCAGAAATCCCAATATACGCGGGTATGGTTTTAAACAGGCAGAAATTCTCAGGCAAGCAGGCGCTCATGTTGCTTCGCTCATAGCTATTTTTTCCGAAATAGAATTTTTAAGAACATACACGCATTCAAATAATATGGAAGTGCTTAGGGGTCTTGATATATTGTCTGAAGAAAACAGAGAGTCTCTTTTGTCTGTTAAAATAATAGAAGGGTACAAAAGTTTTATACGCGAAGAGTGGAGTATTGCAGAAGCTATCTTTGCAGAGATAACGCCGGAAGTCCCCATCGTTTTTTATAATTATTTGCGCCTTGCTTCGATGCTGCAGTTAGGGCTTGGAACCGAAGAGTTGTTTACAAAATTTCTCCTGCTCGGCAGATATTATTCAGAGTTGCAGGGATATTATTATAATTTTTGGAATGGCATTAAAAGAAGTCCTGTAGAATTTGATACAGGCTTTATAGAATCTGTACTTAGAAACTGCATACTGATATCTCCGTATTCAGATTATGCAAGATTATCAAGAATTGAATTAGGCAGACTTTTTAATGTACCTCAAGGCGAAAGAATAGTTTTGATAGATGAAGTTTTTTATTATGTAAATAGTGTAATAAATGGAGCATCTCCGGATATTCTCGAACCTGTGGCTCTAATGCTTGAAATGGATAACAATATTTTTATTGATGATGCAATGATGCTGCTTAGGGAAGCTGTAATAGAGAGAAGAATTGGCGCATGGTTTGAAAACAGGGCGCAACGAGGAAACGAAATATTTAGAGCAAGAATTTCCGCTCTTATGCCGTGATGCGATAGACAAACCATTTACCCCGAAACGGGGTAAATGGTTTATTTGAAAAGTTCTTTTATTTCTTTTGCATAAAGCTCATTTACCACAGCTCTTTTTACCTTCATGGAAGGAGTGAGTTCCCTGCCAACTTCAAATGCTTTTGGTAAAAGTTTAAACCTAAAAATTACTTCAAACTGTTTAAAACCATTTTTTGTACTAATTCTCTGCTTTATCTCTTTTTCTATAATTCCATTAATTTCAGGAGATAACAGAAGTTCGTCTCTGTCCATAGCATAAGGTATTCCCATATCTGCGGCTTTTTGCTGAATAAGGTCAAAGTTTGGTATAATAAGAGCTGCCAAAAATTTCTGGTCCTGCCCCAGCAATACCATTTGATCGATATACTCAGACTCAAGACATTTATCCTCAATCGGCACAGGTTCTATGTTTTCTCCGCCAATAAGAACTATTGTTTCTTTTTCCCGTCCTACAATTTTAATTTCACGGTTAACTGTTGCAATAACAATATCTCCTGTGTTAAGCCAGCCGTCCTTTAGAACTTTGTCCGTCTCTTCCTGATTTTTATAATAACCTTTCATTATCTGATCGCCCTTAACATAAAGCACGCCTTGTTTTCCAGGAGGAACTGGTTTTAAATCTTTATCAAGCACTTTAAACTCAGTATCATCGAAGATGGGGCCAACTGTTCCGTGAACAGGCCGCTTGTGTTTGCAAACCGCAAGTATCGGCGCAGCTTCTGTAAGCCCGTATCCTTCATTGAGACCAACGCCAATCGCATTAAAAAAGTTCCTTGAAGAAGGCGGAAGAGCGCCGCCGCCGGAGACAGCTAAAACAAAACTGTTTCCAAAAAGTTTTTTTATTTTTGAATATACAAGAACAGAGCCAAGCATTTTCCATGGCCAAAGCAGCATGAGAGGAATTATGGATAAGCAAATATCCATAACGCGGCAGCGTTTACGAAACTGCGGAACAGTTCCTATTAGCATTGCGGTCATATTATTGTAAAGTTCGCCGATCTTGACGAAAAATTTAAAAAGTATTTTTGATGCTTTTTTCCCGGTATTAACTTTTCTGAAAACAGCTGCTCTTACTCCCTCGAATAATCTTGGAACAGCTAACATCCAGTGCGGATTTATGGCAGCCATATCTGCTAAAAGCACAGCGCCTATTGGCTTGGAATATGCTATTCCTCCGCCTACTTCAAGAAAGATATATTCGCAGGTTCTTTCGAATGAATGCCAAATGGGCAGAATACTCATTATTCTCTGATAAGGTTTAAGCAGAAGGTAGTCGTCTTTAACTCTGTCGATCTGAAACAGAAAATTTCTATGCGTAAGAACAACGCCTTTGGGGGTTCCTGTAGTTCCTGATGTGTAGATTATAGTGGCAACATCGTCTTTATTTCCTTTATCCAGTTCCCTGTTAAATATTTCGCTGTCTTGCTCCAGGTTTTTTCGCCCCAAATCCATAATATCGTCGAAAGCAATAATTTCTATATTCCCCTTTTTTTCGTTAATAAGAGAGACATCGTTATTTTCAAAAAGAATAAGCTTTTCGAGTAACGGAAGCGATTGTTTGTTATCAAGTATTCTTACAGCCAAAGAACTGTTTTCTGCTATTACTATCCTGCAGTCCGCGTGATTGAGTATAAATGTTATTTCTGCTGCTGTTGAATCAGAGCCGCGCGGAACATCCGCAGCGCCAAGACCCATAATAGCAAGGTCAGATATAATCCATTCTTTTCTGTTGTCAGAAATAATTCCGATATGCTCCCCTCTTTTAAGCCCTATTTCAAGAAATCCTGCGCCTGCAGTTTCTATTTTTCTGTAAAAATCTTTGCGAAGTATACTTTCGAATTTTCCTTCTTTGTCTTTTACATAAAGCGCCGGAGCATCCGGGTATTTAATGCAAGTTTCTTTTATTTTTTTAGTTACTGTCATTCACTTTCCTTCCTTTACTTGCTTTGGGTACAAAGCCCCGACCGTAGTCGCAGCCGCAGGGCTTTGCCCTGCGGTCGCTTTGCGTACCATTTATTTAAAAAGACTTTTTATCTCTTTTGCATAAAGTTGATTTACTACAGCTCTTCTTACCTTCATCGAAGCTGTAAGCTCTTTGCCAACTTCAAAAGGATTTGCCAAAAGCTTAAACCTAAAAATAGTTTCAAAATGTTTAAAACCATTTTTTGTATTAATTTTTTTCTTTATCTCTTTCTCTATTATTTCATTAACTTCGGGAGATAACAGAAGCTCTTCTCTGTCCATAACGTATGGTATCTCCATTTCCGAAGCTTTTTGTTCAAGAAGCTCAAAATTTGGGATGATAAGAGCTGCCAGAAATTTTTGATCCTGCCCCAGCAAAACAATTTGATCAATATACTCAGATTCAAGGCACTTATCTTCAATAGGTACAGGCTCTATGTTTTCTCCGCCAATAAGAACTATTGTTTCTTTTGCTCTTCCTACTATTTTAACTTCGCGGTTAATTGTTGCAACAACAATATCACCTGTGTTAAGCCAGCCGTCTTGTAAAACTTTGTCTGTCTCTTCCTGATTTTTATAATAACCTTTCATTACCTGATCGCTCTTAACATAAAGTACGCCTTGTTTTCCTGGAGGAACAGGTTTTAAATCTTTATCAAGAACTTTAAACTCAGTATCTTTAAAAATAGGACCAACTGTTCCGTGAACAGGCCGCTTGTGTTTACAAACACTAAGTATTGGCGCAGCTTCTGTAAGACCGTATCCTTCATTGAGGCGAACTCCAATCGCATTAAAAAAGTTCCTCGAAACAGCCGGGAGTGCGCCGCCGCCGGAGATTGCCAAAACAAAACGATTCCCAAAGCGTTTTTTTACTTTTGAATATACAAGAACAGAGCCAAGCATTTTCCAGGGCCAGAGCAATATAACAGGAATTATGGATGTGAGGATATCTATAACGGGGCAGCGTTTACGAAACTGCGGCACAGTTCCTATCAGCCTTGCAACCATACGATTGTAAAGTTCGCCGATCTTAATGAAAAAATTAAAAAGTATTTTTGATACTTTTTTCCCGGTATTGATTTTTCTGTAAACTGCGCTTCTTACCCCCTCGAATAATCTTGGAACAGCTATCATCCAGTGCGGGTTTATGGCAGCCATATCAGCTATAAGCACAGAGCCTATTGGCTTGGAGTATGCTATTCCGCCGCCTGCTTCGAGAAAGATATATTCGCATGTTCTTTCGAATGAGTGCCAAATGGGCAAAATGCTTATTAGTATTTGATCCGGATAGACAAGAAGGTAATCGCCTCTGATTCTGTCAATCTGAAACAGAAAATTTCTATGCGTAAGAACAACGCCTTTGGGAGTTCCGGTAGTTCCTGATGTGTAGATCAAAGTGGCAATATCGTCCGTATTACCTTTTTCCAGCTCTCTGTTAAATATTTCGCTGTCTTGTTCCAGTTTTTTTCGCCCCAATTCCATAATTTCGTCGAAAGTTATAATTTCTATGTTTTCTCTTTTTTCGTTAACAAGAGAAACATCATTATTTTCAAAAAGTATAAGTTTTTCAAGCAGCGGAAGATCTTTTTTATTATCAAGTATTTTTACAGCCAAAGCGCTGTTTTCTGCTATTACTATTCTACAGTCTGCATGGTTAAGTATAAATGTTATTTCTGCTGCTGTTGAATCTGAGCCGCGCGGAACATCTGCAGCGCCAAGCCCAAGAATTGCGAGGTCAGATATAATCCATTCTTTTCTGTTGTCAGCAATAATTCCGACATGTTCTCCTCTTTTTACTCCTGTTTCAAGAAATCCTGCGCCTGCAGTTTCTATTTTCCTGTAAAAATCTTTTTGAGTAATCTTTTCAAATTTCCCCTCTCTATCTTTTACATAAAGTGCACCGGCATTCGGGTATTTAAGAGTGGTTTCTTTAATTTTTTTAGTTACGGTCATTCGTTTTTCTCTTCCTTCAATTATAACATAAAATATAACATAAAAAGCTATGTATCAGTATTTTAAAATTCAATGCTTTATTATATAAAATTAACCACCTTATATACAAAATTTATTATTGTCTATATTGTTCGCAAAATATTTATTTTTTTAGGGCTTTTGGAGAGAAAATAGATAAGTAATCTTTTTTTCTGTAATAATTATTTTGATAATTCCCTAAAAATTGTAACAACATCAGCAGAATTCCAATCTCTTAATCCTGTAAAAACTCCTGCGATTTTTCCTCTTGTATCTATGATATATGTTGTAGGAACAGAGCGTATTCTGTATCTGGCTGCTGCTTCTCCGTTTTCATCAAGAATAACAGGAAATGTGTATCCATTTTCCTGAATAAAATTTCTTACAACAGAGCTGTTTTCCTGGATATTAACTGCAAGAATTACAAAATTTCTGCCCTGCATTTCTCTGTGAAGAGCTTCAATAGAAGGCATTCCTCGCCTGCATGCAGGGCACCATGTAACCCAAAAATAGAGCATTATTACTCTGCCTTGAAAGCTGTTGAGCCTGACCCGGTTGCCATTTAAATCAGGCAAGGTAAAGTCAAAGTAGTTGATATTTTCTGTATTTATCTCAAAATTAAGTTTTCTCAGGCTTTCTCTAAAAGAATCACCCGAAGCCTGTACTGTAAAAATAAACAGCAAAGGAAAGATTATAATAGATAGTTTTTTCAACATAGTTTCTCCTAATTTGACTTCCCTATTGGCTTTCGCTTGACTTTGGGCTTGCCGTTGTTACGCTTCGCCTAGTGTACCGAACTGGATTTGTACGGCCACAGGCGAAAGACGCGCAAGCGATTTCGAAGCGGAGCATGAGCGTCTTTAAGCCGAGAGGCCATAGAACAGCCGCCAGCCCATGTTTTCAGTATCATGAAATCATCTGCTTAATGGTAGTATAATACATTTTGTATAGAAAAAACAGAGTAGAGCAGGATAAAAAAATTATATAAAGCGTGCGATATTGCATTTATATGAATACTCCGAAACCTAAAGAAAATAAAGCACAACAACACGCCATTAATAAATGAGACAATAACCCCCGGAGCCCCTTGAGATATGTGGCAAATTGCAAATAGAGCAGATGTTGATATTGCTATTACAGCTCTATTTTGCCTCACCGTTTTCGCGGAGATGACAGGCGCTGCTGTGTTGTACGCGGCGCAGGCGAAGTCCTGGCTTTGCCGGGTTGCAGTGTTCGTGCTGCAGCCTCTTTTCTCCGCGGTTTTTTCAAAAAAATTAATCAGGTATGCTCTAAAAAAAAGCTCTTCCCTGTAGCCTGTTATAAACGATACCAAAAGATAAAGAGGTATAAATTTTTTTATGGTTTCTATTTTTTGGACTTCCTGTATGACCCCTGTTAATTTTAAAAGAAATACTATCGAGTTGGAAATAATCAGCAATAAAAATGTGCAGGCTATAGCGAAGAAAATTATTTTAAAAATTCGGCCTGAGCAAAAAATATCTTTGAAATCCCATTTTTTTCTGTAGAACAGATAGAGAAAGATCAGAATTTGGGGAATTGAGAGTATAATATAATTTATCATCAGAACATCTGATGCAAAAAAAGATGTAAAAGCAGCATTACTTGCAAACACAGCTGGGAAAAAAAACACAAAATAAAGCAAAAATGGTTCAAAATATGGCAGATAGTCTTTAATTTTCATAATTTTTTTCTCGATACATCATCTATACAGCAATGTAAATGTTATATAATATAAAAGGGATAAAGATATAATATGTCAATACTTCTTATTCTTATAATAGCAATTCTGATAGCAGTTATTGTGCTTATTAAATTGTTTGCAAGCGACAAATTCCCCTGGATACAATTTTATGCGCGCGGTCGTGAAAGCGGATTTAACTTAAGTGAAATAAACCTTCTTAGGAAGGTCGCGATAGAAAGCGGCATACAAGATCCCCTTGCTCTTTTCTGGTCTGTAAAACAACTTGACAAGGCTTTGCGAAGTATGATCATAAAATTTCAAAGCGGCACAGGGCATAACATAAACCAGGCAGTTATATCAAAAATATTTGACTTTAGAAAAAAGATTGAATTTGAGCAGCCCAAATATAAAATTGGAATAACAACAAGCAGGAAAATGGCTGTACGGCAGGTACTAAAAATAACATTTCCCGGCATAGGAACCTATACTTCAAATGTTGTTGAAAATCTCAGAAAATATTTTGCAATATCATATCCTGTAGGTCCAAAGCTTCCTTTGGGCACATCATGGGCAGGCCAGATAATAAATATATATTTTTGGCGTACCGATGATGCAGGTTATGTTTTTGAAACAAAAATATTAAATGATTTTATTGACAGAAAAGTTCCTATACTTCATGTTTTACACTCTGATAATCTTGTAAGGAGCCAGAAAAGGGGTTCTGTAAGAGCAGAAGTAAATAAAAGTGCTTTTCTTTACGCAAATAATGCCAATCATGCTAATGAAGCAGCTGAAAAAACATCTGGTATCAAATGTATGCTCCTGGACATATCTGAAGATGGCGCTGCTATACTGATAGGCGGAAAAGCCAAAGCAGGAATTTCTGTAAAAGTGCAGACAAAACTTTCCGGAGAAGAAGTTGTAATGAGCGGCATTGTCCGCGGAGTTAATTTTAATCCAAATAAGAATCAGTCGGTGTTGCGCCTAAAAGCTTTTCCTTTAAGTTTCACCATGAAAAACAAAATTTTGGGCTATGTGTACGGACTTTTCCCTGACAAATAATAGACCTTGAATGGATTAAAGTTGCGGAGTCCGTTTGAACCCAGAGCCGCCGGACAGGCAGCGCAGCGTTAGCCGCTTGCTATGTCCTGTTTGCCCTTACGCATTACGTCATTTATATTTAAGACACTAAAAAATAAATAATCAAAATCAAGAGACCTATAGCCATAATTGGAAAACCTATCGCAGATTTAAACTCAGGAAGATTCCACCTGCCTTCTGCTTTGCTCTTTTTATAATCTTGCCAGTATTTAGGAGTGCCAAGTAAAAATGAAAAGAAAGCAAGAATGAGCCAAAATATTTCATATTCAAAAAGGTCAACTATAAAAACAGATATTAGAATAAATATTGCGAGTAAAATTAAAAATATGATGCTTAGTTTATATAGAAAATTTATTATTTTGTTTCCAGAAGTTTTTTTTGCTTTATTCTTCATCACTGATAACCTTTGTAAAAATTGGTTATTAGCACTTAAAAATTCAGTAATTATTAAGGCTTTTACACTGTAAACATACACCTGTAAATACAATATCGTGTTTTTCAATCTGAAACCCGTATTTATCTTGAACCGCTTCTTTTATTTCTGCAGTATCTTTTATTTCAACATCAAAAATACTATTGCATTTTTTGCATTTGAAATGGCTATGATATCTGGTACTTCTATCATATCTTGCTAAACCATCAAGCAGTGAAATTTCCTGTATTACTCCACTATTGGCAAGCTGCCGAAGATGTCGATATACAGTGGTTTTGCTTATTGATTGGTGTTCTTTTTGAATTTCTGTATATATTTCTTCTATGGTAGGATGCGTATTAAGCATCATCAATGAGTTAAATATGATTTTTCGCTGGACAGTATTGCGTTCCATTTTCAATTACTAGCTTATTCTTATATGCAACTTATATCAATAGAAGGAAAATGAAATATGTTTTTATTGTGATAGTTTCTCTTGTTAATTAGCTTTTTAGGGTAAAATTTTTTGCTGATATAGATTACTATATAGTATTGACACCTATATAGTAATCTATTACATTAAGCTTAATAGGGTATTTTATACTCTAAATTATATTAGGAGGACATATTATGTCGAACAAAGCAACATCGATTGTAAAAGTGGATTCTTTCCAGTATGCACACAGGTTTATGAACTGGGAAAGAGAGGCAAAGCACCTTCATGGTCACTCTGGTTTTTTAACTATCGAGCTTGAGAACGAAATTGACCCGGCAACAGGATTTGCACATTCCTGCAAAGACGCCATGAAAATGGCATGGGAGGTTGTTGATAATTTCCACCATGCAACACTCTTTCAGGAAGGCGACCCTCTGCTTGATGCAGTTCTTGAGGTATATAAAAAAGAAGGCATCATAAACGATCCCAAACACTGTGTTCCATTAAAAAAAATAGACCATCCTCTTGCTTGGTCATACCCGGAATACAGAATTGTTGTAACAAAGAAAGTATCTACTTGTGAAAATCTTTGTGAGATTTTTTATGAGCTTCTTAAAGACAAAATGCCAATCAAGAAAATAGAGATGCGTTCTTCGCCAATTAACGCTGCTTCAATGACGTTTGCATAACAGCTTTTAAGCATAAGCAGCCCGGAAAAAATCATGAGCTGCCTATGCTTACTTACAGGAAGGAGGTATACCTACGGTATGTATTTTGAACAGATAAACACCCCTGGACTCGGCTGTTTTTCATATGTGGTTGGCTGTCCTGTAGCTGGTGTTATGATGATTGTTGACCCACGCCGGGATACCGATATTTATCTTCATATCGCAGATAAAAACGGAATGCGTATTACTCATATCTTTGATACTCATGTACACGCAGATCACATAAGCGGCTCTCAGCAGCTTAAAGCAGCGACCAACGCGGATATTTATATACATGAAAACGCTCCTGTAGAGTATGAAGCGAAGAAGCTAAAAAACGGTGACGAGTTTACATTCGGCAAAGCGCATGTCCGTATACTGTATACGCCCGGACATACGCCGGATTCCGTTTCGCTCCTAATATCCGATTTGGCTCGTTCAGGAAAGCCCGAAATGATTTTAACAGGCGATTTACTGTTTGTAGGGGATGTAGGCAGACCGGATTTACCCGGCAAAGAAATTTTGGATGAGCAAATAAAAAACCTCTACAACAGCTTATATAAAGTTTTAGGCGAACTGCCGGATTACCTTGAGGTATATCCCGGACACGGTCAGGGTTCTTTATGCGGTCAAGGAATGAGCGCAAAACCTTACTCTACACTTGGTTACGAGCGGCTGGCCAATCCTATGCTTGGATACAGTGATTTTACGGATTTTAAGCAGGCCGTTCAGTCAAATCTGCCGATGCGCCCCCAAAGTTTTTCCGGCATAATCCGTGGAAACTTAGGCAAAGTTGCCGTTACCGACAACAATGAGGATGTTTCTAAGTACGCACTTGCCGCAGACCAAGCAGACGAGTTGCGCAAATCAGGCACAGTTCTGCTTGACTTGCGGGACGCACTTTCTTTCAGTGCGGCGTTTATTCCGGGTAGTATCCATGTTGATGCTTCAAATAGTGCTATGCTAAACTGGATAGGTACCGCGGTTCCGCCCAATACGCCTCTTATCTTGATTCTACCGCATGACAAAAGTTTTGAGGAAATGCGATTAGAATTGCAGCGCATAGGATACGACATGGTAAAAGGCTGGCTTAAAGGTGGTCTTGACACATGGCTTAGGAAAGGATTAAAAACACAGCGCCTTCCGCACATCTCGGTGTCAGAGCTGAAGGAATTTCTTGCTGAAGATACTCCGCCTACTTTGATTGATGTGCGCAGCCCGAAAGAGTTTGCGGAAGTAAAAATAGATAGCGCAATCAACTTACCGCTTAACAATATTTTAGAAAAAGATTTCGACCCAGGAACTTTAGCCAAAGAATCTATCGTTATCTGCAAAAGTGGATTCCGTGCCGGTATTGCTGCAAGTTTGCTGGGGGCACAAGAGTATAGAGATTTGAAAATACTCTCCGGCGGAATGGATGCGTGGATAGAAAGCTGTCGGTGAATTGAAAGAAGCTAAACAGGAGTGAAACTATGAAAATACGAGAAGTCAAAAGAATTGTAAAAGGTCAACCGACAACTGACGGCGCAGGAGTTAAGCTGATTCGTGTACTCGGGCACGATGACGTTAATGATGTTGACCCGTTTTTAATGTTTGACGCATTCGGGTCAGACAAGCCGGAAGATTACATCAAAGGCTTTCCCATGCATCCTCACAGGGGGATTGAAACCATCACCTATCTGTTGGAAGGCAGAGTTGACCATAAAGACAGCCTCGGTAACAGTGATACTCTATTGGACGGAGATTTGCAATGGATGACCGCAGGGAGCGGCATTTTGCATGAAGAAATGCCAAAGGAAACAAAAAGACTGAATGGGCTCCAATTTTGGCTTAATTTACCGCAGAAGCATAAGATGGCTGCACCTGAGTATTTCCCAATTACGCCGGACATGGTAAAAGAAATTGATATTGAGTGCGGTAAAGTCAAATTGATTTCCGGGGAGTTTTTAGGGGAGCGAGGCGTTAGTCCCAAATACGTAAAAGCAACCATGATGGATGTAAGCATAAGCCCGGAATCAGAATATCATATACCTATTCCAAATGAGCAAAACACATTTGTGTACATTCTTGAAGGAACCGCAGCCTTCGGTGAAAAACGCACACCGGTTGAAAAACATTCTGTTGCAATCTTCACAGAGGGAGATGCAATACGCATACACGCGTCAGAGTCAGGCGTGCGTCTTATACTGCTCGCCGGGAAACCCCTAAAAGAACCAATTGCGTGGGGCGGCCCAATCGTTATGAATACGCAGGAAGAACTTCAACACGCATTCAACGAGCTAAACCAAGGAACATTCATCAAGCAGCGCTAAAACACAGTCCAGCTTTGTGTTTCGGCTTTATTATAAGAGTTAAAAAAATTATACATGGAGGTGTATATCATTTTGAAAAAAATCAAGAAAGTATATGTTTTAGGTGCGCTACTAGGCGTTTTGGCTGTTGTTTCGGCACTGGCAACTACTTGGCTGTTAGAAAGAACGCTTTTTATCGGAACATCGACTTCTTTTGTTAGAGCTGCCGGTTTTATTGAACGGATTTTTGCCCCGGAGGCAGTTTATGGGTCAACTCTTTATAATCTCATAGGCATAAGAATTGACTGGCAATTTATGCTGGTTATAGGCATAGCCATCGGTGCGTTTATATCATCAATGTTAAGCCGTACTTTCAAAATTGAATTTGTCCCGCCTATATGGCGTGAGCGATTTGGAAGCTCTATCGTAAAGCGCGGATTATTTGCTTTTTTGGGAGGGGTTATAGCCATATACGGCGCCAGATTGGCAGATGGCTGCCCCAGTGGACATGGCATCAGCGGATTGATGCAGCTTACGGCTAGTTCGTTTATAGCGATGTTTTTGTTTTTCGCTGTGGGAATTTTAGTAGCGCGCATCATTTATAAAGAGGGAGGAAGCGGCAAATGAGTATTGAACATATTCTTGGACTGGTGACAGGTATATTTTTTGGTGTGCTACTGCAAAAAGGCGGCTTGGTACGTTTTGAAAAACAAGTAGGTATGCTTTTGTTCAAAGATTTTACAGTCTTGAAGTTTATGCTAACCGCTATCGCAGTTGGAATGATAGGGATTACGATTTTTAGCCATTTTGGAGTCATTAGTCTTAACCACAGACCGATGAACGTGGGGGCAATCTTAATAGGCGGTTCGTTATTTGGGATAGGATGGGTTTTGACCGGATTATGCCCCGGCACATCCCTTGGAGCGTTAGGCGAAGGTAGGTTCCATGCCATTTTTACTATAATTGGTATGATTGTAGGAGGAATGTTATTTAGCCACAGCTATGAATTTTTATATAATACTGTTCTTAGTTGGGCTGACTTTGGAAGAATTGGCATTCCTGATATCACAGGGATTTCCGGTTTAATAATAATGCCCCTGTTTGTTATAGGTGTTGTTTTTCTGATGAGGTTCTTGGAAAAAAAAGGTATGTGAATCTATGAAAATAAATGGAGGCAATTTGAATGGCTAAGGATTTTTATTCTGCAATAAAAGACAGGCGCTCAATTAAGTCATTTATAGGCAAAAGGCACATAAATGATTTAAAATGAAAATCTCTGTGTGCCTTTGAGCGAGGGAAGCACTGATTAAATTTGACTCTATTCAGTGCTTCCGCATTTTTTCTCGTTTTCTTGCAGAAAACTGCAGCACTGCGAAGCGTGCCGCGCTCGGTCGAAAAAACACCGGCTACGAAAAAATGATACCGCAGCAAAGCTGCGTTTCCTTATTCGCTCGGTAATGTGCGTGCAAGCACGCCCGCTACACTCGCTTCATTCGGAAATAAGGGAAAGTAGCTCCGAGCTTGTTCGGAATGCTGCACAATTTATTCTCGATTGAATAAATCAGCGGTTCCCTAGGTATTTTTTTTCATAAATTTTGAATCAAATTTTCAAAAAAGCAGTTTCTTAATACAACATGTTATTCAGGAATATGCTTTTAGAGAAAAGCGACGAAGCAATCAGAAGATACTATGCAGATCTGCTAATAATGGTATTGGTTGCTTTGCTTTTTACCATGCTTCTACCGCTGCTTAGAAACCCGCTTCCCCAGCTTCCCTTCCCGGCAGAAAGTATTGTATCCATACAGGGAACATTGCTGTCGGATTCAACGCCCCTAAGAAATGGAAGATTTCTTTATACCATTAGAGTAGATTCCGCCACTTCAAACACGAATATAACAGCATCTGCAAAAGGAGCAGTAAAAATAATTACAAGAGGAGAATATTTATACAGAGGCTCTGTCGTCGAAGTAATTAACCCCCGTTTTGAAGAAGAGTACGACCATCTTAAAAAACTTTATTTTAAATCTCTGCCATTAATAAATTGCCGCAGAGTAGTTTTGCTTAAAGAATCTGAGCAAACTTATTACAGAAAAAAAATAGCAAAGCCGGTATTCGAAGCAATAGCAAAAATAGACTCAAGCGACGATGGGCTTGTAACTGCTTTGCTTACCGGCAACAGAATAGATTTGCACCCATTGCTTGCAGAAAAAATAAGAAAGTCCGGGTGCGCCCATGTGCTTGCGCTTTCGGGAATGCACCTGGGCGTGGTAACGATGTTTGTGCTCTTTTTGTTCCAGAAATTTGCGGGCAGGAAAAAAGCGCTGGTCGCTGCTCTTTTGTTTAATTTTTTCTTTGCGCTTTTTGCAGGTATGTCTTCGCCGCTTTTGCGCTCATTTGTTTTTTTCTCGCTTACCACTTGCGCAAAAATGACAGGCAGGCTCGTTGACCTTCCCAAGCTCTTTGTTCTTAGTTATGCAATAACTATTTTAATATCACCGGACGAAGCAGGGGACCTCTCTTTTAAATATTCGTTTCTGGCAATGGCGGGCATAATATTTTACACCCCCTATTTTTATCGAATTTTTCTCAGGTTTTTTCCGCCATTTTTTGCAGGCCAGTTTGGCTTTACTATGGCTGCGCAGCTTCCATCGTGGATTTTGTCTGCTGCTTTTTTCGGCGAAATATATTTTTCGGGCATCATTGCTTCTATTATTATATCTTTTCTTATTACGGTATTTATGCTGATAGCTTTTCCCGGAGTTATACTTGTTCTATTTACAGATATTGCAGTTTTGCCTGTCTCGTTTTTAATAAGAGCCGTCTCCTGGCTAATTCACTTTTTTGCTGATTTTTTCGCACAATTTCCCGGTTATAAAACAGATTCCGGCACTGTTTTAGTATTAATTATTATTAACATTTTTGTTATATTCTTAACAATGTTCCCTTATGTAAAAAATGATAGGTTCAAAATATTAGATTTTTTTAAAAGGTTTAGATGAATTACAATTCTCCGAAAAGTATACAGGATATTCTATCGACACACGGTCTTGCTCTGCAAAAAAAGTTCGGGCAAAATTTTCTTATATCAAAAGATGTGCGGGAGCATATTTTGTCTGTCATTGATATAGATCCGGGGTCAGCAGTCCCTGCGCAAGCAACAGGGATGTCGCGAAGGAGTGCAGGGGTGAATATTTGGGAAATAGGTCCCGGCTTGGGCAACATGACAGCTCTTATTCTTGAAAAAATGGAGGCGCTCTGCCACGAACATGGGAAAGAAGGTAAATTATTTGTTTTTGAAATTGATAAGGGATTTATAAAAATTTTAAAAAATCTTTTTGTCAGCAAAATTGAGGTAATCGAAGGCGATTTCATAAAAACATGGAAAAAACATAAAGAAGCTGCCGGGATGCCAGACAGAATATTTGGAAACTTGCCATATAACTCTGCTTCTTTAATTATCGCAGCTCTTATCGAAGAAAACAGCGTGCCTGAGAAAATGGTTTTTACAGTACAAAAAGAGGCAGCGCAAAGAATAGCTGCAAAACCTGGAACAAAAGACTATTCTTCTTTTTCTATTTTGTGCCAAATTGCGTGTAACATAAAAATCGAAGCAGATATAAAAGGCGGGGCATTTTTCCCTGTGCCGGATGTAACTTCTTCGCTTATATCCATGACTCCGCATAATAAGTATGCTGGAATCAAAGACAGAAAACTATTTTCGCGATTTCTTAGAACTATTTTTCAGGCAAGAAGAAAAACAATATTAAACAACCTTAAAATAGTAGCCAGCACCGAGACAATTACAAATATTTTGCGCCAGGAAAATATCCCGCCAACCATAAGAGCCGAAGCGCTTGAGATTTCCCAAATAGTTTCGCTTTTTGAAAGAATTAGCGGATGTATTTACACAATATAAAGCTGCACCAACTTCATATTTTATACAACTAAAGCATTATATAATAAATTTGGGTGTATAAAAAAATCATATTCTAAGTAAATTTATAAAATAAAGATTAAATTATGTTGTTTTTTCTTATTTTGTGGTATAATTATAGATATGAACCTCCATAAAAACTATTGGATATTGATATTAATTGTTTTCTCATTATTTATTGTAGCAGGTTGTGGGTCTTCTCCAATTACTGTAGAAATAAAGTATGAAGTAACTGGAACAGTTCCTAGTGCTAATATCACTTATCAAAATTTTACCGGTGCGACGGATACACTTACTGGTTTTGCTCTTCCATGGAGCAAAACATTCACCGTAACAATAGATCGCCATCGTTCTTTTCATGCCCATGTACGGGCTGGAAATTCCACAACCGGAAGTTTGACAGCCAATATATACGTAAACGGAATATTGGTTAGAACATCAACAAATAGCGGTTCTTTTCAGCTTGTTTCAATAAGCTATACGATATGGAATAATTAATAAGTAAGGGGTGAAGTTCCAATCAGAAAATTATTGCAATATCCATATCTCTCGATGATATTTATTTTTATATCTATTACTGGCTGTGCTTCACTTGAAACAACATTGGGTACAAATATTGATACTGAATCAAACACATATGAATTAGCTATGGGATACAGGAGTGAAGGTACATTTAATCTTTTGGCATTTGGGAATATTGGTTTTTTAATGGAAAACCCAGCACGTTCATTTGTATATACCATTGGACTTAGTTCTGAATATTATTTTACTAACGTAATAGGAATATCCGGTAGATTAGGATATAGAAACATTAGATATAGTTCGTATCGAGATGGGCCTAGAACCACATCTTCTGGTTTATTAATGCAGTTGGGACTTCCGTTTTCCTGGACACATGGGAAAATTACTCCATATGTTGGTGTCACCTTTTATGAAACTCCTAGAATGAATTTTGGAATTTCATTGGCATTAAGAAATGAAGCTGTGGCTGTTTTTCTTTATGGCCTCATTCTTGCTATGTCGGCTTTTGGGGAAACTGATGAGGAAACACCAGGAACAAGCACTACTTGGCCATCTGGTGGTTCTGGACGTGGTATAAGACTGAGTGCTAACCAGTTTGCTAGCAGCAATTTTACTTCCAGCGTTCAATCACGGAGTTTCACTTTTCCTGTTGTGCAAGGTACAAGGTATCACGTTTGGCTCTATGATTGGGATGCGAATAGAACAATGGTTGATGCAGTTATTAGTGCCCATTACTCCGATGGAACAATGATTTTTTCGAATGTGGATATGGCATGGAGTAGACAGCAACAGTTCCAGGCCAATAGAAACGATACGGTTACACTAACAGTTGCCCCTCGCTCAAGGGGGCATACCGGCAATTTTTCGGTGGCATTCAACACTAGCGGCATTAGGCCGTTAGCTCCCCGTTAAGCCCATCTTGCCAATCAACATTAAAAGAGCAAGAGGCTTGTTCAACAACCCTCAAGAGGTGTGATATAATAGAGAAGATACGCATCAGGCAAAAATGGCTCAGTATAAAAACTTTTTGGGGAAACAAAAAAGTCAAACATTTTTAATAAAAAGTGCTTGACTTTTATCATAGACGCTTAGATTGCCTGACATGGCTATACGTATTTTATCTTGAAAACTCGAATTTCGGCCTAAAATTTAAAGATATTGCGCTTAATCATTTCTTGTGCAATTAAGCCTGCCAAAAACCCAATACCAACATTCCAAATCGAGAAGCCGGCAGCTATTATCAGGATATAAAAATCATTTTTCTCCGGTCCTACATCCCGTGCAGCCATTGCCAGTTCCAGTCCAGCAAAAAAAAGAATTACACCCAATACGCTTGCGGGAATCATGGAGAGCAGCAACAAAACAGAATCGCTGAAAAATAGTCCCAATACGAGAAGAATTGTGCCAATAATAATAACAGCTCCTCCTGTACGAGCGCCAAAGCGGTTGTGAGCCAATATCCCCCCTGCACCATGACACATAGGTACGCCGCCCAAAAAAGGCGAAACAATATTCATAAGACCTGTTGTTGTAGCTAATTTCTTTTCTGTTACAGGGCGCTCAGGAAACAGGCGGTTATTTTCAGCTGTAGTTGCAATAACTGCATTACCCAAAGTTAGAGGGATTTGCGCAAGCGCTAAAATCAAGATACCGCTTGTCAAGTCTTGTAAAGTTAGTTCTCTCAAAGCAAATGGCGGTATATAAAAACCAGGTCTTATTGCTGAAAATTCCTGCATAATAGCGGGATTTCGAATAATAGTCGCAGCTACACCAAATATAACCAACACGAACATGGCAGGGATACGCTTGTTTGAGAGCAGTAAAAAAGTAAGCAATAAAGCTATAAAACCAATTAACAAATCCTCTCGCATAAAGCCAGTCCCCTTAATGATAAAGGAAATGCCAAGTCCGAGTACAATGCCGCGGATAACGGGTTTTGAAGCTATCTTTGATACAAATTTAAGCGCTCCAGAAAGCCCGAGCACTATCCAAAAAACGCCTGTAAAAAGCCCGGCTCCCCAAACCATGCCTGGGGTAATTACAGATGCTTGAGCAATAGCAGCGCCGCCCAGTGCTTTCATGGGCTGGACAGGTATGGGCGTCTTATAGAATAAGCCTGATGCAATTAAAAATATACCAAAAGAAACAAGCACTCCAAACGGGTTCAATCCTAAAATGGCAATATAGCCTATTACAAAGGGTAGTAATGTACCTAAATCCCCAAATGCTCCTGCCCATTCCAGGCGATCAAACGCATTTTTACTGTTCTTCATTGTGAATCTCCTTGAATTTATTATGGATATATGAGATAATAAAATCGAATAACAATATCGATATACGATATTGTTATTATGCCATAAGGAGAAATCTTATGCAAGAGTCTATTTTGCGAAAGCTTTTTTTAGGGTTTATCCATGTGCATATATTATACCACGCAAAAAAAGAGCCGCTTTATGGATCTTGGATGATTGATGAATTAAAGCATCACGGATACAACATAAGCGCAGGAACACTATATCCGATTTTACACAATCTTAAAAAAATGGGGTTGTTGAATGTCGAAAGTAAGATAGAAAACGGCAAAATAAGAAAATACTACACGATAACCAGAGAAGGCGAGAAGATTCTTGAAGAAGCAAAAAACCGCATAAAAGAGTTATCCCGTGAGGTAATGTAATAAAGAGTATTATGTGCAAGCACGTAATACTCTTTTACTAACAACCTTCGGGATTACCCTTCGGTTAAAGCCCCATTTTTTCGAGCGTTGCTTTTACGCTGGCTTTTTCTTTTTCGCCAAGTTCGCACATTGGAAGCCTGTAGTTTTCTTTTATCATTTTCTTTAAAGACATCATGTACTTAATTGGAATCGGGTTTGTATCAATAAATTCTGCTTTAAAAAACGGAAGAAGCTTATAGTGAAGTTCTCTTGCTTTTGCAAAGTTGCCCTCAAGAGCTGTGTTTGCAAGCTCCATCATCTGCCTTGGAATAAGATTGCCGGCAACAGAAACAATGCCTGTTCCGCCAAGAGCAATTACAGGATACCCAAGCTGGTCATCTCCCACAAGAACATCAAAGTTGTCCGGCTTTTCCGCAATAAGATCCATAATCTGCGCAATGCTTCCGCTCGCTTCTTTGGTAGCGCAAATGTTTGGGTGCTTTGCAAGCCTTATGGTTGTGCTGTTTTCTATATTTTTGCCCGATCTTCCCGGAATATTGTAGAGCATCATCGGCAAATCAACAGCTTCTGCAATTGCCATAAAATGTCTGTAAAATCCTTCCTGAGTCGGCTTGTTATAGTAAGGAGCAACCTGCAGAGAAGCATTTGCGCCGCATTCCTTTGCGCGTTTTGTTAATTTTATTGCTTCTTCTGTGCTGTTTGATCCGGTACCTGCAAGCACAGTTACTCTTCCTGCAACCTGCTTTACAGTCATTTCAATTATTTGTACATGTTCTTCGTGGCTTAATGTAGGGCTTTCGCCTGTGGTTCCCATCGGAAGAACTCCGGTAATTCCTTCTTTTATCTGGAACTCAATAAGATCCTTAAAAGCTCCAAAATCAACTGATCCATCATTATTAAATGGAGTAACGAGTGCAGTATAAACACCTTTAAATTTCATAAAAAATCCTTATTTTAATAATTCTTTAAAAAAGTCTTCTACTTTAATAAAACCTTTTTTATTTATTATCCACTCCGAAGCCAAAACAGCTCCAAGAGCGAATCCATTTCTGTTCCTTGCCTTGTGCGTAATCTCAATAGTATCTGCAAAAGAATCATACATAACAGTGTGAGTGCCAGGAATATCCCCGCCTCTTGTTGAAGAAACATGCAGCTCATCTGCCGCGATTTGGCGGTCCAGCCTTTCTGTAACTATTTTGGTTTTTTGGCTTGAGTTTTTGATTATTTCCTCTGCTGCCCAGATAGCTGTTCCCGAAGGAGAATCCTTTTTTCTCTTATGATGAAATTCATGGAGCAAAACATCGTATTCAGGAAAATTATTTACTAGCGCAGTAGCTTTTCCAACAAAATTGATAAACAAATTAGCGCCCACAGAATAATTTGAGCCCCATATAAACCCAATTCCGGCTGCTTCAACCTTTTTTGCAACCTGTTCCCGAATGTTTTCCCAGCCGGTCGTGCCCATTACTACAGGAGTTTTGCCTTTTACATAAACATCGCAGTTTTTTTCTACAGCCGAAGGTGCAGAAAAATCAATTACAACATCTGCTGTTTCGAGAATAGCAGGAGTAATTTCTTTATATTTTGCCGCTGTAACCGGGTCTGCTGTTTCAACAGTATGCCCGCGGGAAAGAAGGATTTTTTCAATTTCCTTTCCCATAAATCCATAACCAACTAATAATACTTTCATATATATTTATTTAAAGGGTAATTGAGGGTATCTGTCAAGACTAAATTTATTAAATCTCAAAGCGCGTAATTTCTATTTCCTGATGCATCGTCTTGCGCTTTAACTCGGCTAAAAGACGCCTCGCAAAGCGCAAGCCTCTGCTTAAGCAGAGACAAATATTAACATCAGCGTATTGTATAATACACAATACAGCTGCAAGCCAGCCGGCTGCAGCAAGAACAATTATTTCTTGTTTATAGTCGCAAGCGAGATATTCACAACATCATTTATGTTGCAGCCCCTCGAAAGATCGCTAACCGGCTTTGCAAAACCCTGAAAAATCGGACCATAAGCATCAAAGCCGCCAAATCTCTGCGTAAGTTTGTAGCCAATATTTCCTGCATTAAGGTTCGGAAATATAAGAGTATTTGCATACCCTGCAACAGCCGATCCCGGAGCTTTTTTCTGCCCAACACCCGCAACAACCGCAGCATCAAGCTGGAGTTCGCCGTCAATCTCAAGCTGCGGATGAGATTTTTTTACAATTTCCAGAGCCTCTGTAACCCTGTCAACAGTTTCGTGGGAAGCAGAACCTTTTGTCGAGAAAGAAAGCATAGCGATTTTTGGCTCAGTAAGCAAAAAGCATCTGCATGAATCTGCCGCCGCAATAACAATATCTGCAAGCTGCTCTGCAGTTGGGTCGATTATAAAACCGCAGTCAGAAAATATCATACTGCCCTGGTATCCCCACTCAGAACCCGGCTTATCCATAACAAAACAGGAAGATGCGTTTTTTACGCCATCAGCAGTTTTTATAACCTTAAGCGATGCAGAAGCAACAGCGCCCGTTGAGTTTTCCGCGCCTGCAACCATAGCATTCGAGTCGCCTTTGCGTACCATCATTGCACCCCAATGAAGAACATCCTTAATTTCTTCCGCAGCCTGATCCAGCGTAATCCCCTTGCTTTTTCTAAGCTCAAAGTATTCTTTTGCGTAATCATCAAGCTTTGGCGATTTTAGCGGGTTAACAATAACAATTCTGTCCGCAAGCTTTACGCCTGCTTCATCTGCGCTCTTTTTTATTACATCTTCATCGCCGACAAGCGCAACTTCAGAAACAAGATTTTCATCAATAAGAATTTTGGCAGCGCTGATAATTCTTGTATCTTTTCCTTCCGGAAGAACCAGCTTAAGCATTTTTGCCCTGGCTTCTGTCTTCATTCTTTCAATAAAACCCATATCGTTCTCCTTATTTATATACAAATTGACACCTTAGGAGCCGCTGATTTATTCAATCGAGAATAAATTCGCGAAGCATCCCGAACTTGTTCGGGGCTACTTTACCTTATTTACCTTAGTATTAGCCATTTTTTATAAAGTTTCAATGTAGAGGGAAAAATTCTTCATAATGCCATACTGATGGGTTCAAAATAATATTAGCATTTTCCGAGCGTGTGTGATATTAGGGAAAAGGTTGGGGAAAAAACTGGAAAAAAATATTTTATTTTATAAAATTGTAATGGTATAATAAGGAAGTGGACAAAAATACATTCTGCTAAGGAGTACTGTATGACAAACAAACAAGCTATATTTTATTGATTGGAATTGCCTTAATTTTCATATTTAGCGCTTGTGATACCGGAGGTACAAATCTGCATCCATATTTTCGTGATGCTGACAATAACACGGCTCGCTCTGTCTTTTACGGCACATGGGATCACCTGGTGGAGAAAATGTTTTGACAAGGCAGAAATAGCACAATAAGCACAAATGGTTAACGCTGCGCCGCCTGTTCGGCGGCTCGGGGTTACGTTCCCAAGTAAACACCTGCAAAAACGGCGTAGTAACTGGCTTTTGCATAAACAAACAAGGAGCAAAAAATGAAAAACAAGGCAAAATGCTTTTTGGGTCTGGTAGCAATTGCTGCAATAATCGCGCTTATAGCTGCCTGCGCTAACCCGGCAGGTCCTAGCGATCATTACGATCTGATGACCACTACGCTAGTAACAGGCGTTATTGTAACCGGCAAATCATATGTATTAGTTGGCACATCAAAGGAATTTACAGCCATTGTACATGGAACAGGTAATCCGCCGCAGGGAGTTACATGGACGTTAGAAGGACACAGCCACGAAGAAACTACCCTTTCCGGCATAGGCGTCCTTTTCGTGCATGAGGACGAAACTGCAGGAACACTTACTGTGCGGGCTGCATCGATACATACTCCTGCAAGATACGGGACGGCAACAGTTACTGTTATAGACGACCCAGCCCAAATGCCAACCGTAACCGGCGTAACCGTAAACCCTTCTACCGCTACAGTGAACAGAGGCGGAAGCCAAACCTTTACAGCACAAGTTGACGGAGCAAACAACCCGCAGCAAGACGTAACCTGGGCAGTTGAAAGCGGGGTGGCTGGAACAATCATTAATAACGCAAGCGGCCTTTTAACCGTAGCTGCTAATGAAACTGCCGTCAGCTTAACAGTTAGGGCTACGTCAATGCTTGATACAACAATAAGCGGAACTGCCGTTGTTACAGTTCCGCAGCCAACCGTAACCGGCGTAACCATAAACCCTTCTACCGCTGCTGTGAACAGGGGCGGAAACCAAACTTTTACCGCAACTGTGGCTGGGGATAACAACCCGCCGCAAGACGTAACATGGACAGTTACAGGCGCCAAGGCGGCTGGCACCAGCATTAATAACGCAAGCGGTCTTTTAACTGTAGCTGCTAATGAAACTGCCGCCAGCTTAACAGTTAGAGCAATATCAACATTTAACAATGCTATATCTGCAACTGCCGATGTTGCGGTACCGCTTCCAATAGTTATGGTAAGAATTCCCCACGGCAATGTACCCTTTTACATAAGCAGGCACCAGATAACTCAGCACCAGTGGCAGGATGTAATGACCGGAAACAGCAATAACATAAGCGCAACGCCAAGTGCTCATAGGGCAGGCGGCACAAGAGCAACGTATGTAGCAGGTCTCGCAACAGCAAACTTTCCTGTTGAAATGGTAAGCTGGTTTGATGCGATAGTGTTTGCGAACAGGTTAAGCTATCAGCGTGGGCGCACGCCTGTGTACTCGATAGTTCCAATAGGAGGCGGTGCGCCTACAACAAACACTAACCAGTGGGGGCTAGTGCCGACAGCCAGAGGCGAAGACTTTGACCGCTGGAGAGCAGTAACAATAGTGCCTGGTAACGGATACAGACTGCCAACAAGCGCGCAGTGGGAATTTGCAGGACGTGCCGGAGCGACAGCACGTTTCCATAACGGGATAAATGGCTTTGTAATTCCTACTCCTCCAGTCGGTCCGCCGATAGGATTAACAGCGGGGGATTTGGCGGCAATAGCCGAAATTGCGTGGACATTGGAAAACAGCGGCGGCAGAACACGCCAGGTAGGGACAAGGGCGCCTAATGCGTGGGGCTTATACGATATACACGGGAACGTATATGAGTGGCACAATGATCATGATTCTTTTGATAATTATCGGAATCGACTAAGCGGCGGGTCATGGTTCAGACCAGCGACTTGGGCGAATTTTGAATATCGGCCCACCTGGTATCAGTATGCCAGGTTAAACCACGTTGGCCTCCGTATTATGCGCCTTGCAAATTAGGATTCTAAGGTAATGTAGCCCCGAACTTGTTCGGGGCTACATTACCTCCTCATTGCCGCCATCAAAAAAACTTAGCGTCGCTGTGCAATAGTGCGAGATATTGTGGTTCCGGAAAAAGAAAAAACTCGTGCATTCTTGACAGTAATAACAAGGTTAAGTACGATATAAAAAACAAAACTATTTTTAATGTATTGCTGATGCTTCGCAATTCTCGGCTGAATAAATCAGCAGGTTTTTAATGTTTTGTTTTTTATGGGAGTAATTATGGCAGAAGTAAACATAAAAAATGTCGAAGAAGCTGCTATCGACACTGTTTTATCCGAAGATATTGATTTTACCGGAGACCTTACTTTTAATAAACCGCTTATGGTAAAGGGTAAATTTACCGGAACAATTAAATCCATGAGTGATTTTTACGTAGGAAAAAATGCAGAAGTAAAAGCTCAAATCGATGCAAACCTTGTGTCCGTAAAAGGCACAGTCGATGGAAATATCAATTCATGCAAGCGGGTTGAGCTCTTTTCTACTTCGCAGGTAACCGGCGACATAACAAGCCCCGCCATTGTAATGGAAAATGGCGCTATTTTTAATGGCATTTGTACCATGGAAAGAAAGTAGCGGAGAGATTTTATGAAAAAAGTTCTATTTATTATACTGATATTTACAATATGCGTTCCTGTTTTTTCACAGGAGAGACCCGATGCCCTTCAAATGTTCCGTGAGGGCAGATTTGAAGAAGCTGTTCGAATATGCCGTGCAGAGCTTGAGACAATGCCCAGAAACCTCGATTCGTTTGTAGTTCTTGGCTGGAGCCTTGTAAGTCTTGGCAGGTATCAGGAGGCAATAGACTATGGTCTTGCTGCATTAAGAATCTCAAGGTACGACAGCAGAGTTATACAAAACCTGGGAGAAGCTCATTTTCATCTTGGAAATAACAGAGAAGCTCTTAGATATTTTGAATTATTTTTTTCGCTTGTTGAATCTGGTCCCAGAGTTGCGGTTACCTATTATTTAGTAGGCGAAATATATATAAGGCTGGGAGAGTTTAACAATGCAGATATTGCGCTCACAACAGCTCTTCACCTTTCTCCGAATAATACAAGATGGTGGGCAAGACTTGGTTATGCAAGGGAAAGAGCAGGCGATTTTAGATTTGCGCTTGAAGCGTATGACAGAGCTTTACAGCTTAATCCGGCTCATGCCGAGGCTTTAAGAGGAAGAGAAAGAGTATTGCCGAGGCTCTCTGCATCGTAGGCTGTGAATCCAGACATAAAGCTGCGAGGTTAACGAAGTGTATCCGGCTGCCTCGCATAAATTCGTGGAACAAAGATGTCTTCAGAAATAAAGCTGCGAGGTAACCTCCGGTTAAAAGCTGCGTTTTTAACCCTTGGTTGCAAGCTTAATCAGTTTGAAAGCGAAGCTATTGCAGACTCATTTTCTTCGCTCGGCGCAGAGATTGTTTCGCTGGAATTTCCAAGCGATGACGCAGAGCCGGAAGCCCCGGGCGCCGAGCGCGACGTCCGTGTCGCAGATATATATATAGTAAATACCTGCACAGTTACATCAAAAAGCGAGCAAAAAGCCCGAAGGATTATAAGAAAAATCGCCCGCAGCTTTCCCGGCGCTGCTGTTATTGTAACAGGCTGCTATGCACAGCTCGAAAGGGACGAGATAAGCAAACTTGCAGATAATCTCGCTGTAGTGCCGCAGGACAGAAAAGAGCTGCTTCTAAAGCTTCCGGACTCCATATTTGACAAAAACTTTGTTAGCGCAGATTTTATAAATTATTTAAAAGAAGCTGTTGCGGACGAAAGCAGCGCTTCGAGTTCCGCTGAGAACAGTTTTTATACAATCAAGAGCGAGTACACGTTCCACTCAAGAGCTTTTCTAAAAATACAGGATGGCTGCGATAACTTCTGCGCCTATTGCAGAGTGCCTTTTGCGCGGGGAAAGTCCCGGAGCCTGGAACACATCAGTGTAATATCGAATATTAAAAGCCTTGAAGCCGCAGGATACAGGGAGGTCGTGCTTACAGGAGTTAATATTTCCGCGTATCAGTCCGGAAAGCTTGACTTGGTAACGCTAACCGAGGAGATTCTCGGCGCAACGGAAAAGATCCGGGTGCGTTTTTCTTCGATTGAGCCGGACAATATCAGCAAGAGGTATCTCAATATTATTGGCAGCGAAAGAGTGTGCGGGCATTTTCATCTGCCGGTGCAGTCGGGCGCAGACTCTGTTCTTGAGGCAATGGGGCGCCGCTATTCGCGGGCGAGGGTGATCGAAGCAGTGGAGATTTTGCGATCCGGGGCTAAAAATCCTCTGATTTGTGCTGATGTAATCACAGGCTTTCCAGGGGAAACAGAGAAGGATTTTATGGAAACCATCAGCCTTGCGGAACAATTGGCGCTGGCGTATTTGCATGTTTTTCCATTTTCGAAGCGGCCGGGAACTGCGGCAAGCAAAATGAAGAATGTGGTTCCCGAAAGGGTTTCGCGCGAGCGTGCAGAGGCGCTTAGGAAGCTTTCGGATGAACTTTTTGCGAAATATGCGCTGGGTTGGGAGGGGCAAGTGGTTGAGGCTCTGCTTGAGGGGGCTGGCGATAAGGCGGGGGAAATGTGGAAAGCGCTTTCCAGTAATTATTTGAAGCTTATTGTTGGGGGTGCGCCTGCCGGCGCAGAGCTTAAGGGTTTGATTGCCAGATGTTTGGTGAAAAATCATAGGGCTGGTGAAGGAAATTGCTTTGATGCGGAATTTATTTCGCTTGTTTGAGTTTTTTTACAAAAAAGTTTTAATTAATTATTGACAAATTTGGAAAATACTGCTAAATTACACAAGTTCACGCGTTTGCACGAACAAACGAAGTGGGCCGCTAGCTCAGCAGGTAGAGCAGCGCTCTTTTAAGGCGCGGGTCGATGGTTCGAACCCATCGCGGCTCAAACAATGCTTGATTTTTTAAGCATTGTCGTTTTATATGTCTCCTTCGTCTAGTGGTCAGGACAGCGGGTTTTCATCCCGCCAGCAGGGGTTCGACTCCCCTAGGAGATGCTACTTTATGAAGGTTAGCGTATATCTTATGCGCTAACCTTTTTTAATTATGCTGTAACTGGCGCTGAATTTTTTAGTATTGATAAGGAAATACACGGAAATCAATTTTTATGATTGGCTATTTTGTTGCTCCTTAAGAAGCCATCAGCGGCGGTGAAATGCCATTTATCAGACACAACAGTACAGGAAAACAACACGACATTTCCTGCTGATGCAAAATTAATAGACTGGTGTAATCGGATAGCATCAGAAACAGGAATAAAGTTGAGGCGAAGTTACACGAAAGAGAGCAAAGAACTGCTGCGGGATAGCTACAACGGAAAACATCCCCGGTGTGCAAAAAAAGCGAAAAAAGACCGAAAACGTCTTAAAACCATAGCAAATGTGCAGATTCGTGACTTAAAACGCAAGATGAACGAAACCGCAAGGCTTTTTGCTCGTCTTTTTTCAAGACCGGTTTTTCTCAATTTTTTAGACCTTTCCGCCGCTTAAAGTAATTCGTAAGGATCGACTACTTATATTATATAGAATTATTTTATAAAAAATAAAGGACATGAAATTCCAGAATTACATGTCCTTTAACAATATGCTATACCAATAGCATTAACAAATAATTTTGTGGCTTAAACTGATGTCCATAAATTCGGGAGAAGTTCATGTCGAATCACTCGGCAGAAGCCTCGGGGAACATCATCAGGCTTATCACGCTTTCCATATTGAAATAGAGTGCGGCTGCTCTCATTATATCTTCTTCCGTGATGCTCTCAATCATCGCTATATGTTCATCAAGCCAGCCAAGGCAGGTATTGTGGAATTCGCTGTCTCTGATTACAGAGAGCCAGAAACTGTTTTCCCTTAATTGCCTTTGAAAACCAAGTATCGAAGAGTTTTGAAACTTCATCAGGATTCCTTCCGGAATCTCATGGGAAAGGGCAGCAATCTCATTAAGAGCAAGTTCTTTTAATTCCTCTGCCCTTTCCAGAGAAGCCTCAAAAAACACTACTATCTGATATTGCGGAAAAGGTATTCTTGTAATAACAGGATAAACATTAATACTGTATGTTCCGCCTTCATCTTCGCGTATAACATTTCTAAGCCTTATGTGAGCTGTTTCTGTAAGAGCTCTAAGCAGAAGAACATTTTCCCTGCTCCACTCAAAATCTCCCTTAAAAACCACAGCTATCGTTACCCTTTCTTCTTTGCCCATGTAGATTCTTTCTGTGATATTGCCTTTTGGATATCTTAATCCATTGTCTCTCCACATATTTTCTCTTTCAGCAGTTGTAATAATTCGTCCGCACCTTGGGCACAGCCTTGCATTTGCCGGAAGAAAAGCAAGATATTTTTCTGCAAGAGGAACTATAATGTCTGGTCCAGCAGCTCCGGTAAAAATAAATGTAAAGTCCCCGGGATTTGAAAATCTTTTTCTGAAAAAAGCATAAGCTTTATCGAGGTCTATTTTTTCAACAGAAGAGCTGTCAAACCGAAGCCCGCGGAAATTTCCGTCAGCAAGAATTTCCGAATACCTGCGGCTAAACACAACACGCGGAGATCTCTCCTGATTTCTCAAACGAATACTAAGTCTCGATATATATGAGTCAAAAGCATTTTTATCTTTTTCTATTCCTGTAAAATAGAGATACACAAGCTGAAAAAGCGTTTCCAGATCTTTTATGGAAGAGCTGCCGGAAAACCCTTCTGCTGTGTTGGAAATAGTCGGAGATACGCTTAGAACTTTTCCTTTAAGATATTTATCAAGCTGCACTCTTGTAAGATTACCCAGCCTGCCGCCTGAGACAACCGCAGATGCAAAATTTGCAGAGACCCATTCATCATCTGATGCAAGAGAAGTTCCTCCCCGGCTAAATGCAGAAAACAGCACCTGATCGTTTCGAAAATCTGTCTGCTTAATAACAAGCCTTGCCCCGTTTGAAAGCCTGTAATAAAAAATTCCCCGCTCATCATCGCTATCAACCAGAACAGCTTTTCCAGGAGAAGGCATATTGGCAACCAAGTCCCCATCATAAATGTCATCCACAAAAGGTTCCAGTTTTTCTGCAAAAACCGCATGAAAAATTTCCAGAATCATATTTCTGTCTGCTTCTGTATCGCTGACTTCCGAGCCCTCTGGAGCGCTTATTAAAATAGTAACGCCTCTATCCCTAACAAAATAATCCGACAAAGCATTAATTTCATCTAAGGCAATGCCGTGAATAAGCGCCATTGTTAAGTAATATTCTTTTTTAATACCGGGCACAAATTCTCCTTCAAGAAAGTGTCTGGTATATTCCGAAGCAAGTGTGCCGGAATGTGTGTTAGCTGCTTCAAGATAAAGATTCCGGAAAAATCTTATGTGGCTCTCCTTTGCTCTTTCAAATTCGCTTTCTGTAAAACCATGCTGTTTAAGCCTCACAAATTCTTCGACAAGCGCAGTAAAGCCACCTGTAATATCTCTGGGATCTGCTATGCATGTTAGCATAAAGCCGGACTTGGTACGAACAAGTCTTCCCATTCCCGCAGAGGCGCTTGCAAACGGCGGGTTACTTCCTTGCGCTCTTTCTCTGTACCTGCTATTAAGCATCGATATATATAAAGAAGATATAATGGAGTTCCTGTAATCTCTTACAGTGCTCTGACCCGGATTATCAAGAAGATAGAGCAGCCTAATCTCTGCAGAAACAGCTTCCGGGTCTGTAACAATTGATACTATATCCGAAGTTCTTGCAGGCACAGGGAATTCAGGTCTTTCTCTTCTGTTCTCTGGCAGATAAAGCTGCGAAAATAGTTCTCTTACTTTTCCATCAACAATGTTTTTATCAACATCACCTACAATAATCAGCGCCATAAGGTCAGGTCTGTACCAATCCTCAAAAAAAGATACAAGGTCCTGGCGTTCAAAATTTTCAAGAACTTCCAGCGTTCCAATCGGCGCTCTCTCAGCATATCTCGATCCGCTAAAAATATATTCTCGCTGTATTTCCCCAATTCTTTGCCGCGCGCCTCTGCTCCTCCGCCACTCTTCGATTACAACCAGACGTTCTGTTTCCATCTCCTCAATCTCGTTCAAGATTCCAGAAGCCCAGTCAAACATAATAAGTAACGCTGTATCGAGAAGGTCTTCTCTGTCCGCAGGAATATCAAGCATATATACAGTGCGGTCAAATGTCACATATGCATTCAAATCAGGTCCGAATTGTATACCTTCTCTTTCAAGAACATTAGCAATGGAATTACCGGGAAAATTTGTTGTTCCCCTAAATGCCATGTGTTCTAGCATATGAGCAAGCCCTCGCTGATTATCATCTTCAAGAATCGAGCCTGCATTAACAACAAGCCTTAAAATAATCCTGTTCTCGGGCCTGCGGTTTTCTTTTATGTAATAAGTAAATTTATTATCCAGCTGTACAATTAAAATAGAAGGGTCTGTTGGAATAACATCGTCTAAACTTTTAAAGAGCTGTGTTCGCTCTGCGGCAGGAACATCATACCCTGCACCAACAGCAGGAATTTCTGCGAATAGGTTTTTTGATACAAATAACGCAAGTAATAAAAACACAAGCAAACTCTTTTTTGTTAATATTTTTTTCATTTTAACCTTCTTTTTCCAATACATATTTTTTAACCATATCTGCAAATTGCTCTCGCGGAATCATCTCTGCTCCAAATCTTCCAAGGTGACCAGTCTTTGTCTGGCAATCTATAATAACAACACCCTCTTGCTTCAGCCATGATACAAACTTTACAAAACCATACTTTGATGCGTTACTTACTTTAGTAAACATAGATTCGCCGAAAAAACATTTACCTATTTTAACCCCATATATTCCTGCCTCAAGCTCGCAAGAACCCGGCGCTGTTATGGCAGCGCAGGATATATAACCGAGTTCAAAAAGTTTAATATAAGCTTTTTTTAGCTCTTTTGTTATCCATGTACCTGCCTGCCCGGGTCTTGGAGCGATGCGGCACTCTTCTATTATTTCATCAAACCTTGTATTAAAAGAGACATTGAATAAATTCTTTTTTAAATCTTTTTTAAGGCTTCCCGGAACATGAAGTTTCTCCGGAAAAAGTACAAACCTGGGATTCGGCGACCACCACAAGACAGGTTCTCCTTCGCTAAACCATGGAAATATCCCCTGCTTATATGCAGACAAAAGCATACCAGGCGACAGGTTTCCGCCAACTGCAAGAAGCCCGTCTGGACGCGCTCTATCCAAAGGAGGAAATTCAAAAAAATCAGATTCATCAAACCAGGGAAATCTATTCTTCATACCAAAAATTCAGGCACTTTTAAAACAACCGAATCATCCTGCAGGTCAACAACAACGTCTCCCCCTGCTTCAAGGTCTCCAAAAATAACCCTGTCTACAAAAAGATCTTTCACCTTTTCTCTGAATATTCTGGATATGTTTCTGGCGCCAAACTCTCTTGAGAAGCCATTTTCGGCAATAAAAGTTACAAGATTTTCCGTAAACTCTGCTCTTATATTTTTCGCTTCCAGCTGAGTTTTAAAAGCAGCAATTTCTTTTCTTACTATATTTTTTGCATTTTCAATATCGAGATTATTAAATACAATTATTCTGTCTAGCCTGTTCCGGAATTCAGGAGAAAATACTTGTTCTACAGCCTTTGACAAAGCGCTCTCGCCAATCCTGAGCTCCCCGAATCCTATCAGCGGCTTTCCAATATCTCCGGCTCCTGCGTTAGATGTCATTATAAGAACAATATTTCTAAAATCAGCTTTTCGCCCGTTATTATCCGTTAGCGTTGCATAATCCATTACCTGAAGCAGTATATTATAAATATCCTTGTGCGCTTTTTCTATTTCATCCAGGAGAAGCACTGCATGGGGGGTTTTTATAATAGCATCGGTTAAAAGCCCGCCTTCTTCGTATCCGACATAACCCGGCGGAGCGCCTATAAGGCGCGCAACAGTATGTTTTTCCTGATATTCGCTCATATCAAATCTTAAAAAAGATATACCAAGAGTGGCAGCAAGCTGTTTGGAAAGTTCTGTTTTTCCCACACCTGTAGGTCCCACAAACAAAAACGATGCCACAGGTTTATTGGGCTCCCTGAAGCCTGCCCTGGAACGCTTTACTGCTTGCGTTACTTCGTATACCGCGCTGTTCTGACCAAAAAGAACTTCTTTTATTTTTTGCTCAAGTTCATGCAGCTTTGCTTTTTCTGAAACCACTATAGTTGCCGCTGGAATTCTTGCGATTCCTGCAACAATTTTTTCTATTACTTTTTCTTCTATTGCAATCGGCTCCTCTGCTGCAACATGCTCTTCTGTAACAGACTCTTCTGCAGCAACAACAGCTTCACTGCTCTTAAACTTCGTCATTTTAACATAAGCTCCTGCTTCGTCAATTACATCTATAGCCTTGTCCGGCAAATGTCTGTCGTTTATATATAACGAAGAAAGATTTACAGCAGCCTTAATTGCACAATCACTATACTTAACATTATGGTAAGACTCATATCTTGCCTTTAATCCATTTAAAATTTGCTCTGTTTCTTCTATTGAAGTTTCAGGAATCTCAATTTTCTGGAATCTCCTGGAAAGCGCTTTATCTTTTTCAAATATTTTTTTGTATTCATCAAAAGTAGTTGACCCAATGCAGCGCACCACACCAGAAGCAAGAACAGGCTTTAACAAATTAGAAGCATCCAGCGCGCCGCCGGACACAGACCCGGCACCAATTATCGTATGTATCTCGTCGATAAAAATAATAGCTTTTTCCTTAGCCTCAATTTCGCCCAATACCCTTTTTAGCCTTTCTTCAAAATCACCTCGATATTTTGTCCCTGCGACAATAGTTCCCATATCAATCTGATAAATCGAATAATCTTCAAGAAAACGCGGGACTTTTTTCTCGGCAATCATTGCGGCGATTCCTTCTGCCATTGCTGTTTTCCCTACACCCGGCTCTCCCACAAGAATTGGATTATTTTTCATTCTTCTGCAAAGAACTTGCAGAATTCTTTCAAGAATATCAGTCCTGCCTATAAGAGGCTCGAGTTTTCCATTCTTTGCCTCAAGCGTAAGTTCTTTTGTAAATCTATCAAGAAAAGTTTTTTCTTTGCTTTTTTTGCCGCCCGCTGCCTGGTCATCGGCATCAGTTTTTTTTGCCGCATCCTTTTCCGCAACACCACCCCTAAAGCTCTCTTCAAGCTCATGAGAAATGACCCTTAAAAGCCCAATTTTTGTAAGCCCAAGTTTTCGCATATAATACGAGGCATAACACTCTTTTTGTTCAAATATAGAAACAAGAATATCTGCAAAAGTTATATCTTCCTTGGCAGCGTGCCCGCTGTGCATAATAGCCCTGTCAATAATTCTTTGCAGCCCGATTGTCTGAATAGGGTCCCTTTTTTCGGACGTAGGGATTTCCTTGTCAATATATCTCAAGACTTCTTTTTTCAGACTCTCCGGGTCAATTCCGCACTTATTAAAAATAGCAACAGGTCCGTTAAAAAAAAGCGACGTGTAAATTATATGCTCCGGAGTAAAAAATTCATGCTTTCGCGAAAGCGCCTCATCATACGCAGCATTCAATATTACCTGAACTTCCTCATTTATCCTCATTATTCTCTCTCCATTGTACACCTAAGAGGAAAACCAGCCTGCGACGAACGGTTTTCAACTTGACACACCTTTGTAGCAGCTATATCATAAGGATAAACTGCCACCTTGCTCCGCCCATTTTGATGAACATCGAGCATCAATTTATTAGCTTCTGCCGGTGTTTTGCGAAACACCTCTTTTAATATGGTTACGACAAAATCCATTGTTGTATAATGGTCATTATGCAACACAATTGCAAATTTACCTGGTTCTTTTATCTCATCCTTAACATTTTCTTCTATATTACTGAATGTTTTCTCTGACATATATTACTATTCGCTGCTTTATTCAATCGAGAATAAAGCAGCATTCCTTATTATTCTTTTTTCGCAGTTTTCTACAAGAAAACGAGAAAAAATATGTAAGCGATGATTAGAGTCAAATTTAATCAGCGCTTACATAATAATATAACTCCAATATTAAATATCCACAACAATACTTTTGTTACTTTTTTTTTCTGTTAATACTGATGAGGTGGATTCCCGGCTTGGGCATTTTTTATGAAAACTGCGGGAATTGACTATACATTAGTGGCAGATTTGCACATGATTTTTTTTGCATATATCTGCCAGGGTTGAGTCATTGGTTATCAATACCCCATTATTTCTTCTGGCAGTTACCATGTAAAGCATATCATAAATAGAATGGTTATTTTTTACCCCTTCAGAAAAAGCTTCCTGCCAAATTTCTTTACAGTCAATGAATTTGCTCACATAAGCTATGCCATCTCGAATGAATTCCAGACATTCGTCTGTGGTTAGGATTTTGGCTTTATAATACTTCCAGAAAGCATTTGTCAATTCAGAGACGTATAAATCAGGCGCCAAAATCAGCGAGGATTTTTGAAAAACATCTTCATAAGCTTCAGCTTTTTTTGAATGCAATAACATTGTCATTGCTCCTGAAGCATCAATCACTGCTATCATCTGTCTCTGTCCTCGCGGATTAGTTTTACAAAATCTATTTCCTTTACATGTTCAGGAATGTGTCTTTCTCTGACTTTTTTTAAAAGTAGACGTTTACTTTCCTGGTCTGATATTTCTTCGCCAAGCCCCTTTTTTACCAGCACAATAGTCTGTTGAGCAATGGTTCTGTTTTGCCTCTTGGCTTCATAAGCTATTTGGTCATAAATATCTTGCGGAAAATCCCTAACTTGCAATAGTGACATTTGCTACCCCCTTCATACAATATACATACTTTTACATACTTTTACATACTTGTCAAGCAAAAAATTATAGAGATATGCAAGCAGCACATAGTCATTCAGGAGAAACTACGATAAAATATATAAAAGTGAAAGAAATTTTAGTAGTATTTTTTGGCAGCGGATTAGGCGGAGTCCTAAGATTTGGGCTTGGCAGATGGATTTCTGCGCTGCACAAGCACTATTTTCCATTTGGAACTTTTATCGTGAACATAATCGCCTGCTTTGCTGTTGGTTTAATAATCGGACTTGCAGACCACAAGCAAATATTATCTCCGCAAACAAGACTATTCTGGACAGTAGGTTTTTGCGGCGGATTTAGCACTTTTTCTGCATTCAGCAGCGAGACTTTAGCATTGCTTCAGCAGGGGCATTATATTGGTTCGGCTCTTTATATTCTGGGAAGCGTTTTTATTTGTGTCGCAGCAACATTTGGCGGGCTCTTAATAATGCAGCGAATATGACAGCTTATTCTAAGCGTTAGTCTCAAACAAATTTAACTGCCTGGCAGCATATCCGCGCTTATAATCAGCAACTATATTTTTCATTTGATAACGCAATTCAAGCCTGTTGCACTCTTCTGCAAAAATACTCCAGAGTTTTTTTGCCTTGGGCGATGTGCAATTATAGCGATCATGATATTTCTTAATATACTTTTCCTTGAGTCCCGGAAAATGCAAATCCAGTTTTTCATAAAAATACTCCCGGTTTCCTGCTCGTAAAGTCATTCCAAAAGCAGGATATATAAAGCGAGCTCCATTCTCTTTTGCTTTGCGCACAATATTTATAATATTTTCCTCTGTATCTTCAATAAAAGGCAGTATTGGCATCATTAAAACACCTGCATATACTCCACTTTCGCTTAATGTTTTTAACACATCAAAACGCTCGCTTGGCAAAGAGGCATTTGGCTCAATTATCTTACCAAGATTATCGTCAGCCGTTGTTATGGTTATTTTTACAAGTACCGGCGCTTTTTCCTGTATGTCTTTCAATATATTTACATCTCTGGCAACCAGTGCGCTTTTTGTGGCAATGGCAACCCCAAAGCGATAAGCGTTTAATAATTCAAGGGCGTTTCTTGTAAGTTTTAGTTCTTTTTCACGCGGATTGTATGGATCACTCATCGCGCCTGTAGCAACTACTCCTGGTTTTCGCTTTTTTAAGAGATCATCTCTTATAATGCGCAAGGCATCCTGTTTAGCTCTAACCCTGTCAAAATCTTCTATTTGATAACAAAGGCTTCTGCTATCGCAATAAATGCAGCCATGAGAACAGCCTCTGTAGATATTCATATTATAATCAGTTCCAAACCAACCGTGGTTTTTAGGTCTGAGCACAATACTTTTTGCCGGTATATATTCCATGTTTATTTATAATAGATCTAATTCCAGACAAAAAGCCACTTTATTCCTTGATACAATCCATAGAATACCCAGCCAACAGGACCTGGTCTTGCCCGCTCTCTAAATCTTACAGTTATGTGTGAATATGCTACACTTAATTCTGCATGCCTGATTCTTCCTTCCATTATTTCAATTTCTGTATTTACTCGCTCAAGCTCTCTTTCTATGCTCAAAATATCACTCACGGAATTTGCTCTTTCAAGTAATGCCAGATATCTTTCGCGTACATTTCTAAGACTTTCCAGTCTTATAACATTGTCGCGATATTGATCTGTAATATCTGTCCCTGTTTTTGTTTCTCTGTCTATTCTTCCAAGTGTTCTTGCGTTCTGCAAGTAATTATCCATACTTTTCGCCGGTATTCGCGCTGTTACGCTATTCTCCGTTACCCATATAATGAATCCATTATTTTTCCTTACCTGCTCGCTAAGCCTTGCTCTTGTTTCTTCCATATCTCTGACAGATAATCCCAAAGTTACTGTATATGCAACCATTCGGCTATCAGCTATGTTTCCCGATGCTCTTGTCCTCGATAAAGAAGTTTCATTAGCATCAAACGACGCTAATGAAGCCTCGGGAGCCATTGCCCTGCCTGCGCTGGCGCAAGAAAAGAATATAAATACAAAAGTTATTAATAGTCCGCTTTGAATTGTTTTGTTCATTCTCCATTTCCTATAATTCAGTTCCTGCTGGCCATTCTCTGACTGCTCTATGTATTTGCCAAAACAGATCATCCATGCCGCGATTAAAATCCGCTCGTGCAAAAGTACGCGGGCTGTAATTAATTAGTATTACCCAATTGAAACCATTTGAACTTCTTCCCATTACAGATGAAGTCCCGGCCAAATTAACTGTGTGAAACCAACTGCTGCCTGCCTGTGCAAGGCGCCAGCCAAATGCATTAGGATTAGTCATAATATTTATTGTCTCTCTGCTTAAAATATCTTTTACATTTGAAAAACCATCTATACGAACCAATATTTTCAATAACTCGATGGGATTTGCAACCCATCCGGGCGAAACGCCTGTTCCGGCCGGAGCTCTGCCAGAAGTAATATATTCAGCTTCATCAGACCCGGAAAAATTTGCACAAAACCTCATCCCATCTATGCCCGAAGGTTTGAGAATATTTTCTCTTACAAATTCTTCATAAGTCATTCCGCTTTTTCTCTCAATTATTCTAATATTGCTTTCATTATCAAAAACATTATTTCTTTCAAAAACCAAATCATCCAGGCTAAGTTTCCCTTCTTCCAGTAGTTTCATTGCTGCTATTACGGTTATTGTTTCCGAAAGAGAGCCTATTCTCATTCTGTGTTCCGGCAACAGCCTTACAGTATGATTACTGTCTGCATAACCAACAGAGCCGGCAAAAACAAGCCTTTCGTTGCGCGAAACAGCAATAGAGATACCGCCGCGCAGCTGGTGTTCTTCATAAAACTGCATAAGGATTTCGCTGATGGTTTCTGTCATGACACAAGAACCAGCTGCCGACGCATCGTTACCTGCATCAGTTTCGCTTTCTTCGCTGCCTCCCATACCAAGTATACTGGCTACATCTATGTTGCTGGCATGTATCATTCCCAGAATTAGCGACACCACAAAAACAACAATCGCAATCGTTTTATAATTTTGACTAAGCACGCATCCCCCCTGTCATCTCTTTCTGATTTTTTTAAAATAGTAATTTCTTGCAATTTCTGCGATAGTGTAAAACTTATATGCAAATTTGTTAAGCAAAAAATCATAACAGCCGGGGCGATGAACAATCGCCCCCCCAAAGCCTGTCTTAAACCTGTAAAGCCCGTGCATGGGATGCGAAGGATTATCGTCCGGCGGTATACCAAACATATCGTACTCAACACAGCCTTCATCTATTGCATCGCAGATTGCTTTCCATTGCAGAGCATACGCAGGCATTTTTTCCCTCGCAATATTACTTGACGCTCCATACAGATAAGTCGCTTTTTTGTTATAAAAGCAAGTAACGATTCCGGCAATATTTTTCCCTTCGTCTTCTGCCATATATAACCTTATATCAACCCCAAACTCTTTTTCTTGCGCCAGCTCAAACAGTGTTTTATAATACTTCAAAGAATGAAGAGCTATTTTATCCCGCACAGATGTTTCACGGTAAATCTCGTACCATTCGCCAAGCATTTCAATAGAATATTTTTTTACAGAAACGCCTTTTTTTTCCGCAAGCTTTATATTATACCTTGTCTTGCTCTTCATTTCAGACAAGATGACATCTTTATTTTTGGTAATATCAATTATTACTGTTGATGCAGGCTGTATATCTTCCGCTTTCTTGAATAAAGAAGAAGGCTTGCTGCCGTTTCTCCAAGGCAGGTCATAACGTATAAAAAGAGAGCCTCGCGGAAGATACTCTTTAAGACAACGAGATATTTCTTCCAGTTTATCCTGATATTTTTCCGAAGGAGCATAAGGCACATAAACAATAGAAAAACTTCTTCCAATTTTTCTTACAAGTACAACAAGAGGCTGCTCATCAAGTAAAAAGTAAAGAGGCTTCCAGCCAAAATTAGATTTTAAGCTGGTCCAGAATAAAGTTTGAAGAAATGAATCCCCGGGCTCTGATTCGGAAATTTCAGAAAGTTTTTTTGCATCTATAGGTTCCATGGCTACGCCTAAAAAAGAATTGTTCATTTTCCGATCTCAAGTAAAATATTCATTTTAACTATTTTCTAGGGATACCGCAGCAAAGCTGCGTTTCCTCATTCGCTCGGTAATGTGCGTGCAAGCACGCCCGCTACACTCGCTTCATTCGGAAATAAGGTAATGTAGCCCCGAACAAGTTCGGAATGCTGCGCAATTTATTCTCGATTGAATAAATCAGCGATTCCCTAGCTAACCTTTCCTTTTGCAACTTTTTCAGTTTTAATTATACTGCTTCCGCATACAAGAGATGCAGAGCCGCAATAAACAATATTATCTCTTACTTCCAGTTTTGTTTCAAAAAACTTATCGATAGTAATTTTTTTCATCTCTTGTTCCGGCACTTTGCAGCCGGACAGAACAACCCTGTCTCCTGGAGATGCATCAGGCGCAAAAAGAACTTCTACGGTTTTGTCGTCTTCTGCTGCAAGAAGCATACCATTGCTTTCAACGCCGCGCAGTTTAGCAGGCTTTAAGTTGCATACAACTATAATATTTTGCCCAAGAAGCTCTTCTTCTTTATAGTGCGGGACAAGACCGGAAACAATTTGTCTCTCTTCGCCGTTACCCATATCAAGAATTTCGATATAAAGCTTTTCCGCTTCGGGGTGTCTTTTTATTTCTTTTATTTTTGCAACCCTTAAATCTACTGTTTCGGGAAATACTTTCTCCCCGGTATTTTCTAAAGCTTTTTCTTCGTCTCTTTCTTTCTGGCTTCCCTTAAATTTTTCTCTTAAATTGTTAATTAAGTCATCTTCGAGTTTTGTAAAAAGAATCTCCGGGCTAACTTTTTTTATTCCCCCCTTAGGCTTGCCAAGTTTATCCCAGGTAAAATCTTTTGAATCAATAAAGGAAAGAATCTTTTCCGAAGTAAACGGGGTATAGGGCTGGACAAGAAGCGCAAGGTCCCGTACCAGATAAACAAGGTCGGAAATAAGCCTGTGCGCTTTTTCCGGGTCTTCGTTTTTCATTTTCCACGGCTCGGAATCCTGAAAAATTTTGTTGCCATAAGCAGAGAGTTCGAAAATTACATGGTACGCATCTTTAAGTTCTGCCCTGTCCAAATGGGCTGTAATTTTTTCTTCGTATGTTCTAACATCGCTCCAGAAAACAGAGCCGGCATCACCCTCGATTACTTCGCTGTTATAAAATCTTTGGGCAAATGTTAAAGTTCTGTTTATAAGGTTCCCAAAATTGCCTATGAGTTCTGAATTAACTTTTTCCTGAAAATCTTTCCAGGTAAAAAGATAGTCAGACTTTTCAGGTCTGTTATAAAATATATAGAATCTCCAGATATCTGCGGCGATTCCTGAGTCTTTGCAATCTGTTCCAAAGATTCCTATGCCCTTGCTTTTTGAAAATTTGCCGCTCTCGTAATTTAGGTACTCTGTTGATGACATGTGAAAGAGTGTTGTCCATTTTTCGCCGGAACCGAGGAGAGTAGATGGAAAAATTACTGTATGAAAAGGGATATTATCTTTTCCGATAAACTGATACAGCTCTACATTGTCGGGGTCCTTCCACCACTTTTCCCACTCTTTTGTAAGTGTTGCTGTAATGGAAATATAACCAATTGGCGCATCGAACCACACATAAAATACTTTATCTTCAAAGCCTTCTTTGGGAACAGGTATACCCCACTTTAGGTCACGGGTAATTCCTCTTTCTTTTAACCCATCCCTCATCCAGCTTTTTGTCATCTGCAGGGCGTTTTTTGCCCAAAATCCTTCGGCTGATCTTTTATTGATCCACTGCTCCAGGATTGGCACAATAGCAGGAAGATTTACATAGAGGTGCTTTGTTGATTTTACAACAGGCTCTGAATCACAAACTCCGCAGCGCGGTTTTACAAGCTCTGTTGGGTCAAGCAGCTTGCCGCAATGTTCGCACTGGTCGCCGCGGGCGCCTTCGTATTCGCAGTGCGGGCAGATGCCCCGCACATATCTGTCTGCAAGAAAACGCTGGCACTTTGTACAATAAAGCTGTTCAATGGTTTTTTCGCAAATATAGTTGTTTTTATCAAGCCCTTTAAAGAGTCCCTGAGTAATTTTTGTGTGTTCATCAGTAGAAGTTCTTCCAAATTTATTAAATGAAATATTAAACCATTCATAAATATCTCTATGGATAACATAAAATTTATCGCAGAGCTCTTTTGGGGTAATCCCTTCTTCAAGAGCTTTTGTTTCTGTGGCTGTTCCATATTCGTCTGTACCGCAGATATACATGGTCTCATAGCCTTTTAATCTGCAAAATCGTGCGAAGACATCGGCAGACAAAACTTGTATGAGGTTGCCTAAATGGGGAATATTATTTACATAAGGCAGTGCAGATGTGATAAGTCTTTTTTTCATAATAGTTTACTATATGTTCCTGCTTTTTTAATGTCAAGTAAACGCATTGCCTCATGAAAAATGTTACCGAAAAGAGTAAATGCCTCATTTAGAAAATGTTACCCAAATTAAAATAAGGATGCCTGAAGGAGGGCATCCG
>JGI20163J15578_10000023_pt1 | contig 54724 bp, 43 predicted proteins | sample TergutCu122P1_FD_15578 | JGI IMG/M metagenome (IMG submission 15578)
GCTGAATCTCCTGCTCCAAAAGGTTGATAAGATTCATTCCACCTCACTTCTACACACAGCTTCTCTAAAATATCTTTTCTATCAGCTTTAGCCAATTGATTAGCATTTCCTATCATGGTTTCTGGCCATATCACATAATCAAATACCGTTACACAAGGAACCTTTGCAAAAAAAGCTTCTCTTTGTAACCCTCCTGAATCTGTTATAATTCTTTTTGCATTCTTTACAAAATTAATAGATTGTAAATAGCCAATAGGCTGAATGGTAATTACGTTTTTGATATTGTATCGTTCACATAACTCTTTCACCTTTTCTCTATTCCTTGGATGCACTGGGTAAATGGTTGGAGCATCTAGTGAATTAGCAGCCACCAAAATCTCAATTAATGTTTCTGCTTTACTAGTATTTTCCTCGCGATGACAAGTCATATAATAGAATTTTTCAGGAACAGAAACCTCACCTCCTGACAAATCAACTACCTGCTCTAACTGCCTATTCATCAATCTACTAGAGTAATATAAAAAAGCATCATACATAGGATCACCAACTAAAACACCTTTGTTTCCCAACCCTTCTTTGTCCAAGAACTCTTTGGCTGACTCAGTGCAACACATTAATAAACTGGAAACATGATCTGTGCATATCCGATTCACTTCCTCTGGATTATTCAACGTCCCCAACCGATTTCCTGCTTCCACATGACAAACAGGAATATGGAGTTTGACTGCTGCCAATGCTGCTGCAAGAGTCGAATTGGTATCTCCATATACCAATAAAGCATCTGGATTTTCTTTCAACAAAACCTCTTCGATAGCTATAAGCATGTTTCCTGTCATCTTTCCATGACTGCCTCCTGCTATACCCAAATTATAATCTGGTTTTGGAATCTCCATTTCTCGAAAGAATATTTCAGACATATTCTCATCATAATGTTGACCTGTATGCACCAAAATTTCATTATGCTTCTTCTTAAGTTCTCGAGAAACCACAGCTGCTTTTATAAATTGAGGACGCGCCCCAACTACCGTTACTACTTTCATTATAACACCTCGATATTCTCACGTTTTTTTACATGCTTCATGGCATTTTTCGTATCGAATATTGCCACAGCATGTTGTTGTACCATTTCATAATCCACATTGGTATGAGCAGCAGTGATTAAAACTAAGTCTGCACTTTTTAATGTTTTTTCTGTTAAACTTTCAAGCCCTTTGAAAGACTCTCCTTTATAGCGATACCTTTCTATCCAGGGGTCGTAAAAGCTCACTTCTGCCATCTCTTCTCTTAGAATATCAATAACTTTTAAAGCAGCACTTTCACGATAATCGTCAATGTCTTGTTTATATGCAACGCCTAGAACCAATATTTTCGACCCATTCAGAGCTTTTTTATAACGATTTAAAATCTTTCTAGCACGAGACACTGTATAGTCTGGCATATTGTCGTTAATCATCATAGAACTTTCAATCATAGAAGTGTGAAAGCCATATTCTCGGGCTTTCCATGACAGATAATAGGGATCTAGTGGTATACAGTGTCCCCCAAGTCCTGGTCCTGGATAGAAGGCTTGAAATCCATAGGGTTTTGTTTTGGCAGCATCAATAACTTCCCACAGATTAATACCCATCTTATGACATAACATGGCTAATTCATTTACTAATCCTATATTCACATTTCTATATGTATTCTCTAGAATCTTTTCCATCTCGGCAACTGCTGGAGAGGATACTATATGAACTTCACTCTCTAGAACAGTTGCATACATGGCTGCAATAACCTCTTTCGCGTTTTCTCCAATTGCCCCAACTACTTTAGGAGTATTCTTTGTTTTATAAATCAAATTGCCTGGATCAACTCTCTCAGGTGAATATCCCAAATAAAATTCTTCTCCACAAACAAGACCTGATCCTTTTTCAAGAATAGGTTTAATCAACTCTTCTGTAGTTCCTGGGTATGTAGTAGATTCTAATACTACAACCGAACCTATTTTCATATACTTTGCAATCTCTTCAGAAGAACTCTTCACATATGTAATGTCTGGTTGTTGATATTGATCCAAAGGTGTTGGCACACAAATTGCTATGAAATCCATCTCCCTAATAAAGGAAAATTCTGTTGTAGCCGACAGTTTTCCTTCCGCCACTATTTTTTTTAAATCTTTATCCACTACATCTCCAATATAGTTTTTGCCTGAATTGACCATCTCTACTTTTTGAGTTTGAATATCGAAACCTACTGTTTTGAAACCCACCTTCGCTTTCTCAACAGCCAATGGTAAGCCCACATAGCCCAACCCTACTACTCCTACTTTAATATCTCTATTTTTTATTTTTTTGAGCAATAAATCTTTCATCAAACTTCCCTCTCCCTACCTTCGCTTTCATACTCTATAGCTGTGTTATTAAACTCTATTTCTTCAATTGCCGTTTGCTGGTTTTCTTGTACCCCTTCCGTATTTCCTTTTTGAAACATAATTTTAAACGTTAATAACATCAATTTGAAATCAAGTGCTAAAGAGTAATTTTCGATGTACATTAAATCCAATCTCAATTTATCGTAAGGCGTCGTATTATACTTTCCATAAATTTGTGCATAACCTGTAAGGCCAGCCTTTACTTCTAAACGATATTTGAATTCTGGGATATGCTCCACATATTTTTCTACGATTTCTTGACGTTCAGGGCGTGGTCCTACCAAAGACATTTCACCTTTTAAGATGTTAATCATTTGTGGCAATTCATCTAAATGGGTAGATCGAAGAAATCTACCTATCGGAGTTATTCTATCATCATCTTTTTTAGCAAGCCTAGCACCATTCTTTTCAGAGTCTTCACTCATAGTCCTGAATTTTATAATATTAAACTTCTTTTCATCTTTAGTAAGTCGTTCTTGAACATAAAACACCTTTCCACCATCATAGCACTTGATAATGATAGCAAATAGCAACATAAAGGGAAAAGAAATAACAATAGCCACAGTTGACAAAATAATATCAAATGTACGCTTCATAATCAATTGATCGACTTTCAGGCTTCTTGACTCTATCATTAATAGGGGCTTATCAGTAATATGCAATGTTTCAGCTCCACTTATTATTATATCTGATATTTTAGGAGTTATAATTATACCTTTTCTATGCTCATAACAATATTTCAAATAAGCATTACGTGTTTGAGCAGGAATATCATAAAACAAAACTGTGTCACAGCATAATATTGCCTTAAACAATTCATTTTCTTCTTTGTTTATATTTATGTAGTTGCAAATTTCATATTTCTCCTTCATTGTACCCTCTTTTTGTAAAAAAGTATAAGGAAGGTACCGTTCATACAATACCAATGTTCTAATTGGCTGCCTAATTCTGATATATATACATCGCAGAATAATGCTCCAAATCACGATAAATGTCCATTGTACTAATGTTAAAACAACCATGGGGGAAATGCTTGTATATTGTCTGGCCAAAAGCCATACAAGCATATTTCCCGCTACGTTAGTGCCAAAAACACTTAGTATATTTGAAAAGCAAAGGTTTCTTACCCTCAAAACATCAACTTTATATCCATCAAAATTTTTAGTAAAGAAAATAAGAAATAGGAGATAAACACCAATAACTGCCCAATTTCCCCAAAAATAAAAATTTCTGTTACGTTCTTCAAGAATAGGAACATAGTAATAAAACCATACAACAGCGAACTTGGCAACTAAGAAAACCAATAATATTAAGTTACCTGCCAGCCTTAGAATATAGCTATTATGCTCATGCTTCATGAAATTACCCCTTTATTTCATTCAAATTTTATCCTGTTCATTAGTCATATCTTCACCCAAATATTATATCACTCACCAAAGAGTATTACAAATTTCATTTAAAAAAATGAGCTGTCCTCTTCTTCACAATATTTAAACCCTACTCTTGCCTATCATTCATCTTGTATAGCTCTAACCAACTTTGCTTTACATTGCTCCATGAACTTAGTTCCAAAAGTTTATTGGCATTTGCTACATTGGGCTTTATTGGTTGATTCAGAATTCCCTCAATAATACGTGGCAATTCCTCAAATGAAGAGTACTCAATATAATCTATCTTACCTTTAAGCAACTCATCGTATTGTATCCATATAGGGTTCAATACAACCGCTCCTGCGAATAAATATTCTTGAATGCTTCCCGACAATGCATCTGTTGTTTGACCATGAATAAAGATATCTACCGCTAACCTTAATCGTGCAATATCATGATCTGATAAAAAGCTATCTAATATTACATATCTACAATCCATTTTATCAAGTAAACTTTTCAGTTCTTCTTTGTAAGCTTTTGTTGCACCTCCATAAGTCATCTGAAATATTAGAGTAATTTTCTCTAAATATTTTTTGGGCAACTTAGCAAGATGTTTTATAACCTCCAAATGCTGTTGGAGAGGATTGCTGTTATATCCAATAGCAACAGTTATTTCTGATTCTTCGCTTGAAAAAAAATTTTTACATTCTTTTCTTGATTGTGTTTTTAATACCTCCTGAATCACCTCATAACCAGAAATCCCAAACCTCACTTCACGCAACTTATCATCATATCTGTTAGAATATAATTGATGAAACTTATCAAACATCTGCTTAGTCAACAAAGTAATTTCATCAAAATACTTAAAAAACTTTTCCTTTTCTTTTACTTTTTTAGGAGTTAATCTAAAAATATCACTTCCCCAGTAGGAACCGATGATTTTATTGTTACATCTCTTTAGCCATTTCACCCAAAATAATCCACCCGAGTTCATCCCATGAACATGTATAATGTCAAATTTACCAATTAGCTTTTTCATTGTGACAAGAATATTTACCAATCCTCGGATTTTCGGAATCTTACTTAATAAACCTACATTGTATTGAGTCTCAATCATCCTAATACCATTAGCTTGATAAAAATCAGAAAATCGAGAGATTTTGTTGGAAACCAGTAAAAAAACCTCCATCTCTTCCCCCAGTAATACTTTTTCAATGTAAGATTTTATCCACATTGACTCACTATCACTTATAATTAATAACTTCATTTTTTTATTCATTAATCCTCACTATTAATCATAGCTTCTACAGTTAATGCTATGCCCTCTTCTATTGAGTGAGATGGACTGAACCCCAGCCTCTTTTTAGCATTACTAATATCTGCATAGACATCTTCAATTTCGTTTTTACGAATTATCTCTTTCGAAACAACTTTTTTGTGAACCCCTATATAGTCTTGTACTAAATCAACTATTTCTCCAACGCTATAAGAGCAACCGCTACCAATGTTATATACATTATATCCTTTAGTCTTTTCTATTGTTTTTTCAATTGCTAACAATAAATCTTCTATGTATAAGTAGTCTCTTTTTGGTTTAAGGTCGTTCACTTCTATAGTCTCTTTATCTGAGTCTAAAGCTTGATTAATGATTTCAGGTAATAAAAATTCATTTTTTTGTCTTGGCCCAAAAACATTAAACACTCTTAATACTGTAATATCAACACCCATGTTTTCGTAGTAAAATTCACACAGATTTTCCGCGAACATTTTACTACTATTGTATGGGGTATTTGGTTTTATAATATGGTTTTCATCAATGGGAAGATATCGCGGCACTCCATATGTATATGTATTTAGAAATGTAAGAGAACAGGCTTGTCTTTTACAAAATTCGAGTATATTAAGTGTGCCCATGAAATTAGTGTGGTAATACGAGTAAGGATTTTTCCAGCTTTCAGGAACAAAAGTTTTAGCCGCCAAATGTATTACATGATCAATTCCTGTAAAATGTAAACAAAAATCTACATTAGCAACATCACCCTCATCCATATCAAATTCAAAGATAGAATAGCTCTTTTTCTTAAGGGCAGTAACAAGATGCTTTCCTACAAAACCTTTACTGCCTGTTATCAAAACCCTAGGACCTTTCTTCATCTTTTCTTCTCCTTAACCAATCAGAAACGATTAAACCGTGGTTGTTCAAACGCTCTTCTACCTTCTTCTGCTCCATCATAAATAAAATGCAAGTAATAACTTATAATATCATCCCCAAAATATTCCCGCACATCTGCAAATCGCTCCATATAAAAAAACACATCAAATTCCGCACTTCCCTGTAATCCCATTGCCATTCCCTCAGTAACAAAAAATTCTAATACCTCTTCTCGAGTGTTAAACCCAGCAACTAGCTCTGGATACCTTTTTATAAAAAAATCAAAATTGAAGACCACATCATAATTTCTTCCGTCTTTTACTGGGAATAATCTCGAAGCCACCAGCCCTTCATAAACTCCATACCTCAGATAATGATAGAAAAAATCTTCTAACTCTTCCCCAAGCTCAAAAACTAAATCTGGATAATTCTCTCTATAATAGAATACATTAAATTCTCCACTACCAATGCGCCCCTCAGACATTCCAATAGTTACAAAATGTTCCAAAACAGCATAAGAATCTATCCCCACATCCTCTTTCACATCAGGATAACGCTCTAGATAGAAATAATAATCAAAAACTGGTGAGTAATCTACTCCATTAAAATACGTTGGATGAAGAATAAAGCTACGCCCCCTAAATATTGCATAGTCTGATACCTCTCCCACTCTGTAAAAACTCGGACTAAGGGAAACTAACTCTGGGTGATATTTCCAAATCACAAAATAATTATATCTTTCCAGTTTTAAGAGTTGTCCTAATCTTCGTCCATTAAATTCTCCATAATAAATCATATTGAAAAGCTCTTGATTGATTCCATATAATCGTTCTCCTTGTGATAGCCTAAAGTTGACTGCACTAAAAGTCATATGAATTGATGCATCGTATTGCCTAACAAAAGGATACATACCAGGAGGAAACACAACCTGCTTTCTCTCAATATCATTTATAGTCGCATCCATATTTATAACCTCAATCACTTCAATAACCACATTAGGTAATTTATAGGGATTCTCGCTTCTTTCCGTTAGCTCATATACTGTCATTCCTCTGGCACCAATCAAAAGTATTGCGACTACTCCTAACCAAAACACAAACTTCTTTCCATTCTCCTTAATTGAGTCAGATAGGTAAACAAATACATATGATGAAACAATACTGATAGGTAGTAACCAAAAAATACGCCAAAACACCAAACTCCCTGTTACATATCTAATAATAATATGAGCAGTTAGAGGAAATAAGAAAATCACAAAGAATATTATATTATAGACTATAAAAATCTTCATTTTTTCACACTTTTCATTTTTCACAAATACATATAATAATATCATTAAATATATCGTAAATAAAGCGTTACGATTTACAGTACCATCTAACGCAACCATTTGAAATTCCCAGAAATCCCCAAAATTATATATTATATTCATAAAGTTCTTAGTAAATGAGTTCATATCTCTTTATCTCCATATGTCAACTTTCAAAATATCATCGTATATTGATTTGTATTATTTAATGCAAAAATCAAACCGAATATTACATTTGGTGTGCAACATAATGCTATTTTTACAACATCTCTTATATTTCTTGTTACTATAAAATGAGAAATGCCTAAAACACCCAAGCACATAGCACCTAACACAACACCCATAGACGAAACCATACTGCTTGCCAACATCAATAAAACTAAAAGCAGCCAATCTACCTTTTTCTCTTCGTGCCAAAAAATCCTCATATACATATAAAAGCATAGTGGTAACATTGCAATAAATAGTATTGATTTCCCTTGATTAATTAACAACAATGCGAATATACCTAATCCTGTTCCTGCACCTATCCGAGAGAAAAATATTGTCAATTGGTAGGCAAATAAGAACTTTATAGCCTTATCTTTATCTTGGTTTAGAATAACTTTACCTAAGTTATAGAACACACTAACTGAAAACAGATACAAAACAACTGGTAGAATCGAATGAACGAGAATTGCGGGATGTACATTAAACAATCTACTCAAAAAAGCCCAAAAAATAGGAAAAGGCGCTAATACATACCTCCACAGAAACTGCTCCTTTTCCATCCCTGTTAAGGGGTCAATAAGTGAAATTGTATTGCTTTCTAATGCAGTAACTGCTGTTCCTAAATAAAAGGCATAGTCTAATTCTATTGCAAAAGTAATGAATTGGTAACCCACTAATGCTATAATTATCATTAAGACAGATAACCAAAAAAAATAGTTTGTGCTTTTTATCCCTTCTGTCATCTTTCTGCGAATATTATTTAAATCATTCTCTTTAGTTAAAATCGTAACTCTTCTTTTCTTTATAATTATAAATTTAATCCATTGGGAAAAATATCCTCCAATTCTTTTGTAATTCAATACAAATGATAGCATACATAAAACTATTGTAGCCCCCAGCATTATTATATAATTAACATTAAAGCTAACACGCAGGAAAATACACGGTATGGTTATTATTTGAAATAATGAAAAAAATATAACCATACCCGCCATGTAATTTAAAGTAACACTATCTTTATCTATATTCACAAATTTTGAATATAATAATCCAAGCAAAATTACAATTATACTTATCCCTATACATACCATTATTAGTTGCCAGATGAACAAACTCTCTTCCTCCTCTGTTGCACATTTCAGCTTACTTCACATTTTAAATATTCCCCATTTGTATAACAATCATTCAGTTGTGAGGTTCTTGAAAATCGTTATATTCAACTTGTGCTTTCTCATAATCTTCTATGTTCCCAATATCAAGCCAGTAATCATTTATTTCATACTTATTGATTTCCATACTGGAGAATAACATCTTTTGAATCAACTTATCAATCCCATAATACTCATCTTTAGGTATTAATTTTAACACATCTGGTTTCATTACATATATTCCAGCCAATGCATATCTCACAATGTCTGGTTTCTCCTGTATCCCTGTCACCTTATTTCCTTCAAATAGTATATTCCCAAAAGCAAAAGGCAGTATTATTTTTTTAATACCCACAGTAAAATTCGATTTTTGTTTAATCGCAAAATCATACATCTTTCCATAATCAACTAGACAAAGTATATCTCCATTCATCACCAAAAAAGGTGCATCTAATGTTTCTTCAAGCAACTTTAACGGACCAGCAGTTCCTAACGGTTCATCTTCCTTACTTACAATAAGTTTGACACCATATCTAGAACCATCTCCAAAAAAACCTTCAATATAATCTGCTTTATAATTTGTTGCAAGTATTATTTCTTCAAATCCATATTTTACTAAACGTTCAATTTGTATTTCTAAAACTGCTTTTTCGCCTATCGGAAGTAAGGGCTTTGGAATTGAGTTTGTAAAGGGCCTCAATCTTGTCCCTAATCCCCCCGAAAGAATCACCGCTTTTTTAGACATTGTAGATTCCTCCTTTATAATGACTAAGGTTATTGGAGTTCTCAAACCATTTGATGGTTCTTCTTAAACCCTCATCAAGATTTATTTCTGGTATAAATCCTGTCAAGGAATGTAATTTTCTATTGTTACACCACAATCGATTCACCTCACTCTTTTCAGGTCTCAGTCGTTGCTCATCAGTAACAACTTTAACCTTTCTTCCCATAATAGATATTATCTTATTTACTGTATCTTCTATGCTTATCTCATAATTAGATCCTATATTGATGGTTTCTCCTATTGCTTTCTCACACTCTGAAACTAAAAGCAAACCCCTACATGTATCTTCAACATAATTAAAATCTCTGGTAGGGGACACATCACCTAATTTTATTTCTGTTTCCCCAGTGGCAATCTGAGAGATGATGGTAGGAATAACCGCACGTGCTGATTGGCGTGGTCCATAAGTATTAAAAGGTCTGGCTATTGATACAGGTAATCCAAAAGAGTTACAAAAACTCATTGCTAAAGCATCTGCCCCAATCTTACTTGCACTATAAGGGGACTGAGGCTGTAAAGGGTGTTGTTCATCTATTGGTACATACTGAGCTGTCCCATATACTTCACTGGTAGAAGTTTGAATCACTTTTTTGACATCATTATATAGTGCTCCTTGACATATATTTAGTGTGCCATTAATGTTGGTGTCCACATAACTATTAGGAGCTTTGTAAGAATAAGGTATCGCTATTAATGCCGCCAAATTGAAAATAATTTCCACCTCTTTTGTTATTTGATGACAGCAATGAGAATCACGAACGTCACCAAGAATAATCTCCATCTCATTATTTAAAGCAGAGTTTTCAAGCCACCCCCATGACCCCATGGAATTATATATAGCCAAAGCTCTGACAGTTGCCCCTTCTTTCACTAACATTTCTGCTAGATGGGAGCCAATAAAACCATCCGCTCCTGTAACTAATACTTTTTTACCTTTTAACTTCATAGCTATATTCCCCTCTCACTTATTATGGATTAGGTTTGTGGGTCATTGCTTTTACAATATCACAAACATTTTTCAACAGTATTACTATCTCTTTTCTATATATATATATTCCTAAAAGAAGTATCAATGACAACAAAATATGCTTTAAAATCCTATTATCTACAAATACGTACCCTATAAAGGAAGCAACTACAAGCAAAATTATCGTTATAACCAAATATTTGTAGCTTGTAATATGTGTATAGTACTTTCTTCCAATAACTGTTTTCAATATAACTGAAACAATGCCTGCGAATGCTGATGCAATAGCAGCACCGGATATGCCTATTAATGGAATTAATGTAAGGCAAATAACTATGTTCGCTAGAATAGACGATATTAAAATAATAGGACTCCAATAAGTTTTTTTTGCTATATTAATTCCTATACCTGTCGTCTCACCTAAAGTATAGCATATTGGTGCAATTAACAAAAATGGGAAAAATAAAACAGCCCCCCTGTACTTCTCACCGAGCAACATAAATGCTGGTTCTTGTAATAAAATAATCATCAAACCAAATAATGTTAAACAGCAAGCAATGAGTTTATGGATTATCCAAAAACGGTGTGAGTTCTCCTTATAATTTTGATAAACATAAGGAGCCCAATAAGTGTTAAATCCAGCTTGTATTATACTTACTAGTCCAGCCAGAGACGCTGCCACAGTAAATATAGCTACCTCTGCAAAGTTCAATAACCTAGAAATAACCAATGCTGATACCGAATTGTTTACCCATGCTATAACTGTAACTGGAATCAAAGGGACTGCAAAAGCTGCTATAGTTTTCACAAAATTTTTATCTGGTAGATTCTTTATCACCTCAAATTCTTTTCTTTGTATGAGAAGAAAAGAAATCATCAATAGCAAATTTGTACCTGTTAATACTAATATGGCAGGCATATATGTCGGACTCCAAAAGCCAGTTCCTAAATACAACACCCTAGTGAAAATAGCAATCAAAATAGCCTGAATATTAAACCAAAGAATTTTTTGCTCCAAACGATAAAATAAATTCAAATAACGTAAGACTACAGCAGAAATCGACGACAACACTAGGCAAATCACTATTAACTGATTGTGAGATTCTATTATTGAAAAAGAAACTGGACGCCAAAAAAACAAAACTATTATTAATCCCCCAAACAATAATACTAATGTTGACACTAGTGTTAATATTGACAGTAAATATTTTTTATTTGTTCTTGATGGTGGTTCGTAATAAAAGCGAACCAGTGCTTGATCCAGACCTAACAAGGATAAAGCCAATAGCAAGTTAACACCTATATTAAATAGGTTAATTCTGCCTAATTGATCTGGTGAAAACAACCGAGTAGAGATAGGTGCTGAAACAAAACTAATCACAAAGCCAATCCATGTTGCCAGTGAAAATCCTGTCATGTTTTTAATAAAAACTTTCTTTTCATTTACCATTTATATTTTCACCATCTCATTTCAATAGTATACACCTTTCCCTACATACTTCTTAATCAGATCCACCTCATCTTGAACTCTTTTTTCCCAGGTTTTAAAATATTTTGAAGCACTCTTTTTTGCTTTACCCTTTACACCTTTACTGAGTTCAACATCATTTATTAGAGTTCTAACAATCTCACTTGCTTGCTCCATATTATCTACCAAAAAACCATTTTCACCATTTCGAATTACTGAATTTAATGATCCGTCATTACATGAAATCACTACCCCTCCACTTGATAAATATTCAATGATAACATTTCCAAAATTCGTTGTTTCATACAAGGAAAGGCAAGCCAAAGCTCTTTCGGAATAATACTTAATTTCATCTTTTCTAATACTACCCCAAAACACAACTTGTTCAGATATACAATATCTCTCTGCCAAATCACAAAGTGATTTATAATAATCCAAATCATCTTTTTGCCCACCAAAATAGAGATTTACTAATATGTTTTGTTCCTTTAGCTTTCTTACAATCTCTAAAGCAAGATGTTGTCGTTTGCTATGTACAACCCTAGCAATATATAGCAGGTAAGGAGTCTTCACTTTTTTCTCATCGAAAAAAATCTCTTTGTTTTCTTCTGTGGGATAACCGTTTATCCAAAAATAAAACGGAGCTTTTATTTTATTCTTATTTACATATTCATAGGCTTTATCCAGTCTAGAACCATCGTTGGTTGCCAATATAAAACTCTTTCGTTTCTTTAATGAAAGATATTCAGGATACATAGACAGTGACGCGTAAACATAACCTTTTTTTACAATTCTATCCCAGTAAGAGCTTCCATATAATCGTTGTCCGAATGGTATTCCTCTTTTTTTAACTATGCGTGTAATACAGACTGATATTGGCCCTTGCCCATAAACAAAATCATATTTTTCCTTTTCAAGAGCCGATGATACCTCTTGCTTTATTTCGCTCCATATATTGATATATGAAAACAACTTCTTAATTCCTGTTTTGCGTTTAAAAAATAAATGATTAACTATGTTAATTTTGTTAAACCAACAAGATTTTATGTTATATTTCTTCTTTTGATTTATATCGTTGAAATCATAAAATAAAATATCAATTTTATGACCATCATCTATTAGTTTTTTAAGCGTTAACTGAAACCCTGGCATTCCATTCATCTCATCAAATCCATTATATACAATTTCAGTTAGCGGAGTCCAAAAATCTGACACATATAAAATCTTCATACTTCTCTCTCTTTATCTAAAATTAAGTGATAATGCTTTATCAGGTGATTAGCCACTTCTTCAGGAGAAAATTTATCTCTAATTGCTTTCGCAACTTCATCTCGCTTATACTTATTAGCATTTTTGTACATATTTAACATCTCTTTTGTTAGTGTTTTTTGGTTATCAATTTCGATCAATATCCCATTGTCATTATTCACAAAATCTTCAGGGCCTCCACATCTCGTTGCAATAACTGGCACTCCCATAGATAATGATTCAATATATGCCACTCCAAAAGTTTCCCCTTGAGACGGTAGTACAAAACAGTCTGCCATACATAACAATTTTGCTATCTCTTCTCTGCTACACAATCCCTTCAAAATAACATCATTTTTCAAATCATGTCTTTCTATCAACACTTTTAAATTTCTACGCTCTTTACCCTCTCCACAAATCATTAAAGAAATATCATTATATTCTTTTCTCAATTGACTAAAAGAAGCAATAACTAAATCCAATCTCTTGTTCTTTTTCAAATTCGCCACTGATATAAAATTAAACCCTTTATGCTCTTCCCACTTCGAACCATCAAAAATATCTAGATCGACTATGTTTGGTACATGCACTGCATCAATGTTGAATTTTTCATATAAAATCCTTTGAAGGGATGAACTCACTGTAATAATTAATCTTGCTTTAATATAGGCGTATTTTGCCATATTAAACAAATGGATTGGTATATTCTCCTTAATTAGCACTGAAGAGTGTTCTGTAATTACAAGGGGTATCTTTTCATTTTTTAAAGCTTTTGCAGTAATATAACTTATATCAAAAAAGTGAGAATGAATTAAATCTGATTCTCCACACTTCTTAACAGCTCTATCATAGAGTTTCTTCAGCGCAAAAGACGCCATCCTATTCTTTACAATATGAGGGATGTTTCCGAGAGGAACATTTACCATGAAAATATTCATTCCATCTTCTATCTTATGTACAAATCCCCACCTTCTCCACCGTCTCAACGATCGAGTATCCAAAGCCAGATATATTACATCGCATCCCTTTTTAACCAAAGCTTTTGCTTGATCATATTCAAATATTCCGTTTAATTTATACTTAGAGTCGGGCACCCCTCTTGATATAATCATTATTTTCATCATCGAATATTTCCAAACAATTTATTATAATATTTCAACATTTTCTTTTCTTCAACACTCCAATTATACTTTTCTTTTATTAGTCTTTTTCCCTTTTCTCCCATTTCACATGCCATATGTGGGTTCTTTACCAAATGCTTTATTACTTTAGCTATTTCATTGGGCTTTAAAGGATCCACACACACTCCACATTCTCCTTCATCTACTATTTTTTGCCATAAGGGAAAGTTTGAAGCAATCACTGGTATCCCTGCTGCCATATACTCGAACATCTTTATAGGCAATGAATCTATATACTGATTTGTAGGGTGAAGAACTACTAATCCTGCTACAGAAGAATTCATTATTTCAGCAACTTTTACTCTATCAACAAACCCATAAAAAACCACGTTATTTGCCCACTCCTTTTTAGTTCTAACTTTCTGCTCAAGTGAGCATAAATCAAAAGAACCACCTAATTTTAACTTCGTATTAGATTTTTCAGCAGCTTCAATCATTTCAAAAATCCCTCTATCTCCTCTAATACCTCCTAGGTAACATACTCCCTCTTTTGATTTTTCTGCACCTTTATGCAAATGCTCAAACTCTTCTAGCTTAGGATAGTTCTTAACACATATTGTCTTACATTCATACTTATGAAATACACTTTCTATTTTTGGGGTTGCACAAATAACTAAAGATAGTTTCTTTGCTATATACTTTTCAATTCTCTCAAAAGCGAAAGCAATTAATTTTCTCGCCATTGGTTTTAGGTAAGTCTTATGTAATATTTGCCGTGGAACATCCTCATGAACATCATACACTACCTCTTTTCCTTTTAGTCTCAAAAGTAAGCCAACTGGAAGTAATTCCGGATCATGAAAATGGTAAACATTTGCTTTCTGCTCCATTGCTAATTTGTACATTCTGAGTGAAGAAGTGAAAATACGCTTCAGTCTGTTTCTACTTATATTTACTTTTATAAATTCAATGCCTAAATCATCTACGCCATTTTTTTCCTTATTCAAGAATGCGATATTATATCCATCATTTATCAGGCTCAAAATTTCTTTGTGATATATTCTTGTATCGTAGGCTGAATGAACACTTGACATCACACATATTTTAGACATAATTTTCCCTTTTTGATTCCATTTCACAAAGTATCATTAGTATAATTCATCTATTTTCTAACACACTATGCACTTCCCATTTCTCACTACTTCCCCGCACTCACAAACCCAACCCATCTGCCTTGCTGGAATTCCTGCTACAACAGTATAATCCTTTACATCCTTTGTCACTACAGCCCCAGCCGCCACCATTGCCCACTTCCCTATGGTTACACCACAAACAATCGTTGCATTTGCTCCAATAGTTGCCCCTTCTTTCACTAGGGTTCTCTTATATCCCTCTGATCCTTTGGGGTATTTCGCTCTCGGCGTTAAATCATTGGTAAACACCATGGACGGTCCACAAAAAACATAATCTTCCAACTCCACACCTTCATATATGGATACGTTGTTTTGTATTTTACATCCCTTTCCAATCCTAACATTGCTCCCAACGTAAGTATTCTGTCCAAACGAACAGTCTTCGCCTATTACTACATCTCTTTGAATATGGGAAAAATGCCACACTTTTGTACCTTTTCCAATATCCACATTGTCGTCTATGATGCTTGTTTCATGAACAAAATATTCTTTCATTTGCTTACTCCCCAATTCCTTATGAGATTAACTATCAAACTTGCCAACAAAATTTAAGGTCGAACCTTCTTTCATTGGAAGTGTTATTCGCTTTCCTGTTTTTGAAGATTCATATATAGCTAATATCAACTCTAGAGCTCTTCTCCCTGCATAAACGTCCACATATACTGGTCTATCTTTCTCTATGGCCTCTTTTACATCAGCGTACAGAGGATTGTGCCCAAAGCCATACACGTTTGGTGGGTTTTCCTGATATTTTTCTTTTACTTCTTCAGGATCATCTATATTGTCGCCAAATCGCCATTCTTCAATGATATTGACGGATTTCCCCCCTGCTTTTACTGTGCCTTTTTCCCCAAATATATATAGTGTTTCCTCTAGGTTTTCGGGATATATATTTGTTGTCCCTTCGACAAGACCATAAGAACCATTTGCAAAGCGAATTAGAGCAAGTCCTAAGTCTTCCGCCTCCATAAAGTCATGGCACAACCTATCCGTCATGCCTACTACTTCTACAATCTCATCGCCCATCATCCAGCGAAGTAGATCTATGTTGTGGATGCATTGATTCATTAAAGCACCACCATCCTGTTCCCAGGTTCCACGCCATGGTGCTTGAGTGTAGTAATCCTTCCCTCGGTTCCATCTAATATGTGCTGCTCCATGCAATAATGTTCCAAACCGCCCTGCTTCCACAGCTTCTCTAATCTTTTGAATGGATTTGTTAAATCGATTCTGATGGCATGCACAAACCTTTACTCCTTTTCCTTTGGCCGCCTCAATAATAGCATCTGCATCTGCAAGTGAGAGTGCAATTGGCTTTTCAATAATCAGGTGTATTCCTTTTTTGATACAATCGAGAGCAATCTTTGCATGATTACCACTTTCTGTTGCAATGGCAATCAGGTCTATCTCTTCATACTCTAACATCTCCTGATAATCCACATATTTCTTTATGGACTTCGGAAGCTTTAGTTTTTCAAACTTATCTTCTATGTTTTCTGGTACTATATCACACAGCGCAATGATATTCATATCGTTTTCTAATGCCGCAATTATGTGATTAGGAGAAATCCTCCCGCAGCCAATTAATGCAAACTTCATATTATTCCTCATTTCATTACATTATTCAAAGGTAAAAACTCTTGGAATTTCTTCACCTCTTAAGTCATTACAATTAAATCCTAAAAATTCGTTCGATATACTCGGTAATGTTGTGTATACCCTATTAGCTCATACCCTAAACTTTCTGGGCGAATTAAATACCCTGGCAAGGCATACAACCCGTGCCTATCTATTATCAGGTAAAATACATTATCTTCTCTAAGTAGGGAATCTAAGTGTTCAAAGTCTGGTCTTTCACTATTGATAATCCCTGCAATTTCAACAGAATTAATTCCTGAGCGGGAGCCTGCAGGGCTTCTGCCAAACAACATTCTTATCTCTGGATCATATAACCTCAGACGCCAAGCCACGTTGCTCACTGCCACTACATTTTGTTCTATTATTCTCTGTTGAGCAGAATCACTTGAAATCAAGTGACTAATATAAATCACTTCATCAGGCAACTGATAGATATTTTGAGTTCGATAGAAATTATCCCTAGAAAAAATGAAATTGCCCGATAGCCCTATCACAAAACATATCAAGATTGTTACAATCACCTTTTCCTTCCCTTTTATAAGATCAACAAGCGAAGTAAACATTAGTGCAATCAGAAAGGGGATTGGTATTATCCACCAAACTCGCCAAAATGTTCCCGCTCCACCTGTCAAAAAGTAACGGTTCAAAACCTCTTTTATGAAGGGGTTAAATATTACAATTAATACTAATAGGTTAGGATAAACCCATAACTCTCTTTTATCTCTAACAAAAACAAACAAGAACAATAAACTCATAAAAAACAAGCCCATGTATGGGTAGCCTCCAGATACTCTATGATAAAGCGCAAACACCTCACTCATAACTCATTCACCTTTTCTCAATTCAAACCATCTTTAAACCATCAAGGATTGTTGTTAACGAATCACTAAAAATGCTATGCCTATAACAATATTGGGCATACAGCAAAGCACCGTTTGACAAATAATGAGAATTCTTTTCTCTCTGGCAAACCGAATCAAGGCATAAATCCCTAACAATAAAGGGGCTAGAAAGACTCCCATAGAAGATACTAGGGTAGAAGACACCATAACCAATAGTAACTCTTTCTGTTTGAATTTCTTTTCCCTATAATATGACACGATTAAGTAAATTAATAATGGCAAAATCAAGTTAGCCAGCAGAGCTTTCCCTTGATGTAACCTAAACAGCAAAAAGGAGGAAGATGTGTATACTGAAATATTCCCCCATATGTTTAACAAACTTAGAAAACTCATGGTTAATGCAATATTATTTCTGTTTTCCCCAAAAGCCTCCTTTGCCAACAAATAGTATACCATATAACTCATCAAAATGAAAACCATTTGGAAAATAATCCTTGCCAATATCAATGGATGAATCATTACTAAACGTGACATTGCTGCCAGAAAAGTAGGGAAAGGTGAAAACACATATCGAGGAGGGAAACTTCCCCACTGGGATCCTGTGTCTCCTACATAGATTAGCATCGTATCTGTATGAGAATCCGTCACTGCTTGCCCGATAAAAAAGGCATCGTCAGCATCTTCATGTGTTAGAAATGTAACTGCAAACAACTGGAACACTATTAATAATATAACCAGCACCTCTATAAACTTCGGGCGTGTAATCTTAAACTTTTTCTTTATAAGCCTTATATAGCCTTCAACATTTCTAACTAAATAATAAACTAACAAGAGTATGACACCACTCGCCCAAACAATTACCAATGTAGTTAATCTAAACTGCAAAAAAATGAAAGGAATCGCTAAGATTTGGAACAACGCAAACATCTTCATCCATCCAAAAAGATAAGACAAAAAGATATCTTTAATCTTCAGTTCACCTTCTTTTACCAATCCGTTCCCCAATAATAGCGGGAGTATTCCTAACCAGAATATGGTTAACAACAACTTAAGCATTATTCCCTCTACCTCTCCTACTTATTTCCACTAACTTCCTCAGTGGTTTCGTCACTTTCCAACTTGTAGAATCACGTATTATTGCTACTGTTGCCAGCTGTTCCTGGTATTTTCCATTGAGTTCTTTCATCTCATCTTTCAACTCATAAATGTGATTTTGATAGCGATATTCATAAATCTCAAATAAGTCACTTATATCGTTCTTTTTATCCTTATCAAAAATCGAATCATATAAATTCATATAATACTCTTGCATTTCCTCTGTTGTTTTGAACTGATATAACTCATAGTTCTTCTTTATACTTTCATACCCTTCTTTATCTTCTCGTATTTTACCTATTTCCTCTAAAATTTGAGTGGCTGGTAAGTTAACAGTTATAACCCACCCTACTTTGTCTTTTTTTATCCTATCTCCCACAGCACCTATCTCAAAAGCCAGCACTGGAACTTTTGTCATATATGTTTCCGTCAATGTATACGAATAGGTTTCTGGACATAGAGAAAATATGCATACCAAATCGATTTGGTTGTCCACGAGCAATTGAGGTAACTCTCCTTCTTTGTATAAGCCGTGATTCTTGTAATTGTTTTGATCTTTTTCTAATTCAGGATTATCTGTTATGCCAAATAGATGAATCTTCAAATTTGGATCTTCGTTCTCTTTAATCAATTGTTTTAATACATTACTCCCTTTATGTTCGTTCATTGCCCCAACAAATGCAATATCAAAGGTTGTTTTTGTTTTCTCTTCTTTATGTGTTACAGGGATGACCTTTACTCCATGTTCTACAACTTCCATCTCCAAATCGTTATATACTTTTTTATAATGCTTTTTTGTATCCTCTGACGGCACAATTATTTTATCGAACCTTTTTAGCAAATGATAACATACCCTTTGCCAAGTGCCAATCATATCGCTATTTATTCCAAATCTATCTTTTAAACATTTCCCACAATTTTTCCTTGGATTATACTCACAAAACAACCCTTCATACGCCATATTTACAGAAGGACATATCATATATAGGTCATGCAATGTGATGATGCTATAGATGTTATTCTTCTTTGCGAAGCCAATTACATCAAAAGTCTGAAAGATGAAGTGATGTACATGTAGTACATCAAAAACAAAGGCGTCAAATATGGATTCCAGCATCTTTACATAATCTTGGTTGGTGTAAATGATGGGTCCATACAGGTGGAGGTCTACTCTAAAACTTGCAATTTCCTTTGCAAAATCGTCGGTATATAGAAACAACCTAAATCTTGAGTGATCAAACTTTTCAGGTGCCAAAACAAAGCTTGCAATATTCTCCACATTGTTTTTATCAATAATGTCTTTGAGATGAAGAGAAGTTCCACTAGCCACCACCTTATCTCCCCAATCGTGGATTAAATATAAAATTCTCTTTTTGTTATATAAGGCAGTATTTATTCTTACATTCTCTTGAATATCCCGAAGTGGATTATTGGCCATAAATTCATCTGTCTTTTGCGTATATGTAGGGTGTTTCTGCCTCAATTTCTCCATCTGTTTTTCAGTGAGTTCAGCTTTTGTATTGCTCAGATTCTCTTTTGTGAAGCTTTGAGTTCCCTTATGGTAGACGAATGTATCATCGCACAGAACATGGATAAACCCATGATCCAATGCTCGATAACAAAAATCATTCTCTTCTCCATAACCTTTCCCAAAGGTTACCTCATCAAACATCCCCACCTCATCAATCACAGTTCTTTTAATATACATGCAGAAACCGTTTCCTGTAGTTAATTCGGGATATTTGTTTGCTGATATTCTCTCAATCAACTGAGCATATTCTTCTAGAGTCATAGAACTTGGTAACTCATTGTCTTCTCCAAAGTTGGGGACACTACAATTCGTCCCATTGTTTGTAAGTGGAGTAACTGTGGCAATATATTCGTTTGAATAAGCACCTCTTTGGAGCTTCTCTACCCAATTTTTTGTGACTTCAGTATCACTATTTAATAGAATCACATCATAGTTTGAATATCGCATACCCTTATTACATGTTGCCACAAACCCTAGATTTTCTTCATTTTCTAGCAATACGATGTTTTTATCTTGATTTTCTTCTTTGTACCTTCTGAGCATTGGAGAGATCTTCTCATCTGGACTTTTGTCATTAATCAATAACAGGGTATGTGTGTTTAAGTCCGTATACTTTAATACGCTTTCTATACAATTTAATGTGAAATCATATGCGTTATATACGGGTATTACAATATCCACTTTACTCATGTTCCATGAATCCCTTTCTTTTGGATTATCTTCGATTCCTTTTAAACTGGTGTACGTCTATTTTTTAACTTTGATTGGTGTTTCTCATCTTCTTGCTCACCCACCTTAAGGGGCGAGTAATTTTCCAACTTGTTGAGTCTAACATTTCTTGATTCTTTTTAATTGTTGAGTCTAGCATTTTTTGATTTTCATCCATTGTCTCTAAATATTTTTTCAACACACCAGCAGTGTTTATTCCATAAGGTTCATAATCAAACCTTATGAAAATCACTTTTGTTTCCTCTTCCAGATGAGTGATGATTATCTGAGGATCATCTGTTGTAAATACCAATAAACGTTTATCTTTTATAACAGAATTGCTGGTATATTCCACTTCATAATTCTGGTTTGATGTGATTTGCTGTGCGCCAAGAATAAGGAGCATACAAGGATAATCACCTGGATCAATTCTTATGGATTTGACTTTTTCAGGTACCATCACTTCTAGTTCACCTGAATTTTCATTTGACCATCTAGGCATGACAATCTCGCTGTCCTCTTCATTAAACCCCTCACCAAAATCATAGAATACTTGACATTTCATTTTCTCTACCGTTTGTTTGTAAGCTTTCAACATAGAATCTAGGCTTATGGTTGGTTTGCTCATCAATTGATGAAACCCCGAAATGTTCGTTTTCCCTCCAAACACATATCTTGTAATAAAATGATAATCCATCTGTTTATATTGCTCTAATTCTTGACTTGTAATTCCAAACATCTTCATCACGTTGTCATCAAGTAAAACACTTCGCTTTGTGTTTTGTGAAGTGTAATAGTAAAATGTCCTGTATATCAAAAAATTAATAGGGATAAAAAAGTCAAAGACCCATTCATAATCGATGACATGCCAGTTCCCCCCATCTACGATAATATTCGAAAACAACAAGTCAATATTGATAAAACGAGAAGCTTCTACGTTCGGTGGTAAGTCCACTTCTCCAAACACGTTGATAAAATCATCACTAATCTGAAATGGTGATGGCTGGTATATTTTCTTCACTTCTTCAATAAATGAATCTATTAATTTACGAAATCTAGCAATGTCTCCTGATATTAAGCAATCATCAAGCATCTCCTCCAGTGTTCTACCTTCTAAGTACTCAAAATGGGCACACCCCTCTATAAGAGTACAACTATTTGCAGCAAAAAGACTTCCTACAAATAAATCTGACAGTTTTTCACACTTTGTTAACAAGCCATCAATATGCTCTTGCCCTGCCGCCGTATATGCCCGCTTTCTAACCGTTAACTGCTCATCACCTTTCATGATTTCAGTGATAATACTGCGGGAAGGATCCCGATCATTTGAAAATTTGGAATATATCATTCTACTCATGAGTATCTCCTTCAATAATCACTAAAAACGAATTGGAAAACAGTGGAAACAGATGATCCTTTGTCACTTCTTGAAACACTATGGTTTCGTCAAATAGTTGCATTCTCTCGTGGTCAAAGTTCAAGTCATTCAAGCCAAGTTCCATAGGGTTTGGGAGATAATCATCTGAAAATAGTTTTAAGGGAAATTTATAATCTGGATAAGGGTAATAATAAGTTATTTTTTCAAATCCTGCCTTTTGGATAATTTTAGTGAGTTCATCTTTGCTAAAAGTGCGAACATTCGATGAGTTACGATACCCCTCAATCCCTTCGAAATAACCTGCAGTATGATCTTCTTTGCATCCTGCAAAATACTTTAACCCATACTTATTTTCAATAGCAATAACGATTCTTCCCTTTTCACTAAGATGTTTTTTACACATCTTCAGCCAATCAACATAAGGGGTGTCTGTTGAAATAAACCCTTCCCCATATTCAAATACACCAATCAGAGTAATGAGGTCATATTTTTCAGTAAGTGATTTCTCTATATCTTCAAAATTACCTACGGATATTCTTAGATTTTCTTTATCTTTATTTCTATGGGCATTAATCATACTGCGCTTCATGGATAATTCTATGGCATGAACCGACTCTCCTCGACTAGCAAGTGCCCCTGTTATGGCACCGCAACCTGCCCCAATCTCCAGAACTTTATCTTCCTTCGAAATTGGAATTGTCATCACAATATTCTCTCTCAAATGAGAAAAGTGATAGAGTATAGGCCATTCCTTGCGCTTAGTAATCTCTGCGTTGTGTCCCCCTCTAGGGATTTCTTTTGCGATTTCCAACATTATGTCTTCGATGGATCCATCGGTGTAGAGATCACTGCCTGCATACAAAGAATCATCTATCATTACTTTTCCTACTTCAATCATTTGCTCACTACCTCCAATTCAATCTTGGAATTCATATCATAAAATCCTACTGTATTTTTATTTGAAACCACGGTTACACTACATACCTCATATAGCCTGTGGTAGACAGTAAAATCGTCCCCTTCATAGCCTACGCAACCTAGATTTAATAAGTATTCATTCCCTTGGAAATTCATTTCCTGAGAGAAGGTAACTAGAACTTCTTCTCCTGGATTTTCTAGGCTTACCTCTATGTTTTCAATCATGGTGTTGGTGCCTGAAACCTCCACCCCCTTCAAATTAATAATGGTAAATGCCACAATGGGGCTTGGCACTGCTTTATGAACTTTCAACTTAATCGCCACAGAGAATCTTTCCCCTTTGATGATAGAACCTGAGAGATTGTTTTGTTGGTCATATATACCAAAATCAATAATCTCTATTTCCTTTGTTCCATAATCAATATAATCAGGATTTAAGTTAAGACCTGCTTTAACGTTGCTGTTCTTTGTATAAATTCCCTTTTTCTTAATGTTCTCTTTATCTTTGCTGTCTCCCTCTACTTTCATCCCAGATGATCCGCTTGACTCTAATGTCTCCCCTGTTTCTGTTTCTGTTGTTTCTTTCTTTGGTTCCAGTTGATTCACTAAAACTTTTTTGTATAGGTTAATCATATCTTTGGGACTACCTTCATCTAACTTGACTCCTTGATTGAGTAGCACTACTCGATCACAATATCTGCTGACGCTTCCTAGGTCGTGGCTTACAAACAAGATGGTTTTACCCCTTTTTTTAAATTCTTCAAACTTTTTGTAACACTTTGCTTGAAAGAACACATCACCTACTGACAGAGCTTCATCTACGATTAATATTTCAGGATCTATGTTAATGGCTATAGCAAAAGCCAAGCGCACAAACATCCCGCTGGAATAAGTCCTTACCGGCTGATGGACAAATTCCCCAATATCAGCAAATTCTAGTATCTGATCCATTCTATCTTCAATCTCTTCCTTAGAAAAGCCAATCATGGTGCCATTGAGATAAATATTTTGAATACCTGTATAATCCATATTAAAGCCAGCACCCAGCTCTAAAAGTGCTGAAATTCGCCCATTTATCTCTACATTACCCGATGTTTGGCTCAGCACTCCAGTTATAATCTTAAGAATTGTGGATTTTCCAGCACCGTTTACTCCGATAATTCCTACGGTTTCCCCTTTTTCAATCTGAAAACTTACGTCATTGAGAGCATAATGCGGCTTAAATCTAACCTCCTTCGTTAACCTTAAAGATTCTCTCAGACGATCCATTGGTCGATCATAAAGTTTGTACATTTTACTCACATGTTCTACTTTTATTGCTACGGTTTCCATTGCTATCTATCCTCTCATTGAGTTAAAGATGCTGTTCTTTTCAACTCACTTGTCGTACATATATTTTAAAATGAAGACGTAAAACCTTTATATTCATGCTTGCATCGTCCTATACCTATAATACATCTGCAAAGTGGACTCTTAGCCTCTTAAAAGTTAACAATCCTATAACACCTACAACTGCAACTACTCCCCAAAAATACAAAGACAATAAAGGTCGTTCCCAAAATCCCATATGACCAATCAGAGAGTTTCGGTAACCTGAGACTATATAGTACACAGGATTAAGATTGAAGAAGAGAATAAGAAGACGGTTTTCTGTCATTCGATCTAAATTCCATAAAATAGGAGTCATCCATATTCCAACGGTTAGAACAACATTAATCACCTCTCTTAAATCCCTAAAAAAAACTACGACAGAACAGGTTAAATAACTAAGAGCCAACACAAACAGGAACAATCCAGCGGAATAATAGATTAACTGCAACACATATAGACCAGGAAAATAACCCATTGTCAAGAACAAGGTTAATAATACACCAACAAAAAACACATGAACAAAAAGAGCAGAAATCACTTTTACAATGGGCAGTATGCTTACTTTAAAAACCACTTTTTTCACTAAATAACTATATCCTAGCAGAGCATTCGTTCCTCCTGTTAAAGCCTCTGAAAAAAAGAACCAAGGGACAAGGCCAGAAACTAAGAACAATACAAATGGCACCTCGGCTCCTCCAGCCAATTGCTCTCTGCCCGCTCCTAGTGCATGTCCAAAAACAAACCAGAACACTAAAACAGTAACCACTGGTTGCACAAATGCCCAAAACATACCAAAAAAGGATCCTGAAAAGCGTGTTTTGAAATCGTTATAAGATAATCTTGCGATTAACATTCTGTTTTTATAAAGTTCCACAGGAATGGAAGCAATGCGTTTACATAAATTCAACATATTTCTCTTCATAGCTCCTTCAAATTTACTATGTCCCGTTATTTGGCACTCCTAACTTATAAGGTCCCAATTCAACTACAAAGTTATTATTATAATAAGGATCTCCATCTCTTAATATCTCTGGCCAACGCTTCTGAAATAGAGCAATTTCCCCTTCAAAACGTTCTATTTTCTCTGGGGTAGTTTCATATCCTCTAGACTTGGATTCATAGTGATACCATAAAGAATGAGCATTGAAAACTACACGTTTTCCAGTTTCTCGGACTTTGAGACAAAAATCCACATCATTAAGACCCACCTTAAATTCTTCTGTAAATCCTCCAACCTCTTCAAATACCGAACGTTTTACCATCATACAAGCCGCTGTTACTGCACTATAATTCCCATTAATTCGTGCTCGTACCATATAACCAAAGCTATTCTTGTGAATTCCCGTGTTAACGTGACCTGCGAATCCACCAAAGCCAATGACCACTCCTGCATGTTGAACGGTATTGTCTTTAAATAAAAGCTTAGCACCAACAATTCCCACATCTTTTTGCATACAACAGCCTAGCAACTCACTTACAGCAGTAGGACTGATTACTTTGGTGTCATTGTTTAGAAAGAGAATATAATCAGCTGATGCATGTCTCACTCCAAAATTATTAATGGCTGAGTAATTAAATTCCCCTTCCCAGTGAATAACTTTTATATTCTTATAATTCTCTTGTATTTTTTTATAATAGTCAAAAGTTTCTTCTTTAGTGCTGTTATTCTCTACAATAATCACTTCAAAATTCTCGTAAGTATTTCTTTTAAGTAAAGAAGTCAAACATACCTTCAAATCCTCAATGTGGTCTTTGTTGGGAATAACAATGGATACCAATGGATTTCTTGGTGTGGCGTATATGGTATGATACATCCCCCACAGCTCCATAATCTCAACACTAGCTTCTACTCCTGTTCGCTTATAGTGTTCTTCAATAGCCTTTCGACCTGCTTCATAAGCATACATCTTACTTTCAGGGTCACCTGCCACAGAATTGTCATGGACTCGCCAATGATACAATATTTTAGGAATGTGCCAGATACTTTCTGCCCTCTCAATACATCGAAACATTAAGTCGTAGTCTTGAGAACCTTCAAACTCTTCTCTAAACCCTCCTACCTCATCAAGGATAGATTTCTTCACCACAAATAAATGGGTGATATAGTTATGTGAGCAAAATAAATCAGGACTCCAATCTGGTTTAAAGTTTGGGTCCAGGTATGCAATCATATCACCATCAACTTTATCTTCATCTGTATAAATAATATCATATTTTGTCTCTTGGAGGGATTGTACCACCTCAAACAAAGCATCTGGGGTCAACAAATCATCATGGTCAAATAAGGCTGTATACTCTCCTGTAGCCATACTTAAAGCTTTATTGCTGTTCCCTGCAATACCATAATTCTTCTCTAATATCTCAACCTTTATTCGAGAATCCTTTGAAGCATATTCCCCAATAACCTCTTCTATCTTCTTGTTTCCACCACTTCCCTCAGCAATGCAAAGCTCCCAGTTGGAGTAACTCTGAGCTCGAACGGACTCTATCATCTGGCGCAGATAATTCAGAGGGGTTTGATAAGTAGGAACAATTAGGCTTATTGTCGGTGAATACTCAAACAGGTAATCCCTCTGCCTCTCCAGTTCCTCTTCTGTCACTTTATTCTTAGCAAACCACTCTTCATAAGGGATACCAAACTCACAGTGGTCTTTCCCTAAAAAACGATGCTTAAAAGCCACTGGCCCATGCTTAAGCAGATATTTCCATGCTCTTTTTATCTTCACAAATGAAAGTGTAGCGATACGTTTTCGTAAATTCATCAACTTCCCAACAACTAAATCCGCACTCTCTTATGCTAACCTAATTGTTATTCTCCCTTAAAATTATTGCATTATTCAACTTACTACTTTCTTAAATCCTTAATAGAGCCCCATTTCGTGTCTTTCTCTGAAATGAGGAGCTTCATTCCCACCGGAATTGGCCAATCAATACTGATTTCAGAGTCATCCCATATGATTCCTCCTTCGTCACTTGGCTGGTAGAAATCAGAGCATTTATACGCAAACTCAGCACTCTCTGACAGCACCAAGAATCCATGAGCAAATCCTTTGGGCACAAAAAACTGCTTTTTATTCTCAGCAGACAGGATTACCCCATGCCAATTGCCATAAGTTGGAGAGCCCTCCCTTAAATCCACAGCAACATCAAAAACTTCCCCGCTGATTACTCGCACCAGTTTGTCTTGAGGGTGTTCCTTTTGAAAGTGCAACCCTCTAAGTACGCCTTTTTTAGACTTGGATTGATTGTCTTGAACAAAGTCCAAATCAATCCCTGCTTCTTTGAAATCATTCTGATTATAAGTTTCCATGAAGTAACCACGATCATCTCCATAAACTGTAGGGGTGATGATCTTCAATCCTTCTATATGGCAAGTTTCAACTGTAATTTTGCTCATCTTTGCCTCGTCCTTTTTCTCATGTTATTGTTTAGACGCAGCTGTGTCTAAACCGTTGTTACATATTGATCAATATATTTCCCGTCGATCACATCTCTTAGGTATTGTCCATACTGATTCTTTTGATATAATTGGTAGGCCTTCTCCATCTGCTCCTTGCTTATCCAACCATTATTGTAACCAATCTCTTCAAGGCAAGCGATCTTTCGATTTTGATGGGTTTCTAAAGTGTATACAAAGTTTGTCGCTTCTACTAAAGATTCATGGGTGCCGGTGTCTAGCCAAGTAAATCCTTGACCTAAGAGAGTTACATCTAGGTTACCCTTCTCTAAATACATCCGATTCAAGTCTGTAATCTCCAACTCACCACGATTACTCGGTCTCACCTGCTTGGCATGCTCCACCACCTTCTTATCATAGAAGTATAGCCCTGTAACAGCATAGTTTGATTTGGGATTCTTTGGCTTTTCTTCTAAGGAAATGGCTCTACCTTCCCCGTCGAATTCTACCACTCCAAAACGTTCTGGATCATCTACGTAATATCCAAACACCGTGGCTCCTTCTTCTTTAGCTGCTGCCGCCCTAAGGCGTTTTTTCAAGCCATGTCCCTGGAAAATATTATCCCCTAAAATCATAGCACAGCTGTCTCCATCAATAAACTCTTCTCCAATAAGAAAAGCTTGTGCCAAGCCATCTGGAGAAGGCTGTACTTTATAAGAAAGGTTGATTCCAAACTGACTGCCATCCCCTAGTAGCTCTTCAAACCTAGGGGTATCATCTGGAGTGGAGATGATAAGAATCTCTTTGATCCCCGCTTCCATCAAGATACTCAATGGGTAGTAGACCATTGGCTTATCATATATGGGTAATAGTTGCTTACTGGTAACTTGAGTAAGTGGATATAATCTGGTTCCTGAACCTCCTGCTAGAACGATTCCTTTCATGTGGCAATGCCCTCCTGTTATCTATTATCTTATCTCTGTTCCATGATTATTTTCTTCGTCAACAATTTCACTTTAAAGAATTCTAAGCTTCTTCTATTCTTCTCGATACATCTCATCATAATACTTCTGATATTCGCCACTGGTTACATGATTCATCCAATCTTCATTCTCAAAATACCACTTGATGGTTAGCTTAATCCCTTCTTCAAACATGGTCTCTGGGTACCAACCGATTTCCTCTTTAATCTTATCTGGAGCTATGGCATACCTTAAGTCATGACCTTTTCTATCTTTTACGTAAGTAATTAATTCCTTGTTGATGTGTGCCTTTCTAGGGTCATCGTCAGGTAACATTTCTTGTAAAGTGTCTAAGATGATATGAACAATCTGGATGTTTTCTTTTTCGTTATGCCCACCAATGTTATAGGTTTCAAACAAACGACCTTGTTCGTGAACCATATCAATCCCCTTACAATGATCTTCTACATAGAGCCAATCCCGAACATTCTTCCCGTCTCCGTATATGGGCAGGTTCTTCCCTTGAAGGGCATTGTTGATCATCAAAGGAATCAATTTCTCTGGAAATTGATAAGGTCCATAATTATTACTGCAATTGGTTATATTTGCTGGAAATTTGTAAGTATCCATGTAAGACCTTACTAAGAAGTCCGATGCCGCTTTGCTGGCTGAATAAGGACTGTGAGGATCGTAAGGAGTGGTCTCATAAAAATAACTTCCATCTTTTTCCAAAGACCCATAAACTTCATCTGTGGAAACATGAAGGAAGCGCTTATCTTCTTTGAAGGTTTCATCTGGCAATTCCCAAGCCGCTTTCGCTGCGTTAAGCATTACCAAAGTTCCTAGTACATTAGTTTTCACAAATACATCTGGATTCTTGATGCTTCGATCCACATGGCTTTCTGCCGCAAAATGTACCACTCGATCAATCTCATTTTCTTCAAATATCTTAGTCACCAATTCCGAATCACAAATATCTCCACGGATGAAAGTATAATTCTCTTTCTCTTCCACGGTCTTAAGATTTTCCAAGTTACCTGCATAAGTTAGCTTGTCCAAATTGATGATTCGAATACGATCCCCATACTTCTTAAACATATAATGGATATAATTTGAGCCAATAAATCCCGCTCCACCTGTTACAAGGTAAGTTCTCATTCGTCGATTCCTCCGCACTTTTATTCCTGGAGGGTTAATCGTCAAACTCTCCAGACTCTCTGTCCTACAGTATATCATTTTTTTTCATATCAGTAAAGAGGTTCACCAACCTCCTCCTAGTTAGACTAGTGGATGGTTAACAAACCTCTTTCACTTTATCCCTTTGAGCAATAGCACTCAGTTATATCTTTCATCATTACAAATATAATTTTCAACTTCTTCAATGTAAATATAAACTTCAACTATTCTTATGAATTCAATAGAACTACTATTGCTGCAGCAAGTGCCGCTCCATAATTTCGATCTGCCGCCCAGAATCCTGGATGATTTGGATTCTCACCTTGTCCTAACCAGTTTACATATGGAGAAATTCCCCTAGCTACAAAATGAAATCTTGGACTTTCTGTGCCATTAACCACTGTTTGACCTGTTGGTCCCCATGGTGGCGATGTCCTCATCACTGGGTGCGCCCTATTAGACGGATTCCTTACTGATGTTGTTGTGGCATAGGCGACTAAATGATGAACTTGTGCCCGAAGTCCGATTTGAACAGATGGGAAGGAATGCCCTGGATTGCCTCCTCCAGTGGCACCAAGACCACCAAAGTTAAATTGATCAATGCTTACACAACCCCCAAATTGTAACCATCCAGTTTCTCTCATTATTTGTGCCCATAGCACCTCTCCTCGAACCCCTTCTCTATTGGCTTCATTCAACACCAGCTGTGCAAATTGATTGAGATTCATTCCCAAAGCAGCTTCTGGGAAGGTGTGGCCTGTGTTGCGATAGTTTCGAACCATCTGAGCAACATAGGTTTGGGAGTTCCCCATGATAGGAGTTAATCCCACTGTAGGAACTGGCACATTGAAGGTTGTACCACCCATAAAGACTCGACTGCCGTCTGCCCTATTCCCCCACACATGGACTTGATACCTTCCTGTATAACGATGTCGACGAGAGTCGGCAGTAGCCGTCCAAGACCCATTAGCTTGTCTGGCACCCTCGTACCAGATTAAGTCTCCTTGACCACTGCGATCGCTCCACACAGCAAATTGAACACGTTGCATATTGCCAAATAAGGCAACATTAGTCATCCTCAAATCAAATAAATTCTCTGACCCAGCTCTTCTTGTAGCCGTCACAGTTGCTTGAGGTCTTGAAGTTACATTATGTCGTGTAGTAACGGCAAAGTTTTTTCCATTTCCTGTAGTAAGCCATGCATGGATGTGATAGTTACCTAGATTAAAATTATGGTTCGCTAAATTAACCGTTACTCTGTGACTTCCATCGGTTTGTCGTACTCCTGTATACCATACTAAATCTCTTTGACCCTCTTGGCTCCAAACGGCGACTCGAACTTCGCTAATTCCTGATACCGAACGAATCCCTGATACAACCACATCAAAAGTACCTACACTTGGATTACTGTTCACCACTTGAGGGTTCGGTCCTGACGACGGTGTTACATTGAAGGTAGTAGCACCTATAAAGACTCCACTTCCATCTGCTCTAGTTCCCCACACATGGACATGATACCTGCCTGTATACCGATGGCGACGAATATCCGCAGAAGCCGTCCAAGATCCATTGGCTTGTCTACTGCCATCATACCAGATCAAATCATTCTGTCCATTATGATCGCTCCACACTGCAAATCGAACCTGCTGCATATCTCCAAAGATAGCAACATTCGTCGCTCGCAAATCATAAAAAATCTCTGTTCCATTTCTATTTGTAGCCGTTACCGTTGCCTGAGGCCTTGTGGTCACACGGTGTGTAGTCGTAACGGCAAAATTTTGCCCATTTCCTGTAGTAACCCATGCATGAATATGATAAGTGCCAAGGTTAAAGTTATGATTGGCTAGATTAACCGTCACTCTGAAGCTTCCATTAGCCTGACGGACTCCTGTATACCACACCAAATCTCTTTGCCCCTCTTGACTCCATGCAGCAACTCTAACCTCTGTAATCCCTGATACAGAACGAAGCCCTGCTACTACCACATCAAAAGTACCTGCACTTGGATTATTGTTCACCACTTGTGGGTTAGACCCAGATGGTCGTGTTACATTAAAACTTGTAGCACCAACAAAAACTCGACTTCCATCTGCTCTATTTCCCCACACATGAACATGATATCTACCTGTATACCTGTGTCGGCGAACATCAGCGGTAGCTGTCCAAGATCCGTCGGCTTGTCTACTGCCATCATACCAGATTAAGTCATTTTGACCATTATGCTCACTCCATACTGCAAATTGAACCTGTTGCATATTGCCTATGATGGCAACATTCGTTGCTCGCAAATCATATAAAATCTCTGTTCCATTTCTATTTGTAGCCGTCACTGTTGCCTGAGGCCTTGTAGTCACATTATGCCTTGTGGTAACGGCAAATCGCTGTCCATTGCCTGTAGTAACCCATGCATGGATATGATAGTTGCCAAGATTAAAGTTATGATTGGCTAAATTAACCGTTACTCTGAAGCTTCCATTAGTCTGACGAACTCCTGTATACCACACCAAGTCTCTTTGCCCATCTTGACTCCATACAGCAATTCGTACCTCGCTAATTCCTGATACAGAATTAATTCCCGATACAGCTACATCAAAAGTACCTGCATTTGGATTATTGTTCAACACTTGAGCCACACCACCAGTGGCTGCTCTTACATTGAAGGTAGTACCAGATGTAAAAGCTTGCTGACCTATAGTCGTCGTCACCCAAGCATGAACCTGATATCTTCCAGTCTCTCCATGTCGCCGGACATCCGCACGAGCGCCCCATGAGCCATCAGCGTTCCTTGTCCCTTCATACCAGATCAAGTCATTCTGACCATTCACTTCACCCCATACAGCAAATCTTACTCGACTCACCTGGGCTCCACCACTTGAAAACACTGTACGTAGATCAAACAATGTTTCTTGCCCATTAGCATCTCTGGCAGTAGTTGTAGAAACTATGGGTTCTGGAGGTCTACCAATATTACTTATATCAATTGCAGCAATTCCCCTAGCTATTTCCAACCCCATCTGGTGACGGAAATTCGGGTCACGAAGACGATTGGCATCTCCTGTGTTGGTTAAAAAGCCACCCTCAACAAGAATACCCAACATGCCTAATTCTCTGGCAATTCTTACAGAAGCAAACTCTGTGTCCCAATTGGCATGCATCCGATGACCTCGGTTATGCATTCCCAGTGCACTAAGCCTTCTTAGGATTTCATCACTCATCTGACGTCCCACTTGGTGCATCCCGTCATCTCTTGAAGTGTTTGGAATCCAAATCTCTGCACCATGAGCCGCAGAGCTTGTGGAAGCGTTGAAATGAATGTCTACAAAGACAGTTGCCCCATCTCTTCCCGCTTGATGAACCCTCTCTGTCACACAACGTTGCCAACCACCACCTGGCCAACGACAACCAATTGTTGGACGATCTCGTATTGCTGTTATTCCTGGGAATCTATTTAGCTCATCAACTACTACTCCAGCCACATGCCAATTTAGTTCATGCTCAACCAATCCATTGGCAGAAGCTCCAGCATGAGTGGAACAGTGTCCAGCACTTACTACAATGATGCGATTGCCACTGGTAGGATTAATCCCTGATGTTGGAGCAATCCCTGTTGCCACAGCTGATGTTGGGGCTATCCCCATTACTGCAGCTGATGTAGGAGCAATTCCTATTGGTGCATCAGAATAATCTGTTGCGTCTTCATCAATAGCATAGATAATCTCTTCAATGGCTTCGCTTAAGTTCTCTATATCAGCAGTTTCTGTAATGATCTCTCCATCTTCAGCAATCCCATGAACGACAATTCCAGACTCTTCACTTCCTGGCATTGGTTCATTGGTTACGGTATAACTTGTCTCTATCCCATGATCAGAGAACTCTAATACAACAGGCTCTTCATGTCCTTCAAAGGTATACTCTATGCTTACTAAGAGAATCTCATCTTCACCACTTCCCTCTGGGTGATCGATTACAAAGGAGACGGTATTCTCTATAATCATATAATAAGAGTGAGCAAATTCTTCTCCAGTGATTAGAGAGCGTGTATGAAGAGTCGCTTCTGTTAACGCCAACTCTTCTTCAAAGAACACAGCAATTAACTGCTCATCAGGGGTATGAAGAACTGGCGAAGCGATGAAGAACAGCTCCATCTTTTCATAATCTTCTAAGTCTAATTCTTCAACATCAATCTCATTGATGTCAGCGTCCTCTAGCTCTAGTTCACCCTCTTGTGTATTGCAGCAACCTAGCTCATCTCCAAAAGCACAATAAGAGTCATCTGCATCGACTGGGCTATCTTGTGGTGCATCTAACTCTTCTCCTGGATTGTCTAAACCTTCCTCAGCCTCTTGGTAATCTTGGTTACTTGGAGGTTGAAGGTTATGATTTTCATCAGCAAGAACGTGAATCGCTGACATGGATATTAAGACCAATATCAAAATTCCTGCTAATATTTTTTTTGTAGTTTTCATTAAAAAACCCCTTTTCTATTGTGAATCAGCTGTTTTCATTTCTCATTTCTCTCTATATTATTTTACGTTAAATTTCCTGCTCCCTATTTGGGAAATTTATCGTTACCCATCATCTTACCATTTCTTTTGCCATTTTTCAACTTTTCTTTACTTTTTGTTAAAAAAAGACTATTCATCCATTAAATAGCCTGAGAAAAAGTTAATAATTCTTGCAAACTATCTATTTCAACCAAATCACTTGAATTGATTCTCCTGATCTTCAAGGAATACTCTTGATTATAATAAAACATGGGGATGTCGTCCCAATAGACATCTGTGACTTTTTTCTTCTCAAAAAGCTCTTCAAGATGATTCCGTAGCTTATTGCTGTCTTCTTGACACCAAAAAGAGATGGAATACAACTGCCATCCATTTTTCCCGCCTGTTCTACTACAGGTTTTCACATAATCGTGCTCATCTACCCCTTGCAACCACTCCTCTGTTTCCTCTGCCCAAGAACTGCAATATCCAGAAGCTTCAAAGTAGGGGTGAAGGATATTAGGGTTGTGGATAATAATATCTCCATCGGTAATGATCGTATTCCCTAAATGCTCACGGGCTACATACAAAGAAGAGATGTTATTACAAGTGCTATAATAAGGATTGACCATTAAGGTGATCTTTACCTCTTGGTAATTCCCAGGCAAGTAGTCAAATTGCTCCTTGAGATGACCTACCACCACCACAATCTCTGTTATTCCATTAAGAATCAAGGACTCTATCAGACTTTCAATCATCCGCTTCCCTTGCACTTCTATCAAAGGTTTTGGAGTTGTTTCTGTGATGGGAAACATCCTCTCCCCTACACCGGCAGCCACAATGATTGCATTTTCAGCCTTGTATGTTTTAGCTTGCTTCATGGCTCTCCTCTGTCTCCTTGAATATGGCATAATAATCTTTAGCAAATGCATATTGCTTCAATGCATACTCTCCAAAATCAACCCCCATTTGCAACTTAAACTCGCACCAGTTACTCCACAGCAAGCCACACATGGCGATGTATGCATATATTTTTCTACGGACGATGTCTTCACACCCTTTGGTAAAATAGGCATCAATCAGCTCATCAACCTTGTCATGCTCATACATGGAATACACCGCAAACATGGCAATGTCCAGATGAGGATCCTGCATGGCAGAATACTCCCAATCAATCAGCCGAATCTCAGAATCATGATGACCGTCAATAAACAAGAAGTTATCTGGCACAGCATCAATATGCGTTAAAACATAATCCAATGACAGGTTATCCACGAAATCTTTCAACTGGGAAACATTTGCTTTTGTGGTCTGATAATCCGCATATTTAGAGGGAGCTCCCTGCCATAGTCTTTCATAGAAATTAATTCGCTCCCAAATGTCAAAAGCATGTTGCACTTTCAGACCAGAAGCATGGAATTTCCGTAGCACTTTCATACATGCTTTTACATCCTCTTCATTGAATGGGTCACAGACTTTGGCATCTTGCCAGTAAACCGTAATCTTAATCCCTGTTTCTGGATTCATATAGATCACATCGTCACAGATATTAAGAGGCTCTATGGTCTTATAGACTTCATATTCTCTCTTTCTGAGGATTAACTTTTCTGTCCCCTCTCCTGGTGTACGAGCAATGTATTGTTTCTTTTTGTAAGTGAACAAGTAGGAGCGATTGGTCATTCCACGCTCCATATCTGTCACCTCTAATATCTCATCTTCTTGGCACCCCATGATTGCTGCAATTTTCTCTTTAATCTTCTTTCTCGTCTTATCTTTCATCTTCTTTCCAGTCTTCTCTTCCATCTTCTTATCGCTCATCTTCTTCCCCTCTTAAACGTCTTATGATATACTTCCCACCGGCTTCACCACTGCGTCCTGGGTAGTAAAGATATTCTTTTACTACCTCCTTAATCTGCTCTGTATAACGATCTTTTTCTTTTAACATATCCGTTACAATATCATTCACTTGATCTACATTTTCCGGGTCTACGGATTGCCCAATCCTGTCTCGGAGCAAAATCTCTAACGCCACAATCCCATACTCTTCATAGCTTGGATTCAATATCTTAGGTGGCGTGTTGATGAAAATACTTGGTTTTAATCCACAGTAAGAAAACTCGAAAGCAATATTGGACCAATCGGTGATCACAAGATCTGCCGTCAAAATGTTTTCATTGCTAAGAAAGTCAACATCAAATACTAATTCTTCACTTTCCAGATACTGGGAATACTTTTTCTTCAACCCTTCTAGCCGGTCGGTAAACATCTGTACATATTGGGGGTGTGGGCGAATAATAATGTTGTAATCATTACCAAACAACCCTTCAAGAAGGGGTTCAATGCAACAGTCCAAGATATTATCCTGCTGCCAAGAAGGGGCAATGAGAATCTTAGGCTTACCCTTTGGCTCATCTTTTGGCTTATCCTTTGGTTTATCTTTTGGTTTATCTTTTGTTGTACTTTCTGAGTCATTGTACACTTGAACCAGTTGATCATATAGTACATAGCCTGATTTTACTAAGTTCTTATTAGGCAGCCCTTTCATCTCCTCGTGACGACGCAACTCTTTCACTTGGTGTTCCCCCACGCAGAAGATGGTGTCAAAGTGGTCATGGGCTTCCTCTCTTGCTGCAAAATGGGTACTTCCAAGGCCATGTTGAACATAGACATACTCGATATCATCACGAACGATGGAGCGTTTCATGTGATAGACCTGCAGGTCAGGCACTGTGGTAACCAGCATCCTGGCATCCAACTTTAAGAGTAATAGGGTGGTCTTTCTTTGACTTACATAGTAAGGGATTAACCTTGCCTGTTCCATCTGGAAAATTCCATCCTCAGGATCGTTGGTAAGGTAATGTATCGTTAGCTCCGAATGCTGGAGTAGATATTCTATAATTGTTTTATAATATTTATATTGACCGCCAGATAGAGCATAGAAGACCAGGTCCTTTTTGGCTTCCTTAAATCTCGCCACCTCTAACTTCTCCCTGGCAGCAAGAATCTTCTTGTTCTTTTTCTCTTCTGCCAACTCTTGAGGTGTTTTCTTGTTGGCCTCTAGGTAGGCAATGGCTTCTGGTGCAAGTTTTTTCGGATTATACAGTTTGTCTAATATGAATATGACAACGGTGCCAAATATATTTCGCAGTATCCAGTATATCCCTACCCCTAAAGGAGTTACAAAAGCAAAGTAGATGGAGAAAACTACTGTGAAAATAGTAAGGCCCATATTCGTCTTGTTACTTTGGCTTAAGGCACCTGGGCTTATCCCACTTTGAGCAACACAAAAGACAAGCGCTGTAATGCCTGATAATGCAGGAACTGCCAACACAGAAAGGGGTGCTCCAAAGGTGGGAATCACACTTAAGTTGAGACCGATAAAGATAAAGTCAAACTCCATAATGGAAGTAGGAATCGTTCCACCGAAGATAGGACTAAACAGTTCATAATTTGCAGGATTTTGCAGAACCTCTAAAGCCCTTAGTTGTTCTCCAAACCCTCCTTGTACACCCGTGATATACCGTGCCGTTTCTACCACCTGCTGAATAACTTCAGGCCTAAGTCTCATAAGATGTTGCAGTGGATGATACATCACCTGTAACATACCAATGATAAGAAAAAGCTGAGCCAGCAGAGGAATCAAGCCTACAAAAGGGCTATATCGCTCACTTTTAAAAAGATTGTATTGTTCCTCATTTAGTCTGCTTTTATCTCCCCCATGGAGTTTCTTTATAGCATTCAGTGAGGGCTGTAATTGCAGGAGTCGAATGGAATTCTTATGAGCCAACACATTCACTGGGTACAACACCATACTTACCAAGATAGTAAATATAATGATAGCAACACCATAACTATTGGTTATGGTGTACGCAAAATACATAATGAATCCTAGCGGGATCCCTAAGACAATGTTAATAAAATTAAACAGTTTCTATCACCTCGTCATTTTCTTCTTTGCCATTTTTATCATCTTTTTCAACAATCTCATCAATCTCATCAATTGCATCGATTACCCCAAGGGTGTCGCTAGATTCTAATGGCTCCACAACCTTCTTTGTCTCACTTTTATTCTTCGAGAAAAAAGCTTTAATCTTTCTTCTAAAGGAGTAGATAATTCCACCACCTACAGCAACAATAGCAATAATAACCTGCAGCAACATTCCACCAAATGCGGGATCTAAATACATGGGTTTTCCTCCGTTTTATAGATTTAATCGTTTTTAAATCAAGTTAAAGTTCGAATGACATTGTAATACGCTTCTACTTAATGTGTCAATAAATTTTTACCTAAGTATCCAAAAGAACCTTATTCACTTGGTATCAACTCATAATTCTCCCCTACAAAGCGATTAATCAACTCCCGGGTTATGTTCAAAGGAGCAATGGGTGCTTCTATCCCTCCATATTCTGGAGGAATGCGCTTAGCACTCATCACGGAAAAATTCAATCTCATAATATCCTCCTCGGTATAACCAAATTCAAGTAAATCCACATGGAAACCAGGGTTATGGATTCCATGGTCTGCTTGGATGACGATTACAGCGTTTGGATTGCTTTCAAGGATTACATCGATGATGTTCATCATTACAAGAACAGAATATTCATGTGCAGGTTGGTATCTGCCAAGTGGATTTTGTTCCAAAGCAGAATCTTCTATATGAGCCGGGAACCATGGCCAACCTATAGGGTGGGTAAATTCCAAGGCTACATATACAATCTTGGGACCAGGAATGTCCTGGACATCGATGACAAATCGATACAGTTCTCTTTCTGGAGGAATCCCTCTAGTATTTTCAACCAGACCCTCAACTGCTTCCATATGATCAGGAACAGGTTGCCAATAATAGTGGCTACAGACGGATGGAATAACATGACCTAAAGGAGTGGACATTCTCAATAGGTTGATTAAACTGGCATTTTGGGTTAAAAATTCAAAGGTTTGGCCCTGCTCACTAGCCGTTGTAAAGGGATTACGCTCCATAAAGTGAAGTTCAACAAGATCCACTCCATAACATGGCAGCCGATAGAAAAGGTCTGTCACTTGGTAAATCCCTCCATGAGGTGCAATGTGCACGGCGGTATAATCTGCTGCCATAAATCCAAGAAACAACTCCCAATGAGGCACAATATCTAAATGCAAGTTGATGTTGTTGCTCCACAACATATCTACTGTATAGTCCTGAAATACGCGAGGGCATGTAACGTCCTCCAACTGGGCTACAATTGGCCCGAAAATATGGTCATAATAAGATGGGGAAAGAAGGGTTGGCAATGAAGTATAGGTGTTGGTTCCAACACTTCGCCCATCTTCATAGATTGCAAACCCTCGTTCTTCTAGGAATTCTCTAAATAGATCCTGTGAATCCTCAAAGTAAGTTTCATAATCCACAAAACTAATCATGCCATCTGGCATCAGCCAAAAAATATCTGGACTAGGTAGTTCTCTTTCTATCACAAACTCTCTCTGTATGAGATACTCCCTTTCTGTATCAATCTCTACCAACGTTCTTTCTGAACCTAAACCAATCGTTGAAACACTTAATAAAAAGTTGTACAAGAAAAGTAAACTGATTACAAAAGATACCCACTTGAAAATAAAATTCCTCTTTTGAAATGAAGCCTTTCTCAGACGCAAAAACAACATCAAAGCAACCATCAAAATAAATAGTCCTGCAAATAAAATCCGCAGACGAATAAAGGGAAAATTCCGCTGTAAAGCCGCGAAACCTGAGAGAATTGGATTGAACCACCAAAAAGAAAGCCAGCAGGGAATTAACACAAGTAAAGCTCCTTCAAAGCTACCCACCAATAAACGTAGCACCAAAAGCACTAGAGCACTTATCGTAGCAAAAAAAGCTGCAAACAAAACAATGGTGCCAAATGAAGACCACACCTCCACCCGATTTTGATTGTACAGATAAAAGAAAAATATATTGGGAAATAAAATCGCGGCCACAAAGAATAAAATAACTTCTGCCATTCTGCCTTTAAAAAATACACTCACTCTCTGTAGTGATGACCTACTCTTTTCCATTATTGAACACTCCTACTTCTTTTGATCTCAACACAAATCACTGCCACCAAACCAACAACAAAAGCCCCCATAGAGGTGAGACTCTCTGTAATCCCTATAGGAATTCCAGGAAAGACCACAACCATGGATCCTGCAACCATACCAACACTGATGGCGTAGGTTACAGCCGTGTGTTTGTTGAGTAACCACTTAATCCCTTTACTGCTAACAAATAAGCCTATAAGACCTCCCAGAATGACAACTCCTAGGACGGGAAGATTCAACTCTGAAATGGCCCTTGCCAATAAGCCATGAACTCCCATCAAAAGAAACATCAATGCAGCACTAATCCCAGGCAAGAGCATGGCTGTTGCACCTAAAGCACCTGCTATCATAAGTCGTATGGCAAGATTTACACTCATGTTGCCCTCTATAACAGTGTCTACAGGATCCAAAAAGTTAATGGAAGCCACCAATAGTGTAAAGATCACTACAAAAGTAATGTGTTTTCCTTTAAAGGTTTCTTTAGCATCTGATGTACGCAAAAGCAAGGGTATGGCACCAACGATTAATCCTAAAAACAAGAAGTACATCTGAAATGGATAAGAACGCATTGCCCATGTTACCACTCTGCTAGATAACAACAATGCCAACACCACTCCCAGGATAAGAGGAATGATAAAAGGCAATGGGCTTTTCCATCTAGAACTAAAAATATCATTTATTCCATTAATTAACTTTTCATAGATTCCCAAAATCATAGCAAGAGTGGATATGCTTAAACCAGGTGCTAACAAGGCAAATCCTAAAAAAGTACCGTAGAAAAAATCTTTTAGCTTCAATATACTTCTCGCTCCCTTAGAAATCCACATACTCAAGAATAATCCCACCATTATGGTCAACGACTCGATAAAGGGAATGCTCTTTGATTGTAGCCGGATCGGTAAATGCTGCTCCAAATTCATCTACAAAATTTTCACTTAATCGGTTAATGTACACGAAGGTATAACCACCTCTACGAATTGCTTCTAGCCATTCATCACTGGTCATCTCCCTTGTCCAAACATCTTCCTCCCCAGAAGGTGTTCCTATGCTCCATGCAAAATCCCCATTGATTCGAATAGGTGTCATTGTGTATGCCGCAATGTGGAATTGATATCCTGCCGTATGCTGATAAATGTACCAGACTCTATCGGTTCTATAATCCAAGTGTAAGGCTTGAATTCTTCCAATTGTTACTTCCTCTCGTGGCTCAGTCCATTGATGAGTTCGAAGGCCAATGGTTGCTAAAGGAGAACTCATGGCAAGAATGGCTGCAATAAAAACCGTAAGAATAAGTGTATTCTTCCTTTTCACTCTATCATCTATGTCCACCTCTAACTTCGTGATCATCCAATAGGCGAATAGATAACTTAAGCTAATCACCATCCCCAGCAAATAGGTATTCATATACCTAGTGAAAGAGGCTAGCCTTAAAGCTTCCCACTCATAAAAAGTAAAGATATACAACACAAGCAATGAGACAATATAGATTGCCCAACCAATATACAGGCCACCACCAACAACTTTTATGTTGAAAGGCATTACTCCTTTACTCTTATAATTCCAAATGAGTAGCAAAACGGTGATCAGCAAAAACCATCTGAAATAATTCAAGGGTATCAATTGTACAGAAACATTCGTATCAAATAACCCATTGATAAAGTTATTGATGACTACGTAACGATATTCATAAGTTGTTCCCGTCAACAGTGCCATAATATTGGAAAAGTTAATATGTCTTACTCCTTCCCAGGCAAATTGTGTCTCGGTTACACTTCGAAAGATACTCCATGATTGGTTCGATAGTATGGGAGCCATTAATGCAACCCCTGGAATATAAAAGTTCTTACTTCGAAGAACACTCTTCACAGAAAATCCGCTCCCTTTCTCGCCTTTTTTTCTTTCTTTTATAAACTTCACCAATACATCTAAAGTGATAATCAAAGCAGCGATAAGTGCTAGGCCAAAGCCAGAAGCCTTGATGATTGTCAACACAAACAAGGATATGAATACATTGGCAAAAAAAGGCTTATCATATTTTTTCTCTGTAAAGTATGCAAACAATATATTTGCAAAAAGAATGGCCATCAAAGCGTCAACATATATTTCAGAATAAATACGAGGAAATAAGTCCAAGGGTATCGCAACCACCAATAAAGCAATCGGCAGTATCATCTTAGCACTCTTCCAATTCACCACCTTAAACAAGGGAAGTAGCAAGGAGAAAAGTAGTATATTCATGCCTATAAAAAATAGTGATTCATTAAATCCAAAAGTGCTCATCCAGAAGTAATGAAACAAGGAGGAACCTGGTGGATATCCCGGAAAAATGACTGTAGAAAAGTAATGTTCTGTAATGGAGTTAAAGTGATAGTAATTCTTTACCACTCGCCCCCAGTGAGAGAATTCATCCCAGTTCATCAACACTCTACTACGATGAACATAGTGGCTAATCAGAAAAAATATTGAAAACACCACAAACCCTGGCGTTATGATTTTCTCTTTCCAAAAATCCTTCTTGATTCTCCCTTTCACAAGCATGAATAGGATCAAGAGCACTGAAAGAGCCGCCAATAGATAGATTGCATAAGTACCCACAATCAATAATTCAAATATCCCAAATAAATACAATATTAGAATCATGAGTAAACAGGTAATCCCTATGGTTTGCTCAAATCGATAGTTGAAAATGTAGCATAATGCCACTGCTATCGTAAACAAGATTAAAAACATAATTAATAAATTCATCAACTCACCCACCTCAATCCTTCACGTTCGTGAAAATCCATTCTCTCTGAACAAAAAAAGCAAAGAGAAAGAGAACAGTATCGACAAGCATCTTAGAAATAACGGCGTGAACAGGCAGGAATCGATAAAGCAAAGTGGTAAAAATCCCTGAAGCAATCATAATAAATACCACTAATGCGTAATATTTCATCATCGAGCCTTTTCCACGTCTCCCTTCAAACACCACCTTATAGTTGATAAAATAATTATAAAGGGAGGAGATAATACGAGCAAGTACAGTGGAAACAAAAATACTATGCTCTGTAAAAGAAGCAATCAAAAACAAAAATACCGTGAATAAGGTAATGTCAATTAATGCAGAGGATAGTGACGAGATGGTATATTTTAAAAATGTTTTGTATATTTTAATGGAATCCACTAATGGATTGAAGTGAGAGCTTGCATTATTATCAATGTATATGGTCTCAATTTCCACTTCTTTCATGGTCACCTTTTTATTTGCACATTCAATTAACATATTCATCTCATATTCAAATCTTTCTCCAGAAACTGTCATCATGTCTTTCACTAAGTCTGTCGAAAGAACTCGTAGTCCTGTTTGGGTATCGGAAATATGAACACCACAAAGAAAACCAAACACCTTTTTTGTCAGCTCATTTCCAAAACGGCTTCTAAATGGAACCGTCCCACCTCCAAAGCTTCTGCACCCTAATATCAAAGACTCCCTATTGTTGCCAAACTCTTTAATACACTTTATGATGTCCTTTGGTGCATGTTGCCCGTCTGAATCTGCTGTTACAATACAGTCATAGTCTGGAAAAGAATTCAATACTTCGTTGAACCCTGTTTTTAGCGCTCTCCCCTTCCCCAGATTAACAGAGTGTTTTATAACTAAGGAATCAAATCTAACTTTCGCCTCCTCAAAAATATGTTGATATTTTTCTCCACTTCCGTCGTCCACAATAAGAACTTTTATATTCCCTCTATCTTCAAGGCGATTAAGCTCCGTATTAATTCCATCTAAAAGCCCGAGAAGTAGCTCTTTAGGCTCGTAAGATGGAATTAAGATAATAGCCTTTAAATTCTCATTCACTTGTTCCTGATTTCCTAACATGGTTCTCCCTTCATTTCCCTTGTGATTAAGCATCCCTCTTATTTTATCACCCTGGCTGGCACTCCTACTGCTGTTTTGTTCTCCTCTATATCTCGAATCACCACCCCGCCAGCACCTATTATTGTATTTTCTCCAATGGATTTCTTTTCTATAACCACAGAGCCAACCCCTATTTCACAACCACTTCCAATATTAACATCCCCTGATAGGGATACACAAGGCCGAATACTTGCGAACTCTCCAATGACGCAATCGTGTCCTATGGTGGTCATCCGGTCAATGGTACAAAATTTTTCCAAAGTGATATTAACCGTCATAATCACTCCAGAGCATACAATCACTCCTTCTGAAATATCAACATAATCTGAGATAAAAACATCAGGGGAGATAATCCTTGGAAAGCTAAGGTTCTTATTGGCTCTTAGCTTACTTGCCACTTCCCTTCTCCCTTTTGAGCTTCCGATTCCTATGCATACCTCCAACCTGTCTTTCGTGTTTATTAGGTATTCTACATTTCCTATCACCTTATATCCGTTTACTGTTATACCTGGCTCAAGGTAATCATCTATAAATCCAAGAACATTCCATCTCTTGTTCTCTTTGTTAATCTGTTCTATTAGCATCATCACTTCTCTGCCAAAACCACCTGTTCCGATTACCACTATATCCTTCATCTGTTACCCCTTTATTGTCACGCCAACTCTTAATCCACCATTTACTCTTACCACTACTTGTTATCTCGTGAAAATTCACAGATCCTCTTTTCCTTCGTTGGCTATTTTATCGCCTTCAACCCTCTCTATGTTTTCTATGTTTATTCTTTCTCTTACTACTGCTTTTGGAAGGTTACTGTTGGAGATGTACAGTCTTCCGATATATTCTCCAAGCAGCCCAATGCTGGCCAACTGAACCCCTGCAAAAAATAGTATAATGATTACAGTAGAAGCCCACCCAAGGGGAGCCACGGGATTAAGGATTCGAGAAATAAATGCCCATATTATGCCAACAAACGCAGCAAAAGACACTAAAAACCCTAAACCTGTAGCAATTCTAAGAGGCTTAACGGAAAAGTTAAGCACACCATTCAACCACAAACTTACCAAGCTTCTGAAGGTATACCCTGACTCACCTTTTAACCGAGCTCTATGGGTAATCTCTACGTTCCCAATTCGGTTTGTGGCGGCAAAGATAATGCCAAAGACATAGGGGTAATTATTATTATATTTGATGATTTCATCACTTATGAATTTCCTCATAATGAAAAAAGCATTGGTCTGTATGCCTTTTGGCTTATTCATCATATATTCGGTCATCTTATAGTTTATTTTACTTCCCATTCGTCGGTATGTACTTTGCTCTCGGGAGGGATATTTTGCGAACACTACATCCAAATCTTCACTCACCAGCTTGTCTAATAACTTTTCGATTTCAAAAGCTGGGTTTTGAAAGTCGTCATCCATATTCACAATATATTTTCCACTTGCATGTTGATAACCTACAATCATTGCCGTGGTTTGTCCACAGTTCTTAGCCAAGGAAATTAATTTTACTCGAGAATCTAAGGTGGCCAGTTTTTTTGCAATTCCCAATACACCATCAGGACTAGCATCATTCACAAGAATAATCTCATACCCTGAAATATTTAACTTTGCCAGCTCAATATGAAGCTCCTCTACCACATCAGTAATGGTGTCCTCCGACCGATATAAAGGGATTACAACGGACAAATCAATTGGATTCATCCTCTCTGAACTTTTTTTCTCCAAATTTAAAACCTCCCAACTTGCAGCTTATCTTTGCCTATCTCTCATGAATTTGTTTCTATAATTGCTTAATTTCTTTCTACTTTTTATGAAATGACCAATATTTGCTTACTAAAAAATTAAAAGGCACCGTAACAAATAGAATCAACAACGGCGTCAGAATTATCGACACGCCCAATAGCTCAATTAACACGAAGGTTAATACTAAAGTAATTCCCAAGCTCATGGCATAAGCAATATAAAGCTTTATCAGTATTTTCCACCACACCTCTTGGGATTCTTTAAACACAAATATTCGATTCAAAGCAAATGCATTTAACACACCAAAGACCCACCCTACGCCTTGCCCTAACAAAGCCATCTGGGTTGAAGGGTTTATCCAAATAAAGATATAATATACCCCAAGGGCAATAAAAGTATTTAATAAGCCTACCATCCCAAATTTTATAAATTGAATACAAAAATTAACTGCATCCTTTAAACTATGTATTCCCATTTTATGAAGTATTTTTCTCAACTCTACATCTCTCTTTTCATTTGATGAAGTCAATAATGCAGCCACATGTAAGTCGCAGATTCTTTATGATAAACAAGGTATGAATCACTGTTCATCAACAGTTTCTTTATTGAGGAGCTCAAGGATGCAATCACATATATAATTAACAGATTCTAGTGAAAGATNTGGATAAATAGGCAACGTTAGCACAGATTCCGCTATCTTCTCCGCAATTGGCGTTTCTTTAGAGTCAAACTCTTGTTTATAACAATCATATGAACTCACTAGAGGATAAAAATACTTTCTTGTTATGATTCCTTTATCTACTAAAAAGTCATGAAGTTGATCTCTACTCACATTGGTAATTCCTTCATCAATTATTATTGGAAAGTAAGCATAGTTCCAACGAACGCGTTCTTCAATAACATTCATTCGCAAACCTCTGACTTTTGATAGTCTACGCCTATATCCTTTATCAACTTTTCTTCGCTTTTCAATATGTTCCTCTAAATGCCTTAGATTGCAAAGTCCCATGGCGGCAGCAAACTCATTCATCTTGGCATTTCCACCCACAGATTCCACAGACTCTGGACCTGTAATCCCAAAATTCTTCCACTGATTAATTACATTCTTTATGGCTTTGTCTTGGAAGCATATGGCCCCCCCTTCAATGGTATTGAATACCTTTGTTGCGTGAAAGGAGAACATGGTAGCGTCACCAAATTTCGAACTACTTACCCCATTTTTCGTTACCCCAAATGCATGGGCTCCATCGTAGATGACTTTTAAGCCATACTTTTTAGCGATTCCGTCTATTGCTTCTATGTCACAAATGTTACCATATACATGAACAGGTACAATGGCACAAGTTTTTTCAGTGATCAACTTTTCTATCTTTGTAGGGTCTATATTAAAGCTTTCTTCGTCAATATCACAAAAAACAGGTTTTAGCCCTTTTCTAACTAAAGCGTGAGTAGTGGATGAGAAGGTGAAAGGTGTTGTAATCACTTCATCTTTCAGCTCTCCTTTGATATTTTTTTCTTTCCCTAACCCAAGACATTCAAATATACCTTCTAAAGCCAAGTGCCCATTGGTTATTAATGCAATATGCTCGGGAGTGATGTCTAAGAAATTCGCCAATTTCTTTTCTAACTCCTCGTGCTTACAGCCCATGTTTGTCAGCCACTTGCTGTTCCATATTTCCTTTATCTCATCCATGTACTCCTCAATTGGAGGTATGGTTGCACTGGTTACAAATATTTTCTTTTCCATTTTTTATGATGACATCAAAGCTCTACTATCCTATTATAGATATACGCGTTCCTTAAAAATCATCTTTCCTTTCTCTTAGTCTTAAAAAACCATTTAACCTAACTTTCCTCATCTTAGGATGAGGTTTGTTTATTCTTTACCCTCTTAATATTATACACTATAATCTCATGAATTCGCTAAAAATATAAAGCATCATCCCTATAGATAAAGCAATAACCGAATATGTCGACACCCTTTGTACCCTCTTTGGGGCTCGCTTTAAAAGTGTGTCAATACCAATCGCCATGGCTATTGCCAAAGGAACCAAAATCGCTATAAAGTATCTTCCTTGTGGTTGTGAATCACGGTACAGATTATAGATTAGAAATAAGCTTATTGTAATCAAAGATCCAAGACCACATGCACCAACGAAATATCTTTGTTTAATGTTAAGAGTCTTTATCTTTACTACTCCAATTAATGAAGTCAAAATCAGTCCCCCATAAAACCAATAGATGAATCTAGAAAAATGGTCTGCTAAAGCAAAGTATATGGTGGTCACAAAAGACTTTCCTGTAATTTCACGCCAGGATCTATCCCGAAGTAACTCCAGCACATTTCCCTCAAAAGGATTTCCTGTGGTGAGATACCCTCCTCTATACTCGAAAGCCGTCCATGTTTCAATCCACTGAAAAACAGTGTTTTCATCCCAGGGGATATTATGGTAGTAGCTCCATGCTTTGGCATTGTACATCGCCCATTCCATACTTTCATTCTGCTCCCACTCAGACATGGCCGCGTTGAAAGAGTTCATACCGAACAAGTCTCCATTGTATAAGATAGCATTCCTGGCCAAAAAAGGGAACCATAATATGGCAACAATAGCAAATATTACAGCGAATTTCTTCCAGAATGCCTTCCACTCCAGTTGTTTTTTTCTAATATCAAGAAAATTAGAAATTAAAAAGTAAAGCCCAAAAGCCAGTACAAATCCATAGGAATTCAAATAACTTAGCAAACAAATTGCCATTCCAATTGCAAGGGTTATGGAGCCTTTCACTGTCCACCCACTTTTAAGAGAAGTGGCTGTAGCATAAATCATGATAGAAACACCAGCCAATGCAATAATATCATTGTTAATATAGCTTGATAGAAAAGCAAATTGTGGCCAAAAGGCAATCAGTACCATTCCCAAAAGGCTTATTCTTTCGTCTTTTGTTAAGACCCTCAAGGTTCTATTCACAAAAAATACCGTCGTTACACCTGCCAAAACACTGGTCATCCTTGCTGCAAAGACCAGCACAAAAGGACCCGAGCGAAATAAACTTACTAAATTCATGAAAAATGCCGAAAGGATTGGCCCTAAGAATTGTGGATAAAATGCATAGGACCAGTTCCCAATTCCGTGAATTACTTCAGGATCATATCCCGTAGGCAATCTGTTGTACCTAAATATAAAGTCTGGCAACATATACCGCATCAACTCATCAGGAGCACTTGTTGGAGCCGTATTAAAAGTAATTATAGCCGCCCAGCCCAAATATAACCCCAAAGCCATCAATAGTACAATTATCTCTAAGATGGTTAGCTCTGGCAATTTTTCTTTAATCTTCTTTAACATCGTCCCCTCCTTTTTCTTCTGCATCTTTTCTCCCCACTCCAAACAATCTATTATTTATTTTATCACTCACTTCATTATCCATACTCATCTTTTATTATCTATTTTATCACTCACTTCATTGTCCATACTCATTATTTTTTATTGTCTATTTCATCAAGCACTTTGCTACTTGTTTCATGATTTCAACATCTACTTCGTTATTCGTTCAATGATTAACTCATCATTCTTATCACTTTATCCTTGTACTTTTCCAACCCCTTTATTATCCTTAAAATATCTTTCTCACGGATGTTTTCTCGTCCTTTCATTTTCTCCATATAATAAAGGGAAAAATCTTCTACTCCTTGCACATATTCTCCCTTCTCTGACTCTAACAACAATTTAACCATCTGATTGCTTTGGAAATCATCATTCACGCCATGTTTCCTACAATAGAGAGCCAGTGGTCCTCCATAGATGAATCCTAATTCATATTCCTTACTGTATTGCTCTAATCCATTATGTATGTAGGCATTGACCAAACCATTGTAGGCACTGCCCTCTGGAATAGAAAGGGACACCTCACGATAGGGCGCTCCAACATCATTGACATTAAGATAATGGTAAACGTTAAATCCATGCTTCTTTCCTTGTTTCACATCTGCGTGCTCATTGTCTCCAATATGGAAGTAGCTCAACTCTTGCCCTATTTTTCTTTTCACAATGTCAAAGAGTCTTCCATCATGCTTGGAAGCACCATGCTCACTGGATACGAAGAACTCTTCAAATACATCTGGAATACCGGATTCCGTTAGCAAGGTGCGTATCTGCCCTTCACTTAAATACATGTCAGAAATGGCAATAATCCGCTTCTTCTTTTCCTTTAATTTCTTTAATAGTTCTACCATATAAGGGTTGGCAAAGCAGACCTCTTTTTCAATCTCTAGCTCAATTTCAATTCCATGACTTGACTCTATTCCCATCTCTTTTTCTATTAACTGCCAAATATACTCCAAAGTCACTTCGTTGCTGGAGGCATTTTGTTTCTTTAGACGGTATGCTCGCCCTTCCATCTCTCTACGGAGAACCCCTAAATTTGGATAACCAAGCTTCTCTTCAATATAGTAAAATGCGTCTGAAGGTTCATTCACCCCTCGAAAGAGTAAGGTATCAAAAACATCAAAAGAGATTACGTCAAACTCTTCACACTGCCAGAACAACTGCTCCACGGTCTCACGTCTCGCCTCTAATCCTTCAGGCTGTTCTTTAAACCGTATGCTTCGCCCCTCAGCCTGTTCATCACTTTCTTGTCCTTTGGAAATAGCATCCATTATATTCAATCTTAAAAGATAGAACCAGCTTCCAATAATTCCTAGACCTCGACGCCCTTTACGGTGGGTTCTATATTTCTGATAGATATTCGGTTTTCTATTCACAAGGTAGTTGTATAATCTATCGATCATGCTTTAAACCCTTCTTCAACTTATTGTCTTTATTCCAAACCAAACCCTTTACACCTATTACCTCTGTGATATTCTTCTGTCCACTAATCTTTTCTTGATTTCCACAGCATCATCATTCTTGTATAAGACAATCGTTTATAAAGTACCGATTGCAATAGATTGTACTTTATCCTCCCTCCAAACAATACAATACTCCCTTCTGGCCAACCACTTTCTTTGATTCTCCCTTGTTTTAATCCCAACATGGTCAAGACTCTAGGAATCAGCTGATATTTTTTCATATCCTCCGCAGTAAACTTAGCCGCTATACTTTGGGTTCCATCTTCTTCTATGTAATCAGAAAAAATAAGATTTCCAAAGTAATCGGCCTCTTCCATTGATGGTTCTGCCATAAACAGTTTCAGCATCTTATATATTATCTTTTTCCCCTCTAAAACATCGATCTCATCCAGTGATTCTACATCCATGATGAATAAATCGGTATATTGTGCTAGAATATCCTCTATCCTTTGAATAAAGTCAACTTTCTTTTTAGGGGATACCGAATAAATTGGTTTATACTCCTCCCCTATCTTTTCATAGCCTGTGGTCGTTCCGTGAGGCGCACTGAATATTGCTTCAAACAAAGAACTACTAAAATGTACTTTCTCTTTCAAACCATCCCCCGGGCCAAAGTAGTAAGTATAGTAATCCTTTTGATTTCTCTTTGTTGGCAGATCATATAGCCCCCAATAGAAACCTTTCACCTCTCTTGCCACACCACAATGGCGAAGGGCTTCATTAAAGGTTTTCTGAGTGGATCCCACCCAACCACTATCTACAACTGCATAAGACGTATCCTCTTCAAGAAGTCCCTCTTGATTCAAATATCCCAATAGATTAGGGGTCAATCCTTTTGAATATTCTGTAAAATAGGAAATAAATAGCTCACACTCTCTAAGGCTTTCCCTCACTTCTTTCAATCTGGAAAAAGGAATATCTTCACCAGGTTTAAAGTCTGTTTTCAGGTTGTGGATGACTTCTTCTTGCTGTTCTTTTGATAGCCCTGTTCGCTCCAATATCACTTCCAAATTCATCACCAAACCATTGGCACAGATGTAGTCTAGAGCCTGCTCCATATTGTAGTGGAATAAGGGCGTGCGAAGAGAAAATCGGGAACAATAAAAATAGCGACATTCGATTGGCAACTTTAACTCCTGACAGATTTTTTCAGCAGTTTTAACCATTAAATAAGCATCACGGGCAAGAAAATACAGTCGCTTTACTTTCTTGTCCATCGCCTGCTGTAAAACCCACACAATGAACATATGCATGGTTGGTGCGAACACGTACCAGCCACTGGTTTCTAACACATCATCTTTTACCATTTCCATGTGTTTTAGTGGCCTTGCTAAATTCTGATTTTCACTTAAATATCTTTTGTATTTCTCTATTCGTTTGTTGTTCATCTTCATGGCCACCTTAATACTTTGCCTTTGATCTCTATTTCGATCTTCTCTGCATGATTTGTTGTTTTATATTCCTTTTGTGTGTTACCTTATCTTTTTCTATTCTTCTCTTGCCATACCTCTCACTTATACTTTACCTTGTTTTTTATACCGCTTATAGCAAATATAAAAGCATAAGGAAAATAAAGTAATCTGAATCATCTGCATGAAGGTGTATCCTATGAAAGCACCGTATATCCCATGAGCGCTAATCAGTAAGATTGATAAAATAATTCCTGCTACAAATGTTACTATGAAAAGATAGATTTGAACTTTCATCTGTCTCATTAAAGTCATCATCAAAGAGAAGATAATACTTCCTCCACCTACAATACCCGCAAAAACCATCAATGCCAAAGGCCATCTAAATCCTGTCAAATCTTCCCCAAAGATAAATGACAATATCGGTATCCCAATCAAAAGAGCCATACTTATAGCAACGATGCCTGCTGCAATAAGTAATAAAAATAGCCTTCCTACTCTCCTACTGAATCTTGCAAAATCCTTATTGTTCAGCGCAAAAGTTAACTCCATCATAAAAGGTTGAAAAACAAACTGAGTGAACAATGGCATGATAGCGGCAGGCATTGCTATAATATTAAAAATACCCAAAAGCTTCTCACTTACATATACATCCACAAAAAATCTTGTAACATTTAAAATCAATAGAGTGAGAAAGGCAAATATAAAAATCGGAAAACATTTTTTAAACAATTGAAGAATATGCTTATCAAACCCTATAATAATTTCATCAAATCTAGTAGCAACTTTCCTGTCAAAAAGAACCAACACTAGTCCAAAAGAGAGTATAAAAGCTATACTTGCCAAGTAAACATTCTGGGTTAGAAGGTTAACAACAGTAAACAATGCCAACCCCGCTAAGGTTTTCATGATCATGGATTTGCCCGTTAGGTCTAATCTATAATTTCGCTCCATCACCCCTAGATAGGCATCCCCTATAGATTCTAGAGCGCGGAAAGCTAAAAAGGTGAAGATGAGCAAAATACGCTGGAAGGAATATCCATTGGCTAAACAAAAGACAAGGGCTACCACAAACATCAATAGGGTGGATATAAATTTAAGGGAAACATAATTCCCATTGGTAAACTCTTTCTTCACATCTGATATTTGATAAATCCGTCCTCCGTATACTCCAATGGTCTGGAAGATCGCAGCAATGTTAAACGCAAAAATAAACCCACCCTGTACCTCTAATCCATTGATTTGAGTAACAATAATCATAAGTAGCATCACATAAAATGAATTAGAGGATATTCCTAAAGTATTCCAGATGATGTTTTTTTTGTTCTGAGCATCCATTAGCTCTTGGCTATTTATTATCTTTTGGCTGTCTTTTATCTCTTGACTATTTATTTGCCTCTGATTATTTAACAATTTGCACCTCTTATTCCTCTATTTTCCACATGCACTTTTGTCCGTCGTTACGTGGCTACATTTTATGGATTGTCACGTCCCTTTGTTCCTCGCACTGACAAACAAATTCCCTAACGAAACGACATTACAAGATAGCAGTAACTCGCCCTGACAATTATTACATTTTCCCAATTAAAAATAATGCTCTTATGGCCATTTCATCAAACAACTTATCTCTATAACGCTCTGTGTAAAAACACTTTTTAATGGCTTTTGTTAAGGAGTATTTCCTGTTAATGAATAATTCAAACTTCTTTCTCTTCTCATCTGTCATCTCCTCTTTATACAGTTTATAAAAGTAATAAAGAGTATCAATCATTATTCTCTGCTCATTGCCAATTAGAAAATGCTTAACCCTCTCTTTTTGGAGTTCAAAAAAGTTGGTTTTATAATCTGATGCATTCTTTTCGTGTCTCCTGTGTTTTGTTGT
>JGI20163J15578_10000024_pt1 | contig 54254 bp, 46 predicted proteins | sample TergutCu122P1_FD_15578 | JGI IMG/M metagenome (IMG submission 15578)
TCCAGCCAGCGTAAAGCTATGCTTCGTGCCTTAACCACTCAATTGATACATCACGGTAAGATTACTACAACAGAAACACGTGCAAAAGAAGTGAGGCGTATAGCTGAGAAGCTGATAACCCTTGCTGTAAAAGAACAAGACAATTTTGAAACAGTAACGGTAACTGCCAAAGTTCCTCAAAAGGATGCAAATGGTAAACGCGTTAAAGAAGTGAAAGATGGCAAAAAAGTTACGGTTTACGATCAGATAGAACGTACCATTAAAAAAGACAAACCGTCCCGCTTGGTGGCACGCCGTAAGATTTGGAGTGTGCTGTACCCTGTTACAGAAACACCGGCCAATAGAAGGCGTATGCGCAGCGAGTCTAAAGCAGTAGACCTTGCAAGCATAATGTTTGACAAGTGGGCACCAAAATACACAGGCCGCAACGGTGGATATACCCGCATAGTAAAAATCGGCCCCCGCCGTGGTGACGCAGCAGAAATGGTTATACTAGAACTCATATAATAAATTATCGAAGCCGCAAACATAGCGCGCATGCATATTTGAAAAGCATGTAGGTCATGTTTGCGGTTTTTTACCTACAGAAGGAAATGGCATGAACCCATTAGATATAGTAATTGTTGCAATTGTTGCCCTGTGTGCCATAGCTGGGTATCACAAAGGATTAATTCGTACAGTATACAGGTTAGTCTCTCTTTTTGTTGCAATGCTTGTGGCGCGGCAATTGTATCCATATGTTGCCCGGGCACTGCGTCAAACAGAGTTGTTCCCTACAATCCGGGACGGTATTGCCCGTGCCATGAATTTGGAGGGCTTTTTCGCTGATCAAACGGCGGCCTATAGCGTGGATATAATTGATAATTTACCGCTGCCGGGTATTTTACAAAGAATATTACATTCCTATAATACGCCAAACATGTTTGAACTGTTGCAAGTTGCTACTATTGAAGAATATATTGCCGGTTTTTTTGCCAATATGGTAATTAACGGTATATCAATTTTAGCAGTGTTTGCACTAACAATGCTTGCTTTAACTTTTATTGGCTACGCCCTTGATATAGTAAGCATGCTTCCTGTAATTCGTACTTTAAACCGTATTGGCGGGCTTGTTTTTGGCGTGATAATGAGTGCGGTTATTCTATGGTTTGGGCTTGTTTTAGTTGCATTGTTTGCAACAACAGCTCACCCTATGATTAATGAAATGTTGGAAGGCTCGTGGATTGCCCAAAGGCTGTTTGAGATAACTGTACCACAGCTTATTACTGTCGTGTAGGGGGTGGAAAGATGATAAAGAGCAAGAAAATGCTAATATTTACAGCGTCAAATTTTTTATTTATTATTGTTGCTGTAACATTTATTATCTTGCCAAAGATGCGGGATATTAACCAATTGAGTAATCATATTTCGTGGCAAGAAAGCCAATATTCTGCCAGAGCAAGGCATTATGCGGCGTATGAAAATAATTTGCGCGAATTGGAAACACTAAGTGCAAGCCGCCGTTTGTTAAACAACAATGAAATCATACTTGCACTTTCGGATATCCAACAAATTATGGAGCAGAATAGCCTTCGCAGTATAAATTTTGCAGCAAGCGAGCATGGCAGATTTTATGTGCAAGCATTTGGTAACATAACGGAATACCGTATTCGCGCAGAGTATGAGGTAAGTGATGCTTATATTTTTTTATACGCATTGGAAAATACACATGCAAGTGTTTTGGCAACGAATATTGTTTGGGACAGAAATTTGCGGGTAAGAATAATTGTAGATATGACATTATATTCTGTAAGAAATTAATTATCATTTGCATATCTGTACAATTGCTTAAATATAATAGAGATATGAAACCCCGGAGGTTTGTATGTACCTATACATCAAGCGAATATTGGATATATTGTTGGTACTGATTACCGCACCACTGTGGCTGCCGCTTATGGCTGTTTTAGCGGTGCTTGTAAAAACCGGTTCGCGGGGGGCTATATTTTTCAAACAAAAACGGTATGGAAGAAACCGAAAATTTTTTATGATTTATAAGTTCCGTAGTATGTATGAAAATGCACCTAAGGATGTGCCTACTCATTTGTTGCAAAACCCGGAAAGCCTTATAACGCCCGTTGGACGGTTTTTGCGCAAGTCCAGTTTGGACGAGCTTCCACAACTTATTAACATACTAAAAGGAGATTTATCGCTGGTTGGGCCGCGCCCTGCCCTTTGGAACCAGGACGATCTTATTGCGGAACGTGAAAAATATGGTGCAAATTCTATCCCGGTTGGCCTGACCGGCCTTGCTCAAGTAAGCGGGCGGGACGAACTGCCAATAGAAAAAAAAGCCGCTTATGACGGTGAGTATGCTAAACGAATAGGATTTTTTTTCGATTTATGGATTCTAATGCGCACGGTGTTTAACACAGTTTTGCGCAAAGGAGTAAGTGAGGGCGGGCCAAAATAAATTTGCCGTATGGCAAAACACCCTTCCTTTCCCTGTGTTGCTTGTAAGGTAAAAAGGAATAATAACGTTGCATGGTTTTTAGTAATGTAAGAAGTTTAGTAAATTTTAAGGGGGAACTTGGGGATGAAAAGTTTTTTGGAGCGGCCTGCAGTGCTGCCTGAAGTGGCAAATGTACGTTGTAACTATTGTGGGCGTGATGTTGAAAAAGACACTACCGGATATTTTGAAGATCATATTTCGCTAACAAAAAATTGGGGGTATCACTCGCCTTATGATGGGGAGTCCCACACAATTGACCTATGTGTAGATTGTTATCGGGACTGGACTGCCCGGTTTGTAATACCGCCGCAAGTTGAATATGTGGAATACGTGTGGGAAAAAAATGAGGAAATTTAGCAATATTTTTTTAATATGTTATTGACAGGCGAATTGTTACAGTGTATTATTAGTTTGTGAATATTGTCACAAATTTGTAAAATACACGATTTTGAGGTAATTACCGCATATATTAAGGCGAGGACAACTGTCTTCGTCTTTTTTTTGTTTCTGTAAATTTGCAAACATACACCTTATAGTGCGCAAAATTTTAGATTGACAAAGGGATTGGTGAATGTTATACAGTGTAATAACAGATAACTGTTAAAAACATATGAATGTTGATGAAATAGGCCATCTGCCAGTGTAATTATTATGGCTATTTCTACAACAAAAATTAAGGAGGAAGAGTATGCAAAAATGTAAGCGTAGTGCAAGGCTGTTAGTATTGGTGTTGGCATTTGCTATGGTTTTGGGAATGGTGCCCTGGGCACCGGTTTACGCGGAAACAGCCGCTGCCTCTGTTGGTTTTGGGGATTTCACCTTTACCGACCCGCGGGATGTACCAGACGGAAGGATTGAAATTATTAATGCGGCAGGTTTATCGGGGAATTTGTATTTTGTAATTGCGGATAATGTGTCCGGTTTGCCAACAACCGGCCCAATTGTCGATGTTCCCGGGGCAGCTTCTTTCGCGCTTAATGATGCGATTGGTACAAATGTAAGGGATTGGCAATGGCTGCGGGTCTTTTCGGTAAATGATGGAGTTATTGCCGATTACCGTGACACGCAGATACCCGGAAATGTAATAGGCACATTGTTGTACGGGCCTACTAGCTTTGGCCCTGTAAGTAGAGGTTTTAGCTATGCAATAGGAAATGTATCATGGGATAATTTAGTAATAGAAGCTGATGTAATGATAAATGATGCCGCGCCTGCCGGTAACCCGGAATTGCAATTTTATTTCCGACACGGCGGAAACCCGGCGCAAAACATTGAGTGGGGCCAATGGTACCGCTTAGTTGTGGGGCCTACAGGCGGCGTTGCTTTTATTGCCCCCGGGGCCTGGGGCGGACTGCCTCCCGGTGGATGGCAAGGGGTTGGAAATGCCATACGGGAAAGATTGATGCCGCTGCGTATTGAAGCAGAAGCCAATCGCTTCTTATTGTATGCAGACGGTACCAGAAGGCTGGAAGGTATTGACGAAAACAATATTAGGTCTACCGGTTGGGTAGGTATCCATGCAAGGGACATGGATGTAACCATTAATAATTTCCGCGTTAACCGAATTCGTCCGGTAGTTGGCCCTCCCGATGATTTGCCTACGGACGACCCGTACCCGTACAGACCTGTACCGACCGATGTGATTTTAAACAGTGACTTTTCTGAGGGAATGAACCACTGGACCCCGCAAAACGACAGTAACGATCCCGTCCGAGTGCTTTCGTCCGAAGAGCTTACGTGGTGGGATGTGGGTACCCATGGGCCGCATACGTACTTGCTGCGGGTAGGCCCAAATGCAGAAGGTGCATGGCAAAACCTCCCGCAGCTAAGAAACAGTACCACACATTACTTAAGAATCCAAGGTGCAGCCTTTGGCATTGCCCCGGGCGATAATTTGGGGGTAGGAATACAGCGTTCTACGCCGGGTACATGGCATACGGTACCGCTTAACGCAAACTTCGGCTGGCGTCATTCCTGGCTTACAACAGTTCCCGACTTTGGTGTATGGGACGCTGTGCCGCAGGCATATGTATGGAAAAACCCAGGATCCAGCATAGCAGTTTACATTAGTGAGTTTTCTCTGATAGAAGCCGCTGTAGTAGGGCAAGCCCCTTATCAAACCAAAGTTACCATAGGCGAACGCCTGGATACAACAGGTTTGGTGGTATGGGTTTACGATAACAATAGAAATGAATTTGTACGCGCCAACAATGCCGGATTAAATATAGGCGGCTATAGCCCGTGGACTGTTGGGGAGCAAAGGGTTGTAGTAACTTACAGCCGGTTTGGCAGGGTTTACTCCACATATTTTACCGTAACTTTTGTATTGCCGGATGGAGATATTCCTATAAACAACCCTGTAGTAAGCGGCGTCAGACGGCCAATGCTTGGGCGCACACCTGTTAATACAGTAACAGCAACTCCGCAGTTTACAGGCACGGTTGAATGGGATACAGTTGATGATGTTTTTGGAGAAAGATCTTACACCGCAACCATTACACTAACCCCAAACCCGGGTTTCACACTTGAAGGTGTACCCGCCAACTTCTTTACGGTTGATTATGCCGCCAGCGTAACACACAGTGCGAACAGCGGAGTGATTACAGTGGTATTCCCTGCCCTTAGCGTAGGAGAAATGAGAGATATGGACGCCATGGATTTTGTGCGCGGCATGAGAGTGGGCTGGAACCTTGGCAACACTCTTGACGCGCACACCAACACCGGAAATGCGGAAACCATATGGATGCCTCATTTAACAACCAGGCCCATGATTGAAGCAATTGCCGACGCGGGGTTTGATATTCTTCGTATTCCTGTAACCTGGACAACAGGCGGCGGTGCTTTTAGGCGTGTGGGCCCCGGGCCGGATTACATTATTGCTCCATGGTTTTTGGACAGGGTAGAAGAAGTGGTCAATTGGGGCCTTGATGCCGGAATGAATGTTATTATCAACGCGCATCACGACAACTGGAAGTATGGCATGAGAGATGACCAGTTTGAAGCAAACAGAAATATGGTAGAAATTTTGTGGACGCAGATTGCAGAACATTTTATTAACTACTGTGACCGGTTAATTTTTGCCACCATGAACGAGCCAATGCAGGGATACCCCCATGGCGGAGGCGGGAACTGGATTGGTGCGCCGGAATACTACCGCAATGTAAACCGATATAACCAGTTGATTCTTAATGCAATACGCGCAACAGGCGGCAACAACCAGCGACGTTTTGTAATGGTTCCGACTTATGCCGCAGGTGCGCACCCCAACCACTTGAGCTATTTTGTACTGCCAACGGATATGTATGAGAATAGGCTAATAGCTTCCGTACATTCTTACGCCCCTGTAAGTTTTACCTTTGGCGGAATAAATGACCCCAACAATGTATTTACCCAAGCCGGAAGAAATGATGTTAACTGGTTCTTTAACAGGATGAACCATTATTTCGTTAGCCGGGGTATACCTGTTATTGTAGGCGAGTTTGGTTCCCAAAACAAAAATAATACAGACCAAAGAGCCGACCACGCCGCGTATTTTGTAGCTGCCGGTCGCAGACTTGGAATCCCATGTGTATGGTGGGACAACTACACAACCCAGGGTACCGGTGAACGCTTTGGCATATTTAACCGGGGCAATAACACTTTCTTTTTCCCGGAAATAGTTGATGCCATGATGGAAGTGGTATGGAATGACCCGGACCCGGTAACGCTTTCGGTTACGCCTGTATTTAACGAAGCTGCAGGCAGAATACGGATACAGGCCACAGTAAGGAACGTAGACCCTGCAGGGCAAGCCATAAGCGGCAGAGTTGAACTGGTTTCACCGGTTAATTTCTTTACCGTCCCATACGCCGCATTTAGCAGTTTGGCATATGGCCAAGAAATCGCGCTGTACTTTGACCTTAATCCCTACTTTGTGTCACCAATAGCGCAAGAAACACTTGTGTTTAATGTAACTGCCAACGATTTTGTGGGCACAGTGTATTTGCCGTTTGTATATACCGTAGCCGGGTTTACACCGGTGCCAATAAAAATAGACGGTGTGTTAGATGAAGACGCTTGGCGAAACGCGGCGAAGATTATTGACTTTAGCAGAGGTGTAATTGACGACTACGGCACGTTGGCAAGCACATTAGACCCCGATGACTTAAGCGCGACAGGTATGGTGGCTTGGGACAAAGAGTATCTGTATATTGCCATAACCGTTACCGACAGTGTGCATTTCCAAAACCAAGTGGGCAGCAATATCTGGCAAGGCGACGGTATTCAAATTTCTGTAAGGGATAACGTTGGGTTTAGGGAAATGGGCTTTGCTTTACACAACGACGGCACCATAACCCAGTGGTGCTGGCTGAATTCCACTTCTTCACCTGTGGGAACAGGCGCGATAAGCCAAGATAACGCCAGATCGGTTATAATCCGTGATGATGTTAATAATCAGACCGTTTATGAAATAGCTATTAGGTGGGATTACCTTGGGTTTGCCGATGTCAGCGTTGGGGATATAGCCCGGATAAGTTTTACGATAAATGACAGTGACGGCGGCGTAAGGCGGTTTATCGAATACGGCGCAGGTATAGCGGTTGGCGTAAAAGGTGACAACATGGGTTACTTATTGTTAGTACCCGGAAATGAACCTGCCCCTTCTTACCATACAGTTACATTTACCGTAGAACCGGGTGCGGTAGGCGTTTATGCGGCTGTTACCACATCTATTGAAGTGCCCCATGGCAAAGAAATTCCTGCAGCATATATTCCAAACCCTGTTGCAAGACGAGGTTTCTATTTTGCGGGATGGCACCCAAACAGCCCCGCAGAGCATGGTAACGTATATGAAGACTTGGCCTTTACCGCAAGGTTTAACCCACTGTTCCATTATGTAACTTTTGTGGCGGGGCATGGCGGAGTGGAAATACCGTTAACCCCATGGCACAACCCTGTTCGTGTACGTGACGGCTGGGTAGTTTTGGCCAACAGCGTTCCGTACCCCAAGGCGTTGCCGGGCTTCCGTTTTGTAAAATGGGCAGTTGAAGGCGTAGAAGGCGCAGTTAACCCGTTGAACTTTACTGTGTTGGAAAATGTGACGTTTACAGCCATTTTTGAAACAGAAGCGCCAATGCCTGTATTGAGTTTTGATATTTTCAACAACGGCCCCGGCGGAGCACCATCCCGCCCCAATGCGTCACTTGCCGCAAGCGGAATAATTCGCATGTGGACACAGCTTGACGGGGTAGGCAGTCCAATATACTTTGCAGCAGCAGATACAGTTACAGCCACCGACCAAGACGGCAATTGTGCAATGGACTTTGTGCGCATAAACCGCATGTGGGCAGCAGGTATAGGCTGGTTAGACTATTTCAACTTGATAGATGTAAGTAAGAATGCAGACTGGCAGACAATTAAATTGTCCATTGTAGTTTACGGACAGGTGGCAGAGGTGCTGCTGGTTAATGCGAATGCAGTAAACTAAATTTAAGATACCCCCTGATATCACATTGGCCAATATGATATCAGGGGGTAAATATGTGTCTTTCAAATTATTCGATTAACCAGAGGGCAACTCTGTTACGCATTTGTTGCGCAGTGGCTTCCGGTGCAAGTAACCCCTGTCCAAACTGTGTAAGAATGTCTATAAGCCCATTGCGCAAACCGGTTGGCAAAAATGGCGGATGCACCATAGGCATTTCGTTATAGACCGCAAGTTTGGATATGGCGTTTTCAATTGCTTCCGCGCTGTTGTCACGTACTGCATCATCAAATATACTACGTCCATCCGGGTTGCGTGGGCTAAATTCCCGTGCTGCGGCACCGGCCAGGCTTTGGGTAATCTGCTGCTCGAACAAAGAACGTTTGATGGGTGTTGATATACCTTCTGCCCCCCATGGCATTGGAGATAGTGTATAGTATGCATGGTATTGTGCTGCGCCAACAGGGTTTACCATCGCATCTACTAGATGCAATGCAAATTCAAAAGCAAGCGGACTGTTGCCTACAGCCGGGAAAGCAAGTGTACCCCACATACCACTAAGATGTCCATATGAACGTATGCGCAGTCTGCCGGAGTCGTCTGTAAGAGGTATGAAATGGTCAAAGTACATATCATATAACGGAAACAACGCGTGTGCAGCAGACAGGTCATGAGAATAAACGGTGAATATGAGAAGTTGTTCTCATAGAAGAAAATAAGTTATAATACTCGCATGAAAACGCTAGAATACATCCCAACCAACTATCCAAGCGATTTAACAGATGCTCAATGGGAAAAGATATCAAAATTTTTTCCTAACGGAAACAAAAGTGAAATACACAAGCGTTCGCTGGTAGAAGCCGTACTGTATTTAGTCGACAATGGATGCAAATGGAGGGCATTGCCACACGACTACCCGAAATGGAGTGCAGTAAAATCGTTCTATTATCGAGCCGTGGAAAGTGGTCTATGGGAAAAAATCATGCAGTTTCTCGTAAAAGAAACTCGTAAAAAAGCAGGACGCAGGGAAACCCCAAGCTATGGGATTATAGATTCTCAAAGTGTGAAAACGGTTTATGCAAGCGATGAGCGTGGCATTGACGGTGGGAAAAAAAGTTAAAGGGCGAAAGCGTCATATCGTAACTGATACAATGGGCAACATGCTTGCGGTTGTGGTACATGCGGCAAATATTCATGACACAAAATCTGGTATAAACCCTGCAAAAGAGGCACATACAGCATATCCGACTATTGAAAAATTCTGCGGAGATGAGGGGTATCGTAAATCGTTTGTAGAGGATGTACTGGCTGAACTTGGCTTGGACGTTGATATATCCGAGCGTATCGTTCCACAGTTTGTTGTTTTGCCGAAAAGATGGGTAGTCGAGCGCACTCTGGCATGGCTTGGCAACTCACGACGATTATCCAAAGACTATGAAATCCGCTCTTCTTCTTCTGAAAATATGGTGCGTATTTCACATATCCATACCTTGCTTAAACGTCTATGAGAACAACTTCTGAACCTGTCTGCAAAATTACGATTCCATTGCCTGCCTACTGTATTTGTAATTATTCCTTCTGACCATTGGGGAGGAGGTGTATGGTAAGCTTGCTGTACTGTTTCTAAAAACGAAACGAAATTTGCACTATTTAAATGGGAGACGCGGTTTTCAAAATCCACAAAACTTCCTAAATCGTGTAAAACAACTTGCTCTATCCGGCTTGTATTCGACCCTCTTGTAAAATGTAAGTGATCTATTTCATCCTCAAATGCAGCCCTTAGATCTAAATACAATTCCATAAGCTCTCTTACACTAATAATCTCAAATTGGGCAAATCGGTCAATAAACGACGAAGGAATGCTTGTGTTTATACCAACATACTCAAACCCAAAGCTAAGCGGTAATCCCCATAGCCCTCCATTATGAGCAAAGGCTTCTAATGCATTTACATAAAAATCATCTCGTGTCACATTTGGGGCAGCATCAATTAATGTCCAAGCATCGGTTAGTAAGCCGGATTCTGCCCAAGCCCATAGTGGGTGGTTATTTATCCCATCAACAAAAATTATGTCATACCCATCCCCGGCCATTAGCAGTGTTGCAAAGCGTGCGTTTACAGCATCTAATTCCCGCCAGGTGAATGTAGTTATGTCAATGTCAAAATTATAAGGCTCTCCACGTTGGGCAAACGCTAAATTCATTGCAGCAGCAGCTTGCTCTAAAATTCGGGCATATCCAAAGTATGCAAGAATAGATATAGTCTGTGTTGGTAAATCCACTCTTGATGCAAGAAGAGTTTGAATTTCCAGCCATTCTCTGTCAACTTCTAATGATTCACCCGTTTCCAGCCAGTAGGAAATTCTTGACCGAATTTCCTGTGCTGCTTGCTGCTGTGTCATGTCTCTGTTCATTGCGTCATCCATAACATCCGCCTGCAAATTTGGAGAAAGCAAAAACAAAGTTGCAGGAACGGTTATTGGCATTTCCAAATAATGTTCCAGCCTGGAAATTGCATTCCTTATAGTGCCTTGGGCTCGTAGAGATTCCGGAACATACATTGCCCGTAAGAATCCTCTTTCTGAATGAGCCATGAAAAGTTCACGCTTAACAGGTGTATTTAATGAATATTCTCCCAGTAAGCTGTCTACCCAGGCTGCTACGAGGTGCTGCAAATATGCAAACGCCAGCGTACTGTCTGCCGCAGCATTTACACTAACCAAATCGTATCGTCCTATGCGCAAACCGCCGTTTTCCCCGGCTATAGGTATGTGATGTAAATAAGGTGGTGAAGAAAAGTCCATTAAGGCATTGAATGCATCTTGTGCGGCTATTGTAAAAGAAAATACATATCTTTCCTGAAATAATTCCAAAACATCTGCCCTAACGGGGTTCCCTCCAAAGCCAACTTCAGCGGCCGTATTATGTCTTGCGTTATCATAAAATGCATTGCGCAAATTGGCCAAAAGCGGCGAGGCGATGGTAGTTACATTTCTGGCAGACCAGTTAATACTTTGGTTTATCCAGTCATTTATACCTTCTTGCAACCTGCCTCCAAGGCCAAAAGCCAGGTGACTTAGCTCGGGATAAGCTTGCTGCAATTCGTTGTAGAGAATTGCCAGCCGGTTTAATGTAATTGTGTCGTATTGTGCAAAGCGTTCTATAAACTCTGTGGGTAACGTAGCATTTATCCCTACATAATCGAACGCAAAATTTAACGGGAATGTGAATAGCTTCCCGTCTATTTCAAAAGCTTCCAGTACATTTGCGAAAAAATAGTCACGGTTAGAGTATGTGTCTATTAATTCATTAATGTCTGCCAAAAAGCCGCCATCAATAAAGGCCAGTAAGGGATGTTCCGGGGTTGCAAAAAATACGTCTGCACCTTGCCCCATAGAAAATAATGCGTACTGCTCCCTAACATGGCTTTCGGCATCGCTATAGGAAAAGAGTGTAATGTTAAGGTCCAGTTGAACTCCTGCGGCAGCAAGTTCCTGTTGCAGGCGGGAACCGGCATCTTGAACCAGTTGACCAAAATAAAGTGGTGCGGCAATGCTTAAAGTTTGGATAGGCATGTTACCTGTGCCAATGGTTGCTGAGGTTGCCGATTGGGCAGGTTCGTTGCTTGCTTCATTACGGTTTCTTCCGCATGCGGTAAATGCGACTATGATAATTAGTATGCAGGTAAGAATCGTTAATGACTTAGTATAGTATGCATTGTGTCATCTCCTATCTGTGGGCTTACAGTATATTTCTAGTATTATTAATGTACCATTGGTGGTTATTGTAAATCAATGGGAATATATGTTATTCGCTCTCTGCTAATAAAGAAAAGTTCGAAAAATATTAACATTTGTTGTTAACAAATAGGCGAATAGATGGTATTATCAAACAAAACGTCCATTTACAAGGAGGAGTCAGAGAATGAAATCATTTGTACGCAAATTATGTTTGCTGATTATTGTTGTGTTGGTTTTGGCCCTGGCTTTTGCCGCTTGCGGAAGAAATGAAACGCAGCCGGAAGAGCCGCCACCCGGCCAGCAGCAAGAAGCCCCAACACCGGAACCCGCGCCGGAGCCAGAGCCCGAACCGGAACCCGCAGACGAACCTACCCCTGTACCGGAACCTGAGCCGGACCCGCCAACACCGCCGCCTCCGCTGCCTGCCGGTAGAGAATCGGAAGCTGTTTTCACAAATACACCGCCTGCAATTGATGGTGTTATGGATGCTGTGTGGAACCGTGCCCCTGTCATGCCAATCGACAGGTTTGTTCAAGGGGATAGGGTAACGGGCGAAGGCCGCCTGCTTTGGGACTACAGTTATCTGTATGCTTGGATGATTATTTTCGACGATGATTTGCACGCCGCAGGTTCTCAGCCTTGGTACAACGACTCTATGGACATTTACTTTAGTGAGCGCAGGACTACCGGCAGTTCCTACGAACAAGGCGACCGTCAATACCGCGTAAATTTCTTAAATGAACTTACCGGCGGCGCGGCCACTTTTGAAGGCGTACACACTGCCACCCGCGTAAGTGTAGGCGAATATTTTGTTATAGAAATGCGCATTCCTTTCCGGTATGTAGAGCCGCAGGAAGGCCATCAAATTGGCTGGGATATGCAAATTAACGACGGTAACGCTGCGGGTGCCAGAGTGGGCATTACAAAGTGGAACGATACAACTTGTAATTCATGGAATGACCCTTCCACTTTTGGTACGGTAACACTGGTATATGGCCCGCGTATTGAAAATGCCATGTTTACACCGGAAGCCCCTTCCATTGACGCGGAAATGGACTCTATTTGGAACAATGCCACACCATTTGCAATAGAGTTGCCCGTGTATCGTTATGTAGACTTGCCAAGCAACCAACTGCTTACAGGCGAAAGCCGTGTATTGTGGAATGCCAACTACTTGTTTGTATGGGTTGAAATTACAGACGGCGGCATACGTAACCGCGACCACAATGACCCATGGATGCGCAGTTCTGTGGAAATTTATCTGGATGAGTTTAACATGAAGCAGTCGTTTTCTATGGCCAACGGCGTACAATACCGCGTAGACTTTACCAACGACCGCACAGACGGCGTAAGCGATGGCGGACGTTTCCTATCTGCTACCCGTGAAACCGATAACGGTTGGATTTTGGAATTACAAATGCCTTTCCTTCACAGGGAGGTTTACAATAATGCAATTATCGGGTTCGAACTGCAGTTAATTCACGCAGATGATACGGGCAGCCGTGTTTCTATCACCAAATTTAGCGACCCCACAGATGACAGCTGGCAAAACCCATCCGGATGGGGTGAACTAATGCTGATTGGCAGATAGTAATAGGTATGTGTTATAATGTAGGTGAAAGGTTTGGTTTTATATAATGAAAAATAAAATCCTCTCCCCTATGCTCGACATAATTTTCAAAATGCTAATGGGTACGGAGCATAGTACCGAAATTCTTACAGATTTTTTGATGGCTGTGTTGAAATTGCCATCCGAAGAATATGATGGTATTATCATATCAAACCCTTTTCTTATTCAAGAATATAAGGGTGATAAACTTGGCATACTTGATGTAAAGCTGAAATTAAAATCTGGAAAAATTATTCATATCGAAATCCAGATTGACCCAATGCCCTCTATGGACACAAGGATTTTATTTTATACTTCCAAGCTGATAACAGAACAAATTGGCGAAAGCGAGCAGTACGACAAAATCAAGCGTGTAGTTAGCATTATAATAACCGGCCATAAGCTAATTGAGCATAGCGAAAAGTATCATCATCAATTTGGATTGTACGATATTGAAAACAAAGTGCGATTTACTGATGCATTAGAAATTCATACGCTGGAAATCCCAAAAACACGCCAATTGAGTGAAGATACAGGTAATGCCAACTTATTAAACTGGATGAAATTTTTAGATGCTAAGACGGAGGAGGAGTTGACCATGTTAGCAGAAAAAAGTCCTGTAATGAAAAAAGCAACACTGCGTCTTATGGAACTCTCTGCTGATGAAAAGGCACGCCAACTTTATGACGCAAGGCTGAAGGAACAGCGAGATATTTATGCACGAGAGCAAGGTGCAGCAAAGCAAAAAGCCCTGTCCATAGCAAAAAATTTATTGGGTACGTCTATGCCTGTTGACCAAATTGCGGCTGTTACCGACCTTACCCTTGAGGAAGTTGAAACATTACGCAGTGTTGGATAACGATTCATTTTTACAGCGCGTCCGGGTGCGGCACCTGGACGCGCGTAGTTTACATAAATTTCACTGTACCAAGGCATACTATGGTAGGTGATAAAATGCTAAAAACAAACAAAAATATCCGCACAGACCTGGCATTGGAAATACGTGAAGATCTGTGTGACACTATCGGTGATGAAATCCCCGGCGTAGAAATGACGGTAGAACAAGACGAATCACTTGGCGTAACCGTGACCTGGGTAGAGATAACCGATGAAACAGGTGCGGCGGCCATGGGCAAGCCAATTGGCAACTACATTACATTGGAATCTGACGCGATGAAGGAAAATGACCCCGAAACCCACGAGGAAATAGTAAAAATTCTGGCCCGCAAGCTGGGACGTTTGCACAATTTACCAAAAGACGCCACTGCTTTGGTAATTGGCTTAGGCAACCGTCAAGTTACACCGGATGCCCTGGGCCCAAAAGTATGCGAAAAACTGATGGTGACGCGCCACATGGGTGAGCTTGTGCCGCAAGACTTGCAAGGCCGTTTGCGGGCGGTGTGCGCTATTTCCCCCGGGGTAATGGGCATAACGGGCATAGAAACGGCGGAAATTGTAAAAGGTGTGGCAGAAAAAACAAAGCCCGATTTAATAATTGCCATAGACGCCCTTGCCGCCCGCTGTACAAACCGTATAAACGCTGCTATTCAAATGTCTGACACGGGAATTAACCCCGGCGCAGGGATGGGCAATAAAAGAACGCCCATTAATAAGAGCAGCATGGGCGTTCCTGTAATAGCGGTTGGTGTGCCGACGGTGGTAGACGCCGCCACACTGGTAAATGATACAATGGAAAAAATACTGGGGGCCATGGCACAAGAAGTATCAGAAGGCGAGCCTTTTTTCAATATGCTTGCCACTATGCAAGACTCTGACAGATACGGGCTGATAACAGAAATTTTAGCCCCGTACGCCGGTAATATGTTTGTCACGCCCAAGGAAGTTGATGCTGTAATAGGACGCTTATCTAAAATTATAGCGGATATGCTGAATATTGCCCTTCACCCCGGTATTACAAAAGACGATGTTAATAGGTATCTTGAACCGGTTTAGCCCTTTTGGTTTTGGAACAGTTTGATTAGCGCGTCGATATTTTGTGCTGGCACATCCCCGGGTACAGAGTGGGTTGGGGCAGCAATAAACCCGCCGCCTTTGCCCATGACTTTCATGATTTCCTTCGCTTCCCTTACAACGCCTTCCGGTGTTTCAAAGGGGAGCATTTGTTGTGTACTGATACCGCCGTAAAATGATAACTTACCGGCGTACTTTGCTTTTATTTCCCGGATGTCAAAGATTTCCGGCTGGAAGGTTTGGTGGGCGTCTAAGCCAATTTCGATAAGGTCCGGGTAAACTTCTTGAATATCGCCACAGGAGTGCTGCATTACAAAGCGGCCTTTTTCCTTTGCGGCGGCATACATTTTTGTCAGTGGCGGTTTGATGAATTTACGCCACATTACCGGCCCCATAATTAATCCGCTTTGCTGGCCCCAATCGTCGCCAAAAAATATGCAGTCGAAATCGTAATCTAAAAATATGTCGATAACCTTTAGGTTAAACTCCAGGATTTTGTCCATTAGCTCTGTCACAAATTTTGGGTCGGTTAGCATGTAAATGAGAAGGTTTTCCATTCCCGTAAGCGTCCAGGCGCGTTCGAACAGCGAAAAACCAAGAGATGCGCAGGTGAAACAGTCACCGGCATTTGCAAGAACCGCTTCGCACTGTTTGCGGATTCGCTCTTCAGGTACTTCCGGGAACTGATACAGGCTCATGTCCGGCTGTGGAAATTGCAAATTTTCTACCACACCAATGTCTTTGTCTACGGTGCGGTTCCAAATTACACCAAAATCATCTTTGTAGTAATCTTTCCTGTCTGCCATTGGTGCGGTGCCGCCGTCATAGTAGGCAGATGCTATGTGGTTGCCGATGTTGCGGGCAAAATCCGCGCTGCCGTAAAACTCTACCATTTTTTCGTAGGCCGCTTTTGTTAAACCTATTTCGTAGGGGATGAAGTCGGTTTCTTTGTGTTGCAGCGCGGCAATTACGCGTTCTCGTTTGGTCATGGAAAGTCTCCTCTCAAATGGGGGTGTCCAAACTATACCACGGCTGTTTAATTACTGGCAAGGAACGCGTTTTACTTCTATGGCGTTAGCGTCAACCCCGGTATATCCATATTCACATATGTTTCCGGCACTGTGCCGCTAATAACTGTGTCTACCAGGGAAACATTGCGCATTACTATAATTTCCGATGAATGGACGGGGTTGATAATCCGTACTACAGATTCCACAGTTAGCCATACCGCAAAGTGGATTTGGTTTATTCCAACGGCGGTAAACCCGGATTCATAATCAACCAGCGCGTTGCCTATCGGCGCAAGGGTGAATGAAAAACGCGGCCCCCTTTGGGCCAGGGTGTCCAGGCCAAGTGCCAGTGCCATTGGCACGGATACAATTTCAGGTTCCAAGTTATTCAGCCGCTCGGATATCCTTTGGGCGGCTGTGTTACATATGTCGTTAACTAACACCGTATTTACAGACAATACAGAGCCAATCCCTTCTGTTTCGGTGCTTTTAAGCAAAAAATCCTGGGCCGTTACACGCCGCTCCAGTACAATTTCCTGTATGACGTAATTAATAATGTTGTTTATTTCTGCCTGAATGCGCAGCTCGGCGGCTTCCAGCACCATGGGCAAAATACGCCTGTCAAACCGGTAAAAGCTATGTACAAAAACTACCGCGACAATAAGCAGCATGGTAAAGGCAAGGTACCGCCTTGGAACGCGCCATGCAGTACCTTTGGGTTTTTTGCGTTTATTCCAAAATTTGCGTCTCATTTTGCACCTCTTATCCCGTCCGGCTTCACGTGCTAAATTATCCGTTTGCTAAAGTATATGCGCCCGGCTTTTGTACCATGATTTAATGTGTTATACTAAAAAACACGCTGCAAATGTGCGGGGATAATTTTTGTAAACTAGAAAGTATGTGCTTTACATGAAAACTTTAATAATAGCAGAAAAGCCATCCGTAGGCCGTGACATTGCCCGTGTGCTTAATTGCAAGCAAAAGGGCGATAACTACTTATACAGCGACGAATATGTAATTTCGTGGGCAATAGGCCATTTGGCAACCTTAAAAGAGCCGGAAGACTACGACCCGGCATTAAAAAAATGGCGTATGAATGATCTGCCCATTATCCCGCAGACAATGGGCTTAAAAGCCCTGCCCAAAACAAGCAAACAGTTAAACCTGTTGAAAAAAATGCTTAACTCCAAGGAAATTGATACGGTAATATGCGCCACAGACAGCGGAAGAGAAGGAGAACTGATTTTTCGCTACATATATCAATGGGCAAACTGCAAAAAGCCCGTGAAGCGGCTATGGATATCCAGCCTTACAGACGCGGCAATTTCCGACGGCCTTGCTAAAATGAAGGACGGGAAAGAGTATGACAACCTTTACGCTTCTGCCCGCTGCCGGGCGGAAGCGGACTGGCTTGTGGGCATGAACGCCACCCGGGCGTACACCATAAAATGCGGCGAATTGCTGCCCATGGGCCGTGTGCAAACGCCAACCCTTGCACTTTTGGTAAACCGCCACCACGAAATAGCCGCCTTTGTGCCGGAAAATTATTGGGAAGTAAAAGCGGATTTTTCGACGGAAAACGATGACACTTACAAAGGCATTTATATCAATAAGGACGGAGAAGAGCGCGTCAAAACCGAAGAAGAGGCCAATGCCATAGCAGAAAAAGTAAAAGGAGCGACCGGCACGGTTGAAAGCGTGGAAACTGAAGAAAAACGCCAACTCCCGCCCCAACTTTTTGATCTTACGGAACTGCAGCGGGAGTGCAACCGTAAGCTTGGCCTATCTGCCCAAAAGACCCTTTCAATTGCCCAATCCCTTTATGAAAAACACAAGATGATAACCTACCCCCGCACAGACAGCCGCTATTTAAGCAAGGATATGGTTCCCAAATTAAAACCCACATTAGAATCCTTACCCACACCGTATGACACTTTGGCGGCCCATGTACTGGGTCTGCCCCAACTGCCAACAGGTTCCCGCATTGTAAACGACGCAAAAGTAACCGACCACCACGCCATAATACCCACAGGCTCTAAAAAGCCGCTGTCTGTACTGTCTGCGGAAGAAAAAGCAGTGTACGACCGCATACTCCGCAATTTTTTGGCCGTATTTTACGAAGCTTACGTGTACGATGTAACCACTGTGATTACCCGCGCCGCAGATGAAACCTTCCGTTCACGCGGCAAGGTGGACCGCCAGTTGGGCTGGAAAGTTGTATATGCCCACGAACAGGATACGGCGGAAGTACCAACACCGGCCCGGGGCAAAAACGCCAAAGCCCAAGACGACGCCGAAACGGAATCCTTACCCCCCTTATGTAAGGGGGCAGCCGTAACTGCCACAGACACGGAAGTGCTTCACAAAAAGACCCAGCCGCCAAAGCCCTATACGGAAGCAACCCTGCTTTCCGCAATGGAACACGCGGGCCGTTTTGTAGATGACGAAGCCTTGAAAGAAGCCCTAAAATCTTCCGGCCTTGGCACCCCTGCCACCCGTGCGGCAATGATAGAAAAATTGATCTCTTCCGGCTATGTAGAGCGCAAGAAAAAAAGCCTGATACCTACAGAAAAGGGAATTAGGCTGATTGGCATAGTGCCGCCGGAAATGCGCCAGCCGGAAACCACCGGCAAATGGGAGCGGGGCCTAAGCCGCATTGCCGACGGCGAAATGGACGACGGGCGTTTTATGGAGAGTATTCGAAAGTATGTGACGTACCTGGTGCAGGAGGCAGCCGGTGTAGGGTCAAAGCCCCAAAAATAAATGGAAAAATTATTGAAATAATTTACGGGGTGTGGCATAATACTAATATAAGGCAGAGATGCCTCTAGCTCGCTTACCGTATGCGAATCTAAGTTTGCGGTTTGACCGAATACGCTTACCGTACGGCGTGATAAATTGACGGTTTGACTGAATACGCTTACTGCGTGGCGTATAAATTAGCAGTTTGATGTAAAGCCCCTTCGCTTTTGCGAGGGGCTTTCTTTAGAAAGGTTTAAAATGAAACCCACAGGATTTTACAAATTATCAATAAAATATATCAGCTTAATAAAAGAACTTGGAGGCAGGTACGAAGATAATAAAGACCGTCCAGTTTATTGCTGTATACAAGATAAAGACCATCCCGATATCTACTGGGCGATACCGACAAGCAGTATAGAAAGCCGTTCAAGCAAGCAACTTGACCGTATAAAACAATTTTGCAGTCTGCATGACAGAGATATCCGTTCCTGTTATTACCACATAGGCCATACCAATCGTCCAGCCATTTACAAAATAAGCAACGTGCTACCCGTCACATCAGAGTTTATTGATGGTGAATATATATCTCATGGGAAGCACCTTGTTCTCCGTGATAAACAGCTTATTGCTGAACTAACACGAAAGTTATCGCGTATTTTATTTGACGAAGGTCGTCACCCTAATAAATATGAGCAAAGAATTACTGCAGTGTATACTTTCCTTAAGGGGATGACAAAAACTACCCCCTGATATCGCATTCGCCGTGTGATATCAGGGGGTAGTTGAAACGGCTTAGGGAGACTCGTAGTAGTGTATCTATGATTTAAGAAGTTCATCATAGGTGGTTTGCAACACATCTTTAATGCCTCTAAGCTGTGAAGCTTGAATATGCTGTGTACCGCGCTCTATTTTTACAAGAGTTTCCCTGGTCATAGTTACACCCAGCAGCTGCAAAGCCCTTACTAGTGCCGTTTGACCAATACCTTTTCCTTTTCTTACATTACGTATATTAGCCCCAATGTTTACTATACCATCTTGTTTAATTTTTTGTTCCGCCATATCACACATCATCCCAGTTAGGACTGAAAACAGTCCTTTTTTTTGTTGATTCTAATGATTGGTTGTGATAATATGGGACTCAAATTGGTCCTAAGTTACTTCAATGAAATTTGATGAGGTAATAGAGTCTCATAAAATTTCAAAAAAATCACAATGTGAAAGGGATGTTGTATCATGGGGAGAAAAGAAACTACCATGAAGAAGTTAAGCCTTTTTGTAGTCATTATTTTGTTGTTTGGGCTTTTGCCTAACGGAATTTTTGCATTAGCGCAAGTAGAACAAGAGCCTCTTGCGATGGAAGATGTTGCACAAACAGATGCATTTAGTACAACGCCTATGATTGTGGCAGGAGGTTCTTGGACGGTTGCGTTGGCAAGTGATGGGACAGCCTGGACGTGGGGGCGAATTTCCCCTGCCGGTGTGGGCGAAATTATTAGTACCACACCGGTACAGGTGCAAAACCTGAGCAATGTAACATTTATTGCGGTTGGACATCAAAATAGCTTTGCGCTAACAAGTGATGGTACTGTTTATACTTTTAGAGGACAGACATTTGACGGTACTACAACCAGGCATGATGCGCCCATACGGGTAGAAAGCCTTAGGGGTGTAGTTGCAATTGCAGCTGGACTGCACCATAGCTTGGCACTGACAAACGATGGTTATGTTCTTGCTTGGGGTAGTAACGCAAACGGGGAATTAGGTAACGGTGAATCCGGCCACGGCAGCTTTAGTGCTACGCCTGTTAATGTGTTAAATTTAACTAATGTAGTAGCAATTGCCGCCGGAGCAAATCATAGTTTAGCACTAAGAGATGATAATACAGTCTGGGCTTGGGGTAACAATCACTGGGGTCAGTTAGGAAATGACTCCACAGTCAGCAGCAATGTGCCGGTGCCGGTTGAAATACTAAACGGTGTTACAGCAATTGCGTCTGGTGGAGTTAATTCTCATCATTCTGTAGCTTTAAACAGGAATGGTTTCGTTTATGCATGGGGTAACAATGGAGATGGGCAGCTTGGCGATGGTCTCGGTGGGTGGGGAAACCGCCGTACTATACCCGCGAGAGTGCGGATTTCTGTAGACCTACCTCTGGATGAAGGGGTATCAATTGCAGCGGGAGGGCATCATACACTGGCACTAAGAAGCGATGGTACTGCATGGGAATGGGGAGCATATTGGTTGCTTCCAATAGAAAATTCCCCTACACAGGTGCAAAATATGGATAATGTGACGGCAATTACGGCAAATAGCAGCCATACAATAGCATTAAGAAGCAATGGTGAAGTATGGGCATGGGGTAACCATGGCGCAGGCCAATTGGGTATCGGGGGCAATACTTCCGGTACAAGTCGCATGCCGCGGCAAGTAGTGGGTTATAACGGCGTTGGATTTTTGAATTTGGGTGAGAACACACCTCCCCCGCCGCCCATACCGCCGGAACCGCCGCCTGTAACATTGCCGGGTAACGATCGCTTAGCTGAACTATTCGCTGCAAGTGCTTTTTCGTACAATCATGAGTTGGCAAGATTTGCAGCTGTTTTAAGTGAAGCTGCGTATAATTACGAATATCTCCGTAGAGAGCTTGGGAGATGGTATATGTCTTATGTAGAATGGTGGCCTTATTTTGATAGTGGTGTTGCTGTTGAATATACTTTTGCATCAAGACCACTTGTACGTGGTGGAGAAGTATATAATCTAATTTTTATTGTCATAAGGGGAACGGGTTCTGTTCTTGAATGGATAGATAATCTTATAGTGTTTTCAACGCTGGGAGGATATCACAGCGGTTTTGCTCTTGCCACAAGTAGACTTCAAGATAATCTTGATATATATCTTGCACGGTATGGAATGCTAGACCCCGCAAGAAATATATTCCTAATTACAGGACATAGCAGAGGCGGTGCAGTTGCAAATTTAGTTGCTCGCAATCTCAACTCAAATAGACAATTTAGTTTTGGGGACAATCTATATACTTATACTTTCGCATCTCCGCGTGTAACAAGAAATTCCGGTACGAATTTAGCAAGATATCGTAATATTTTTAACATAATTAATAGACGCGATATGGTTCCTCGTCTTCCTCGCACAGCCCCTTCCAAACATAATCCCTTTGGATCTGATCAATGGAGTAGGTTCGGTATAGACATCGCTGTTAGAATGCCTAATTCTTCATTTGCCCCAGCCCCTCACCCAGCTCATGCAATGGTCACATACCAAGAGTGGCTGCGCGATTCAAACCCGGATTTAACCTATGAAGATTTCCGAGGCATTTCAATAGCAGAGGCGCAAAACGGCACAGTGTCAAAGCTTCTCTCATGGAACTCCCCTGTAGACATAGCAATATATGATAGCCAAGGTTATTTAGTTGGCGAAATTATCGACAATGTTGCCATAAATGTTGAGGACAGCGAAGTGTTTGTCTTTGTGTCGGATGATGTTAAGCAAGCATTTTTGCCTTATGGCGATATCTACACCGTAAAAATGACAGGTACGGACAGCGGTACAATGACATTTTTAGTAGAAAGTTTAGATAAAATACCGGATATACCAAACACTGTCAAGCTTTTCGAAAATATTGCCTTATACTACGGCAGAGAAATGACCAGCGTGATTGTAAACGTGCCGGACATCAGATTGCTGATTGTAAAAGATGGCAGATTTGTTGGCGAAATTTCGGAAGACGGTACGGAGACACTTTTTGACGGCTCTGCAATAATCAGTAATATGAACCCGCGAATTGGCGATGTGCTTACAGGCTCTTTCGAAGGCAATATTCCGGGCACACCGATATTTACTTGGCGTTCTAACGATACAATTGTTGGCGCGGGAATGACCTATACCGTTAATATAGCAGACTTAAACAACGTAATAACCCTTGAAGTTACATTCGACGAGGGCTTTGGTACGATAACAAGCAGACCAACAGCGGCGGTATCAAGAAAAGTTCCGCCGCCAGCCCCTGCGGCACCAACAGCAGTCTTAGTTACCTGTAACGTTGTGACATTGGCCGCCGTAACGGGGCATGAGTTCTCCATGGATGGCGTTAACTGGCAAACAGACAACGTGTTTGATGGCTTGATGCAAAATACTTTATATACATTTTTCCAAAGAATTGCCCAAACTGCCGATACAGAAGCATCAGAAAGCAGTCCTGCGCTAAAGGTAACAACGGAGAACGCACCAGCAGCTTCTGTAAATGTAATTGTTAGCCCATCGATTGCAAGTGTACAACCGGGTAACTCCCAAGCTTTTACTGCAACCGTGGTAGGTGTAAATGACATTGACCAGACTGTAGTTTGGACAGTTAAGGGCGCAATGGCTGTAGGTACAATGATAACGTCCCCTGGTGCGCTTACTGTTGACATAAACGAATCGGCAACAACATTGGTGGTTCGCGCAACATCTGTTGTTGATACAAACGCATTTGGTACGGCAGTAGTACAAATAACAACAGTGCCACCATTGTCTAATGACGCAACACTTACAAGCCTTACTATATCACAAGGCACTTTGTCGCCTGCGTTCAGTCCATTAATATTTAACTATACCGCAAACGTAGGAAACGCTGTAGCGTCTGTTACAATTTACGCCACTGCCGCGCCAGGGGCAACAGTAACCGGAATAGGTGCGCACAGCCTTGGTGTTGGGCAGAATACCATTGTTCTAACTGTAACGGCAGAAGATGGGAGCATCCAAATTTATATGATAGTCGTTACCCGCGCTGCCGCGCATGGTGACGATGACAATAACGGCAATGACAATGTAATACTTCCGCCGTGGCCGCCTGTGCCGCCACAGCAGCAACCTACTGCGGTAAGTGTCACGCCGCCAATATATGGGCATTATTTACCATGGGCACCTCGTTATCCTCAACAGCAGCAATTTGTTTCCGATGATAATGACTACTCTGTCCTATATGTGGAATATGACCAGGATGTCGATGATGATGTAGAATTCACACCTATTCCTGTCCCGCCAATGCCGGTTCACTTTATGCGTCTGGTCATTGGCAGCACGGTCTTCACCCGCAATGGTGTAACTATGGAAAACGATGTGGCTCCATTCATAGACCCGGCATACAATCGTACAATGGTTCCTTTGCGTATAATTGCAGAAGCCCTAGGGGCAGAAGTACGTTTCAACAGCGTGACCCGCGCTGTATACATTGCGCAAGGCGGCCTGGAAATTTCTTTGGTAATAGATGTACCGCTGCCGGATGGAATGGGTACGCCTGTAATAATTAATGACCGTACCTTTGTACCGGCCAGGTATGTATCAGAAATTCTTGGTGCAATGGTTCGTTGGGATGGCACGAACAGAGCCGTATATATCTACAAATAATTCCATATACCCCCTGATATCGCATACGCCAATGTGATATCAGGGGGTAGTCACTTACAGCATAGCCTGCTCCACTTCCCCTGCCGTTGGCACAGACTCTTGTGCACCCGGCTTAGTTACCGTTAATGCCCCGGCTACATTGGCGTACTGTATTGCCCTTGCCATATCCCCGTACTGCAAATACTGCACGGCCATGGCCGCCGTAAATACATCCCCGGCGGCGGTGGCATCCACCGCTTCTACTTTACGGGCAGGGTAGTGGGTTATTTGCCCGTTTTGATAATGCATTGCCCCTTTGTCGCCCATTTTTAGCACGATATGTTTCGCACCGCTGCGCTTTGACAATAATTCCGCCGCTTCTTTGCACTCTGTCTCGTTGGTAGGGGTTATACCGCAAAGGGCGGCGGTTTCCGTTTCGTTGGGACTCAGAATTTCCATGCCGTATATTTTTTCCAGGGGGAAATTTATGGCCGGACCCGTGTCAACTATAAAGGGAATCCCCTTGCTGCGGGCTTTTTCGCAGGCGTAAATAACAATGTCTTCGGATATTTCAAATTGGATAAGCATACCGTCATAATCCTGTTCAAAGGCCCGGTCTATGTCGGTTTTGCTAATGTCTAAATTGCTGGCAAGGTGGACAATTAAGCGGTTGTTGCCGCCTTCCTCCAGCATAATTACGCAAAAGCCCGATTGCTTCCCCGGGTTTGTACTTACAAAATCTACGCCTACGCCTTTGTCTGTCAGGGACCGGCGAAGCTGTTCGCCAAAGGCATCTTCTCCTATTTTGCATACGAATGTTGTATCGCCTCCAAGCATGGCACAGGCAACGGCTTGGTTGGCCCCTTTGCCTCCGGGGCCAAATTGGTATTTTTCCGACAGCATGGTTTCGCCGGGTAAGGGCATACGGTTGGTAAGTAGTAAAAGATCCATGTTTATACTGCCCACTACTAAAATTTTTGGTTTATTATCCATGTGGGTTATCCTTTCAAATTTATTTTTTCTAAAATCTGGCAATTGACAAAGCGGATTCATCGTGATATGCTACTTTTCAAACTTAATATTTACTAAACCGTTGAAGCAGAGATAACAACAATAAGTGCGCTTACAGAGAGTTCGGGGTACATGGCTAATGCCGGTACATGCTGAGAGCCGAATAGTTGTAGCAATTTTGTTTTGAACAACAATATTGACTACGTGCAGATTGTTAAATGGACTGCCGAGGGCATGGTCAAAGGCTTTTTTTAACGCCGAGTATTCCATGACGTGACGCATACGTCAGTTGCGAGGGATATGTTTGTATCCTGCAGAGAGTATGGACTGTTTTTATCCATAAATCAAGGTGGCACCGCGGATAGTTTATTATTCGTCCTTGATAAAGCATTTTTTGCTTTATCAAGGACGTTTTTTATATGTAAAGGGTGAAAAAAATGTTAAAAACAATGTCTCACTTAGGAAGCGCAGCTATGCTATTTGTTGCAGCTGTAATTATAGCTTTGCGCCCAATCGGCGGCCTGGAAGTACAGGGGCAAATCATGCTTTCGGCTATGATAATCGCTTTGTGTATTTGGATTTTCAAACCTTTCAAGCTGACTTATGCCATCGGCGGGCTGACACTGGCTTTGTTCGGGTTGCTCGTTGGGCTTGAGCCGACGGTTGTCTTTTCGGGATTTACGCAAACGGCTCTTTGGACGTTGGTCCCGGCGTTTTTCTTTGGCTATACGCTTCAAAAAACCGGATTGGGTAAACGGATTGCAATAGCGATTATTAAGTTTTGCAAACCAACATATCCCGCTCTTATTTTTGCTTGGATTCCAATCGGCGTAGTGCTTTCTATTCTTACTCCGGCAACGACAGTGCGTGTTGCAATAATGGTTCCTATCGCTGTTCAGTGCTGCGAGCTGTTCAATCTAAAAAAAGGCTCGAAAGGCAATTCTCTTATTATTCTGACAGCATTCGCAATGGCATTAGTCCCCGGCTCCGGGTGGCTTACAGGTGTAATTTGGGGGCCTTTCATTCAGGGGCAGGTCGAGGCCGCCGGTATGACCGGACTTGTTACTTTCAATAGCTGGCTAAGCGTACTGCTTCTGCCTGTGGCAGTATCGACAGTTTTGCTGGTTGTTTTCGGGCTGCTGTTTCTAAAACCGGAAGAAAGATTACCAAAAGAGGCTTTTGAGGCCGTTAAAAATCAATTTTTGGGGAAAATGAGCCGGAATGAAATTATCGCCGCTGTTATCCTAATATTAGTATTCATAGCGTCTTTGACAGGGAGTTTTCACGGTCTTTCGACGGCTGTTATATGTATTACCGCCATGTTGGCCTTTTTCCTGTTCGGTGTTTTAGAGACTAAAGACTTCAACGCCGCCGCCAACTGGAATTTAGTCATTTTTATTGCTATGGCCCTTGGCTTAGGTTCAATTTTTGCAGCAACGGGAGTTTCTGAATGGCTTTCGGGGATAATCGTTCCTGCACTTGCGCCTATAGCCGGTAATCCGTGGTTGTTTGTACTTGCCGCAATGGCGTTTATGTTCATTTGGAGTATGATAGACGTTGCCATGTTTATTCCCACAATCGCAATTATGGTGCCTATTCTCCCGGATATACAGGAAGCCTATCAAATAAGCCCATTGATTTGGATAGCCATGTTTATTTTGGCGGGCAACGCATTCTTTTTGGCGTATCAGAATATGTGGGCTGTTATGAGCCGTTCAATTTCCGAAGATAAAGACAGGGCCTGGGATAATAAGCACATGAGCTTGTACGGTGTTTTATATTTTGTGGCGTGTATACTTGCTTTGCTTGTTACAATCCCAATGTGGATAAGTGCCGGATTTTTCGGATAAAAAGGAGGACACTTAAATGATTAAGGAAGCAATTATTCTACTTGCGAAAAAACAGGATTTAACCTACGAAACCGCCGAGGCGGTAATGAATGAAATCATGACCGGTGAAGCGACGCCGGTACAGATGAGTGCGTATCTTACTGCCCTTAGCCTAAAAGGTGAAACTATTGATGAAATTACGGCATCGGCCTCTGGTATGCGTAAACATTGCATACGGCTGCTGCACGACATTGACGCTTTGGAAATTGTCGGCACAGGCGGCGATGGTGCAAATACATTCAATATTTCCACGGCGGCGGCAATAATTACAGCCGCCGCAGGGGTTCCTGTGGCGAAACATGGCAACCGCAGTGCATCAAGTAAATGCGGAGCGGCAGATGTGTTGGAGATGCTGGGTGTAAACATCAATATTACGCCAGAAAAAAGCGCGAAGCTGTTAAAAGACATTGGTATATGCTTTTTATTCGCACAAAATTATCACATTGCAATGAAATATGTCGCGCCTATTCGCCGTGAATTGGCTATACGAACAGTCTTTAACATTTTAGGCCCATTGACTAACCCCGCAGGTGCAAAAATGGAATTGATGGGCGTGTACGACAGTGATCTGGTTGAGCCCTTGGCGCAGGTACTATGCAATTTAGGCGTAAAAAGTGCAATGGTAGTCCACGGCGAAGACGGTTTGGACGAAGTATCGTTATGTGCGCCAACAAAGGTATGCGAAGTTAAAAACGGATGGACGCGCTCGTATACCATTACACCGGAGCAATTTGGTTTTGAAAAGTGTACTCAATCAGATTTGCAGGGCGGCACACCGCAGGAAAACGCAGAAATACTTAAAGCAGTTTTAAGCGGCAGCGATGGTTTTGAATATAAACACAAGGGTCACGCGGCAGTTTTAAATGCCGCCGCCGCATTGTATGTTTCGGGCAAATATGAGTCCATAGAAGCATCCGTCAAAGTTGCAAATGATGTGATAAACAGCGGTGCGGCAATCGCAAAGTTAAACGAGTTTGTGCGTTGCTCAAACCAATAGGAAGGGTGGTTTAATTGAATATATTGCAAGAAATAGCGGAACGTACGAAAGAGCGGGTTGCGGTGCAAAAAAAGAAGCAGCCGTTGGAACAAATTATTGAATTGGTGCAAGCGGAATGCAGCAACAGCTTTCCTTTCGATGATGCGCTAAAAACAGAAGATATTGCCTTTATTTGCGAAGTAAAAAAGGCCTCACCCTCAAAAGGGGTTATTGCCGAAGACTTCCCCTATGTGCAAATTGCAAAGAAGTACGAAGCGGCAGGCGCAGCGGCGATTTCTGTATTAACCGAACCCTTCTATTTCAAAGGTCATGATAATTATTTGTGTGAAATTGCAAATCATGTATCAATTCCATTATTGCGTAAAGATTTTACCGTTGACAGCTATATGATCTATGAGGCGAAATTATTAGGCGCAAGTGCGGTTTTGTTTATTTGCACACTTCTTGATTTTGACACTCTTGCGGAATATATAGCAATTGCCCACGGCATCGGGCTTTCTGCTCTTGTGGAAACGCATAACGAAGCCGAGGTGCACATGGCACTAAAAGCAGGCGCAAGAATAATTGGTGTTAACAATAGAAATTTGAAAACATTTGAAGTTGACATGGCATTAAGTGAGCGGTTGAAAAATCTTGTGCCTCCAAATATTATTTTTGTTTCGGAAAGCGGTATTAAAACACCAAACGATGTAGCAAAATTGCGTGGTATAGGTGTGAATGCAGTTTTAATTGGCGAAACTATCATGCGAAGCAGCGACAAATACAGCGAAATCCTACGTTTACGGGGTAAAGAACATGGTCAAAATTAAAATTTGCGGGTTGACACGGTTATGCGATGTAGATGCCATAAATATTACAAAGCCCGATTATGTGGGATTTGTATTTGCAAATAGCCGCCGCAAAGTTACGCCTGCGCAGGCAATGGAGCTTAGAAATAAACTGACAAACGAAATAATTCCGGTTGGGGTCTTTGTTGACGAAACGATTGAAAATATTTTGCAATTAGCGCAAAACGGTATTATTGAAACGGTTCAGCTTCATGGTAAAGAGGACGAAAAATATATAATGAGGCTAAAGGAGCTGACAACTGTGCCAATTATTAAGGCTGTATCAGTCCAACAGGCCGGGGATGTGCAAAAATGGGCATTAACTGCTGCTGATTATCTTTTGCTTGACAGCAAAGGCGGCGGTACCGGACAGGCATTTGATTGGAGTTTAATTGGTAAAGTAACAAAACCCTATTTTTTGGCAGGCGGTCTTGACGTGAATAACGTTGTAAATGCAATAAGTCAAACAACTCCTTTTGCTGTGGATGTTAGCAGCGGTGTAGAAACAGATGGGCTCAAAGACCCGGGAAAAATAAATGAATTTATCAGGAGGGCTAGACATGGATAAGATAAAAGGAAGATTCGGCAATTTTGGTGGCCAGTACATTCCCGAAACACTAATGAGTGCCGTGCAGGATTTAGAAAAAGCCTATCTGTTCTATAAGGATGATAAGGCTTTCCAAGAGGAATTCTTGGATTTGTTAAAGAACTATGCGGGCAGACCGTCTTTGCTATACTATGCCAAGAAAATGACTGCCGACCTTGGCGGCGCAAAAATCTACCTAAAGCGCGAAGATTTGAACCATACAGGTTCACATAAAATCAACAATGTACTGGGGCAAGCCTTGCTTGCGAAAAAGATGGGCAAAACCCGCATAATCGCCGAAACAGGTGCGGGGCAGCACGGAGTAGCAACTGCAACAGCCGCAACATTGATGGGTATGGAATGCGAAATCTTCATGGGCAAGGAAGATGTCGAAAGGCAAGCCCTTAACGTGTATAGAATGGAACTTCTTGGTGCAAAAGTCAACACAGTAACATGCGGCACAATGACATTGAAGGATGCCGTAAATGAAACAATGAGAGAATGGGTTTCAAGGATAGACGATACCCATTATATTCTAGGTTCGGTAATGGGGCCGCATCCGTTTCCTATAATGGTTCGTGATTTTCAAAAAATAATCGGCAAAGAAATTAAAGAACAACTTTTACAAGCAGAAGGGAAACTTCCCGATACTGTAATTGCCTGTGTAGGGGGCGGCAGCAACGCAATCGGCGCATTCTATGAATTTATAGAAGAAGCCGCCGTGCAGTTAGTAGGATGCGAAGCTGCCGGGCTTGGTGTGGATAACCCCAAAAACGCGGCTACAATTGCAAACGGTAAAGTCGGTATTTTCCATGGGATGAAATCATATTTTTGCCAAGATGAATACGGTCAGATTGCCCCTGTACACTCTATTTCTGCCGGGCTTGATTATCCGGGCATAGGCCCGGAACACGCATATCTTTCTGATACAAAACGTGCCGTATACGTTCCGGTTACAGATGCAGAAGCCATGGAAGCATTTGAATATCTATCGCGGGCAGAAGGCGTAATCCCTGCAATAGAAAGTGCGCATGCAGTAGCTTATGCCAAGAAACTTGCACCTAAAATGAGGAAAGACCAAATTATTGTCGTAACTTTATCAGGCAGAGGCGATAAAGATGTTGCATCTATCGCAAGATATCAGGGGGTGAATATACATGAGTAACCGGATAGAAAATACATTTGCCGAATTGATAAAGAGCGGGGAAAAGGCACTTATTGCGTTTATCACAGGCGGCGACCCGGATATTGAAACAACGGAAAAACTTGTTTTGGCAATGGAAGAAGCAGGGGTTGACATAATCGAAATAGGCATTCCTTTTTCCGACCCGATTGCAGAGGGCATTGTTATACAAGAAGCCAGTGCTCGCGCTCTTGTGGGGGGATGTACTGTTGACAGGTTATTTGACATGGTAAAAAGGCTTCGGAATAAAACAAACATGCCACTGTTGTTTATGACCTACGCCAACCCAATATACGCATACGACAAAGAGCGATTTATGGCAAAGTGTAAAGAAGCAGGTATTGATGGAGTTATCGTCCCCGATGTGCCGTTTGAAGAAAAAGACGAGTTTGAAGATGAGTGTAACCGTTATGGTTTATGTCTAATTTCATTGATTGCACCAACATCCGGGGAACGGGCCGCGGAAATTGCTATTGAAGCGCAAGGTTTTCTATACTGTGTTTCATCTCTTGGAGTTACCGGAACAAGAAATGAGATAAACACAAATATCGCTGAATTGATAATACAAGTAAAAAAAGTATCATCAATCCCGTGTGCAATCGGGTTTGGAATATCTACGCCTGCGCAGGTGCGTGATATGGCAGAAATATCAGACGGTGTTATCGTAGGCAGTGCAATTGTTAAATTGATTGCCGGGTTTGGTAAAGACAGTGTCGCCCCGGTAAAGGAGTTTGTTAGCAAAATAAAGAATGCTTTGAGGTGAAACATGGCATACGTTTCTTTTTGCACAATAGTATAGTATAATTTCCACAAACACAAATAAGGAGGAAATTATCATGTTAAAAGTTGCAATGCTAAGCCGTTGGCATGTACATGCAGGCGGATACGCCCAAGAGTTTAAAAACAGAGACGATGTTCAATTAACAGTAGTTTGGGACGAAGAGCCGGATAAGGGTAAGGCTTTTGCCGACAGCCTGGGTATCGATTTTGAACCGGATTTGGACAAGGTACTTGCCCGCGCAGACGTTGATGCCGTGTGCGTAAACGCGCCAACCAACATGCATCCGGAAGTTCTAATCAAGTCCGCTAAAGCGGGCAAACATATTTTTACAGAGAAAGTGCTGGCCCTTACAAACGCCGAAGCGGAAGAAATCCGCAAAGCAGTTGAAGAAAGCGGCGTAAAATTCTGCATATCTTTCCCCCACCGCACTTTCCCGCATAACCTATTCGCGAAAAAAGTTATGGACGAGAAATTGCTGGGCGATGTCAATTACATGCGTGTACGCAATGCCCACAACGGCGCGTCTGCAGGCTGGCTGCCGCCACATTTCTACGACGAAGTACAGTGCGGCGGCGGCGCGATGATAGACCTTGGCGCACACCCAATGTACCTTATCCCTTGGATTATGGGCAAGCCCGAAGAAGTTGCGTCTGCGTTTACCTGCGTTACCGGCCACGCCGTGGAAGATAACGCCGTAACCGTGATGAAGTACGCGAACGGGGCCATTGCCGTGTCCGAAACAGGTTTTGTATCCAGCAACAGCCCGTTTATGCTAGAACTTTACGGCACCGCCGGTTCTTTGATAATTGTAGGCAACGAAGTGCAGCTTATTTCCGGCAAAGTAAACGAAGACGCAGGCGGTTTTGGCGGCTGGATTAAGCCAACAAATTTGCCAAAAGCACTGCCGGGCCCAATAGCCCAGTTTGTTGACGGTGTGCTTCACGGCAAAGAAATTATTTTTGGCATGGATGACGCGATTGTTTTAACAGAAATGATGGAAGCGGCATACAAAGCCCATAAGCAAGGCGGGTTTGCTAAGCTGTAGTTTGTATTTCTCTTCTGCACAGAGGCACAGTGTTTACTCTCTGTGTCTCTGTGTGGAAATGTTAAATTGAAGGAGACAATAATGCTTGCATTAGAACTGGACAAATCAACCGTTAAATTTTTCATGGGGCAGCTTTTGCGGGAAGATATTTTTGACATATTTGAAGTGCGCAGTGTGGAAATTACCACGACAACCCGCATTAATATTGACGGCCAGCTTGAACCGGAAGCCGCCGACGAGGGAAATCCAAAAAAGCCCGGGTTTTCTGCCTGGGAAGCCCTGCGTCCGCTTGTATACGCCATAATAAAAACAAGCCCCAAGCCCAAGCATGTGAAAATTGTTTTCTCATACAAGGCCAGTGAGGCTTGCGAAATACATTCTAACGCCGCGGCATTGTTTTTAAATTTTGCATACGAAAATGACAGCGTGTTTTTTACCACCGGCACCGCCCAGCGGGAGTTTTTGTTTGAAAAGTCCCTGGATTCTACATGGGACGAATGGGTGAAAGACTTTTTTGTAAAAGCGGGCTTGCAGGTAGCAGATAGGGAGTAGTAATTAACACCCCACCACCATGCGGTTAATTTCTTTTTTCAGCCGCCCGATTATCTTTTTTTCCAAACGTGAAATATACGATTGCGAAATGCCCAAAAGGTCGGCTACTTCTTTTTGGGTTTTTTCTTCCCCGCCGGTAAACAGGCCGAAGCGCAGCTCTACAATTTGCTTCTCCCTCTCGTTTAATTTTTCCATGGCGGTGTTTAGCAACTCTTTGTCTACTTCGTCGTCCAAATCCCGGGAGATAATGTCTGCGTCTGTGCCAAGTATGTCGGAAAGCAGCAATTCGTTGCCTTCCCAGTCTACGTTTAGGGGCTCATCTATGGAGACTTCGCCCTTTGTGCGGGTATTGCGCCGTAAGTACATAAGAATTTCGTTTTCTATACAGCGGCTGGCATAGGTTGCCAGTTTAATTTTGCGGTCTGTGCTGAAAGTGTTAACCGCTTTAATCAGCCCGATTGTACCTATGGATATTAAATCTTCTACGTTTATTCCTGTGTTTTCAAATTTACGTGCAATGTACACTACAAGCCGCAAGTTTCGCTCTATTAGTGTTGCTTTTGCCTGGGTATCGTCATTGGTGCCCAGCTGTGCCAAAACAGTTGCCTCTTCTTCTGTGTCTAAAGGGGCCGGTAATACTTCACTTCCGCCTATGTAGAAGCTGCGGTCGTTTGTATTTTTTATAGCCAGCGCATCTAAAATCATGTCTTTTGCCTTTGCGTACAATGTGTTTAACATAGTTGAGAACCTCCTGCTAATTCCGGGCTTAGCAGCCCTTGGTATCTGCCGTCACGGCATAATTTGTCGTTGTAAATTCCTATAATTACATTGGCTGTAGTTTCTTTCGCGCCTTCAACGGCCACGCGGTCGGGGCGGAAGCCAATCAGCATTCCGTTGGTGCGTCCAATACTTGTAAATGGAATCATGCGAATGCGCTTGTAGAATGTACTCTCTTGTTCTTGAAGCAACTCTGTTAAATCATTTTCGTTTTTTTCATAAAACAGGACCTTTAGCCCATCCGGTAAAAAATCTTTTACGTGTTCAAATTCGGCGATTATTACAGGTGATTGGCTTAAGGGTTCTGTCAGGCTATGGCCTGTGTCTACCAAAGCATTAAAAGACGCACCCTTGTCATCCATGAAAATTTGTACATTGCACAGCATCTGGCGTTTTAATGTGTGATGTGCGGCCATTTTTAAGCCCAGTTTTATAAGTACATAGCTTGCGGCCATGCCCGCTAATGCCAACTGCCAAGATATTGCCTGTGCAAACCCTTGCCGGTCATTTGCGATAAAATGCACAGCGTACGGAATATCCGTTAAAAAAAACAACGCCATCCCCAGCCCGCCGACAGTAAAAGATATGATGTAAGCCACAATCATCAACTTTATAAACTCGCGCGCGCTTGTAAGCCGGAATGTCACAAGTATCCCCAACGTTAATATTCCCACAGAAGACAACGCCACATTCATAGACTGCAAATGCTCCACTGCAATAAGTAAGGTGTACAAAAGTGACATTATACCTGCCCCGGCAAAAAGCCAGCGGGTTTTCTTTTTATTACGGGTTATTTTTGATACAACCCACAGCACAAATGTGTTCATTAAAAAATTAACAAGGAAAAGCATATCTGCATATAGGGTCATGGGAATCACCATTGGCAGTATAAAAGAAACAATAGGAAAAATTTGTCATAAATTCGATGGCGTATAAAAAAACCTGAGAACCGGCTGTTAGGCTGCTCTCAGGCTTTATTAGGTGTAACTCCATAATTTTTTTTGTATAGCCGGGTAAAATATGATGGGTCTGTAAACCCGCAATGTTCAGAAATTTCCTTGATGGTCATTTTATTTTTTGATAACAGGACATTTGCTTTTTTTAACCGTATATCCAAAAGATGCTGACTGGGGGTAATATTGTAATATTTTATAAAAAGCCGGTTGAGATGCCTTGTTGAGACAAATGAATGACTTGCGATGTCCGAGACTTTTATCTGCCGGGCCAAATTTTCGTGCATATAATTTACAGCCCGTGTTAAAATCTGTGTCGCTTGCGGCTCGTCAAAACTGACGGTATATTTCACAGAAAGGTATGCGAATATCGAAAGCATAAAATGTTTTACCAGAATTATATTGTCATTATCTTTTTTCATCAGCTCCTGCATAATAAAGTTTGCAGTTTCTACAACGTAGTTCAGGTCATTTTCTGTAAGAGTAAGCACATAAGGGTAGTAATTATTTACACGCATATTTGGTTCAATAATGAACAGTGACCTAAACCCGGGCAAATTAAAAAGCTGTATGTCTGCCGATATAAATAACTCGGGAAAATACATAAGATCTATTACGTCCAAATTTTCTACGTCATAAAACCCGTGAGCGATTTCTTTTTTTATTACGTATATGTCGCCGCGTTTTAATGTATAAGAGTAATCGCCAATTACATGCTTTGCACTGCCCGAAACAACTATGGACGCTTCGTAGAAATCGTGAGTATGCAGTTCAAAATCTGAATCTATTACGCCCCGTTTCATATTAGAGCCGAATTTATCAAAATTTTCGCTGTCAGTCCTGCCATAGTTATGCACACTCATAATTTTGTCTCATTTCTACTGTTTTCTGTCCAGCACCTTGCTTCTACAAATGTACTATTTCTTGTATAATTATAACATGGTTTCAATTGTGAGTCTATGAGAAATGCGACATTAAATATTTTAGAGGAGGACTATAGTGAAGATTACAAAAGTTGCTGGGCGTAATGTCCGTATACCGTTGGTATATCCGGCAAAGTGGTCCGGAGGGATCCGTCATGCTGCGCCGGCTTATATCCTGGAAATTCATACAGATGAGGGTATTGTCGGCCTTGGGGAATGCGTTGGCCCCACAATTCCCACACTGGCTACCATTGTAAATGAAGAGTTTAGCCAGTTTCTAATCGGACAAGACCCATTGCGCGTAGAGCTGCTGACAAGACGATTGGAAGAGTTTTCGCGCAATTACATTAAAGTGGCCTACCATGTCATATCCGGTATTGAAATGGCACTGTTAGACATTAAAGGCAAGTGGCTGAACACACCGGTTTATCAACTTTTGGGCGGCGCGTGTAAAAAAGAAATTGGCTGGGCCGGGTACTTGTTTATAGACGAACCGGAAGTAAACGCCAAACGCGCCCTTGAATACAAAAACCAAGGCTACAAAGAGATTAAATTAAAAGTTGGCCGTAACCTAAACGAAGACGCGGACACATTAGCGGCCATACGGGACGCAATTGGTTACGACATAAAAATCCGTATAGACGCGAACATGCACTGGAGCTTGCCCACGGCCATTAAGTGGATAAAAGCATTGCAAAAATGCGATATCCAATATGTAGAGCAGCCAATGCCGGACTACGACCTGGACGGAATGGCGGCTTTGCGCAGGGCCGTGGACGTACCAATTGCTACAGACGAAAGCTGCAGCTCTGTAGAGCGGGTTTTGGAAATGATTAAAAGGGATTCCTGCGATGTATTCGTAGTTTATGTTTCCGAGGCGGGCGGCCTAACCCGCGCCCGTACAATTGCTTCTATTGCAGACGCGGTGGGTAAATGGTGCGTAATGGGAACATGGGCAGAAACCGGCGTAGCAACTACAGCGGCGGCTCATGTTATCGCTTCTACCACAAACTTCGCCTTCTGCAACGACTCCCACTACATGTTACAATCCGACGATATACTTACAAAGCCGCTGCAAATTATTAACGGTGCAACTGCCCTTCCTACAGGGCCGGGGCTTGGTGTAGAGTTGGACTTGCAAAAATTGGACGAGTTTGAAAAGTGTGATGTACGCGAGTCTGTATTTTTTGATGACATAGATGACGAAGAAATGCCGCGAATCGGACAAATCATGTAGTTAAAATAAGAATTGGAGGTATTATTATGAAAACTGTAAAAACCCCAATACCATCCGGGGCTATGGGATGGTCGGTAGTTGGGCAGGAAGAAATTGCGGCGGTTACCGCGCTGCTTAGTGAGCCGCAAAATCTTTTCCGTGTACGCGACGATGGCAAACCAAGCGAGTGCGCCAAGTTGGAGCAAGCCATACGGGAGAAAACAGGCGCAGCCCATGCATTATTTGTAGCGTCCGGTACAGGTGCGCTTTCATGCTGCCTTACAGGCTTTGAAATAGGCCCCGGTGACGAAGTTATAATACCGGCCTATACATTTATTGCCACTGCCGCCGCTGTTGTAGACGTAGGCGCGGTGCCTGTAATTGCGGAAATAGACGATTCCCTGGGTATTGATCCTGTGGACTTGGAAAAGAAAATTACCCCTTACACTAAGGCAGTTATTGTTGTTAACATGGTAGGTGTGCCCGCGAGGCTTGATGCCATTCGCGCTGTTTGCAAAAAGCATAATCTGATTTTAATCGAAGACAACTGCCAGGCAATTGGCGCAACTTACAAAGGCAAGTTCTGTGGTGTGGAATCTGATGCGTTTGCTTGGAGTACTAACTTTTTTAAGGTAATAACCTGCGGCGAAGGCGGCGTGTTTGCCACAAACAGCCCAAAAGCTTTCCAGCGGGGTGTATACCAGTCCGATAATGGCCTAAACGATGTTGGTCAAGGTCATCCGCAAAATAAGGCCATCAAACCGTTTTCACGCTCCGGCATTAGGGGCAACGAAATAGCAGCCGCGGTACTAAACGTTCAGTTAAGCAAAATGGACGGCATGTTAAGCCATACCCGTGCATTAAAGAAGCGTTTATTTGCTCAGCTAAATGCCCCTGTCAACTACAAGCCGCAGCATGTAGATGACCCGGACGGCGACTGTGGTTTCTGTGTTAACCTTATTATGAACGACACCGATAAAGTAGAAAAATTCCTGGAATTGGCCCATGAAGAAGGTTTGCCGCTAACAAAGCTGTATGAAGCTAAACTTTATGAAGGCGGCGACTTGCATATTTATTCTAACTGGACACCTATTCTTGAAAAAAGAGGTGCCACCGCGGTCGGCTACCCTTGGAAAGACCCCGCTTACAAAGGTAATGTAGAGTATTCTGTAGACATGTGTCCAAATTCGTTGGATATTTTAGGGCGCACTGTGCGCTTGCTTTTCAATGTAAACATGACGGAAACCAATATTGACGAATTTGCCGCCGCGCTAAACAAAATCGATAAGGAGCTTTAATATTCGTATTCAAATAATTGACAAGGAGCGTTTGAATTATGGCATTATTTGTTGGTGTTGCCCGGGAAATTACTACCCCGGAAGTAGGAGGTTTGCTTTTTGGTTATAACAACCACACAAGAAGTACCTCTGTCCATGACGACCTTACGGTAACAGCTCTTGTTATGAAGTCGGAAGAAGCATCGGCCCTTCTTATCAGCGCGTCCGTGTGTCTTATTCACGATAGTGTAGTTAAGGAAATTAGCAAGAAAGCGGGGATTGCAGCGGGTGTAGATTCCAAAAACGTAATTGTAAGTGCAACACACACCCATTCTGCTCCTGCCACCACCGCATTTTCAAGGTTCGATTCCTTTGGTACAATCGATCGTGATTATTGCGACAATATCCTTATCCCCAAGTGTGTAGAGGCCGCAAAAGCCGCTGCGGGCAGCTTAAAGCTTGCTAAAGTTGGCATAGGTACTACTTACTCGCAAGTGGGTATTAACAGAAGGCAATTGCTGCAAGATGACACGGTAATTTTGGGCCAAAACCCGTGGGACACATACGACCCAACCATGACAGTAATTTCATTTGTTGAAGCGGATGACGACAGGCCCATTGCCAATATTGTTCACTTGGGCGCGCACCTTACCGCCGCGGGCAATAACCAGGAAATTACCCGCGACTGGGCAGGTGTTATGATAGACAGGCTGGACGCAGAATCCGGTGCTGTATCGTTGTTTGTAAACGGTACCCAGGGTGACGTTGCCCCACGGATGGCAAATGGCGGCTCTACCGGTGACATACATCATGTAATGGAAGTAGGCGGACTGGCCGGTATTGACGCTGTACGGGCGTACAAGACCATCCGCACTTACTACGATGAGCCTTTGCAAGTGGTACACGGCAACCTGGAAGTGCCATACGTACCGTCTATTCCGGCGGAAGACATCCCCGCTATGTTGGAAAGCTGCGGCGAATGGGACAGGTACAAACAGTCTTCCTTGGAATGTCTTGCGAATATGTACAAGGAAGGCGACCTTGGCCCGGACAGCTGGGCTTTCCGCCAAGTTATTTTTCGTATAGGCCCGGTATTATTTGTACCGTTCCCCTTCGAAGTATCGTCGGAGATTGGCCTGCGGCTGCGAACCTACAGCCCATACGCCCACACGTTACTTTTAAGCTGTACAAATGGGAGCCATTCCTACCTGCCTGCCCAAAGCCAAATTTGCCGTGGCGGGTACGAGATTAATTCCTTCCTGTGGTTCCGCCCCCGTCAACTTCCCAACGATACGGACAGGATGTTAATTGAGCAAAACCTTAACATTATTTCAACCCTGTAGGGGCGGTTATAAACCGCCCGCAAATTGTATAAAAAAAGGAGATGCCATGAGCAAAATGATGAAAGCCATTTTATTGGAAGCACAAAACACCGCCAATATGAGAGAAATACCTATCCCATCCCCCGGGAAAGGCGAGATTTTGATACAAACGAAGGCGGCAACGGTTTGTACTTCTGATATTTTGGATATGCGCAGCAGCTTATTTACCATGGAACTGCCCATTGTAATGGGCCACGAAGCCGCGGGTATAGTGGCCGCAGTTGGGGAAGGCGTTACGGACGTAGCTGTTGGCGATGAAGTTGCCGTACACCCGGTTATGCCCTGCAACAGTACATGCCCGTCCTGTAAGCGCGGGCTTAACCACTTATGCGACAATATGGAGCATTTGGCATTTAACCGCCCCGGGTGTTTCTCCGAGTACTTTATTTCCCGCCCGGATTGTGTGCGTAAAAAACCGCCGGGGATTTCCTTTGCCCTGGCCAGCTTGATGGAGCCTGTTTGTGTTTGCATAGAAGCTATTAACCGCGCCCAAATAAAAGAAGGCGACCGTGTTTTAATAGCCGGTGACGGCCCTTTTGGGATAATGATGTCCAGGTTGTGCGCATCAAAAAACCCGAAACAAATTATCCAAACAGGGTGGAATGACAGCCGCCTTAGCCAAGTTACCGGAAATGTAATAACATTAAATGAAAAAAACACGCCGGACATTGCCAACGTAATTATGGAACTTACAGAAGGGGAAGGCATTGACTCGGCAATTTTATGTGTGTCAAACCCTGCGGCTGTAGATTTATGCCTGGATATGTTACGCTCCAGGGGTATTTTGGTTATATTTGCGGCCTTAGGCGGAAAAACCCCTGTAGATTTAATGCGGGTACACATGAAAGAATTAACCATTGCAGGTTCTAACAACGACGAGGACTTTATGGATGACGCAATTCGCTTGTTATGCGACCCTGCGTTAAATATGAACAGTATTGTTACCCACGAAATGCCTTTTGATAAGTGGGAAGAAGCCTTTAGCATGGCAGAACATGCTACAGACGGCTGTTTAAAAGTTAGTATGTTACTATAAAATTTGGAGGTGTTTGTATGTCATTACCGGTTGCACTACAACTTTATTCAATTAGGGACGAGATGGCCAAAGATTTTGCCGGAACATTAAAATTAGTTAAAGAAATGGGCTATGACGGCGTAGAATTTGCAGGTTTTGGCGGCCACGATGTGCCGGAAGTAAAAAAAATGCTTGAGGACTCAGGGCTTGTAGCCATTTCCGGCCATGTTCCCTACGAAGCATTTTTGCAAGACGCACAGAAAGTTTTTGCAGATTACAAAGCATTGGGCTGCAAATATGTAGCCATTCCGTGGCTGGACGCAAAAATGGCCCCCGGCGGCGAAGATTTTAAAGCAACGTTGGAGAAAATCCACGAAATTGGCAAGGCTGCCAATGCCGCGGGCATTACTCTGCTTTACCATAACCACGAATTTGAATTTAAGAAAGTGGACGGCGTGTACGGCCTTGATATGCTGTACGATTCTGTACCCGCATGCTGCCTTGCCACGCAAATTGACACTTGCTGGGTAAAAGTAGCTAAACTTGACCCTGCAGATTATGTACGCAAGTACAAAGGCCGTGCGCCTGTTGTTCACCTAAAAGACTTTATTATGGAAGGTGACGTTACCGGCGGCATGTACGAGCTTATCGGTAAAGATGAAGACGAGGAAATTAAGAAAGACGGGTTTGAATTTAGGCCGGTGGGCCAGGGTATGCAAGACATCCCGTCTATACTTGACGCATGCCTGCACGCCGGGACGGAATGGGTAGTTGTAGAGCAAGACATGTCCCCAACCTGCACGCCGCTTGAAGCGGCTAAGGCGAGTAGGGAGTATTTGAAATCTTTAGGCTGGTAATACACCCCGGCTTCGAAAACGGTATTTGCCCTTTTGCTCCGAATCAATTTACCCCCTGATATCAGGGGGGCAATTGATAGTCGTATAGGATAAATGCCGTTTTTTTACTTTAATAGAGGAGTGTGCATAGAGTGGTGCTGACCGATGAGCAAATTACGTCAGGTTATTTTGATATATTCCCCGGTTTTCCCGGTATTAACATTTATGGCATAAGCACTTACGCTAACTTTTTTCGTGAAGTGAAAGAATATAACGGGCAACAACGGATTTGTATATCATGCACACAATTACCTGACAGTCGGTATCCGAGAGCGTTGCCTCGTACAGTGGTTTCAGACGGCGACCCGAAAATTTATGGAAAGCCTGAAGGTTACTCTCCAAAGGAGCAAAAACAAATCCTCAAAGAATGGATTGACTTTCTACAGGCTAATCCGAGTACATTCAAAGGACTGCATTTTAGTTCTCATGTACCCCAGCGTTTATTTGATGCTGCTTGTTGCCAAGAAAACTTAGAAGAGCTTTGCTTCAAATGGGGAAACTATAAGGATTTGTCTGCGCTCGAAAATTTGCAGTCACTTAAATTTTTACATATTGGTTCGGGCGCAGGGGTGACAGACATACAACCCATGTGCAATTTGAAATCATTGGTTGTTTTAAATGTGGAAAACTTCAAAAGAGTTGAGGATTATTCTGCATTGACTGCTTTGGAAAATTTAGAGGAATTAGTAATTCAAGCGAATATTTTAGGCCGCATAGCGATTAAAGATTTGGAATTTTTGCGTGATATGCCGAGTCTTCGGTCATTTGCTACAGGGGCGACAACATTTAGAAAGAAGTATACTAAAGTCGAGTTAGAAAGCCTTTTTGCATCGCTACCCAATTTGAAATATGCATCCGTCAACGGTAAATTTTACGGAGACGCGCAATTCTGCCGACGGTTGGTACAATTATAATTGTTCTTTATCTTGCTGTGAAAAAGGGTATTTGTTAAAATGGTCAAATGAATAAAACAGGAGGGCGACTATACTTTAACCCTTCCACAAAACAGGAGGATTTATGGCTTGGATTAACCCGGACGATTACTCGTTCAACACTTTCTTGATGTTTGAGCGGTTTCAAATTCGCATGATATTCAAAGATAGTGATTGGCATAAAAATGCCAATAAAGAGGAAAAAGAAAAATGGGCGCAACACATGGGAATTGCTCTTAATGCTAACCCGGTGGTACTTTGGTATTTGCAACACCGTTGCCCGGAATGTGCGTATATTATGGATGAACTGGCAGCAAACGCACCGAAAAACGTCGACGCAGAGCAAATCCGCGAAGCAGTAAATTATTTGCTTTTGGATTCACAGGATTTTGTAATTTATACTACGCCGGAAGTAATGACGGATAGTCTTGAATGGATACATGGCTGGAATAAAAACCAATTATTCGACCTTGTTGACCTAAAAGGTAAAACCGTTCTTGACATCGGAGCAGGTACAGGACGTTTAACATTCGCTGCTGCCGAAAAAGCCGCATGGGTTTATGCCAGCGAACCTGTCGGAACTATGCGCGAGTTCATGCGTAATAAAATTAAAACGGAGAGCATAAAAAATGTACGCATTCTCGATGGCCTTGTTACAGAAATACCATTTCCTGACAATACATTTGATGTAGTAATGTCTGGCCATGTTGTGGGTGATGATTATGATGCAGAAGTCGCAGAAATGACCAGAGTATGCAAGAATGGCGGATGGCTTATCGACTGTGGTGGAGATGAGGATGGCAAAGAGCCTGACGCTCAACCCGAAATCGACGAAAATGGATGGGAAAATGTTCCTTGTATTGACCGCTTTGGTAAGACTAAATACAATTCACGAAAACAAGTTATAAAGTAATTATTGGTCAAAGCATTTCCCATACCGACTATCAAAGCAAGCAAGTATGCACCTACCCACGTTTATCTTTGAACAGACAGACCCACATAAATTGTAAGCCTTGAATTGTATCCGGGGCCTGGTTCTTATATTTTCGGATCTCTATGGTCTCAAAAAATGGCGAGAATAACTCCACAAGTCTTTCCCTTGTAAATGCAACGCCGGCACTAAATTTTTGCTCATAAAATTCCCAATCATTAACTTCTTCGGCGCAATTTTCGCCCCATGCGAAGCACGTTAGGCCAAAATATCCACCGGGTTTTAAGGCAGTTCTTAATAACTCAATGTACGTGATTCGCCTATGAGGAGGCAGGTGATGAAGCAACCCTGAATCATAGATGAAATCATACCGGCCATTTATTTTATCTTTGATTATGTCGTGGCATTTGAAGTCAATTTTTAAGTCCTTTGCGATATGTTTTGCGTTGGCAACAGCTACCGGTGATATATCAAACGCGGTTACATCTATACCGTGTTTTGCCATGTAAATTGCATTTCTGCCTTCTCCGCACCCAAGTTCCAGTGCCGACTTTATAGGTATGCCCATATTTAAGAAGGCTACTAAATTTTCATCCGGTAATGTGTTTTGCGTAATAAAAGGTGCCTGAAATTTTCGCTGTCCATAGAATTCATCCCATTCAACAGTCGCTACTTTTGTATCTAAAAAGTTCAAAACATCGTCGTAGTTATTTATGTTAGGCTTCATTACGTCAACCTCCGGTAAAATGTTTTTCTTGTAAATCTTGTACAATTCCCTTGATAAACTATCCACATTATCATACAGCCGGTTTGCCAACTTATCTGTTAGGGCTGCAATTTTTTTGTACTCATCCGGTAGGTTGTCATAAGGTGGCGTAAAACTCCATAAAGCGCAGTGGTGATAAAGCAGATAGGGCATCATTTTCAAATCGTATTCTGTTAATTTGAATGGCGCGTACTTTTGGTATTCGTCTAAATATGGCATGAATTTTGCTGTGTCAATCGCGCCGTCCTTACATTCCGGGACGGCATATGTGTACGAGATTAGCACCTCGAAGCAGGCGGGGTTGCGCCCGGCTTGGGTCCAGTCGATGGTAACAAGTTCGCCTTCTTTTACAATTACTTGGGCAATGTAAAAATCGCCGTGGGTGTTCTTCCTCGGCCAGTTCATCTTCCGCAAAATAATCCGGGCCAATTTCTATGTCACTGTCCGGGGGCATTTCTTTTAAAACGTACTTTCCGGCTGTGGACTCGACTAAGTATACTTTGGAATCGTTATTTTCTGTATGTTCGGTTATTTCGTGTTTTCCTACCCCCTGATATCACATTGGCGAATATGATATCAGGGGGTATGTTGTTATGTTTATAACATTGTACCACATTTTTTCCAAAACCCCTTGACTTTTATTTTTCACGTGTGTATAATGTACTTATTCAACCAGTACATCAATTACAGACATTACATGCAAATGTAAAAGGAGGTGCCCTATGCCAATGGAAATTTTCTTACAGCTGCGCTCTAAGGTACCCATTTATGAGCAAATTGTAACCCAGGTTAAACAACTGATTATAAGCGGGGCATTAAAAGACGGCGACCCAATACCATCTATGCGGGCTTTGGCCAAGACATTGCAAGTAAGCGTTATTACCGTGCAAAAAGCCTACGAAGACTTGCAGCGTAAAGGCTTGATAGAATCCCTGGCGGGGCGGGGTACGTTTATACGGGTGCCAAATATGGACGACGTGCGGCAGGAATACTGGCTTGCCATACAGGATCATGTGGAAAAAATATCTAAGCTGGCAAAGGACAGCGGCATTGACGTTGCAGAAATAATTGACTTGATAAAAACCGTGTGTGAAGGGAATGGTGACTAATATGGAAAATATTCTTGAAATCAAACATATCAACAAAGCATATCCCAAAAGCGAATTTGCCCTGCGTGACATTAGCTTCACCGTTCCGCACGGTACGATAATGGGCATAGTCGGGGAAAACGGCAGCGGTAAAACGACAACTCTAAGCATAATCCTAGGCTTGCTTAGGCAAGATTCCGGTACTGTAAATATTTTTGATAGGCCATACAATATGGACGATATAGACATGAAAGCAAAGATAGGTGTCGTTTTTGACAGCAATTATTTTCCCGAAGCGTTTACACCGCGGGATATTGCTAAAATATTCGGTAAAATATATAAACGCTGGGATAACGCATTCTTTTTCGACTTGCTTAAAAAATACGAAATTGGCGAAAAGCAAAAGGTAAAAAAATTATCCCACGGCACAAAAATGATGCTTTCCATAATAACAGCCCTGTCCCAACGACCGGAGCTACTGATACTGGACGAGCCCACAGGCGGCGTAGACCCTGTCCGCCGGGAGGAAGTGCTTGACCTTTTCCTGGATTTTATATCCGACGGTAGAAAGTCAATAGTGTTTTCCAGCCACATAACCAGCGATTTAGAGAAAATTGCCGACTACGTGACAATCATCCACAAAGGTAAATTGTTGGACACCGCCGAAAAGGACGTTTTCCTGTACCAATACGGCATTATCCGCTGCAATGAAGAGACCTTTGGCGAACTATGCCGTAAATACAGCCGGGAAATGCTGCGTTATGTAAAACGGGATTACCAGTACCGCATTTTGGTCAAAGACCAATCGCGGTTCCCCGAAGGCGACTTTGTAATGGAAAACCCCACACTGGACGAAATAATTTATCTGTTTACAAGGGGCGGCTCATTATGATGGGGCTTGTGCGTAAGCATTTAACTGCCGGGTATATTAACCCCCTGTGGACATTTGTGTTTTTGGCTATTTGTGCGGCCATTAGCTTTTTGGCAAGAAGTACGGATTGGTTCATGGTTATTTTTTGTGCCGTGGCAGGTGGGTTTGTTGCCAATTATGTCTTTCATTTTTTAGGCAGCAATGACGCCAATTGGCGGAAGCTGGAGTCTGTAATGCCTGTTAAAGCAGTGTATGTAGAGCTAAGCAGGTATCTGTCACACCTTATTGTTTTTGCGGTAACTTTGGCAGGCGGGGCAGTGTACGCGCTAATAAATTATCTAAGCGGTGCCATATCCGATTTATGCAGGTGCAGAAAAGATTCGTACGAGTTATGCAGTTGTACATTTTCTGCCATGGTGGTTGACGGACTTGCAATGTGGTGCAGTATGTTTCTGTTGTTTGGTGCAATATTCTTCTTAATTTCGCGTATCCAAACCAATATTGTTGCGGCAGCCCAAGTTGTAAGCCTGGTTTTGGTGGTCTTTGTAGTGGGTGTTTTTGGTGCGTTGGTAAGCACCGAATCCGGGGGCATAGGTGCATGGAATTGGGTGCTTGTGGGCGTGACGTTGGTGTTTTATGTAGGTTCGTATTTTTTAAGCCTGTGTATTTTCAAATACAGGCAAAGGACGAAAGGAGCGTTGTAATGGCCGGTATATTACGCAGTTATCTTGTGGATACAACTTTAGTTAGACTTAGTAGGCTGGCGTATGCCATGTTAATACTGTTTTTGATAGTCTATTTTGGGATTAGTTCAGAAATTAATTATCTTGTGCCGCTTATGGCGGTTCCCATGGGGCATATTGTTTTCTTGGGCCTTGGTACGCGCATGGATAGGTACTGGCGCATTATGCCAATTAAACCAAGTAGGATAATGCTAATGCGTTACTTCCTTCATTTGTTTATGCTGCTTTTTGGCGTAGCTGTTGCGGTAACCGGCATACTTGTTTTTGGCGATGAGATTACTGCAAAGCTAAATATTATGATGCTTTTGTTTGGGGTCTCTCTGTCGCATCAAGGTGTTATGAACGCTTTTGTTAATAACAAGCCGAATGATGGGTTTATGTCACTGGTAATAACCCTCGTGCTGCTTGTTGGGTCATTTTTGCAGTTGTATTCTGTGTTCGGGGTTACCACAATAAACAATATTATAACCGGCAGGATGTCCGGCATACCAATTATAGACTCGGGAATATTTGCAGAAACAACAAGGTGGGTTGTGTTTACCGCTGTAAGCGTTGTAATTTACATCATTTCTTATTTTGCAGCGGTTTATATGTACAAACGAACGGATTACCAGCAAGCATCAGCTTGGTGGGTATAAATAGAAAGGGATTTTAACAAATGGAATTACGTGTAGAAAGAATTTGTAAAAGTTTTGGCAGCAAGCAGGTGCTAAAAGACATCAGCTTTACTGTAACAAGTGGTGAAGCACTGGGTTACCTGGGCCGCAACGGCGCGGGTAAAACAACCAGCATCCGCATTTTAGCGGATATATTCCGGGCAGACAGCGGCGAAATTTTCCTGGACGGCAAGCCAATAGACCGTACTAAAGTGCGCCTGGGCTACCTTCCGGAAGAGCGGGGTTTGTACCCCAAATCCAAAGTTGGCGAGCAAATGATTTACATTGCAGAACTGCGGGGTATGAGCCGCACAGCAGCAAAAAAATGTGCGCAAAAACTTCTGGAAAAACTTCAAGCTACGGAATACTGGGACAAAAAGCTGGAAACCTTATCAAAAGGTAACCAGCAAAAAATTCAGCTGGCAATAGCCGTGCTTCATAACCCGGACATTGTAATACTGGACGAGCCTTTCTCGGGCCTGGACCCGGTAAACGCCTCTATGCTGCGGGACCTTGTATCCGAGCAAGTTGCCCAAGGCAAACTTGTAATGTTCAGCAGCCACGAAATGTCTTACGTAGAGCAGTTTTGTGAGCATGTGTGCATAATTAACAAGGGTATTGTGGCACTTGACGGCCGTATAAAAGAAATAAAGCGCAGCTACCCGCGCAACAACATTGGTATAATGCCCGACGGCGACTCAAATCGGTTTTTAAAGTCTGTTTCAGGTACACCCGAATGGACAAACATGGTTGGCCATGCAAGTGTGGCCGGTGACGAAGTTGTGGCCGTTTTAAAAGATGCCAACGATAAAAGCAGGCTTTTACAGTTCCTGTCCGCTCAGCCGACAGGGGTAGACAGTGTGCGTGTAATAGAGCCAAACCTTGAACAAATCTTTGTAGAAAAGGCAGGTAACTAGCCATGAAACAATTATGGAGTGTAATAAGATTCGAATTTAACACTTTTGCGAAAAACAAAGCGTTTGTAGGTATGGCACTGTTTTTGGTGGCACTTGCCTTAATAGGCCCCGCCATACCCGCAATTATCAACCGGGTGGGACGCATTACCGCAGAACGCACAATTGCCGTAGTAGACAATACCGGCACTTTTGACCAAGCAACCTTAAACGCAATGCTTTCACCAACAGTTGTAATGGTTACGGATATGAACACCGCAACTCGTTTAGTAACAGACGGCACACACAATTATGCCCTGGAGCTTAACCGTGACAGTTTTACATTGGGTGTCATGTCTATGGGAATAGGCATTTTTAACCTCGAGCATCAGGTAGGGGATATTTTAAGCCATATGCACAGAATGGATACATTGTATGCCCAAGGCGTAGCACCAAACCTTGCGGGCGAAATATTAGCTTTCCGCCCGTCCAGCGAAATAATAACCCTTGGCGCGACTGTTGGTGACGGCAGCGCAGACTCATTTGCGCAAAATGTTCTTCTTGCGTATATTATGGGCTTGGTGCTTATGATTGGCCTGCAAACAGGCGGTGGGCACCTGCTTACTGTTGTAGTGCGTGAAAAGTCTACAAAAACTATGGAACTTTTGGTAACAAGCTGTCCGCCCCGCATTATGCTTGTGGGTAAGGTTATAGGCACGGGTGCGGCCTTAATGCTGCAGATTATCGCGCTGGTAGTCTCTGCCGCGGTAAGTATGCTGTATGTTGCACCAATGCTTGCAGGCGGGGCAGAAGATATATTTACCATCAATTTCAGCCCTATAGTATTAATGTACTTGCTTGTATTCTTCTTACTTGGTTTCCTGATGTACGCGTTTATATTTGCGGCACTTGCCAGCACATGCAGCCGTATGGAAGATGCTACAAGTATGGGACAGATCCCAATACTGCTGCTAACCGCAGGCTTTATAATGGTAATAATTGGTATGAACAACCCCGGAGCCGCATGGGTACCTGTTGTGTCATTTATTCCGTTCTTTTCGCCGTTTGTAATGTTCATGCGAATTTGTATGGGAACTGCAGCAAATTGGGAAATTTTTGTTTCAATCGCTGTACAAATTTTTACAATTGGTGTAATATCTTGGATGGCAGCAAAAATTTACCGCATGGGAACGCTTATGTACGGCGCGAAGCCATCGTTTAAAAACTTGTTGCAGGCATTTAAGTAATGCAAAATATATTTTAAAGGAGTAGTTTATGAAGAAATTTTTCAAAAAAGCAACAGCACTGGTTTTAGCCGCAAGTATGATACTTGCAAGTACATCGTTTGCCTTTGGGCTAACACCGCCGCCACCGTCACAGCCGGAGTATGTACAACTAAGGAATTTAGTTGAAAGCCGGGGCGGTATTGCGGAATGGGATTCTGAAAACGCCCGCATTATTATTACCTATAGCGGCGATGTTTTCATTTTCCGTATGAGCAGCGACAACGCCTATTTGAACAACGAAGCGTTTAACCTGTATTTCCGTATTACCACAAACAATGACCGGGCGTATATTTCATCTGCCGACGCGGCTCGTTTATTTGACGCCATCGCAGCAGCTACAGACGAAGCGACAATTGATGAAATTGAAGCGGGCGAATTTGCCGTTACAAAAGCAACTGCCGCCGCTGTTGTAGCCCAGCTAATGGAGCAGTTTAACATCCCGGGTGTAACAGTGGCACTGGTAGATGCGGAAACAGGCTACACATGGACACAAGGCTTTGGCTATGCAGATACAATTAACAGAGTACCCGTTGACGAAACTACAATTTTCCAAATTGCTTCTACTTCTAAGCCAATGACAGCAATCGCTGTTATGCAATTGGTAGAGGAAGGTATAATAGACCTGGACACCCCCATCGTAGAGTACATGCCTGCATTCTCTCAATTACCGTCGGTACTTGGCGAAGGTGACTATACAAACATTACAGCACGTATGCTGCTTACCCATACGTCCGGTATTCTGGCAAATTTCATAGGCTATAAAAGTGCAACCCTAAATGCCCATAGTCCCGCGTACATGCAATACTTCCTGGACCGTCTTGCAGCTAATGCAATGATGAGCGCGGAAAATTACGCATTTAGTTATAATAATAACGGTTTTGTATTGTTGGGTATTCTTGTTGCCTACCTTACAGGCGACGGCAATTTCTTCTACGACTTTGAAGCCTACGCCCACGAAAATATTTTTGCCCCAATGGGTATGACACACACAAGCTTTATCCAATCGGAAGCACTTATTCCGTACATGGCACGCCCATACGATGTTGAAAACAATCAAACAGACCTGGTGTTCATGAACTGGAGCCCTACAGGCGGTGCGATTTCTAATGCCCGCGACATGGCAAGGTTTATGCACTTTATTCTTGGCCGCGGCGAGTTTGAAGGCACACGTGTTTTATCCCAAAATACTGTAAATCAAATGCTTACACGCCACGACTTTGACTTCTCTCTTGCCCCGGCAGGCTTAGGCTATGGTTTAGGGTTTATGAACGCCATTGCTATGGACGGCACAATAGATATTGGCCATGGCGGTAATGTTATCCATTACCACACAGGTATGCGTTTCGATTTAGACACAAGCCTTGGCGTTTTTGTTTCCACAAACAGTGCGTCTGCTTTACCGGCTGCAGGTGCCATGACATCAGCTATTTTGCAAGCGGCTGTAACAGAAAAAGCAGGTAACGTAAACATTGTATTGCCTGTATTGGCAGATGCGGACGCATATGAAATTGAAATGAGTGCGGAAGAACTTGAGGCCCTTGAAGGTTTGTACCTTGGCCTGCACGAATACTACGTTATACAGGTTATTGACGGCGAACTAAACATGATTATTCCTATTATTGTTGACCAATTGCCATCAATCCCGCTTACACCAATGTCCGACGGCAGCTTTGATTCTATGATTGGCCGGATTTGGTTTGCAAATGTAAACGGCACAGACGTTCTTAAAATGGGAGACTTTGGTTTCCACATAATGGCCTTTAAAGCAGACAACATGGAATACTTTATCGCGCCGGAGCACTTTATAAATTACGAAATTGGCACATTTGAAGCCCGCCCTATTGAAGGTGAAGTTACATTTGTTACACATCTTGTATTCGGCGTAGACGCGTTGGGCTTTGCCACAATGCAATCGGTTAATGCCCATGGCTTTAGTCCTGTTATGCCGGTACCTGCAGCTGACCCAACATGGGATTCATTTGAAGGTGCGGAACCTATATACGAAGTTGACGAAGACGGCGTACTGATTAGCTTTAGGATACTTGGTATGGATTTTGTGAGAGTGGATTAGGAAAACAAAAAATCGCTTGCCCCGAGAATAATTGCACTTGTCGCTATTTTCGGGGCATTTTGTTATGTATCGCGCTATTTCTGAATTGACATATTTCTAAGATTGCTGTAAAAATGAAAATATAGGTTTCGCGTTTGTTGTGAATGGAGGATTACCGTGTCAGTTGTTTATGTGGGAAAGGCAGTAGCGAAGTTACGGCAGCGCAAGGGATGGCAACAGTTCAAGTTATTAGAGGAGTTTGAGAAATTTGGTTACTACGACCCTGTAATACATCGTTTGGAGGTTGGCGAAATGCTCCCACAGTCCGATACATTGCCGGGTGTGTTGGATGTACTTGGCTTACCTGTGGAGGAATTTCTATGTCCGTATTTGGAAGATTGTCCCATGGAGCTTTACATAATGCGTGACTTGTTGATTCAAGCTTTAGATAATCGAGATTTGGAAACAGCAGAACTTTTACTTGGTAAAATTTCCTTGTTAGATAGCATGAAAAACCCAACAGATCTTCAATTTTTTCTAAGTCAAAAAGCTAAAATGTTAGAGCTTAAAGGTGAGCCAACGGATGAAATTATGGATTTAGTTATTGAAGGCTTAAAGCAAACTTTTGATGATTTTAATGAAGATAGTCCGGATAATAAGATACTTGTTTTTGAGGAACCAGAGTTGTTTCATACCCTTGCCAAGCTTTATGCTCACAATGGTGATTTACACAGAGCGATAAGGGTTTTAAAAGATATTTGTGTAGGCTTACAGTTATTACCTACAGGAGAAAGAGAGCGGGACAGGCGATTAACACCTGTCATGCTGTCTTTGGCAGATTTCTTGCTACAGAACGGAGAATATGAAGAGGCATTAAGAGCTTGTGAAGCAGGGATACGCTTTTCTGCCATGCGCAGCCTGGGGCAAGGTACACCGGAGTTGCTGCGTATTAAAGCAAAGACTTTATTAGCATTGGGCAAGGGGCATGAATGTGAACACCTATTAATACAAGCATATGTATTATATTTGTTATCGGGTGAAAATAAAGAGGCTGAGACTTTATTAGCCGAGGCAAAAGAAGTATGGGGTGTGTCTGTTGCGATACATGGCATAGAGAAATTGGACATACCCCAACGCGAAATTATACCATATGCCCGTGGAAAGCTTGTGGAATGTGACAATTTGGGTGGTATGATTAGAGCTTTTCGAATAGAAACAGGTCTAACGCAGAAAGAACTGTGTCAAGGTATATGCAGCGTATCAGCTTTAAGCAAACTTGAAAATAATGAGACAAAACGTGGAGATATGCACATTATAGAACCTATTCTGCAACGGTTGGGGCGTGACCCTTTGCTGTATTGTAACTTCTTATTGAACAGGAAAGATTTTGAGGCTAAAGAGTTGCGTGATAAGATCCACTTGTTGCTTATTCACCAGAAGTATGACCAAGCTAAAAAGGATTTGGAAAAGCTAAAAACCTATAAAGCGTACCAATTACGAGTTAATCTGCAGTTTATCAAACGTGCAGAAATAGCTTTACTTGTTCATGAACAGAAGATTACTTCGACAGAAATAGAGAATATGCTTTTAGACGCATTGCGTCTTACTTGTCCTAATTTTAATGAAGACGATATACGTCGCTATCCGTTAACTCATGATGAGTCAATTATCATTAGCTCTTTGGCAGCACATTTTATGGAAACAAGCGATCCCAGACGTGCTTCTAAAATATATGAAGCATTGATTGATAACCTGAATAGACGCTATGTGGATGAATATGAAAAAGCTCGTATGTACTCCACAGTCATGTTTGATTACTCAACATGTCTGGGGAGGATGGACAGAAGATTGGAAGCTTTGGAGGTAATTAAAAAGGCAGAAGCCTTTGATAGAAATAGGGGGCGCCTGCCTACGTTAGCCAGTCTTAGTTTTAACAAGGCTTATAATATGCTTATGAGAGGGCATAATGAAGAAAGCTTGTCTCATTTTGTACTGGCGTATTATGGGTTCGCTGTATATAAGGATTATGGAAAAACTACGCATATGAAAATTACACGTGACTTTATCAAGAAAACTTTTGATGTTGAACTTGATTAATCATCGCCACCACTTCCATTCCCGCCACCAGGTGGCAATAAATCGAGAGGTTTAGTTATACATGATTGGCATTGTGGTTCTTGTTCATAATCTGGTGCGGCGTATACTACTACTGTGCTAATTAGGGTCCACTTAAAAACCCCAACAAATTTTTTGATACCGTTTACGGAAAAAGAAATCCGCCTGCAAGAAGCAGATAGCCAAAATCATCCAAATAATAAGC
>JGI20163J15578_10000026_pt1 | contig 53293 bp, 37 predicted proteins | sample TergutCu122P1_FD_15578 | JGI IMG/M metagenome (IMG submission 15578)
CATTGCTCGTCTGTTATTTCATATTTTTCTGTCGCCATTTTCTTCACCAGTCGGAGTTTAACAGATTTTGTGCAATTTTGCAATTATCGGATAGACCCTAGCTGTACTGAAATATATACGCTATTTTTATCCGTGTCAAATTTTCTTTTACAATCGGTTGCCAAGCACAATCGCGCTGTACGGCGGCATGGATAATTTCAACTCGCCGCCACTTACATTATGCTGTTCATGGGGCTCATTAAATGTGTCATTTCCCGTTACAACTAGCCCTGTCAAATGACCGTCGAACAACTCTGCTTTCCAAACGGGAATACTGGCTTCCATTAATGTGTCTCTGTTGTTTATGGCTACAATAACCTTTTGCTTTCCATCCCAACGCCCGTAAGATATAAAACCGTAATCCATCAACAGAAACTCCACAGAGCCATGCCGCAGCACAGGGTAGTTTTTCCGCATGGCGATAAGAGATTTGTGCAAACTCATAAGCATTGTATCTTCGCGGCCCCATGGAAAAGGACGGCGGTTATCCGGATCTGTCCATCCTGCAACGCCTGCTTCATCGCCGTAATATATTGTTGGCGCACCGGGCCATGTCATTTGAAATACAATGGCTTCCATCATGATATTTTTGTTTATGCCCGTTTCTGCCGCGCGGGGGCCAACGGTGTGCCAACGGCCCGTGTTCCCGTTTGTACGGGTCAAAAACCTGGAATGATCGTGGTTGGAAAGCTGGTTCATTGCTGTTTGCAAAGCGTGTACGTTCAAGTACGACATGTGATGACGCATTAAATTTTCAAAAGTGTGGGCATCGTTCTTCATGTGTGGACGGCTTTCTTCGCTATGCTTATTTACGCCTGTTAAAAACCAGGTGATAGGCTCCATAAATGCGTCGTAATTCATAATTGTGTCCCATTCTTTTCCGTTCAGCCAGGGTGACGGGTTGCCGTAATGTTCTGCCAAAATAATCGCGTTTGGGTTCGCCGTTTTAACGGCATTACGAAACTCCTGCCAAAATTTATGGTTCGTCTCCGCGCTGCGCCCAAGATCCGCCGCCACGTCAAGCCGCCAGCCATCGGCATTGTATGGCGGCGACACCCACTTCTTCCCCACGTCCAAAATATAGTTAAACAATTGCCGGGATTCTTCAAAATTAAGTTTCGGGTGGTTTAAATTATCCCACCAGCCTTCATAGTTGTCATTATTGGGCCAGTTGTCTTCATGCCAAATAAAATAGTCGTAATACGGGCTGTCCTTGGTATGATACGCCCCGGCAGGCTCGTCCGTATTTACATAAAAACCTGCCGTGTCCATCCACTTATTAAAGCAGCCGCAGTGGTTGAATACGCCGTCTAAAATTACTTTTATGCCGTTTTCATGAGCTTTTTGAATAAAATCCGCCATTAAAGCGTTGCTCGCTTCCAGGTTGGCCTTGCTTGTTGTACGGTTTTTGTACCGTGTAGCGTATTTGTTGTCCACTTTTTCGAAGCGTAAAACTTCACCGCTGTCTTCTTTTATTACACCGTAGTGCGGGTCGATATAATCGTAATCCTGGGCATCGTATTTATGGCTGCTTGGGGATACAAAAACAGGGTTTAGATAAATGGCTTCCACGCCTAAATCTTTTAAGTAACTCATTTTATCCATGATGCCCTGTAAATCGCCGCCGTAAAAATTACAAAAATCCCCCACGGTTATGTCTTTATCCCATGACAATGCCTTGGCAGTAATTTTGAGATATGCGTATTCGTGGCTTATCACATCGTTGGTAGGGTCACCGTTACAAAAACGGTCTACAAAAATTTGATACATAACCGCGCCTTTTGCCCAGTCCGGGGTTTTTAGCCCGGGAATAAGACGAAAATTGTAATGGTCGGACAGGTGTTCTTTCAGCCCCTGCTTGTTATAATAAAAAATTTGTCCGTCACAGGCTATGCTGTAAAAATAACGGGTAGGGTCTGCCGGGGCTGTAATATTTACGGTATAAAAATCAAAAATTTGATCGCTTTGCGTTTTTGTCATTTGATAGGCAGATTCAAGCCCATTGCATAAATGAAGGTGTACCAAACAGTTTATATTAGCCGCAGTGCGCAGCTTAAATGTGACTGTATCGCCGGGGTTTGGGTCATAGGGGGTAACAAATTGTATAGTTTCGTCTGTAAAAATCGCATCTTTATTAAAACTGTCGTAAGCTTCTGTTTTCATTAATATTCCACCAATCATAGTCATCTATAGTTAATAAAATTTTATCACTCCTTAATAATAGTAAAGCGCGCCCAAGAAAACAAGATATTTTTCGTAAAACTCTTTTTACAAAGTATTGCAATTGCCCACCGCTAAGTGCTAGAATGTAAGTAATGAAATTGTAAAATGAAAGAGGAGTGCAAATGCTAAACAAGAAAAGTATCAACGACATCAACGTAAAGGGCAAGCGCGTACTTGTGCGCTGCGACTTTAACGTACCCCTGCAAGACGGCAAAATTACCGATGAGAACCGCATTATCGCGGCACTTCCCACACTAAAAAAACTTATTGCAGACGGCGGAAGGTTAATCCTTTGCTCTCATTTGGGTAAGCCAAAAGGCCCCGACGCAAGCGCAACCCTTGCCCCTGTGGCAGCAGCTTTATCTGCTCATCTTGGGCAGCCTGTAAAATTTTTGGCAGACGACGCTGTTGTAAGCGACGCTGTATGCGCAGCCGTTAACGAAATGAAAGACGGCGAAGTTGCACTTTTACAAAACACACGTTTCCGCCCGGAAGAAACCAAAAATGAAGAGACATTCTCAAAAAATTTGGCTTCGGTTGCGGATATTTATGTAAACGATGCCTTTGGCACTGCCCACCGTGCGCATTGCTCTACTGTTGGTGTAACCAAATTTGTAGACACTTCCGCTGTGGGTTTTTTGATGGAAAAAGAACTGGAGTTTTTAGGCAACGCAGTAGAAAACCCTGTTCGCCCATTTGCAGCTATTTTGGGCGGCGCGAAAGTTTCCGACAAAATTATGGTAATCCGCACACTTCTGGACAAAGTAGACAAGCTGATTATCGGCGGCGGTATGGCTTACACATTTTTTGCGGCTAACGGCCACAATGTTGGTACATCATTGTTGGAAAAAGACAGAATTGACGAAGCAAAAGAAATTATGGCACTTGCAAAAGAAAAAGGCGTAGAACTCCTTCTTCCAATAGACACCGTTGTAGCAATTGGCTTTGGCCCGGATGTAGAACATAAAACCGTACCGTCGTGCAGCATAGAAGACGGCTGGGGCGGCCTTGACATTGGCGAAAAAACCCGCGAACTTTTCTGCAACGCTTTACAAGGCGCGAAAACCGTAATATGGAACGGCCCAATGGGCGTGTTCGAATTCCCCAACTTTGCAAAAGGCACCCTTGCCCTTGCCCAGGAACTTGCTAAACTAGACGCAACCACCATAATTGGCGGCGGCGACAGCGCAGCAGCGGTTAACAAACTTGGATACGGCGATAAAATGAGCCATATTTCCACAGGTGGCGGCGCGTCATTAGAGTTTTTGGAAGGCAAAGAACTGCCGGGCGTTGTGGCGGTACAGGACAAGTAATACCCCCTGATATCAGGGGGTAAATCAGAGTATATAGGAGACTAGACTACCAATGCGTAAAAAAATAGTAGCAGGAAACTGGAAAATGAACAAAACCCCCGTGGAAGCCGTGGCCTTCGTAAAAGAAAATAAAGCCTTTTTCGACGGTAATACCACCGAAGTTGTACTGTGTGTGCCTTATGTAAGCTTGCAAGCCGTGCAAACCGAGCTGGAGGGTACCAATATAAAGGTAGGTGCACAAAATATGCACTATATGGACGAGGGCGCGTACACCGGCGAAATTTCCGGCGCAATGCTAAAAAATATGGGCATTCCATACGTAATAATCGGCCACTCCGAACGCCGCGAGCGTTTTAGCGAAAGTGACACCACTGTTAACCTAAAAACCCTGAAAGCCATGGAGCATGGCCTGGTTCCAATTATTTGCGTCGGTGAGTCTCAAAGACAGCGGAAAGAAAAACGCACAGAAGGTGTTTTGCGCAAACAAGTAACATTCGCACTGGACGAACTTTCCCCCGAGCAGGTAGCAAAAATAGTTATTGCTTACGAACCAATTTGGGCAATTGGTACAGGCGAAACCGCTACAACAGCACAAGCTGAAGAAGCCTGCGCGATAATCCGTGAACAAATCCGCAAAGATTTTGGCCAGGACGCGGCTGATAAAGTACGAATTTTATATGGCGGCAGTGTAACCCCATCCAACGCCGCAGAGTTATTTTCTATGCCAAACATCGACGGCGGATTAGTGGGCGGTGCAAGTATTGTGCCATCCTTCAAAGAGGTGGTGCATTTTGGATAAAGGGACGCTCGTATTAATGATCTTGGACGGCTTCGGCCTTTCCGACAAAAAAGAGTGTAATGCCATTTACCTGGCCGAAACCCCTCACCTGGACTGGCTGTTCGAAAAATTTCCGTTTCAACCCGGCGCGGCCTCCGGCATGGACGTAGGTTTGCCAGACGGGCAAATGGGCAACTCTGAAGTAGGGCACACAAATATTGGCGCGGGCCGTGTGGTTTACCAAGAACTTACACGCATAACCAAGGCCATAGAAGACGGGGACTTCTTCCAAAACGAAGCCCTTCTTGGCGCGGTGCAAAACGCCAAAACCAATAATTCTGCCCTGCATTTTATGGGGCTGCTTTCTGACGGCGGGGTTCACAGCCACAATACACATTTGTACGGCTTATTAGAACTTGCTAAGCGCAACGGGCTTACCAAGGTTTACGTGCACGCGTTCCTTGACGGCCGCGACACCCCTCCTGCTTCCGCAATAGAATACGTAAAAGAATTGGAAGTGAAAATGACGGAAATTGGTATAGGCAAAATTGCTACAATTTCCGGCAGGTATTACGCAATGGACCGGGACAACCGCTGGGAGCGTGTTCAGCTTGCCTACGAAGCACTTACCGAAGGCGAGGGCAACACCGCTGCTTCCGGCGTGGAATGCTTGGAAAAATCCTATGCCGTAGACGTTAACGACGAGTTTGTTATACCCACAGTGGTAGACCCCGGCGGCACAATTAAGGCCAATGATTCCATTGTTTTCTTCAACTTCCGCCCGGACCGCGCCCGGGAAATTACTCGGGCATTCTGCGACCCGGCATTTGACGGCTTCCCCCGTAAGGAATTACTGCCGCTGTACTACGCCTGCTTTACAGATTACGACCCCACAATTATGGGCAAACACGTGGCTTTCTACGCCCAGTCGATGGATAACACTCTTGGTGAATACTTATCCGAAAAAGGGCTTACCCAGCTGCGCCTGGCAGAAACCACAAAATACGCCCACGTAACCTATTTTTTCAACGGCGGCGTGGAAGAACCCTACCCCGGCGAAGACCGTATTCTGGTTGACACCCCGGATGTAGCCACATTCGACCTTAAGCCGGAAATGAGCGCGCCGGAAATTACAGACCAATTGCTGGAAGCCATAAAATCTGAAAAATACGACTTAATTGTTGTGAACTTTGCCAACCCGGACATGGTTGGCCACACGGGCAACATGGAAGCCGCCATTAAAGCGGTGGAAACCGTTGACACCTGCGTGGCCCGCGCCATGACAGTAATGTTGGAAACCGGGGCCCGCATGTTCCTGTGCGCAGACCACGGCAACGCGGACAAAATGGTGGATACGGAAACCGGCGGTGCGTTTACCGCACATACAACTAATCTCGTGCCGTTCGCGCTATTCAATACAATTGGGTACGACCTAAAACCCGGCGGACGGCTGGCGGATATCGCGCCGACTGTACTGGAGTTATTGGAACTGCCAAAACCGCCGGAAATGACGGGTGAGTCTTTGTTGGTGAAAAAATAACCATGGCATGGATGTATAATATTTTATCAGGAGGAAACCACATGTATTACGACCCAACAGCAACGGAACGCATTGCGGCAATGGGCATCTTAACCGCATTCAAATCTTTGGCAGACAAAGGCGATTTAGAGGAAATCGGTAACCTTGGCCGAAGTTTTCAAAATAATATGACCACATATCCAAGTTCATTTAGCTCCCTCTATACTGTACTTTCAAGGTTGGCCGATAAAAAAGACTTGGCAACACTACAAAACGTCATAGAATCAACATTAACCGAACTTCAAAAAGCAACCGCGGCTCAATCGAGTTGCGTAAAAAATAATTAGGAGTGAAACAACATGTTAAAAACATTCATCGAAATCGTTGAAATTCATGGCCGCGAGATTATGGACTCCCGCGGAAACCCTACCGTAGAGGTAGAAGTAGTAGTAGAAGACGAGGACGGCAAGCTGTACACCGCCATTGCAGCGGTACCATCCGGCGCGTCCACAGGCGCGTTTGAAGCTGTAGAACTTCGCGACGGCGGCGACCGTTACATGGGCCTTGGTGTGGAAAGAGCCGTAGACAACGTAAACGACATTATCGCAGACGAAATTTGCGGTATGAACGCCCTGGATCAAGTTGGCATCGACAACAAAATGATCGAGCTTGACGGCACACCAAACAAAGCCCGCCTTGGCGCAAACGCGATTCTTGGCGTATCCATGGCTGTGGCAAAAGCTGCCGCTGCCGCGCTGCGTATGCCTCTGTACCAATATCTTGGCGGCTTTAACGCCAAACAGCTGCCTGTTCCAATGATGAACATCCTAAACGGCGGAAAGCACGCGGACAACACCGTAGACTTCCAAGAATTTATGATTATGCCTGTTGGCGCATGCTGCTTCAAAGAAGCCCTTCGCTGGTGCGCAGAAATTTATCACCATTTGAAAAAGCTGCTTAAAGCCCGCGGCCTTGCAACAGCAATCGGCGACGAAGGCGGCTTTGCGCCGGACCTTGCAACCCCGGACGAAGTTCTTGACCTTATCCTTGAAGCTGTAAAAGCCGCCGGTTACGAGCCCGGCGCGGATATCCGCATTGCTCTGGATGTCGCCGCAACAGAACTTTATGGCGATGCTAAGAAAAACGGCAAAGAAGGCATGTACTACTTTGCAGGCGAAAGCCAAATGACCGGCAAAGAAGTATACCGCACCGCAGAAGAAATGGTTGACATGTACGAAGCTTTGGCCAATAAATATCCAATTATATCTGTTGAAGACGGCCTTGATGAAGATGACTGGGCCGGCTGGAAGCTTATGACCGAACGCCTGGGCAATAAATTGCAAATTGTTGGCGACGACCTGTTTGTAACCAACCCGGAACGCTTACAACGCGGCGTTGACACCGGCACAGCAAACTCCATCTTGGTAAAAGTTAACCAAATTGGCACCCTAACCGAGACATTCGAGGCCATGAAGCTTGCCCACCGCAACAATATGACCACAGTTATCAGCCATCGCTCCGGTGAAACAGAAGACTCCACAATTGCGGACATCTGCGTAGCTGTAAACGCGGGTCAAATCAAAACCGGCGCGCCTGCCCGCAGCGACAGGGTTGCAAAATACAACCAACTTCTTCGCATAGAAGAAGAATTGGATGAAGTAGCAGAATATCCCGGTTTGGCTGCATGGTTTAACCTGAAAAACAAATAATTGACGGCTTAGCCCGTTTGAAAAGGCAGACTTGCGCATTGCAGGCCTGCCTTTTGTACTAATTCTAAAAAATTGTGCTGTTGCTCAAAATTTTTTTATGTATGTATGCTGAAGCAAATATTTTTCTTTTGTGGCCAGTCCACCCCGTATATGCCGCTCCGACTTGTTCACTTCCAAAACCCGCCGCGCCTCCCCCGCAAGGTTGGGGTTAATTTTTAACAAGCGTTCCGTCACATCCTTGTGTACCGTAGATTTACTAATACCAAACTTCTTGGCTGTTTCCCTCACTGTTGCATTAGAATTAATAATGAAATTGGCTACTTCCACGGCCCTTTCCTCGATATATGTTTTCATGAAGTGGCCCTTTCTCAAATATCGTTAGGATATTTATATGAGGAAGGGCGAAAGAAAAGAACAAGTAAGTCTGGTTGTTTCGCGGAACAATTCAATCGAAAAAAAATTCGTTGAGTTTAGATTTGCTTATGTTATAATTACTTTACAGCTTTTACAAGAGGTGAACATATGCGTTCAATAGAAATTTGTGCCGGGGCCGGGGGCCAGGCTCTTGGGTTAGAACAAGCCGGGTTTGAACATGTGGCATTGATTGAAATAGATAAGCATGCCTGTATGACACTTCGCGCAAACCGCCCCAAGTGGAATGTCATTGAAGGGGATGTAAAATCATTTTCAGCCATCCAATATACCGATATAGATTTATTAGCAGGCGGTGTCCCGTGTCCCCCATTTTCTATTGCCGGAAAGCAATTGGGAATTGATGACGAGCGAGATTTATTTCCTGAAGCCTTACGGTTGGTTCAAGAGTGTAACCCCAAAGCAGTAATGTTGGAAAACGTACGCGGATTGTTCGCCCCCAAATTTGAAAAATACAGAAATTCTATAAAGGCACAGCTTGAAAACATGGGTTATGAATGTTTTTGGGAACTTACAAATGCAACCCATTACGGTGTGCCACAGCAAAGGCCGCGAACGATTCTTGTTGCATTAAAGCATGAATATGCAAAGCATTTTGTATGGCCTCTTGGTGTTACAGCACCACCGCCAACGGTTGGTCAAGTTCTTTATGATGAAATGGCAAGCAACGGATGGATTGGCGCAAAGGAGTGGAGCCAACAAGCAGATGGTGTTGCTCCAACGCTTGTAGGTGGAAGTAAAAAACACGGCGGCCCGGACTTGGGCCCTACCCGCGCAAGAGCTGCATGGGCAAAACTTGGTGTTAACGGCAGCAGCTTGGCAGACCAGCCACCGACAGAAGATTTTGTAGGAATGCCAAGACTAACTGTTAAGATGGCGGCATTAATTCAAGGCTTCCCGCCCGAATGGAAATTTGTTGGGAAGAAAACTCCTGCCTATCGTCAAGTGGGCAATGCGTTCCCGCCGCCGGTAGCCAAGGCACTCGGCATGGCAATTATCAATGCGTTATCATCTGTTGCAGATGAAAATTTGGAGGCGGCACAATATGAAAAAACCCGGCGCGCGGTCTAAACTTCGCACATATTTTTTGGAACACATCGGAGAAACTTTAGATTCAGATACATTACGGGAAGTAGCAGGAGTAAGCGAATGGGCAAGGCGTATTCGTGAACTGCGAAACGAAGAAGGTTATCAAATCTTGACCCATAACGACCGTTCCGATTTAAAGCCGGGACAATATCGGCTTGAAGACGCAAATCCTCAACCTGCATTTGCCCGCGAGATTAGCAAAGAAACCAGAGCGTATGTACTTGACCGTAATGGCTTTACTTGCCAAATGTGCGGGGTTGTTGCCGGTGAACCACATCCTCATGATTCAACACGAAAAACCAGATTGCACATCGGACATATTGTGGATAAGAGCATGGGTGGCACGGATGACCCGGCAAACTTGAAGGCTATTTGTAGTGTATGCAATGAAGGTACGGCCAATTTGACGTTGGACAGGCCGTCGCATGAAAAATTGTTGATTCAAGTACGGCGGGCGACTGGTGCTGACCAGTTGAAGGTTTTGGAGTGGCTTGTTAGGAAATTTCCAAAACAGACTCAACATATAGTTGATTTATAAAATATAAATACACGATAATAATTTCCACTATATTGATACGGAGGTATAAATATTTATGACAAAACACAAAAGTGCTTTGCATGTAGCTCTTTATTCCATTTTAGGTAAAGACACTGATTATTCCAATGTTTTAGAGGTATATTTTTCCTTTTTGGCGACTATAATATCTGAAGAAGATTGGGATGATATTAGCGAAGACATTGTTGCCCAAAAACTTGATTCCAAGTATGGGCTAGCTTTGCCTTCTTCAGTCATCCGCCAGATATTGGGGGTTGGCATGAGTAATAATTCAATTGTATATACAAAAGGAAAATATGTTGTAAATAGAGATATTCTCAATAATTACTGTATAGACGAAGAGTCTGCACAGACATTTTGGCCACGGCTCATAAATGAGTTTATCAATTACTGTAGCAGATATCGCCAGCCAAACATAACAGAGGCGGCGGCCGAGAAACAAATTGACGATTTTTTTCAAAATAGCAATAGTGTTTATCGCAACATTGAGCACGCTGCTGACAAACATAGTGATAATTTATCTTTTCTTTGGAGCCGCTTTTTGCAAGTTACGAGTGAAGAAAATGAAACTTTATTTAATGCTGTTGCAATGTTTCGTTACGCTAATACTATTAAAGAAGCCTTGTTCTGTACAATCGAAGGTACAGATATATATAAAGGGTTAAATGTATATCTCGACTCTCCTATGATTTTTGCACTATTAGGAATGGACGAAAAACCTCGTAATGAATCTTGCCAGATGCTTTTAGATGAAATTAAGAAAGCTGGTTGTAGCGTTTATATATTTGACCATTGCTATGATGAAGTAGATGGTATTTTGCAACGCGCGTATGGATGGGCAACTCATCCAGAATATGATATTTCTAAAGCAAATAAAGTCGCAAAATACTTTCGAGATAGAAACATGCAAGGTATCGAAATATCAGATTATTGTTCAGCATTAGAAAACGAGTTAAAAAACCATGAGATTCTAAAACGCGAAACAGAATATGATGTCACAGAGCATACTTTTCAAGAAGATGAAGCTCAATTAGAAAATATGATTGTGGAGCAGTATCGCAACAATGGCTATTTTGTTGAAAACGAGAAGAAAGATAGCATTAGACATGATGTCCGCTCAATCATAATGGTTTATCGATTAAGAAAAGGAGCCAAATCTACAACTATTCATGACTCGAAGGACATAATGCTTACTTTGAATGGAGCCATTGCAAATGTTTGCAAAAAATATGAGAGCAACAAAAGCATTAGCTCAGGGCATGTACCCGCATGCATTTCTGCCGACTTATTTGGAACAATTCTATGGCTATTTAAGCCATCTCTAATTGAATATCATAAAAAACAACTTCTAGCCGATTGTTATGCTATAGTTAAGCCGAGTAAAAAACTATTGAGGGAATTTGTTGCCAGCGTAGATGCTGCAAAGAATTTGAATCAACTGGATGAAAAACAGTGGTTGCTACTGCGCTCACATTCTGTTGTTTCAGACACTTTAATGAATATAACACATGGCGACTATGCTCGATTTAATGAGCGTACATGTTTTGAAGTTTATGAAGAAATAGTTTCTAGTGCAAAAGCAGCTGGTGAGCAGAAATATTCTGCGGAGCAACAATCTCACTTTGAAACAAAATCTATGCTCCAACAAAAATCAACAGAACTTTCAACAGCGCAAAATGAGCTAATTGAATCTCAAGAAGCAATGAAAGGTCACGAAGAGCGTTGGGAGAAAACTATAAAAGCACTCGGCGCATTCATCAATATTGTGCTATTTGGAGTAATTTGGATTCTTTTATTGGGTGGAATTAGGTTGTTAGGGCAACGTATTGCTACGTCAACAATTATAAGTGTTTTTGTTTTAGGGGTATTAACACTTGTTCCAAGTTGGGTATCAAAATTTTTCAAGAAGATTACTCGGCAGTTTAGTGACTGGGTTGCAAAAAAAATCATAACCCGAATCTCAGGTTGAGTATGATCCCCACCACTCGCCTATCAGGAGGCTTGCGTTCAAGGCTGTCTCAACAGCCCCTACATATTTGAATTACCCCCGCTCATCCTTCTCCCTTCCCACCATTTCCAGCAAAAGTGGCGCACTTTCCCCATCAACCAGCAGCAAAAAGCAAACCAGTCTGCATTTTTGAAAATGCGTTTCACCTATAAAAAAGTCATACCCCATGGGGCACCTGGGGTTGCAGGCTTGCGGGTCTGTAAGCCTTTTACATACGCCGGATTTTTCAATTTGCTTAACCATGCTGTCCGGCAGGCGGTTTAAAATGTCTGCGTACTTGTTGCAGTTTTCACCGTAAAGGCGAATGTACATACCGTTTTTGCGGAACACAAAATTTAGTATGCTGCGCTTGTTTTTAGGGTGGGCATATGAAACAAGAAACCCATTTGCTTTTGGCTCAATCTTAATTTTATAGCCGTCCTGGGTTAACATTTCGTGGATTTGCGTAACAAAATCTTTATTGCTGTCACTTACAGCCATAAGAAAATCTGCGAATTGATAATCTGTTTTAGTCATTTTGTCCTCCATCATCTAAGGTATTTTTCTCTAAATCAGCAATCGTTTTCACCATACATTTTAACCCCGCCACCACTGTATCTACAGACATAGACGGCTTATCCGTTGTCTGCTGCGGCAGGTACGGTATGTGCACAAACCCGGCTTTCATGTGCGGGCGTTTAGTTGCGGCGTAATGCAGCGCCCCGTACATAAGATGGTTGCATACAAAGGTACCGGCAGAGTTTGACACAGCGACAGGTATCCCGTCGGCAGCCATGTCCTGTAACATTGCTTTTATCGGTAGTGTGGAAAAATACGCGCTTGGGCCGTCTTCTACTATTCTTGTGTCAAATGGCATGTTGCCCTCGTTGTCTGCAATGCGGGCATCGTCGCAGTTTATGGCAACCCGCTCTACGGTAATGTTTGGCCGCCCACCGGCTTGCCCAATGCAAAGCACTGCGTCGGGCAGCTCTTTTTCAATTGCGGCTGCAAGCGTGTCTATGCTTTTGTAAAACACCGTTGGTATTTCGCATTTAACTATTTCTGCCCCGTCAAGTTCCTCCGGCAGCAGCTTGACGGCCTCTAGGGCGGGGTTGACAGACTCGCCGCCAAATGGGTCGAAGCCTGTTACTAAAATTTTCATATTCACTCCCTCCCTATGGTTGGTATGCTTTACAAAGAGTATACCGCTATACAGATAAGGCGGCAATAAAACTGTTCACTAACCGCAAAAAATGTAGTATACTTGTAACATGAGAAAACTTGACTTAAACATTAACCAGCAAAAAGCTGCAGAACATACAACCGGGCCAATGATGGTGCTTGCGGGGCCGGGCAGCGGTAAGACAGCGGTTATTACCGCACGGGCAGCTCACTTGGTTGCCACAGGGATACCGGCGAAAAAAATATTGGTAATAACTTATTCTAAAGCCGCAGCGCAGGAAATGGAGCAGCGGTTTAAATTGTTGTACAATTCAACCGGTAAGAACTTCTTACCAGTTGAATCTTCACCGGAGATATGGCCGGAAGATGTCCCCTCGGTTCCGCTCGTGACTTTTGGCACGTTTCACTCAGTTTTTTACCGTATGCTTAGGCGGAAGAAGAACTACAGCCTGGACCAGATTTTTAGTGAAGGAGAGCGGCGTACGCTAATCCGCTCGTTTTTGTCGGAAATGAGTTACGACATGGACGACGAGTTTCTTTCATCCGTAATTAATGAAATGTCTCTGGTGCGCAACGAGCTGCACGACATTTCCCATTACCATTCTGCAACTATTGGGGCAGAGCATTTTCGGGAACTTTTAGACCGGTACAGTTCGCATAAAATTGAAAACAACAAAATTGATTTTGACGATATGTTGTGCCATTCTTACGAGATACTTAGCAGTGACTCCGCAGAACTGGACTATTGGCGCGGGGTTTACACCCATATTATGATAGACGAGTTTCAGGATATAAACTCTGTCCAGTACGAAATTGTAAAATTGCTTGCGGCCCCTAAGAATAATTTGTTTATCGTGGGGGACGATGACCAAAGTATTTATCGTTTCCGCGGTGCGCGACCGGAGTTTCTGCTTAATTTCCCTAACGATTACCCACAGACAAGCCAGGTAACACTTGAAATTAATTACCGCTCTACAGACTCTATTATAAAATGCGCCAATAATTTGATAAATGCCAACACAATGCGGTATGATAAACAAATAAGCGGTACCGGGAAAAAGGGGCCAATGCCGGTGATTCTTTACGCTGCGGACCAAAACCGTGAAGCGGTGCAAATTGCGGATAAAATCCGAGCGATGTGGAAAAAGGGCGCAGATTTGAACGAAATTGCAGTGGCTTTTCGCCTTAATATGCAAGCCCGCGCTTTCATGGATGCATTTCTTAATATGAACATTCCGTTTAAGACCCGTGACGAAATTCCAACAATTTACGATCATTGGATTGCGGAAGATTTGTTTGCCTTTCTAAGAGTGGCGCGGCGGCTTGGGCTTAGGCAGAAAGTTGGGTACGACCCGGACGCCACGCGGATTATTAACAAGCCGTTTCGGTTCATAAGCAAGGCATTTTTACAGGGGTTGAAGAAAAATGACCAGGATTTATTCCGCGCCTACAGTTACAGTGACAGCCTTCATGCGGCAACAAAGGCGAACATAGAAGAATTTCATCGGAGTTTGCTAACCGCAGCCAAGCGGGATACATCCGATGCAATACGTTATATCCGCCAAAACCTTAACTACAACGAGCATATTATTGATACCTGCGAATACAGAAAATTGCGCCCGGCAGGGCTGTTTGAAATAGCGGACGAATTGCAGGACGCAGCAAAACAGTTTCCAAACCCGGAAGAGTTTATCACCCACGCACGGGAAGCCGCAGAGTTGGCAAAGCAGAAAGAGCAAACAGGCCCTTGCTGCACGTTAACTACAATGCACAGTGCGAAAGGGCTGGAATTTGAACGGGTTTTTATCGCCGGGGCAATAGAAGATTTAATACCGTCTGCCAGAAGCAAGACAGCGGCCGAAATTGAGGAAGAGCGACGGCTTTTCTATGTGGGTATTACCCGCGCAAAAAAGGAACTATATATTTCTACAATAAAATCTCGCTATGACAAACCTTCCGAGCCTTCACGTTTTTTGGATGGGATGTTATAATTGCAAAAACTATTAATTCAAAGGATGGTGCCTTATGATAAGATGGATAAAAAGACACAAGCAAAAATTTATTTTGTTGGTTGTCATTTTACTGGTTATCGCATTGGCTTTTGGGCCGCTTGCGATGTTCCTTATGTAGGGAATACTTGAGTTTATGACCCCTAAGTTTATTTTTATCGTTGCCTGTTTTGCCATTGCCGTTTTATCATATTTTCTTCGTAACTCTAACAAAGATTGGGCGTGGCTTACCGCCGGTTTGATGTTTACTGTAGGGGCGGATTATTTTCTTGTTATTCACAATAACCATTTACCGGGCGTGGCTGTATTTTGCTTTGCTCATGTCAGCTATATTTTGCGCGGGTTAGGTGCTTCTAAGCGCGCAAGTAAAGCTGCTTTATTAAGTGTACCTTTTTTAGCTTTATTTGTGTTTCTCGCGTTTATTAACGACGCGCTTTTGGTACTTGCAGGTATTTACACAGTGTTGTTTTTGATTAACATTGCGGTAAATACGTGGCACTTTACACAAAAAAATACCCCGCTGCCCAAGTCTAATAAGACACTGGTGCTGGCGGGGCTTATTTTGTTTGCGTTATGCGATATTAATGTTGCATTGTTTAACATGCCGCGGCAATTTGGCACACCCGTCATTTTTCCATGGGCATTTCATATGATTTGGATATTTTACTTGCCGTCGCAGCTGCTGCTTGCGGTTAGCGGAATTGCTTTCCCTAAGGCAAAAGAATAAATCAAGACTTCTTTAACTTTCATGGCCGTCGCGTTTTCGATGGCCTTTTTGTATATCTCCATCTGTGTTGTGTGACGGGTTGGCTGGGCGTCGCTTTTATAGTCTACCAGCACTATTTCGCCGTTTTCCTCAAAGTAACAGTCAATTATACCGTGTACAAGTACATTTTCATTTTGCGCCGCAGGGTTATCCGGGTAAAGCTCTGCGGCAGGCAGGGCAAGGATGAACGGTGTTTCACGATACACATTTGATGAATTGCGAATACGCTCTGCCAGCGGTGAATTTATCAAAGTCTCTATTTTCGCCCTGTCTATAAACGCCGCTTCTTCATGGGTAAGCAAGTTTCTGGCAGTTAGGTCTGTTAATAAATTTTCTACGGCATGGGCGTTTGTATGAATTTTGTAGTCAAGGTGTTCCGTTACAACGTGCAGGGCAGAGCCCATTTGCATTGGTGTAGGGCCGCTTTTAGCCTTAATAAATTCCGGCGGGTCAAAATTTACAATTTCGTCGGTGATAATTGTACTGTCGGGCGTAATGTCGTACAGGCGTTTTATTTCAGAAATGGACAGCTTTGACGGCAGCGGAATATAACTGTCAGACGAAAATGGCACCAGTACAGTTTTTTCCGGTTCGTCGGCGTAATTTTCGTAAATTTTAGGGTTACGGGTAAACTCCCCAAGGGGAGACAATTTTACAGACTCCTGCCTGTGCCTGCGGATTCTGAAATTGGCAGGGTGGTTCCATAAAGGTGACAACCTGTCAATATCTATCCCCGTTGTAAACTCTGCCGCGCTGCGGTGGCGCAGCAGGCATGGCATAAGCCAGTCCAGGTAGGATTTTACGCCGCTTAAATAATAGGCGGGCAAGACTGTTTTTGCCGTACCAATATAATTCCCCCATTTTTGCACGGCCTTATCCAAATTTTTGGAACGGGCGGTTAGTACCAGCAACTCCTTGGCGCGGGTTAGAGCCACGTATAAGCAGCGCAGTTCTTCCGACAAATTTTCACGTGCAGAAAGCCGTGACAAGCTAAACCGTGCCAACGTATTTGAACGGGTGCGTTTTTGCAAATTTACATAGTACGGGCCAACGCCAAACTCCGAATGCAAAATTACAGGCTGCCGCATGTCGTCCGTGTTAAACTGCTTGCCCAGGAAGGCGCAAATAACCACGGGGAACTCCAGCCCTTTCGATTTGTGAATTGTCATAAGCCGCACACGCCCCTCCGGGCTTGGGGACGGCTCTGCAATTGCCCCGCTGGATTTTACGTCGGAATCATACATCCGCACGATGTAATTTATAAAATGGAACAGCCCTCTTAGGCTTGTTTCCTCAAATTCGATGGCCCGCTCCAGCAGCAGCCGTAAGTTGGCCTGGCGAATCGCACCGTTGTGCATCATAAGCACATATGCAGGATATTGCGTCATATTGTAAATTAGGCCAATTAAGCGGCTTATAGGCAAGTACAGGGAGGCGTTACGCCACTGATTTAAATCGGAAAGGAACCTTTGCACTTTTTCATGCAGTGTGACATTACCGGCTGCTTTTGCAAACGTCACCAAGTGGTCATAAAAAACCGGTTCTGATTGTTGTTCACCGCTGCTGTCCAGCGGGTGAAGGCTGATTTCCAGTAATTCGTCTTCTGTTAACCCGTACACAGGCGAATGCAGCACTGTAAAAAGTTCAATATCCTGGCGGGGGTTATCTGTTACCCGCAAAAATGCCAGCGCGGTTTTAATCTCAGGCTGCTGCAAAAAACCCGCGTCCATATCTGCAATGGCGTCTATTCCATAACTTTTTAATTCTTCTAAAACCGCCCCCGCAACAGAGGAAAGCCCCCGCGTCAACACTGCGATGTCACTTGGTTTGCACGGGCGGAAAGCTTCCAGCTGGCTGTCCCAAACTTGGCGGCGGCCCAGTAATTCCAAGATGCATTTCGCAATAACGCGAGTTTCAGCAATAACATTATCAGGGGTATCTTCGTCTTCTTTCGCCGCTTCATCTGCTTCGCCTTCTTCCGGCTCTTCTTCTGCCTGGTCAAGTAACTCTACCCACATTTCCGGAAAAGTACCCGCCGGAAGGGTCGGATAATCGTCAATAAACCCCGGGTGAAGGGCGGCATTGTTGTCATACTCCACCTCCCCTACTTTCTCGCACATTAACTGGGAAAAGAAAAAATTTACCGCGTCCAGCACTTCCGGCCTGCTGCGGAAATTGTAGGAAAGGTCTATCCGTGTGCCGGGCGGCTCATGGGCGTTATCGTGAAATTGCTTATATTTTTCCAAAAACAGCCCCGGGTTAGCCCGGCGAAAGCGGTAAATACTCTGCTTTACATCCCCAACCATAAAACGCCGCCGTGCCACTGCAGACAAAATTAAATCCTGCACTTTGTTGGAATCCTGGTACTCGTCTATCAAAACCTCGTGAAAGTCATAAATTTGCGCTGGTGTCATGTCCTCCGGTGCGTTTGGGTACAAAATGCGAATGGCAAAATGCTCCAGGTCGGAAAAGTCCAACAGGTTACGTGCCCGCTTTTCCGCAGCAAAAGCAGCAGAAAATTTCATGGTAAGTTCCATCAGCGCGGCCACCCGTGGGGCAAGGGCAGATAAGTCTGCCTGCATTTTTTCCGGCGGCGCGAAAAATACCCCTTCAACCAGTTTGTTAATACGCTTTTTTACGCCCTCGTCACGGATGCTTTGGGCCTTATTTTTCAAATCCGGGTCTACATTATCTTTTTCTGTAATGCGGGGCAGCCTGCCCCAGTCTATGGTGGCAAAGGCTTTATAGATGTCTGCAAAAGCCCTGTTTGGGGTAGTAAGTTCCAATAAATCTTCAAGCATTTCCAGCTCTTCTTCCAGCTTTTGCAAATACTTGTCCGGCCCACCGGCCATGTGGCAAACAGATATGGCCTGGTTAACCCCTTCAATCGCGCCTTCCAGCCCAAGCATCAATTCTTCACGGACAACTTTTGCCCAGGAGGTTTCTTCCAGATCTATTTTTTCACCGCTAAAATAATTTGCATAGCGATATGCTGCAGCCTGGGGGAACGGGTCGCTTTCCATAAAATCGTGAATTTTGCGGACTAAATCGTCCAGCCGTCCGTCTGTGGTTTTACCGCCGTAGACATCGGCTAAATCCGTAAAATCTTGGTTATTCTCCCGTGCATATTCCGCTTCAAGCAACTCGTCCATTACATCCTTGCGGATAATGCCAAGCTCTGCCGTGTCCCCTACCCTAAAGGCCGGGTCTATGTCCACCACCTGGAAATATTCCTGCACCAGCTTGCGGCAAAATGAATGTATAGTAGAAATATTGGCCATGGGCAGCCGCGCAATTTGGGCAACAAGCCCCGCGTCCTGCATTTTTTTAGCGATACGCTCGCGCATTTCCGCAGAAGCAGATTCCGTAAACGTAACTACCAGTAGGTTGTCAATGTTAACCCCATCAAAAATATGCCGCAGTATACGTTCCGTAAGAACGGCGGTTTTGCCGGAACCCGCCGCAGCGGATACCAGAATATTTGACGCATTGCAATCAATTGCTTGCTGCTGGGCAGGGGTGAATGTTGTCATTTAAACACGACCTTATGCGAGAATATGTAACGCGTACATTTTACACCAAAAAAATGTACACGGCTAGGGATTAAAGTTATATAAAAAATTATGGCTGCAGCAAAAACGCGATTGCCGCCTCCATTAGTTCGTCACGGCCTTCGGCTATACCAGCAATGGTTCTGTGAACATAAATATCCGGCGACAAGCCAATGCGCTGGGTTTGCCCACCTTGGGGGGTGTAGACGCCAAGGCCGGTGAATACCATTGAAGAACCACCGGGCAGCGGAAGCACCGTTATGTTTCCATTCGCACCTATGGAGTTGGTACCCATTACGGTTACATTTGCCCCGTTGCGAAGAGACATTACAAGAGTTTCAGACGCACTTACTGACGATTCGTCCATTAACACCACAACGTTTTTTTCATATAAAAACGCGTCCGGGCTGTTAATGCCACCGGAGTAATGATGGTGAGTATCTATAAATACACCGGGTACAGGCCATAACGGCAATGAAATAATAAAATGCGGCTGCCGTTCTTCAATCACAAAACCAGCTAATTCAAAAGTTTCAAAGCCGGGGTAAGGATACTGCCGCAAGTCCACAATCAGCCCCTGTGTATCCGCAAATTCGTTCATAATGTATGGTATTGAACCGTCCGGTAACATACCGGGGTTTATCAAGCCAATATTATGCTCCAACAACCAGTGAGATTCTAATGGTGGTATACGAGTCGGATGTGTAAACCACTGAAAGTGTCCGGGTACCGTAAGCCTTAGTTCTTCGCCGCCACGTAGTACGCCTACTTCCATCCTAGGTGAGTGTGACCTTAGTATGTGGTGGTAAAAAGCTAGATATGCCAATGCTTTTTCGTCATTTGGAAAAGATAAATACCGCAGCATATGCGCTGCCACATCGTTTATATCTCTTCCGCTTAATGTAAGAATCACATCTCCACGCCTTAACGGAGTAAACGGTTGGGTAAATCGAACTTCATGGACAACAAGCTGCCCTTCTGCTTCTACTAACCTCACAGATGGCGAGTATTGCCCAAATTGTTCATTTAAAAAGAATGTGTGTATAAGTGATATGTGCGCGTCACGCAGCCTGGAAGAAAGCGCGGCAAGGGTAAGTTCATAACTAAGCCTGTCCGTTCCTTCCAGCATTTTAGGGATAAATTCCAACAATAGCTCGTGCCAACAATAATCAATAATGTCCATGTACGGGAAGAAGTATTCCATTGCGTTCCATAAACGGAATAGACCCAGTAAGCGGTATTTTTCACAACTGTGGTCCATATCTGGGTGACTGTATTTATTCGAAAAAGCACTGTTGCCCAGCCAATCAAAATAAACCGGCGCGTTTGTCAAATCATGTAATTGAACCTGGTTAAAGCGCGATAACCTTGAAAACAGTTGCTCGCCCAAATAGACTTCGTTAATCCAACTTTTATCAGCCATTGTACGCAGGTTTATTTCCATTCCTTTAATGCGATAGTAATCCTCCATAAATGTTTGGAAGGCTTCCCAGTCATAAACACCATCGTATTCCAATATAAAGCTAACAATCTCGGTATGGTCAATGTATTCCCAGTGAAAGTCTGATTCGTTCACATCTTGGCCAAAAAATTGAGTAATTAGAATCAAATGCTCGTGCATTAACCGGCTCATTCGCTCATTTCGTCCTTCATAATATGCAACCAACGATAACCGGTACGCTTCCCAATCCAAGTCATACCCATCATCACCAAGGCTAATAAACCATCGGTACAATACATCGTTTACCTCATCCTCATTTGCAAAACGGATAACCGGTATCAAGTAAAGCAGTTCCTCGTCCCAGCAGCGTTCCCCCAAAAGAAAAGAGCGGTGAGTGTATTTTGCAAAACCCCATACCCTGCTAAGCTTTTGCAGGTTCCTGGCCTGGACGTATGTATTCGGCTGTGGATCGGTCTTATGCCTTACCAGCAAAAAAACGGCAAACCCAACCAGCAATAAAGCAGCCAACCCAATAATAATCGTTCTTGCTTTCATCAGCAACACTCCTTTTCTTGTCCGCATGCTCTTACACTATACAATAACGTACGAAAATTTACAAAAAAAGTTACATTAATGTTAAACCCCGGCCAGCATCTTGACTGTATTTCACAATCATAATATAATTTAACACGCAAAGCGCGTTTATACAAAACGCTAATGTTTCCACAATAATACTCACCCACTTTTGTAGAAAAAGGAATATTATATCAGGGGGCAAAAACACAATTACGAAAATTAACTTACATAAAGTCACTGCAACTTATCCCCGGCTGTAGTGACTATTTTATTTAAAAAACTTCCTCAAAAAAATCGAAATTCATCAAACATATGTTTGCATTTTATTTAAACATGATGTATAATAAACTACAACCCACTACATGTTATTCTAAGGCGGTGCACCATGGACATTATGAAGAAACTAGAAATACTGGCAGACGCGGCAAAGTACGATGTGGCCTGCACATCCAGCGGCAATGACAGGGCAGCCCAAAAAGGCACTATAGGCAATGCCGTAGCCTGCGGTATTTGCCACAGCTTTACCGCCGATGGCCGCTGTATTTCCCTGTTAAAAATATTGCTTACAAATGCCTGCATATACGACTGCCAATACTGCGGCAACCGCCGTTCCAACGACGTACCCCGGGCTACTTTTACCCCGTGGGAAGTGGCAGAGCTTACAATTCGCTTCTACCAGCGCAACTACATCGAGGGGCTGTTCCTTAGCTCTGCCGTGGTAAAAAACCCCGACTACACAATGGAGCTTCTTATTGCCGCCCTGCGGATAGTGCGGGAAGAGTACAAGTTTAACGGCTACATCCATGTAAAGGCAATCCCCGGGGCAGACGAAGCACTTATCCACCAAGCGGGGCTGATTGCAGACCGTATGAGTGTAAATATCGAGCTGCCTTCCCAGGCAAGCCTTACTAAATTTGCCCCAGAGAAAACAAAAACCGGCATTCTCGCGCCCATGAAGCAGCTGCGGGACGGTATTATTCAAAATAAAAACGAGTTAACTCTGTATCGCCATGCCCCCAAGTTTGCCCCTGCAGGGCAAGCCACACAAATGATTGTTGGCGCGTCACCGGAAAGTGACAGCAAAATTGTTACCTTAGCAGAAGGGTTGTACAAGCAGTACAAGCTAAAGCGTGTGTTTTACTCTGCATACACTCCGGTGGGTGCCAACCCGCTGCTGCCCACATCCGCACCGCCCTTGCGGCGGGAACATCGCCTGTACCAGGCAGACTGGCTGCTGCGTTTTTACGGGTTTTCTGCCGGGGAACTGTTTGGCAGCCCCGACGAAAATTTAAGCCTGGACATGGACCCAAAATGTCACTGGGCTTTGCAAAACCTGCACGTATTCCCGGTGGAAGTTAATAAGGCAGATTACATGACTTTGCTGCGGGTACCGGGTATTGGCCAGCGTTCTGCGGAAAAAATCATAGCAGCAAGACGTGTAAGCAAACTGGACTTTGATGATTTAAAAAAAATGCGGGTGGTGTTAAAACGGGCAAAGTATTTCCTGCTTTGCAACGGTAAGGTATACGAAAAAATACCCCTTGTGCCGGAATATTTGTCTATGAGACTAAGGGAAAATACGCCCCATTCTCAAATCAGCTTGTTTGAAACAAACCCGGAAGCCTTCCCAGAGCAGCAAAGTGCCATAAAAAACATTTCCCAAGTTGTTATCCCCGCTCTGCCGGATTTACAAGCGGCATGGTAGAGGTTAGACGCGAAGTCGTTGTTACATTCGACGGCAGTTTTGACGGGTATTTATGTATAATTTATGCTTATTATTACGAAAAAATATTGCCCTTAGTCATTCAGGACGAATACCAGTCCCAGCTAACGCTGGACAGCGAGATTTATTTTGTAGATACAGACAGTGATAAAGCCGCCCGTGTGCTTAAAGGAATAAGGGAAAAAGTCTCTGACGATGCGGCGCGCTATGTGTACAATGCCTTCCTGTCCGGGGAAGATGATAAGTATATGCCCATCTTTCACTATATACTGCTTGGCTTTTCTGTGGGGCATATGGTAAACAGCCATTTAAAAGAAGACTGCGTAAGAAGGGTTCACAAACTTGCCCGGCATGTTGGCCGTGAAACCCATTTATTATTGGGCTTTTGCCGTTTTGCCGAGGCTGACAATGGGGTTTACTACTGCGTTATTACACCCAAAAACGATGTTTTAGCTATGGTGGCAGAGCATTTTACTCAAAGGTTTATGAACCAGGCATGGGTAATACATGACAAAAGCCGCAATCAGGCGGCTATCTACGACGGTAATACTTTAGTTATTACTGCTGTTCCCAAAAACGCTACGGTTAACTATGCCGAAGGAGAGAGGGAAACGCAAAAACTTTGGTCAACTTTTTTCAACGTACTTGCCATTGAAGCGCGGAAAAACCCAAAATTGCAGCGGCAGTTGCTGCCATTGTATTTTAGGAAAAACATGACGGAGTTTAATAAACTGCTATAACTGCACTACATTACCGGGTGTATGCCGTTCCGCCACAGTCAAATTCTTAATTTTCACGTTATTGCCTTCCAAAATACGCTGCACTGTATCAAAAGCCAGCATTTGCGTATTGTTATCTTCGCTTAAATGGGCCAGGAATACATGCTCCAGCTTATCATCTGCCACTTCCGCAAGTAAAACGCCCGCGTCTGCGTTAGATAAATGCCCACGGGTACTTGCGACGCGCTGTTTCAACGCTTGATGATATGGCCCGTTTTTTAACATTACAGGGTCGTGGTTGCTTTCCAACAAAATTACATTAGAGCCTTTTAAGTTGTCGCGCACGGTATCCGTGGCACACCCTAAGTCTGTAGCCGTTGCAATTTTTTTGCCCTTTGTTTCAAAAGTGTACCCCACAGGCTGTGCCGCGTCATGGCTGATGTTAAAAGCCTTAACGGTTACGCCGCCAACATCTATTGGTTTATCCGGCTCAATTACCTTTATCTGCTCTGCGTTAAGTTCGCCCAGGCTGCGGTTGGCAGCAAAATAACGCCACGTAAGCGGCGTTGCGTACAAATTTACCTTAAAGCGGCGCGCCATAACCCCTGCCCCGGCAATATGGTCCCGGTGTTCGTGGGTAATAAATATACCGCTTATATTGCGAACATTCATTTTAAACAATACATTTTCTATCCGCTTGCCACTTACCCCGGCGTCAACCAAAAAATGTCGGCCGCCAAGCCCTACGCAAACCGCGTTGCCGGAAGAACCGCTGGCAATAGTGCAAAACTCTATTTCAGGTCTCATTTGTCAATCTTTCTTTACTACGCGCTTTATGTCGGCACCAAGGGACCGCAGTTTTTCCTCAAGGCCTTCGTAGCCCCGGTCCAGGTATTCGGTGCCGCTAATCATGGTTTTACCTTTGGCCGCAAGCCCGGCAAGAACAAGGGCGGCCCCTGCCCTAAGGTCTGTTGCTTCAACTTTTGCCCCGGATAATTCGTAATTACCGTTGATTATAAGGGAGCGGGAGTCCACTTTTAGCAGTGCGCCAAGTCTTCTTAGCTCGCCAACATAACGGTATCTGTTTTCAAAAATATTTTCCGTAACAACACTGCCGGTAGTGGCTGTGCATAACAATGTGGCCATTTGCGGCTGTAAGTCTGTCGGGAAGCCCGGGTAAACCGCAGTTTTAACATCGCAGCCCTTTAACGGGCCGTTTACGCGCACGTTAATAGAGTCCAAACCTTCCGAAATTTCTACACCAATTTCCCTAAGTTTAGACGTTAAAGATTCCATATGCTTTGGAATGATATTTTCAACGGTTACATCCCCGCCGGTTATTGCGGCGGCAATCATGTATGTACCCGCTTCAATTTGGTCCGGAATAATTGTGTAATCGCTGCCGTAAAGAGTTTTTGTTCCTGTAATACGGATTTTATCTGTACCCGCACCACTTATCTTTGCACCCAATTTATTCAAAAAGTTGGCAGTGTCAACAACATGGGGCTCTCTTGCGGCGTTTTCTATCAGTGTTGTACCGTTGGCAGAAGCGGCGGCAATCATAATGTTAATTGTGGCACCGACACTTGCAATGTCAAGATAAATTTTCGCGCCTTTTAAACCATTATTGGCCTCCAGCGTTACAATGCCGTGTTCTTGCACCCATGTGGCACCAAGGGCTTCAAACCCTTTTAAATGAAGACCCATTGGCCGTGACCCAAAATCGCACCCGCCGGGCATTGGCACTTTTGCCTTGCCAAAGCGCGCCAATAGAGCCCCCATAAAATAATAAGATGCGCGGGTGCTTTTGGCATGTTTTTCATCCAAAGTATGACTGTGGACATGTGATGCATCCATAACCAATGTATGGTTATTGTCCCGGAATTCACAAGTAACCCCAAGGGACTCTAAGGCTTTTGAAAGGTTAACAACATCTTCAATATATGGCAAATTATCAAGCACACAAACTCCGCCGGAAACAATTGCGGAAGGGATTACGGCAACTGCCGCATTTTTCGCGCCACTAATAGCAACGTTACCTTGCAAACGTCTTTGTCCATTTATAACGATGTACTCCATAAAAGGTACACATCCTTTAATTTTCGTGTATTAGGAATTAAGAATTACATATTTTTTGCTCAAGAATAATTTTATTTAGAAAAACTACTGAAAACAGTATAACATTTACTTTACAATATTCAAGTAGTTTTTGACATTTTCATGACAATTTTTTAATTTACTGTTTTACTTTTTAATTTACAATACAAAAAAATACCATTTAAATACTTTTGTTGGAAGTTTTAAATGGTATTTTTTTGCTTTATAATTTTACTGCTTCGTTGATGTCAATGATTGTGGTTGACGCTTCCGTTAGCTTAATGTTCCCATCTTCGTGGCCTTGTTTGAGGCAATGGGCCAAAGCTTCGGCAGTATCTAAGCTGGTTAGGCATGGGATGCCCAATATACAAGCCCTGCGGCGTATTTTTACTTCGTCCAGCATTGGGTCGCGGCCTTTAGACGCTGTGCAAATAATATAACTTAATTTTCCGCTTTCCAGCAGAGTGGCTGTGTTTTCTTCCGGTGAATCACTGATTTTGTTTACAACTTCTACCTCAAAACCTTCGCCTTTTAAGAATTTTGCCGTACCCTGTGTGGCGTATAGCGTAAACCCTAAGGACCTAAACCTTTCCGCAATATCTGATATTTCCGGCTTGTCTGTGTCACGGACACTAATAAATACACCGCCGGTACGGCTAAGTTTGTGCTTTGCGGCAACCAGCCCTTTAAACAGTGCTTCCGCAAAGTCTTTGCCTATACCCAAAACTTCACCGGTAGATTTCATTTCCGGGCCCAGGTTTGTGTCCAGGCCGGTAAGTTTCTCAAAAGAGAACACAGGTACTTTTACAGCCATAAAGTCCGGCTTTTTGCCTATGCCCGATTTGTAACCCATGTCTGCAAGCTTTTCGCCAATGCTGGTGCGCGTGGCAAGTTCGCACATTGGTATGCCCGTAACTTTGCTGATATACGGCACCGTACGCGATGCCCTTGGGTTAACTTCTATTACGTGTATTTCGTTGTCGTACAGTACATACTGGATATTTATTAACCCGTGGACATCCAACGCCATGCACAGTTTACGGGTTATCCTATAAATTTTATCCTCCAATTTGGGGCTGATGTAGTTTGCCGGATACGCAGCGATACTGTCGCCGGAATGCACGCCAGTGCGCTCGATATGCTCCATAATTCCGGGAATCAGTACATCTGTACCGTCGCAAATTGCGTCCACTTCAATTTCCAGCCCTTCCAAGTATTTATCTACAAGGATAGGGTTTTCTTGTTTGGAACTTAGGATTATTTGCATGTACTCGTCTACATCGTCGGGGCCATAGGCAATTATCATGTTTTGCCCACCCAGTACGTAAGACGGGCGTATTAAAACAGGATATCCAAGTTTACCGGCAGCGGTTACGGCTTCATAATAGGTCATTACACTAACACCTTTGGGGCGTTTAATGTTCAGGCTTTCCAGAAGCTGGTCGAAACGGGCGCGATCTTCGCAAATATCAATACTGTCCGCGCTTGTACCTATTATTTTTACACCGCGCTCATGCAGTTGTTTTGTCAATTTAATTGCCGTGCCGCCGCCAAAGGCTACAATTACGCCTTCGGGCTTTTCTAAGTTGATAATACTCATTACATCGTCGATAAACAGCGGTTCGAAATACAGGCGGTCTGCTGTATCAAAGTCTGTAGACACGGTTTCCGGGTTGTTGTTGATTACAATAACCTCGTAACCCATATTGCGCAGCGTCCAAACACAGTGAACACAGGCATAGTCAAATTCTATCCCCTGCCCTATCCGTATGGGCCCGCTGCCAAGTACAACTATACGCGGTTTTTGGCTGCGTTGAACATATGGCAATGCTTCACATTCCGTACCATTTTGTATAGAGTAGAAGTATGGGGTTTTGGCTTCAAACTCGCCGCCGCATGTGTCTACCATTTTATAGATTAGCGGCTTGGATTTTTCAGTTGGTCCAATTTTGGGATCGGCTGAAATGCGAAGCAAGCAATTTAAAAACCAGCGGTCAACTTTTGTAGTTTCATGTATCTCTTCCAATGAGAACCCGCGTTTTACTGCTTCATACAACACAAACAGCCGTTGATCTGTTACGGTTGCTAACTCTTGGCGTATTTCTTCATCTGTCTTGCCCACTAAACGCGGCAGTTCTAAAGATGTAAGCCCAAGTTCTGCACCGCGCACGGCTTTTAACAAAGCCTCCTCTACTGTATCGGCAATTGCCATTACCTCTCCGGTAGCTTTCATTTGTGTGCCAAGTTCCTTTTGAGCATACACAAATTTATCAAAGGGCCATTTTGGCAGTTTAACCGCCACGTAGTCTAAAGTTGGTTCGAAAGCCGCATATGTTGTGCCGGTTACAGCATTAATAATTTCGTCCAAAGTGTAGCCTATTGCAATTTTTGTAGAAACTTTTGCAATTGGATACCCTGTGGCCTTACTGGCCAATGCAGACGAACGGCTTACCCGGGGGTTAACTTCTATAACCGCGTATTCGAAGCTTGTGGGGTGCAGGGCAAGCTGTACGTTGCAACCCCCTTCAACCCCAAGTGAATTAACTATATCCAATGATGCCGTTCGCAACATTTGATATTCTTTAGATGAAAGTGTCACTGTAGGTGCAACAACAATGCTGTCGCCGGTATGAACGCCAACCGGGTCAAAATTTTCCATAGAGCAGATGATTACGGTGTTACCCGCCCGGTCACGCATTACTTCAAACTCTATTTCCTTCCACCCTGCAATAGATTTTTCCACCAAAATTTGAGTTATTGGCGATAGGGCAAGGCCGTTGGAGGCAATTTCCTTCAAAGCTTCTTCATTTTCCGCAATACCGCCGCCGCTTCCGCCAAGGGTAAACGCAGGACGAACTATTACAGGGTAACCAATTTCTTTGGCAAACTTTAACGCCGAGTCAAGTTCCGTTACCACAACAGACGGAATACATGGCTGCCCGATTTCTTCCATGGTGTCTTTAAAAATTTGCCTGTCTTCGGCTTTATCAATAGTCTCGGGAGAAGAACCGAGAAGCTTGACACCCATTTTGTCCAAAAAGCCGTCTTTGGCAAGCTGCATACTTAGGGTAAGACCTGTTTGCCCACCCAGGCCCGATAAAATACTGTCCGGCTTTTCTTTCTCAATTATACGTTTAACAGTTTCCAGGGTTAGAGGCTCGATGTAAATCCTATCGGCTATGTCTTTGTCTGTCATAATTGTGGCCGGGTTAGAATTTACCAAAACTATTTCTATCCCGTCTTCCCGCAGAACACGGCACGCTTGAGTTCCGGCATAGTCGAACTCTGCGGCCTGGCCAATTACAATAGGCCCGGAGCCTATTACCATGGTTTTCCTTATGCTTTTATCGAGAGGCATTACAATTCACCGCCATTTCCACAAACTTATCAAACAAAAATTCTGTATCTTTCGGGCCTTCGCCCGGGCAAAACTGTACAGAAAATGAATTGCCGTAGTCCAGCCCTTCGCAAGTACCGTCGTTTACATTTACAAATGAAGCGTTTTCTGCCAACACAGTGTACCCGTGGTTTTGTGCCGTAATGTAAACTCTGCCTGTACCCAGGTCTTTTACCGGCTGGTTCGCGCCCCTGTGGCCCAGCTTCATCGTTTTTGTTTTGTACCCGTTGGCCATTGCTAAAAGCAAGTGTCCCATGTCAATACCAAACATTGGGATGCCGCAGTTTTTAAGCTTGCGCAATGTTTCGATTATTGGCTTATTTGCAGGGTCTTCCGGGTCCCCGGGTCCGGAAGACAAAAGTATCCCATGAGGGTTTATGTCTAAAATATCTTTGACCGTAGTATGGTGTGGAAAAACCCATACGGCGCAATCTCTGGCAGTCAGCGCGTTTATGATGCTTTGCTTTACGCCAAAATCCAAAAGCGCGATACGGTATTTGCCTTCACCGTATACCTTAAGCTCTTTACAAGACACTGCGGCTATTGCACCTGTTACTTCATGGCTGCATGCTTCCTCCCTGTCTGTTTCGGTTGGCGGGTTAATGGTTATTTTACCTTTAACTGTACCGTTCTCCCTGATTATTTGCGTTAACGCCCTTGTGTCTATCCCCTTTAACCCGGTTATGCCTTTTGACATAAAAAAAGTGTCAAGGGCTTCTTCACTACGGAAATTAGAAGGCTCCTGACACAAATATTTAACAATATAGGCTTTCGCGCTAACGGTACTGTTTTGTAAATCGGATGAAATAACACCATAATTACCAATCAAAGGAAACGTTTGAAGGATGATTTGGCCAAAATAACTTGGGTCAGTAACGGTTTCTAAATAGCCAACCATACCGGTTGTAAATACAATTTCACCGGCAACTTCTCCTGGTTTACCAAAAAATTCACCTTCAAAAACAGTTCCATTTTCAAGAATTAGGTAGGCGGTCATAATGTACCCCTTTCAATTTTTCTCAAAACTTAAAGAAGCATACAACAAATTTTAGTGTACGTCAATTAAAATCAAAGGGCACGAAGAAAAATAATTTGATTTTCTCCATGCCCTTGTGCGTTAAGTTACTCGGCTACTAATTCAATTAACAACAGTGCTGTTACACCGTCACGGGTTACTTCCAATGTAACCGTTCCGGACTCTGTAATTGCAGAATTACCGGCAACACCTATGACTAAACCATCTACATTGCCGGTTGGTGTCCAAAGGTTGTCACGTACTTGAATCAATAATTCAGGGACATTATCAAGAAGATTTACTGTAATTGCACCTTCCGCTGTGCCGCCAAAAAATACACTTACGTGACGGTTTGCATTACTTACTGTTACTGTGCTTGCCGTAAGATAAAATGTCGGCAATTCCGGACCGCATTCCACGCATCCGGCATCTTCGCAATATACGCAGTCAAAATAGGTTGGCGGTGTGCATACGTGTTTTGCATTAACCAACAATACGTCAACTATTTCGCCGTTTACTGTTATTGATAAGTTGATGTATTGCCACGAGCCACCATCCTTGTCAACATCTACTAGGTTGAAATAATCCAGCCAGCCTGTACCTTCTTGCCATACACGGCCTATTCTTAAAAAGTCTTCGGCGCAATAGCCGTTTTGGTCAAGGGCTTCAATGGTATCTGCCGCAGTAAGGTGAACAGGGGTGTTTACACCATTAAGCTGTGTCCACATACGGATTATTCCAAGGTCTGCTAAGTTTTGGTTTGGTCTTGAAGGACTGCCGCCTTCGCCGTTGTTAAAAATGTCGAAGCTAAATACAGGATATTCCGGGCATTCGCATGGATAAGCATTACAGTATTCACATAACTGCGGCCCATCATCGGCAAGTGCCACATCAAAGCTGTATAGCGCGGATACCATGTTAGCCGAAACCATAACATTACCCGGCGGTATTGCTGCAAAGCCAAGGCCATCTGTAACTGAAATTGTAAAACTTTCCTCTTCCACAGGTACTTCAAAGCTGAATGAACCATCTGCGTTTACAGGTATACGGCCTGTATTATCAAGCCAAAGTTCAACATTGCTAAGGTCGAACGCGGCAATTGAAAGCGGCCATGTTGGCATAAATGTTACGTTATATTCCATAGCCAATTCATGCCCAAGGCTTAATACATTACCTGTTATTGTTACATACTCGTCGCCTTCCGCAAAGTAGAATGTTTCATAAGTTAGGTCAATGCCCGGCTTTTCGTCGGTTACAACAAAGGTAAATTCTTGAAGCAAATCGTAGTCTTCGCCCGCACCGTGTACAACACGCACGAATAATGTGTATACGCCCGCATCAAGGATTGTGCCGTTTTCTATTACATACACGCCTGCAGGTAAACCTGCCGCTACACCAAAAGAACTACCGCCTTTTATGGCGCGTACAACACTGAAATAGTGCGTAAACGTACCCGGCGCAAGTATTGCACCGGAAAAGTGTATCGCATCACCGATACCGTAACCGTAAGGCGCGTAGTAGAACCTTACCGGTCTTGCCGGACCGTTGTTGGGGTCGGTAAAGCCAAATGCAAGGCTGGAGTAGTTAGAGCGGGTAATAATACCTGTATCATTGGGGAACCACCAGCCGGGTGAAGGTGCTGCAAACCTGAACGCTCTTGGGTCGGTTTCGTCGGCATTGGTTGGTGTGTTAACCCAGTTAGAGATTATCGGACGCCAAATTACATTGTTTGGATGCGGCTCTAGTGGTGCCGGAGGAACCGGAATGTCAAAATACGCGCCAAACGGTGTAGTCAATACTACATCGCCTTGGGTAAAGGTCAAGTAGCCCTGGGCAAAACCGCGGTTTGCTACATTTCCGTCATGAGTTAAGCGCACGGCAAACATATGGCCTGTAATTTCTTGAATTTCAACTGTTACACCTGTTACTGTGTGGTCCAACGGCGGGCCCCACAATTGCCAGTTGCCATCGGGCGGAGCAAGCTGTTGTGTAGGCATAAGCAGGCTGTAGTCAACTGTCCAGCGGCTGCCGACAGTACTGTTGCGGATTGTAACAGGAATTACTACTGTGCTTGCAGGTTCGCCGTACTCCATGCTTACACGGCCAAAACTTAGGGAAGACATGTCTTGGTACGACCAGCCGCCTTCGAAGCCTATTACTTCGCCTGTGTCAGGTGCGCCCCAACCGGAGGTATCCGGCGCGAACGGAACCGCATGCCTGGTAGTGATAAAGCTTCTTTCTGTCAGTGCCCTTATCGGGTCTATAAAGCCCGCGCCTACTTGCAATACGCTGTATTGGCCTTCGTAACCGGTAAGAGGACGGGCAGTGCTCATCATACGAGAGCGGATTTCTAACGGATTGGCATTTGGGAATTGCTGCAGCATAAGGGCCGCAATACCCGCAACAGCAGGAGCAGACATAGAAGTACCGCCCATTAGTGTGTAATGGCCGCCATCAATTAGGGTCGGGTGTTGGATGTTGTTGGCCGATAAAACGTTTACGCCCGGGCCAACAATATCCGGTTTAATGTGCATTGCCGCCGGATGGTCTTGGATGTTTAGCGGGCCAAGCGGGCCAACAGAAGAGAAACTTGCCAAAACATCCGGGGAAGAAAGAGTAATAACCGTACCAAAATTTATTGTACCTGTAAGACCGGGAACCGGAGGAGGCGTTGGCGGGCCAATATAATTAAGGCCTGCTTCCCTGCGCAATGAATACGCGGGTATTGGCTGGTTGGGGTTATTTAAAACAGTACCGATTAGGTGGCTGTTATCAGCTGTATTATTTACAACTACCAAAGCAACAGCGTTAAGTTCGTGGGCCATGTCCATCATGGTTACAAACTCGCCGCCGCCGCGGTTAATTATGGCAACACGGCCTGAAAGGTCGCCGCCGTCAAGATGGTTTTCTGCAATTTCTTGTACGAACGCCGGGAATGCAGGGTTTGTTCTGCCCCCCGGGGGAAGGGTGAGCATACCAAACCAGACATAGTCGTAGTCGCCGTCCATATCTTCCGGAGACCAGCCGTCGCGGGCCATACCCACCAGGTTAATATCTGTCGGGTTGCCGTTTACTTCGGAACCTTCCGAGCCAAGTGTATGTCTGCCACCGGCTTCACCTGCGGCAACGGAAATACCCAGCGCGGCTGCAGCTGCACCGCCTGATAACGAATACCAGCCGCCTCTAAGCGGCATACGGGGGCCTGCACCGGCCAATGCGTCATTTCCTGCAGCACCGGAAGACACCATACCTGCCATTGACGCAATGTTAATTGAAAAGGTCAGGGCCTGGAATGGGCTGTTTACGCGGTTTTGTATTGATAGATTAATTACATCCAACCCAAGATAATAGGCGTATTCAACAGCGCGTGTTACAGAGTTAGCGGGCTGAATACCGCCGGGGGCCGCACTAAGAACCCTAAACCCATATAGTTGAATGTCGGGAGCCATAGCTACGATTGTACCCGCTACGTGAGTACCGTGGTTAGTATGGCCGCCATGGTTGTTTTCCATAGGGCTCGTGCCGCGTCCTGTTTCACGGTTGGCGGCTGCCGGCTCTACCATAAAGTTTCCACCCCGCAGGGTGTAGTAACCAAGACCCGGGGTGTATCTGTCCGTCGGGACAAGATATTGTGCAAATACAGGGTGACGGTAGTCAATACCGGTATCAAGAACACCAACCCTAATACCTGCCCCGGTTAACCCAAGTGTTTCATGAATGTAAGGGATGTCAAAAAGCTCTTTCGCGCCAAGGTTAAACTCCGGATGCGGCACATAAGGGCCTGCTTCAACAGGGTCTGTAACGTTTATAGTTAGCGTAACTTCTGCGGTAACAAGCTCGGTCCCATCAAAGAATACAGCCGCCATAGCCACAGAGTATAAGCCTACAGGCGCGTAATATCCATTTTCGCAAAATGCTTGAATATAAACCGGAATGTGGCCGTAATTGCCGCCGTTTGCAACCACTGTATTGCTATGCTCTACAGTAATGTAGTTAATGCTGCTTGCATTTGAAAGAATCAATGCACCGACAGGTATATTTATAGTTCCAATCCCGGCTCCAACAGATTCGCCCTGCGGTATATAGAACGGATCGGGGGTAACAATAACAGGATAGGAAGATTCGGCCTGAACAGCTTCAGCCACATATGCTAACGGCAGACGCTCCCTGGCCATCCATTGCTCTTCGCTCATATTGCTAAGCTCGTATGCTGTGAAGTATACGAATGACGGTGTTACGGCAAAGACTTCCGGCAAGGCGGCAATCGTTTCTACCATAGACGCAGGTACATTCAAGAACACGCCGTTAAACAGCATGTAATGATAACCCACAACCTCTATCGGAGCTGTACCGAAAGGAACGGGCAATACCCCAAGCTGGCTGCTAAATGCGTCATGGGCGGCCAGTGCGTCACTGACAAACATTTGGTCCGCATTACGGCCCATACGTGTCCGTGGGTTTGCCGCTTCTTCGATAAGACGCAAGGCTACCGCCGGTGGCGTACGGAACATTACCGTAATTCCAATAATTTCATTATTATAGCCTTCTATGCAGTATGGGCCTTCAAAGCCCACCATACCTACAGGCGGTTCATTTAAAGTAGATAAAAGAAAATCTATTTCTTCATCTTGTACCATACTTTCCAACTGTACCGGCACAGTCGCAGAACGATCCACAACTGAATCCAGTTGGGCATATTCACCGACAGGTGCAGCCAATACAGGCATTGCAAACGACGTTATGGCCATGACAATGGCTACCATAACAGCAATAAATTTTGAACTTCGTCTCATTACTTCCACCTTTTCTTTTAAAAGCCCCCCTGATATCACATTGAAACAGTGATATCAGGGGGTGAATTATAAATTGCTATATAATCAAATTTACTACCGGTGTTGCCGGTGCGTCATTACGGATAAAGTCTTTCGCTTCTTTCCGTCACGTAGCTTTCGGTAAGATAAACTGTTGGATCATATAGTGCTTCCTCGTACAAATCTGAATCATACGGTGTTTCTTCGTACAATTCAATAGGCTCTTCATACGATGGGACATACAATGAGTTAACAAGCAGTACACTAACGGTTTCGCCGTTCACAGTTATCGAGAAGTTGATATGCTGCCATGCGCCGCCGTCTTTTCTAACATCTATTAGGTTGAAATAGTTTAACCAACCTGCACCGTCTTGCCATAAGCGGCCTACTCTTACAAAATATCTGGCACAATTGCCATCTTGGTCGAGGGCTGCAATTGTATCTTGTGCAGCAAGGTATATATTGGTGTTTATACCTTCAAGCTGTGTCCACATACGGATTAGTCCTGCTGCAGCAAGGCTGGCGTTTGGTCTGCTTGGGCTGCCGCCTTCACCGTTGTTAAAGATGTCGAAGCCAAATGCAGTCACTATCGGGCACTCGCACGGATAAGCTTCGCAATACTCGCATAGGTTAGGGCCTTGAAGTTCTACACTAAAGCTGTAGAAATAAGACAACATGTTGGACGCAGGGTTCGCACTCCAGCCAAGTATCATGTTACCAAACATAATCGGAAGTATTACTTGACCAACGCCGTCAATTACGCGTAAGTCGTAGTCTGCTTCCTCGGCGTATAGCTCGAAGCTGAATGTGCCGTCTGCATTTACAGGTACAACAACGGTACCGGCATCAGAGATAAGTTGCAGTTGTACACGGGTATAGTCAAATGGTGCGTCAATTGTACCTGCAACAGGCCTGAACAGTACGTTGTGTTCCATGGCCAAATCATGACCAAGGCTGCTTACGCGACCGGTTACGGTTACATACTCGTCTTCTTCTTCGAAGTAGAATGTTTCGTTTTCAAGTTCAATTGTCGGCCTTTCGTCTGTTACAACAAAGGTAAACGGCTGAACTAGGTCGTACTCTTCGCCTGCGCCGTGAACTGCACGAACAAACAACGTGTAAACACCCGGTGCAAGAACTGTTGCATCGCCTTCGTTCCATTCCCAAATAACATGGATACCTTGTGCCTGATTAATTGTATCGGTCATACCGCCTTTTATAGAACGCACAACATTTACATAAGTTGTAAACGCGCCCGGTGCAAGCGGTGCGGCATTGCCAAAATGGGTTGCATCGGCAATGTCGTAGCCATAAGGTGCAAAGTAGAAGCGCAGCGGTCTTGCAGGGCCGTTATTCGGGTCGATAAAGCCAAAATCTAATGAAGAGAAGTTAGAGCGTGTAATAATACCTACATCTTCCGGGAAGAACCAGCCTGCGCCGGGATGAACCATGCTAAACGCTCTTGGGTCTGCTTCGCCATAGTTGTGAGGTGTTGTCATCCAGTTGGAAAGAATCGGACGCCAGATAACGCTGTTCGGGTTTGGCTCTAGCGGAACCGGAGGAACAGGAATGTTAAAGTACGCGCCAAACGGTGTGGTTATTACTGTGTCGCCTTGGGTAAAGGTTAAATAACCACCGGTAAAGCCACGGTTCTCTATATTTCCGTCATGGGTTAGATGAACGGCAAACATATGACCTGTAATTTGTTGAATTTCAACTGATACGCCTGTTACTGTGTGATCCAATGGCGGACCCCACAATTGCCAGTTACCGTCCGGCGGATGATGTTGACGTGTTGGTAATAACAAGCTGTAGCTAACATCCCAGCTACTGCCAACAGTACTGTTGCGAACTGTAACAGGAATTGTTACTGTTCTGGCAGGTACGCCATATTCCATGTCTACACGGCCAAAGCTGACAGAAGACATGTATTGATACGACCAGCCGCCTTCAAGACCGGAAACAACACCTGCATCCGGTGGGCCCCATCCGGAAGCATCCGGTGCAAATGGAACAGCGTGTTTAACTGTGATGAAGTTTCTTTCTGTAAGAGCTCTGATTGGGTCAATAAAGCCTGCGCCCACTTCCAATATACTGTATTGGCCTTCATAACCGGTAAGAGGACGGGCTGTACTCATAATACGAGAACGGATTTCTAATGGATTAGCATGTGGGAATTGTTCTAACATAAGTGCCACAATACCGGCTACGGCAGGTGCAGACATAGATGTTCCGCCCATCATAACGTATGGACGACCACCTACATTAGATGCGTGTTGTACATTGTTTGCAGACAGAATGCCAACGCCCGGTGCAATAATGTCAACAGCTATTTGCATGGTTGCCGCATGGTTGTTGTTGTCAATTGGGCCAAGCGGGCCTGCAGATGAGAATACTGCCAAAGTGTCCGGAGTTGGAGCTCTTTCAATAACACCAAAATTTACGGTTCCTCTTCCCGGAGGGTCAGGAGTTGGTGTTGGTGGGCCAAGAAGAGCTGCGCCATCTAACATACGTAAAGAGTATGCAGGTAGATGCTGTCCGTCATTGTTAAGAACGGTGCCGCTCAAATGAGAGTTATCGGCTTGGTTGTTTACAACGATTAGGGCAACTGCGCCAAGTTCGTGGGCCATATCCATCATGGTAACAAACTCGCCGCCGCCACGGTTTATAATGGCAACTTTGCCGTCAAGGTCGCCGCCGTCAAGCAATTCTCTTATTTCATTTATAAAGCCCGGGAATGCAGGATTTGTTCTGCCGCCGGCCGGAAGGGTTATCATTCCAAACCAAACGTAGTCATAATCACCGACCATATCTTCTTCTGTCCAACCGGCACCGGCTGCACCAACAAGATTGATTTCGGTAAGATTGTTGTTAATGTTCGCGCCTACAGATACACGTTGGTGACGGCCGCCGGCTTCGCCTGCGCCAACAGTTATACCAAGTGGGGAAGCAGAAGCTCCGCCGCCTGTAGAGAACCAACCGCCCCTGCCTGCTGCGCGCACAGTGCCGCCTGCAAGGTCGTTACCGGAAGAGTTTGTAGAAATTATACCGGCTAAATCCAATAGACCAATAGCATAAGCCGTAGCTTGCCATGGTGTATTCCATCTGTTGCCCAATGACAAGTTAACTACGTCAAGGTCTAAATAATAAGCGTATTCAAGCGCACGTATTACAGAGTTTGCAGGCTGCGTACCAACACCGCTTGCAAGAACTCTGAATGAGTAAAGCTGAATATCAGGTGCCATTGCAACAATTGTACCTGCTACGTGAGTACCGTGGTTGGTGTGTGTTGTGCCTAGGTTACCTTCCATACCACTTGTACCGCGGCCTGTTTCACGGCCTGCAATTATTGTAAAGTTGGCACCCGGAAGGGTGTAATAACCAAGACCCGGTGTGTACCTGTGGGTTGGAATTAGATAAGGAGCAAACACCGGATGACGGTAGTCAACACCTGTATCAAGAACACCCACTCTTACATTGCGGCCGGTAAGCCCCAGTGTTTCATGAATGTAAGGAATATTGAACAGGTCTTTCGCGCCTTCATTAAACTCCGGATGAGGCACGTATGGGCCTATTTCAGGAGGTTCAATAACGCTGATGACAAGAGTAAACTCTTCTGTAACAAGTGAAGCACCGTCAAAGAATACAACAGCCATAGAAGCCTCATGCTGCCCTACCGGAGCTTCGTATCCTTCGGTACAGAATGCGTTAACAGTAACTGTCAGTAACCCTGCCGCAGCAAGAGCACTTGGATATTCAAGGGTAATAGCGGAACCTGAATTATTCCAATTAGAAAGTACTAATGCGCCTGCAGGTGCATCTACTGGAATATCTAGTAATTGGCTTTCTCCTTGAATTACTTGAGCCAAAACAAGCCGCCAATATTCAGCAGGAGCATCCTCATAAACAGCTTCATAAGCAACAGGCAAACGCTCTCTGGCCATCCATTGCTCTTCGCTCATGTTGGCAAGTTCGTCCATTGAGAAATACACAACGGACGGCATAACTGCAAAAACTTCCGGCAAGGCGGCAATTGATTCAATCATAGATGCAGGAACATTCATGAACACACCGTTAAACAGCATGTAGTGAGAACCTACAACTTCAATGCCTTCACTTGCAAAAGGAACCGGTAAGCGTCCAAGTTGGTTAGCAAAAGCATCATGAGCTGCAAGTGCTTCACTAACAAACATTTGGTCTGCATTGCGTCCCATACGTACCCGTGGGTTTGCGGCTTCTTCTACAAGGCGCAAGGCTACTGCGGACGGTGTACGGAACATTACTGTTATGCCAACGGTTTCATTGGTATAACCGGCAATGCAATATGGGCCTTCGAAGCCCACCACACCTACAGGTGGTTCATTTAATGTGGAAAGGAGTAAATTTGTTTCGTCATCAAACGTGACACTTTCCATGTACAGGCTGGTTGACTCCGGGGTGCGATTTAATGTGCCGCGCTCCACTACTGCTAAGTTTTCCTCTGCATAGTCGGCAGGTGCGGCCATTACAGGCATCGCAAATGATGTTATGGTCATTACCATAGCCACCATCACGGCAAAAAACTTTCGAAACTTCTGATTTGTCTTACGTTCCATAGACTTTTCTCACCTCTCTGATTTTTATTTGTCACTTACCTCCCTAACAATACGCTCCTCCCTTTTTATAGTAGCCGCAATTTATTTAAAGGGCCATTCTTATGTACCCTAATTGCTTAAGTAAAGGCTGTTTTAAAGGACAATTTCGCTTTACGACCACCCCGCCCTCATTAATATATGTACTTCCACATGCTTCTGTACCGCACCGGAATATATGAATAAATATTCGTATAAATTTGAAAAAAACTACCACAACTTTCACATAGTAGTCAATGGCATATAATTTCTTCTTTTTCAAACGGATTCGCATTACTTGTTACATATTCCATATTATTACTTGTCATTCTTTGAAACTTTTACATTTTGTTTGTGCCGGTATATATTAATGGCCAAGTCAGCCTAAAGTTGTTACAAATTTTTGAAACACTTGCATTATATTTTCTCTGGAAGCATTTTTTGCGCAGAACCATTTCCGGCAGTAATTTTTAGAATAAAAAAATTCCCCTACACGAGAGGAATTTTATTTTGCTATAGGAAGCACGCTTTATATTTATCTGCCGGCAAACACAGCGTCAATCATTTCCTGCTGTTGCGGACGGAAAGCTTCTACAGCCTGGGAAACTGTCATGTACCCGTTACGGAAATAATGGGCAAATGACCCCAACACCCAGTAGTAGCCATAAATAACCATACCAATGTCTGTACTTACATGGTCACCTACATGAATTACACGCCAAACATCATCGTCTGTAAGCCATGCGGGTCTGGCATAGTCTAAAGCGGACATTGTTATAAGTTCCGGCTCGTCAACGGCCCAAGAGAATACTTCTTCCATTACACGTAGAATATCCTGTGGATTTTGTGTAGTTACAGGCATGGCATAACCGGAAGAAAACCCGTACATACGCACAAAACCGTTTTGACTGTTTGGGCCAAGCGGATACGGCACAAAAGCATACTCAAACGGAAGGTCGTCATATTGCAGCATCCAGGTGGCGGTCGTAAATAAAGCAGAACGCCCGTCCCTATAGGAAAATGTGTTTCTGCCCCAGTCACCCATTGGGTTGCCGGATGTTGAGTCGTAATACCAAACGTTGTATGTGTTAAAAATGTCAAATATAAATTCCAATGCTGTCAATGTGTTAGGGTCACCAAAACCATAGGTAAGCGTGTCCGGGTTTACCAAGTGTCCGTCATTGGCGGCAATAAGGTTTATCATAATATTGTGCGGCTGGCCGCTGATACCAAACTGGTCAATAGTTCCGTCACCGGTGGTGTCTCTTGTTGCCATAATCATAATTTCGCGCATGGCATCCCAAGTCCATTCCCCGGCATTAAATAAATCAACAGGATTTGGCGCGCCAATGGCATTGATAATGTCCAGGTTTACACCCATTCCCATGCCATGGACCATTGGTGATGTATCACTAAAATTCCATATCTCGCCGAACAGGGTATTCCGCGGCCTCATTACACGCTGGGCATTTAACATATCAGCATCAGAGGGCGCGAATGTACCGGCACTGTGAAGCAGGTCACCGTTAATTGCCGAGAAATTCTGGCCGCCTAACAGATACCAAATGTCTGCCAAACTGTCCCCTGCCAAAACAGATGACAGTAATGTGGGCGTTACTTCGCCTTGTGGAATTATAATGTAGTCAAAACTTACATTAAATTTATCTTCGACCCTGCGCAGGTTATCCCACTGCATTCTTTCTACCAAATAGTTTACAGCAGTTGCAGGGTCCGGCGGCTGGGAACCTGTTCCGCGGCCTCTCATTACATCCCACCAGGACGCAGACGTAATTACACGCCCTTCCAGATCCAACTCACGCTCGACAAATGTTTCAACCTCATCATCTGCAGGTGTAGGGTCTTCCGGTATATATGCCAAAATAGGCGGCGGTGCGGGCGGCTGATTATCTTCTAAGGCGGCATCAACAGCATCATTTCCGCCGCCGCAAGCAGCCAGACCCAAAAGGCCTATTGCCAATACAGCAACCGCAAATTTTCTTGAATTAAATAGAAACTCTTTCATACTCTCCTCCTGATTTAAAAAATTTGTTGGATTTACTGCCACACTAGGCTGACTAAGTACTGCACAACCACAGTAATAACAACATTGCAAATGCCTACGTAAATTAGCATGTAGGCTTTCTCGCGTTTTTTTGCTTTTGCCTCCAGGTGCATTGGGGCGTGAGTGGTGTGGTCCATAAGTGAGGTTTTTTTCAAATACACCGGCGCGGCAAAAACAATTATCCCCGCCATAATCAAAAATGCTCCCACAATAAGGTTGGCGGTAAAAATGTAAGCGGGCCAAAAGCGACCGTGCGTGAAGAATGCATAAATCACGCTAACGGCCGCTGTTGCCAACACAAATGCGGCAGATGTCCGCAAAATTTTAAACGGTTTCATTCTTCTTACATAAATGACAAGCAACAAGCCTACCGGGTGAAATTTCTACAAGTTCCGGGTCTATGTCTTTGCACTTGTCTTTCCGCGCAAAGCATCTGCCGTAAAAACGACAGCCCGGCGGCGGGCTTATGGGGCTTGGCACATCGCCTTCTAAAATTATGCGTTCGCGCTTTATTTCCGGGTCGGGGACAGGAATGGCTGAAAGCAATGCCTTGGTATAGGGGTGAAGCGGGTCCGCAAAAATAGACTTATAGTCTGACATTTCTACTATTTTGCCAAGATACATAACAGCAATATTGTTACTCATGTGCTTGATTACGCCCAAGTCGTGGGAAATGAACAGATATGTCAGCCCAAACTCTTTTTGCAAATCTTCCATTAGGTTAAGAATTTGTGCCTGAATGGAAACGTCCAATGCCGACACGGGCTCATCTTGCACGATAAATTGCGGGTTTAGTGCCAGTGCACGGGCAATGCCTATGCGCTGGCGGCGGCCCCCGTCAAGCTCATGAGGATACACATTTTCCAATGCTTCTGCCAGGCCAACAGTATCCATAAGTTGGCGTACACGCTTTATACGACCATGCTTATTCCCTTCTTTTTTATTGATGATAAGCGGCTCTGCAATAATTTCGGATACACTCATACGCGGGTTAAGAGACGCAAAAGGGTCTTGGAAAACGAATTGCGCATTTTCACGGAACTTTCGCATTTGCTGTTTCTTAAATTTCAACACATTTTCGCCTTCAAACAAAACTTCGCCATCGGTTGCTTCAATCAACCTTAGTACAACGCGCCCGGTGGTAGATTTACCGCAGCCGCTTTCACCTACAAGCCCTAAAGTTTCGCCCTTGTTAATCTTAAAATCAATACCGTCTACAGCATGTAAAGGGCCGCGTTTTGTCTTAAAATACTTTTTCAAATTTTTAACTTCCAGTAACACAGACATACTGTCACACCCCTTCTTTTTTATGCTCTGCTTCAAACAGCAGACAGCGTACAAAATGCTCTGGGGCAACCTCTGTATTACGTGGTGCAGCCAGAGAACACCGGGGCATTACGTTGTCGCACCTGGGGTGGAAAGGGCAGCCGGGCGGCAGGTTCATTGGGTCCGGCATTATGCCCTTAATGGGGACAAGACGCTCTTCGTCCTTTTTGATGTCCGGAAGCGAATTAAACAGCCCGATTGTATACGGGTGCTTGGGGTTTTTGAACAGCTCAAATTTATCGGCTGTTTCCACAACACTGCCCGCATACATTATGGCCACTTTATCACATATTTCTGCCACTATGCCCAAGTCGTGGGTAATCATTATCATGGAGGTATTAAATTCGACTTTTAGCTGCTTCATAAGTTCCAAAACCTGAGCCTGAATAGTAACGTCAAGTGCAGTTGTAGGCTCGTCTGCTATAAGAAGGATAGGGTTGCAGGCCAACGCAATTGCAATGCCAACCCGCTGGCGCATTCCGCCGGAAAACTGATGCGGATACTCCCGGGCCCGCTCTTTGCGTATACCCACCTTCTCTAACATATCTTCGGCCTTTTCCATTGCTTTTTGCGCCGTTACGTTTTCGTGCAAAAGTACAACCTCTGCAATTTGATCACGAACAGGAATAACAGGGTTGAGACTTGTCATAGGGTCTTGGAAAATCATAGATATTTTACTGCCCCTGACCTTGCGCATTTCTGCTTCGCTAATATCCAGCAAGTTGCGTCCTTCAAACTCGATTTTGCCGTCTACAACAAGGCCCGGCGGACTTTGTACAAGGCGCATTATCCCAAGTGCCGTGGTGGTTTTGCCTGCCCCTGTCTCACCTACAAGACCAATGGTTTCGCCGGGTTTAAGCGAGAAGTTCAAATCATTTACGGCATGAACCGTGCCTTCTTCGATAAAAAAATGTATGCTTAAATTATTGATGTCCAGTAGCTTTTCATTATCGTTTGCCATAGTTACTGCCCCTTCGCTTCGTTGTTTTTTGCCGCTTGTTTTGCAAGCAAGATACGCCTGAAACGCTTTTTAGAGAAACCGCCGGAGCGTAATTTCGGGTCTAAAGCATCGCGCAGGCCGTCGCCCATCATATTAAGGGCAAAAACTATCAAGGCAATCATAAGGCCCGGAAACAGCGTAAGATGCCAGTATCCCGCAAGCATACGAACGCGTCCGTCAGACAGCATTGCCCCCCATTCCGGGGTAGGAGCATTAAGGCCAAGTCCAATGAACGAAAGCCCTGCAGCAGCCATAACCGCACCTGCCATACCCATAGAGGCTTCTACGATTATAGGTGCCATGCAGTTTGGCAGTATGTGCCGCCTTATTATACGAAAATCGCTTGCGCCCGCAGCCCGTGCAGCTTCTACAAATTCCTGGCCTTTTATGGCCAAAACCTGCGCCCGCACGGTACGGGCATAAATGGGTATCGCCCCTATACCAACGGCAATCATAACATTGTGCATACCCCCGCCGCCCATAGCTGCAGCAATTGCAATCGCAAGCAGTATGTTTGGTACCGCCAGCAAAATATCGATAAACCTCATTATTATGTTGTCCGAAATACCGCCGTAAAAGCCTGAAATGGCCCCAAGGGGTATTCCAACAAATATGCCTATGGCAACTACAACAAAGCCGACAGATAAAGAAATTCTGGAACCGTGTATAATGCGTGCGAATACATCACGGCCAAGGTCGTCGGTACCAAACCAGTTTTCGCGGCTGGGGAATTGACGGACATTGCCCCAATCTTGCAAATTATAGCCGGGGTGCATGTCTGTGCCCGGTGCTATTACGTCTGCAAATATGGCCACCGCAAACAATAAAAGTATTATGACTAGACCTGTCATAGCAAGCGGGTTTTTCTTAAAACGCTTCCAAATTTCTGCAAATTGGCTGCGCTTCTTTCTTGGCTTAATTTCCATGCTTATCCCCCCTATCTATATTGCGAACGAATTCGCGGGTCTATAAAAGCATACAGTATGTCCACAAACAGATTGACAAAGCTAAAAGATACGGCAATAAGCAGAACACCGCCTATGGCTATAGGCCAATCTCTTAGGAAAAACGCACTTACCATAAATGCGCCCAGGCCCGGTATTGCAAAAATTGTTTCTGTAAGTACGGCACCGCCCAACAAAAATCCAAAACTAAGCCCTGCTGTGGTAGTTACGGGTATCAGCGCGTTTTTTAGTGCGTGACGGAAAATGACTTTCTGTTCCGTTTGCCCTTTGGCACGTGCGGTTCTGATGTAGTCTTGCCTGATACATTCCAGCATACTGCTGCGTGTCATACGCATTATTATTGCGGCAGAGCCTGTGCCAATAGCAATTGTGGGCATTATCCACTGTTGAGGCGTACCAAAACCTGTTGGCGGCAGCAAACCCATCCTAACGGTAAAAAACAATATCATCATCATACCTAACCAAAAGTTGGGTATGGAAACACCAAGAAGGCCTACAAAAGTGGCACCTGTGTCAAAAACAGAGTATTGCTTTACAGCAGAAAGAATACCCAGCGGTATGCCAAGTACAAGTGCCAGTACAATCCCCATGCCGGCAAGTTGTATGGTGTTTGGGAAACGGGCAAAAATTTCTGTAAAAACAGGGCGGTGCGGCGGACGCCAGGATTCGCCGAAGTCTAACCGTAATACACCTAAAAGATAACTGCCGAATTGCACGATAAAGGGGTTATTCAGGCCCATTTCTTCGCGCAGCTGTGCCACAACCACGGGATCTGCTGCTTCGCCCAGTCTGGCTTGAGCCGGGTCACCCGGGGTTAGATGCATAAGAACAAACATGATGAAGATAACGCCAAGTAAAACGGGTATCATCATTGCAAGCCGCTTTAGGATAAAAATATGCATAGTCTCACCTACTTCGTGTAATTTATAAAAGGGTGACAGGCATAACTGTCACCCTGTACCTAAATCTGATTAATCTGCAAAGAAAACTCTTGCAAAGTAGTTGTGACCTGCCGGTGCAATTACGAAACCACGCAAACTTGGTGACATGGCATGTGCAGCCATACCCTGACGAATTGGAATTACAGGAACTTCATAGTTTACGATGTATTGCACACGGTCATAAATTCTTAAACGCTCTGCAAGGTCTACCGAAGCGCGTCCTGCTTCAAGCAGCGCGTCAACTTCCGCATTATGCCAGAACGAACGGTTGCCTGCACCGCCAAAGTTAGATGAATGGAACGGCGGGAACAAACCGTAGTCGGCATCGCCCGTAACGGCAACCCAACCGATACAAAATGCGTGATGCTGGGTTTCTGCAGGGTCGGTAACGGCTGTAATTGAAAGGATTGTTGGCCATTCCATCGCAACAACTTCAACATCAATATTAAGCTCGGCTAACACGAATTGCACCATTTCACCAACTTGCTGCCGTTGGATATTAGGTGTATTCCACCAGAATTCGAAGCTAAAGCCGTCGGCTAGGCCTGCTTCTGCAAGAAGTTCACGTGCGCGGTCCATGTTAGAACCGGGGCGCGGTGTTTGAGGCGAGAAGCCCCATACATTGTTAGAAATCGGGCCTTGTGCAGGAGAACCAAGGTCGCCCCAAACGGTTCTCATAATAAGGTCTGTGTCAAGTGCGTATGCAATGGCTTGGCGTACTCGGATGTCATTAAACGGAGGCTTGGATGTATTAAAGCTTATCCAATCGTTTAAAGCTAGGTTTTGTCTGGTTATAAGAACTGCATTTGGGTCTGCGTCTGCAGATGGAATGTCGGCAGCAGCAAGGTCTATGGCAAAATCTGCATAGCCGGAAATAACTTCGATAAGCCTTGTAGATGGATCCGGAACAGCTCTCCATGTTATGGTTTCAATTGCGGAACGTTCGCCCCAGTAGTTATCGAAACGTACAAACTCGGTTCTGTCGCCGATAACAATGCTGGTTACTTTAAACGGGCCTGTACCGACAGGAGCATCTGCAAAAGCTTCATCCCCAACTTCAAGTACATGGTTCATAGGGATTATGCTTGTACCGGGGTGTGCCAAGTGAGACAGAATTGGTGCGAACGGAATTTCTAAGTGAAGTGTAAGGTTATAATTGTCATGTACGGTTACATGGTCAAGCATACCAATGATAATTCCCATTTCCGCAGAAGCGGCGGCGCGTTCGAGAGAGAACTGTACGTCGGCAGCGGTTAACGGGTCGCCATTGTGGAATGTTACGCCTTGACGTAATTGGATGTTAACGGTTTGTGCATCCGGTGTTTCCCAAGAAACTGCCAGCCCGGGAAGAGGGCCGAAGGTGTCGTAACATTGCTTCAGCAGGGTTGAGAAAACTTGCTTGTTTTGATGTGCAGAAGCGGCATCATTAGATTGATGCGGATCCATGGACACAGCAAGGTTAGGCCCTACAATGTTAAGATGCGTTCTTGGCCCGTCGGTAGTACCGGCACCTTCTCTGGTGCAAGCTGTCATCACGAAAGCTGCAACAACAAGCAGGGCTACTACTGCAAAAACTCTTTTTTTCATGGTTTCTCCTCCTAAAGTTTGTGGATAAAACATTTTGTCTTATCTTTTTGTAGTTCTTGGTAAGATATCATAGGCGATTGAAGAAAGCAAGCTTTTTACGACTACCCCCTGATATCAGGGGCAATTAGCACAACTGTCACATCATTTACATTTGTACCTGTTGGCCCCGTGATAATCAGCCCGTCAATGTCTTTTAGGCCATGATAAGCATCGTTGTCTGCCAAAATTTTATCAATATTAAGTCCCTGCTCTTTAAGCTTTGTCGTGCTGTTGCCGTCTACAATTCCGCCTGCGGCATCCGTCGGCCCGTCTGTGCCGTCGGACCCAAGAGAAAATATTACGACACCGTCTAACCCGGCAATGCCACGTGCGGCAGACAGGGCAAGTTCCTGGTTGCGGCCGCCCTTCCCCTTACCTTTTAGCGTAACCACGGTTTCGCCGCCTGCAATTATGGCGCAAGGGCGGGTAATACTGCTGTTGCCGCTGAAAACGTCCGCTGCTATGGACGCCAGCAGCCGCCCTGCTTCCCGTGCTTCGCAGTCCATGGCAGTGGTTAAGACAATAGAGGTATAGCCTAATGCTTCCGCAGATTTTTTTGCCGCTTCGCACAAAGTACGTACGCTTCCGGTTATTACAGTTTCCACATTTTTAATTTCTTTCGGTGTTTCTACAAGAAGATATTCCCGCTGCAAATCCGTTAGGACCAAATTGTATTTTTCAAGCACACGAAGGGCGTTCTCAACTGTAGACGTGTCCGGTACAACAGGGCCGGAGGCGATAGAGTCCAGCCTGTCGCCAAGCACATCAGACAGCACTACGGCAAACACCTTGCATGGTGCCGCAAGCATGGCAAAGCGGCCGCCCTTTANNGCGGAAAACCGCTTGCGTACCATGTTCATTTCAACTATATCCGCGCCGCTGGCCAGCAATTGAGACGTTATACTTTGAATATCCTGCAAGCTAATGCCATCCATTGGCTTTTCGAAAAGTGCTGACCCGCCGCCTGATACAAGGAAAAGCAGTTCATCATTTTCTGTAAGAGACTGTGCCAATTGAATGCACTTTTCCGTTGCGGCAATTGTGTTTTGGTCGGATACAGGGTGTCCCGCTTCATATATGTTAATCCGCGGCAATTCCCCTTGGGAATGCTCGTATTTTGTAACAACAATGCCGCCAACCAACCCCTCGCCCAAGTAGTCCGAAGCAGCTTTTGCCATTGTCCACGCCGCTTTGCCAATAGCAATTAGGTGAATACGCCCTGTGAAGGTATGGCCTTGTAAGGCGTTTACAACCGCCTGTGTGGGCATATTGTCCGCAATGATGCTTTTTATCATATGGTTGGCGTCGGATAGAAGTTTTTCCATTTGTAGCCTCCTAAAATATGTAAAAACACGGGGTATTTTGCGCAGCCTCAAAAATTTCATAGTTAGTCATTGGTTTTGCTCGTTTTTCTATGATTTTGCAGTGCATGTAATACCGTATGCTTTAATTTGTTCTGGGTTTACTAAGGCAAATGTAATTTTTGTAAAAGCACAAAAACGACTGTCGTTTAGTCCGGTGGGAATGTGTCCACTTATTTTATCTTGCAGTTTTTCACGCTCACGAGATTGTAGTTCATCAGAGTTTAACAATAATAGATATACAGCATTTTTAGTTATACTTTCGCCCAGTGAATACTTCCGTAGGAGACTGTCTTTAATTTTCTGCCCTAACTCCATAGTAAGAACCGCTTTATCCTTTGCTCTAATAGCGGCTACGAGTTTGTGGATATCAAATCTCTCAACCGGTTTTATTGGGTTACACGCTGTAAAATCCAGCCGTAGATTATTTTCATCAAGTATATTAGTCATCATCACGCACCCCCAGTGCGCTTGCTGCAACCGCTGCAAATAAATCCTCTCCGGCTTTTTCAATTGCATTGTTTTCTATTTTGGAGTATGTTGTTGATGAATTACTGATAATTTGCCCTGTGCCTGTTTTTGTTAGATTGTGGAATATGACAGGTACAGTTTTATCTTCGCGTATGTCAAAATATCTTACAATGTCATAGCTATGAGTAGCGATGAAAATTTGCACGCCGCTTTGCGTAAGTTCTAACAAAATTTCTACTAAAATAGGGATCAGTTCAGGATTTAGACTATTTTCCGGCTCATCCCAAAATAATACGGTACCCGCTTCCAGTTGACCACAAGACAGCAGCAAACCCAGCAGGCCCAGTTTTTTAAAGCCAGAAGCTTCCTGTGTAAAAGGAATACGGCTGCCATCTGCTTTGATTGTGTAGTACATACCATCGCTCTGCACCCACTCAACATGACCGCCAATTATGTCAGCAATTTTTTTGCCGATTATTTTTTGTATTGCCGATTGCTTTTTTGTGTGAACATCCTGTGCTGCAACAAGTATATCCTCATATACTTGCGTAAAACTGGTATGCTTATTCATAATAAATGGCAACAAGCCTTTGGCGTGTTCGAGTATGTCTTTCTCTGGGATATACACACTATGGAGGTTATCCGTTACATCAATATTTATTAAAACATTACCAAAATGAAATATATTAAGACCTGTTTCAAAATAAATAATTCCGGGTCTAGGCTCAGACTTGTAATGACTTTCTACAATTCTTGCATTATTGTACAGAGCCTTAATTAAAGTAGTTTTTCCTGTGCCGTTACCTCCAATAATAATATTTATACCCGGATATAAATCTAATGAGAACACACCTTTGAATACTAATAAATCCACAACTTCTACACGTTTAATCGACATTTGTTTTGCCTCCTATACTAATTCTAATTTGAACTGTACTTGTACTGTATCAAAGGTTGCGCAAAACCGGGCTGTCACGTCAAGTAAGAAAACGATATTTCCCTATAGCGACTATCGATTAGTTCCGCATGAAATGCGGAAATCATCGATTCGGAGCGTTAGGGAATTATCGTTTTCGAAGCTAACACGACAGCCCCAATTACAACTTTTCTAAAATTTCTTTTCCAGTTCCGCTACAAACAAATCTTCATCCAGCGGCAATTCTACTGTTTTTCCAAGCCAGGATGACAAATGAATGGCGTTGGAAATTGTTAAACCGTTAATACCTTCTTCGCCTTTGGCTATAAGCTCGCCGGTACCGTTAATTTTTTGCACAAACGCCGCCAATACTCCAGGGTGCTGCGGGTAATCACCGGGACAGTCGATAACTATACGCTCTGCTTTTGGCGCACCAAACATTATTTTGTTTGTGCGGTTAAATTCACGCTCGGATACATCCAGTTTGTAATGAATTAATTGGTCGTTTTCGCATACCAGCTTACCTAAATCGCCCATGACTTCGAAACGGTTATTTCCCGGGCAATCTGCGGTAGTTGTTACAAAAATGCCTGTCGCACCGTTTTCGTATTCTACATAGGCGGTTACATCATCTTCAACTTCAATGTCGTGCCACTTGCCGTTGTGGGCAAAAGCGGTTATACGCTTTGGCATCCCGCAAATCCATTGCCACAGGTCCAAATTGTGGGGGCATTGATTAATTAATACGCCGCCGCCTTCCCCTTTCCATGTGGCGCGCCAGCCGCCGTTATCGTAATAAGCTTGGGGGCGGTACCAGTCGGTAATAAGCCAGGAAGTACGCTTTAACTCGCCCAACTCGCCGTTTTGTACCATTTCACGCATTTTTTTATACAACGGGCTGGTGCGCTGGTTATACATAATCGCGAATACAACCCCTGCAGTGGCGGCCTTCTCGTTCATTTCCCGCACGTTTTTAGTAAACACACCGGCAGGCTTTTCGGACATAACATGGATTTTTTTGTCCATTGCTTCCATTGCGATAATCGGGTGGTCGTAGTGTGGTGTGGCGATAAGCACCGCGTCAATTTCGCCACTGTCAAACATTTCCGTAGATATAGCAAAGGTCTTAATGTTTGGGTCCTGTTCCTTCGCCCATTCCAGGGCGGCAGGGTCTGTGTCGCATACAGCGGTAAGAACCGCACCGGGTACTTCACCATTCATAATACTGCGGGCGTGGCCTTTACCCATGTGTCCGCAGCCAACTATTCCAAAACGTACCATTTATAATGCCTCCTTTAGCATTGGTGAATTATGCAATTCCGTGCTTTTTTAAATTTTGCAAGCTTAAACTCAGGCACTCGAACGGGCATTTTCCGTAGCAGTCGTCCTGCTCTACCATGGCATATTTTACACCGGCATACTTTGCCGCTTCAAAAATAGCATCCCAATTCAGGTTACCTTCATATATTTCGCACATGCGGCGGTCGCCGTCTACAATAACCAAATCCTTTAGGTGAAGAACATCCACACGGCCCGCAAGCCTTTTTATCCACCAGGCAGGATCGCCACCGCCCATTTGCACCCAATAAGTGTCTAAGGTGAAGCCCGCGTCCGGGAGGTTATCTGCCAGGTAATCCATACCGGTTTTGCCGTCGAATTTTAGAAATTCGAAGTCGTGGTTATGGTACATAAATTGGAAACCTGCTTCTTTGATGGCTTTTGCCGCCGGGGTAATGTCTTTTACAAAATTTACATAGCCTTCCTTGCTGTTGCCGGTACCCCAAGGCAGCGCACCGACACCAATGTACTTGGCTCCCATAAGGGCGTGATCCTTAATTACTTGCTGTGTGTCGTTAATAATCCGGTCTAAAGCCGTGTGGGTAATGGCGATTTCGATGTTGTTGGCTTTGCAAATTTCCGCAACCTCCTGCACAGGAATATCTGCGCCTATGCCGGAAACCTGCACAGAATCGTAGCCCATTGCCGCTACCTTTTTGATTGTACTTGCAAAATCTTGGGTTGTCTGCGTGAACTCACGTACGGTGTAAAGCTGTGCTCCAATTTTCATAGTGACCTCCTATTCATTATTAAAATACCGCGGTTGAAATATTGCTGTTATTTTTTTGTGCGTCACTTACTCTTATTTTTTGCACTCTGCTAAGTTCGTCAATGGGGAAATATGCATATTCGGAATGTTCGTTACTAAGGCGAATGACTCCGTCGCTTGGTATTTTACATCTGAATATTCCTACCTGGGCATTAAATTCTATATGGTAGTACAACCCGGTAAATGCTTCAATTTCAACGTCTACGCCCAATTCTTCAAAGCATTCGCGCTTAATTGCTTCGTAAATTGTTTCCCCTACCTCTACGGCCCCGCCGGGCAAACCCCAACGCTTGTCCGCGTATGTCTGCTTAAGCAGTAAAACTTCTCCCGCACTGTTAAAAATCGCGGCGTGTACGCTAAACCTGTAAGTGGTGTCAAATCCCATTTTAATAATGCTCCATCATGTACATATATTTTTTGGGGAACAATGCTGTTAAGTTATCCATTTTTGAGTGTATACGTATGCCTTTTTTGGCCAATGCCTGAGTAGGGGAAATGTACCCCGTAACCAGTTGGGTCAAAACTTCGATGTTAGTTTCCATATCCGCAGGCATATCTGTATGCGAAACGGATAATTTGCCATCTTCCCACGCAATCAAGTATTTACCGGTATTCCATGGCAAAAAAGCATCGCTTACATCAATGACAACCTGGCCATTTGCGGTAGGTGCGTCTAACAATTCCAGCACTTTGGGCAAATCCACAATACGGCTCATGCCCGCCGATGTCCAGCCGATAGAAATTTCCCAACTTTCCGCGAACAAAGAAAATACATCCACACAATTGGGGTATTCCCACTTCATGTTTTCGTATTCTGTGCGAAGGCCGTGAATGAAGCCAAGCATGGCATGCAGGCCGCACGGGGTACTCCACGCCAACTCCTGCACCAGCAATGTCCCGCCGTCGCCGTTCAGTTCTTCCGGCTTGTAAAGAATATAAGCATCCGCTTCACCTTGTTCGCTGTAATGTAAATAGG